>Ga0179593_1488223_pt1 | contig 13893 bp, 14 predicted proteins | sample CZODoug2_1_08_16_FD_185931 | JGI IMG/M metagenome (GOLD analysis project Ga0179593, IMG submission 185931) | Vadose zone soil fungal communities from Angelo Coast Range Reserve, California, USA - CZODoug2_1_08_16fungal (PacBio error correction) | ecosystem: Environmental > Terrestrial > Soil >...
TGAGACCGGGTCATGACCAGAAGTCTATCACGATAGAAGAGTCGCAAAAGAACACGCCGCACACGTCGGGAGAAAAGGGGACAGTGACGCGCAGAAATGATCACGACCTTTGAAAAAGGTTGGGACAGGGACTCGTCGACTGGGCAGCTTTCCAAGATCAAGAGGAGAAACAGGAGAGGCATCGCCATGCCACTTCAAAACGGTCACAACTGCTGTACAAAAACTTCTTAGAGGAAAAAAAACAGTCGCATTCCGCAAATGAAGGAAAACGGGGCCTTCCTGCTTAATCAGAGATAAATCACCAACATCGCCCCAAACAGCAACACTGCTCTCAGGTAGTTCGCATCGTCCGATAAAAACCAACGGACTGAGGAGGGGGAAGTGACCGGACGCACTAACAACCGTAGACTCTAATCAAAACACTATATCTTTCGCCTGAAACAGGAACGATACCAAAAAGAGACGCCCTCCGTAGGGCATTAGTCCGGAAGCAACAAGCTTTAAGGGACCGGGAGCGAGGAGGAGGACAGTACAGCTAAATTTGAGGGTCTCTTCCGGCTTTATCGAGGACGGGGCCTTGGAGGGCTATCGATCTTGGGGTAAAAAACTGCGAACCGTGACTCTCACCAAGGGGTGGATCTGTCGGGGACTTCTCAGTGATTCGAATAGGTCTGCCTCTGGTCCTGTGCAATGCGAAGTCATCCGCTCGGGCGCTGGTGGGCCGCGGGGAGGGAGTCCGGGCTTTCGCGGAGGGGCAGAAATAGGCGGAGAACAAAGGGCTGGAAAGAGGGGACCGCGGTGGCGGGTTGCAGGAGGGAACACGCATCCAGAAACCCGGTCTCTTGGTGCACTTTGGCGGTCCTGGCAAAGAGGAGGCGAGGAGTCCGGGCCCGAGAGGAGGGCGGCTGTCAACTCCACCTACGGCGAAGTCGAAAAAAACCTTTCCCCCAGCCCAGATCAAAAACTCGGATAGAAAAGGAGTGGCGAAAAGAAAAAAGAGGGCTAGTTAAAAGCGGGGAGGGGGGGTTTGTCCATACTCTCATTCTTCAAGGAAACCGGGTGCTCAAAAGTCCCTCCGCGCCTATCAGGCAGGCCAGCTTACGGTGCCCTAAAAAACGTGGCGAGCGGACAGAAGGCAAGCCCGTTCATCAAGGGAATGGGGCCGCAAAAGCAACGCAATCGAAATATGCATGAGCGGAGAACGTAAAGTAAGTATCGCCCGGTGGAAACGGGGGGGTAAATAAAATCCAGAAAGGGAATGACCTTTAAATACGAGTAGGGTCATTCTAGCAACCTAAAGCACTTTATTCTCAGGATAAGCTCAAGGGAGGACGCGGGGAAAGCTTATTATTCAGAAGGAGGGAGAAGACACTTTTCTCCAATCCGGACAGAAAGAAAACCTCAAAAACAGCTTGGAAGAGGGGTCCGTCTCTCTCTAGGTTAGTCACAGCAGAAAACCGGAGCTTCTTGTAGGAAGTGAACGTCTGAGAACAGGGCGGAAAACTACCGCAAAACTCCGGTGGTTCGTCATAGAAGGAAAACAAACAGAAAAAGTAGAAGGGGGGGGGGGAAAAGGCAGACTATAGGAAGACTCCGAGGAAAAAACGTGAAGAAGAGCTAGGCTGGAAATGTGTTGAAAAAACGCTAACGTATCGTCCATCTAGTTATAGGGGAAAGTCAAATTCGCTTCAAGGGAGGGCGGGAATGAGAAAAGAGAAAAATTCATCAAAGGCTAACACAAATCACAACGTATGTCTTAAAGATGAATGACGCGACTGCTAACCGGCCGTGGGGGACTGGCATGTCCTGGAACAAAAGAAAAGCGAGGGCACATCTAGTTGCTAAGTTCACTGTATCATCTAAATAGAAGGGGAGAGGGAAGGCTTCTTAAACGATGATTCGTGCTAAAGGGAAGTCACCTTGAGGGTGAGTGTTTCGGATTAGGGAAGCGGAGGGTGAGCATTTCTTCTCGTGTCGAAGGGCTCGGACACTCAAGCCTGTCTGGGGGTGGATTTGGGGCCTCTCAACGGAGGAGAAAAAAAAAAAAGTATGCAAAAACGAAGTGATGTTTGTTTTAAGGGAATGCGCTAGAGAGGTCGCCCGCTTATTTATGCACGCCTTTTAATTGAGAGGGAACAGCCGGCAGTTTCTGAGTTCGTGGCGGGGGATAAGGGCCACGGCAGGGAAGGAAGCGGCCAGGGGACTTTGCTGGGCACCAAAACACCCCCCGCCCCACCCACCCGCCTCCAGCGGTTAATAATGAAGGTGCTGAAGACAGGGCGAGTTGGGGTGGTAACGCAAAAAAGGGAAAGTGGAAAGCCCTGGTCTGGGTCCAAAACGTCGCGCCTTTCTGACTTCACCGTGTTCTTCAGGCTCGTGCAGGGGATGGGGAGAGGGAAGGGAGAGGGCCAATCTTGGCTACTGACGAAAAAAAACCGTACTACAGAAATTAGCGGGCAGAGTTTTGCTGGAACGCCCAAAGAAACTTGGGGGAATAGATCCGAGAGGCAGGGGAGGCCCGCCGGGGGGAAAAGGGAAAAAGCGTGGCGGGGGTCTGCCTCTCCTTTTCGGAGTCAGAGGTAGAAGCCTAACTCGTCGAACACGCTCATAAAAACGCAAGGGGGGCAGGTGTTGGGGGCGGGGGGGGGGGGGAGGGGGGGGGGGGGGGGGGGGGGGGGGGGGTTTCTTCTTGGGTGAAAGGGGGGGGGGGGGGGGGTGGTGGGGGGGGTTCGGGGGGGGGGGGGGGGGGGGGGGGGGGGGGGGGATAAGGGGGGTCCTTCGGGGATGGAAAAACCGAAACTACCAAGTAAAACATGCAAGAACTTCCTAGGGGAACCAGCGCAAAAAAATCAACCCTCGGCAAGCCATCGGCAAGATAAACTGCCTTCTCGCAGTGAGAAAGAGCATAAGAGCTAATTCTCTTACTTCATCAGGAAAAGATCACTCTTGGCGATAGATAGGAACAGGGGGAGCCCGATATCATATACCATAGGTAAACGCTCCACCCGAGACAAAAAAAAAAAAAAAAACCTCGCAAGGAGGGATCAGGTTAGGGCCCCATAACGCCACAAGCAAACTGAAACTGATCAAAAAGAAAGGTGACCGTGGTTGTCCCGGCGTGGGGGGTTGCTGACCGGGGCTGCGGGCGAGGGTCAAGGGTGCAAGGAGGTTTATTCGTTTACAGTAATCTGGGGGGAGGAAGTCCGTTGGGGCGGGGGCTTCAGGGTGGAGGGAGGGGTCCCGGAAAGCGGGAAAACGTAACCCTGAGAAGCGAGGTAGACCGAGGCGGGCTGGGGGGCATGCTGGTGGCGCGAAGGGGGGGGGTGATTGGGGTGGGGCCACATTTCGCAAATCGGGACAAAGGACCGGGGCCCATGTGCTCCGAGCGGTGGCAGGGACCGAAGAAGGACACTGTGGGCAGAGTGAGAAAAGGGGAGCACGGCGTCAAGAGGTGATCGTGCACGTTCCCGGGCAAAAGGGGGGGGGGGGGGGGTGGGGGGGGGTGGGGAACTCGATCGGAAAAGGGCAAAGGGCGGAGCGAACGCCATCACGGTAAGGGCGGGAGGGGACAGAAAGAGGAATGCAGGAAGAAAAAACTCTGGGGGGCCAAGACGGCGAAAACCAGGCTCGGGGGGTTGAGGAAGGGATCCGAAAAAAAAACTGACAAGGTTCGGGGATAGCGAGGGGAGGGACTAGGGCTGGACGAAACACATTGAAGTCGCGCGGGGGAGTGCCGCTGGCGGAAGAGAAAAAAAGTCTCCGTATTCCCCCCAACGGCGGAGGGACGGCTAGCGATGAAAAAGCAAATCGGGAGATAGAGGGGCAGGCTCACTAGTCCGGAAACTTGCGTGTTGTAAGGAAGGTCCTGGAATGGTTCGTTGTGTCAATGGCGACCAGGGCGGGAGATGGGTCATGACGAAAAGAACACAGAAAGAATAGAAAAAAAAAAAAGTGACGATTGCATGACTCTTGGGAAGTCGTTCTCAGGAAGAGGGGTTTCCTGGGAAATTGAACACCAGAGAACAAGAAGGGGGGGACTGAGTCGAAGAATGAAGGAAGGGCAGATTATAAAGCTAGGTCAACTTTGCAGGGGCCAGGAAAAAAAAAGGCAGAAGAAGGGGGGTGGTTGCGCTATCGTATGCCAGCTACGGTGAAAAAAAACAGGGGGAAAAAAAAAATAAGGGGGACGTGAGTGTTTGGGAAGGGGAGGGGGGGGGGAACTTCGCATGGCGGGAACTGAAAGTTGTGCGAGGATAGAACTCCCAGTCACGGTTCGGCGGCGGGGAAGGGGCTGTCGCTTGCCGGGCTGGGGGGGGGCAAAGCGGATGCAGGGAGGGGAAGGAGAAAGGGGGGGAGATTTGGGGGTTTCAGTGGGGGGGGGTGGGCGGACTGATAAAACGGCGGGCGAAAACTAGCGGTTCGAACTACGGGGGGGACGGCAAGGAGCGAATCCAGCGTTCTGAAAAGGAAAGGGGAGGCTGATGGATGGGCGTTCCTAAAGGGAGTCCCGAAATCAAGAAAAAAAGCCCGTAGGAAAAACGGAGGGGACGCAAGGAGAGGCGAAGACTGTACGAGGGAGAGCGGGAGAGTGGCACGTCTGCGCCGATGGTCTGCATCAAAAAACAGAAGGAAAAAAGGTCGGCGCGGCAAGTAACAAAAAACGGGGTAAAGGGATCACAAGCGTTGCTATGAAAGAGGCGTGGGCGCAAACGTGAAGATCCAGCGAGAAAAAGGCGAATAGAAAAAAAATCAGCAAAACAAAAAAAGCCTAAGTTCCGGCAGGAGGGGGGAGGGGGACCGAGAAATTCAACTTGCTGTCGCCGACAAAAGAAAAAATAATAAGCAAAGGAAACAAAGACCTCCTTCTACCATGACTCACGCGAAACGCTATACACACAAGCTACACAACAGGGGGGGGGACACACTAGCCACGCCACTTGAAAAAGCTCAAGGAGAGCGTATCGAAAAAAAAAAATCTAAATCTTTCCCCAAACAAAGGGGAAAGAGATGGAATGCAAAAGAGAGCCAACTCATAAGACCGACAAGAAGAGACGAAACCCCGGTCCTAAAAAGCATCTAGAGAAACCTGGAGTAACAAGCTAGGAAAGGATAGCCAGCGCAAAGAACCTTCGCCACAAAAAGAGGAACGTACAGGATCAGCTCTTCATTCCACGCACAAGGGGGCTGCTGCGACAGCCTCCTCTAACTTGGTCCCAGCCGCAAACCAGTAAAATCTTCGGCTGGGCCGCGCCTGAGGTTATTAAAAAAGAAAGAACGAAAAAAGATATCTGAGGAAGCTGAGGATAAAAAAAAAAAGACAGCGGGTAAAGAATGCTGGGCTCTGCTTAAGGGGCGGCGGGGGACGCTCTGAAGAGCATCTCCGACTCGATGCCAGCGGGGAAAAAAGGCAGGACCGACAAGCAGTCGCAGGGTCCTCCAGTCGGGGAGGAAAAAATGAGCAGGATCGATCACTGGGGGGCAAACGCGCTGCAGGGAAAGCACTCGGTAAAGATTCTGCCGATCTCCGGAGAGAGAGTGACGGAAAACAGGAAAATGCAGGGACAAGACGGGGAGAATTAACGAGATAAAGCAAAAGAAAAAGGGGGGGGTAAAAGCTGATGGAGATATGTTCTCTTTATTAAAGTGGGAAAAAAAAGCAAAGGGGCAGGGGTCTGGCGCGCAGCGCACGACGGGCGGCGGGTTAAGGCAGGAAAAGGGCTCATATGCTGCAAGAGCTCAGACACAGGGAAAGAGAGTGACGATAGGAGCAGACCCGCGAGAGGCAGTAAAGGGAAACCAAACGCAACCTTCTGCAAAGAGGCGCGGCAGCGAAAGAGGGGGGGGGATCAGTGGGATGCCAGCTTAAGAAATTCCAGAGAGCCATCAGCTGGGTAAAAACGTGAAAATCGAAGCCCAGAAGCAAAAACGAGGACGGGGGGAGGAGAGTCGGTCTCACCTGTAGGCTAGCTTTCTCTCGGGGAAAAAAAGGAAACGAGAGAGTGCGGTCACGAAAAGTGTGAAGGAGATGCTCTGTGTGGCTAAGACAAAGCAAAGGTGGAGAAAAATCAGTCGAGCAGGTAATGACCTTGTACGCGGGAGGGGGAGGGGGCATCGGAGTCGGGATATTGATGCTGGCGTTCCGCTGAAAAAAAAAACCAGAAAAGGGGGGTGGCAAGCCGGGGTGGACAGCTGAGGCCAAAAAGGATCCTCAAGTAGGGACTAAAAAAAACTAATCGAAAAGGCTTGACCGGACGCGGGTTCGGGGGCTGGAAGGGGAATAAAATTCATTTCAGATTTATGAAAAAACAAAAAGAGGTGTGCGTGAGTTGTGGCTGAAATCGCGGGAAGGCGCTGTCAATTGGGCACAAGCAAAGAAGTCAGCAGGGGTGGGAGAGAAAACAAGCAATAATAGAAGAGTGTTCGCGGGGTTGAAGGGGAGCAGGCAGGGGCCATGGGTGTGGTCTGAAAAACAGATCTGGCTCAGAGCGGTAAGTAGAAGGTGCGGGAAGGTGCGGAAAAAAAACGCGGGCTAATGCGCGGCGTAGGATGAAAAACGCGTTATGTTCCCTTTGTTCCTGGGCAAGGGTGGAGGGGGGTGGCCTCGGTGTCCGGGCCTCGTTGTCCCTGGGGGGACGCGGGGTTGGGGGGTAAGGAGTCGAGGCAAAGCGAGGATTGGTAGGTGGGATCGGGGGGATCACCACACGCTCTTGTGAGTAAAGGGGAATTGCGGTTGTGCCGAGGCCCCAGAGCGAAAATCTGTCACTATACGGCAAGGAAACAGAGACAAGGGAAAGAGACAAGATGTTGGGGGGCCATTACCCGTCTCAGGGAAAAAAAGTGGATCAAAACAGACAAAAGGGCTTTGACGTAAGAGTGAGGGACTGCAGCGCGCAAAAAGGGAAGAGCAGATCACAGAGGAATTTATGGGACGGAAAAAACAGATTCGAACAGATCTCTCTTTTGGCCGGAAAGACCGATCGAGCGGCGGGGGGCGACAGGTCGGGCAAAGCAAGGAAAGCACATCCACATAAAGAAAAAAGAAGGGGGAAAGCAAAGAAGAAACTCTGATCTGCCCGCCACAACTGGCATCGCTGCAAAACACGGAGAATCGCCGGCGCAGGCTGCTTCATGGAAAAAACGTCCACGTAGGAGAAGAAAACCGGCATCAAACAATCGGCATCAGGCCGGGGGTAATAGCAAAATCCATTAGCCGCAGGGGAAAGGAGGGGAAAGACACCCTCCGCCGCAACCAGGGTCTGAGGACCGGAATATCGAGACGTCATGCAAGAAAAGGTGGCCGGCTATCAGAAGCATCGCAAACACGACTAAATCCCATGAAATACTAAGGTTTGGTCGCTATCTGACAGAGCAGTGAAAAAAAAAAAAAATTGTTCATTGGAAAACCGGGACGATAATCCGCGTCCGAAGGGAAGGGGTTTCATCAGCAAGGCGCCTGGGGGAAAAAAGCCAGATGAAAAGAGAAGGACGTCACCAATTTAACCGGAAGAGGGCAAGGGGGGGAAAGCTGGCAGCTGCCAATGAGAGGCCATGCAACGCATCTCCATCGCAATATCAATACCATCTGCATGCCAGGCAACACAAAAATAAAAAGAACAGGGGAGAAGGACAAGAAAGGAAATTCTCAGGCTATTCTTGGAAGTAAAAAAAAGGGCGGAAAGGGAATCAGGGAGCTGGATTCCGAGAAAATGCTGTGTCGCTAAGAACTCTTCTCCTCGCTGCAAAGTTTTAAGTTTTGTCCAAAAGATATCCGAAACAAAAAATAACAAGAACAAAAAGAGAAACAGGAAACCTTGGGAAAAGAAGAACGAGAGGAGGGGGGGAGGGGGAGAGCGGTGGCTTGAAACACATCTTAATTTGCTCAACGCTTCGAAAAGTCGCGCCCCAAAACTCCCCAACACGAAGCAATTCATTTGTTTAAGAAAGCAAAAAAAAAAAAATGGGGAAGAGGGAGGGAAAGGGAACACGTAAACCCGTCTACGTGGAAGTGCAGAAAAGAAAAAGCGGGTTCGCCAGGCAGGAAAAAAGATGGGTGGGAGGAGCAACACCGGTTCGTCAGGAAAAAAGGTGCCCGCGGCAAAAAGGAACGGCCGTAAGAGGGAGGGGCCCGGGGGCAACTAATCACGACGGGCAGGAAGGCAGCACAATCGCTGGAAACGTTGAAGAGGAAGGTCTCCACTGGGTCTTACGAGGGTAAGGAAAAAAAGGAAAAAATTACCAGAAAAAAAAAAAAAAGACGTAAAAATGCAATGGACCTACTTCTTTAACACGAAAAAAAAAGGAAAAAGATACAAAGCCTAGGAAAAAAAACGAATGAACCGGGGCGCGTACCTTTGGGGGGGGGGGGGGGGGGGGGGGGGGGGGAATAAAGATGACAGGGGGAGGGTTGACGCCGAACAAGGTGGCAATCACGATCTGTAGCCGGACAGGAGAAAAAGGCGATAAAAAGGTTATCGGGGGGTTGTCTATGCTGCGGGATCTCCCGTACTGCCAGGGGAGGAAAAAAGTGCTGGCGGCACAGGGAGGGAAGGGAACTATCGCAACCTTGTCTTGACCGCGGGGGGGAGGCTTCGCAAGCTGCTTCCCATCGAAAGGAGGTCGGTCTGGACGGGCGGGGCGGGCAAGAGCACAAACACCTCGAAAAAAAGCGTGATCGAGGGATCGAGTAGAGGGGGCAAAATGTGAAACTCCTGCGCGTTCTATGGCAACCAGCTAGCGCGACCGTGGGTGGGGGGGGGGGGACTAAGTCGGGACATATAAAAAACGTGAGAGGTGTCAGAACAACTCCCCGATCGCAAAAAGGAGGGGGGAATGGCTGGGGACCTATAACGATCGCCCTCTAGCGTGATGTGGAGTTGAGTCCGATTAAAACTAGCAGTTAAACCTGGGAGGAAGGAAGATAATCTTCCAAACAGCCAGGGCAAGAAAGTTAAGTATTGAGATCTTCTTGGGCTTCGTTGCTGGACGGGGGAAAAAAGTCCCGTTCATTGCAACCCTGGTAGGGGGGGGACTGGGGTCTTGACAACCAATCGGCTTCTAAATTATAGGAAAAGGCGGACGACGGGACGAAAGGGAAAACGAACACTCGTCTTTCGGACAGCCAAGGGGGAGGACAGTCTCGGAATATTCTTAGTCACCCGAACCGTAAGGGATCTTTCATCTCACTTACCTGGACAACGCTAAACGAACGTCATACAAGGGGAGAGCAAAAAAAAAAAATCAGCCCAAAAAGGGGGGAAAGAAACAATACACCTCAACGTGGGGGGCACAGGTGGCCTCTGTTGGCGAGACAAAAAAAAAACTGCCTGAGAAAAATTGCGAGAAAAGTACTATCCGAAAGGAGCAAAAGAGGGTGTCGCTGCAACTGAAAAAAACCAAAAGGAGAAGGGCATATACAGGACGCCGACAACGGGAATACCCGTTCCGATCTAGTGCGGAATACTCAAGGAAAAAAAATGGTTGGGGAGCCGCTCAGTCGGAGTAGCCGATCATTGAAGCGGCTATGCATTTGAGAAAAAGGAGAGAACTAGGGAAACCTGCTCGACAAAAAAAAAAACTAACAACTGAGAGGAGGAGGAGGATGATGCGTTGGCTCGCGTAGCTGGGCCGGGGACGCGTCGTGAACGAGACTAAAAATACTAGGATAGAAGAGGGGTCGGATAAACAGTTGCCCGCTGGTAAGAGGGGATGGGACAAAGGGAAAAGGAGCAAGCTCGGAGATACGCTGCGAGAGCGGGTTCGGAAGGAAGCTGCCTACTAACGTGGTGGAAAAACGTTAGGGAACAAAGGAAGGAGGGGCGGGAGGGGGGGGGAGTCGCCGTAAAGTCTTCAGTTCTACGGGAGAACGCAGGGGGTGGGAGTGAACCTCGGGTGTTAAAACAAGGGGAGTTTTTCTGGGGTGGGGGGAAAAAGGGGGGGGGGGGGGGGAAGAGGTGTCAAAGGGGGTTGTGGTTTTGGGGTTTGGGGTTTTTTGGGGGTTTTGTTGTTGTGGGGGGGGGGGGGGTCACCTTGGAATTTGCTGCCTCCGGGGTGAACGGACACTCTTAGCTGCCAAAAAAAGTGAGAGGTGGTGGGCCCTTGTGCATAATTCAGTTCCTCCCAAGGGGGGGGGTATCAGCGGTGCCTCTGTGATCTTATCTGTAAAAAAACCGGCTTTTAGGGTGCTCTGTGAAACTAAGGGATCGGCCGATCGTGTGACGGGAAACGGGGGGGAGGAGGGGAAAGTACAGCGAGCTGCCATGCCGGTAACGTAGAAGGGACGGAAAAGGTGGGGGGGTTCTCTACCGAAAAAAACTAAAAGTACATGGGGAAATAAAGGCTCGTGAAAACTAGGTCTCGCCTCGAAGATGCAAACTGCTGAAAGCCGCGCTGCGGGTCTGGGAGGAGCACCGGCGTTGTGCGAGGCATTGAAAGCAGACCGGGGACTCATTCAGGGGGGAGGTTGTTGCTTGACAGAAGAGGGCTATCAAAGGGGTGGTATTTCCTTTAGGAAAAAAAAGAAAGGGGGGGTCGCGCAGGTTCGGATTCGGTCGCTTTGCTGGTAAGCGGCGGTAAATTTGGACTTAGGGCCATGACCGCAAAAAAACGCAGATCCACCTAGAAACTAGCTCTACTTGACTAGAGGGTGGTGGAGGACGCTTCGGAATCAGAAGGGTCGTCAGACCAAGGTACTCTAGCACACTAAGCAGTCCCCCAATGCTATCTCTTATCAAATGAAGGAATGGAGGGAAAGGAACAGGGTTGTGCATGTCATCATAAAGGGGGAGGTTAATGCTGGGGAATCCCTTCGAGGAAAATCAGTCCTCAAAAACAAAAAAAATAAAAAATACTTGAGAGGTCATTGGAAAGATCAAGATATTACTCCCGAGGCTGAGGAAGACATAAGACCGGGTTCACCCGTCAAAAGAAGCTTGACTTACCGCCGATGTCAAACCACGGTGCTTGTCATTTCGATTCAGTGGGCGAAGTCATCTTTTCAGAACGGAGGAGGGGGATTGTCAACCGTCGGAGGAAGTCCGTTGGGCTTCTGGGATGGCAGGCGATTAAGTAAGGGAGAATAACCTCCGTATGAAGAAGAAAGAGGTAAACTGAGAGATCTCCGGGGAGGGGGGGGGGTGCTGCAGTGGAAGATGTTTGTGGCACACAGAGGGCCAATAGACATTGTCCAACTGGCCTGAAGAGGGAGAGGGGGGACTTCGAAATTTGTATCAGCGGGGGGAAAAGTAGGAAGGTGGCTTTCTGCCGCACAGAAAAAAGAACTTCTTGGGATCAGGGGGTACCGCCCGACGGTGCCGCGACGCGCGGCTAAATGGCACTTCAAAAGAGGAAAATTGGCAGCGGCACGTCCGTTGAACTTAGAAGTGGGGGGGGGCCGCTGCATGTCGACTGAGGGACGGGAAAGAAAGGTAGGGGAGGGGGGTCAGCACAAGCGTCGCGCGCGTAAGTCAGGGAGGGGCTGACCACATGCTCGCAAGGAACTCCGCGCTGAGAGGAAAAAAAGATCACACTGCACAAAGCCACCAGTGGGCCGAACGATGGTAGGTTCTTTCGGCCGGAAGAGGGGGGGAGAAAAAACACATGCCGTAGCGGGAGGTGTTCATGCTAATCCAGCGATCACTAAAAGAGAAAGAAGAAGGTCACGGGTAAGATATGGAAGTGCAAAAAATGACGGACCGGTCAATTGGGGTCTGAGATGCGGCTGGCTGGCTCAGATGGGGAGGGGAGATTGATTCGCTGGGGGCGCTAAGAGGAGGGAAAGCAAAAAAACGGGCAACATTTCTTTCAGCGGGGAATTGGCATACGAACGGGACTACGCTTTGGTTAAAGGTAGGTGGGGTGGGGGGGGGGGGGGGGGGGGGGGGGGGGGGTCAAGGGGGAGGAAAAAAAGACGACAAAACAATCTTGGCTGTTGGCGCCAGAGGGAAGTCGTCGATCGCGACGAATGGTTGTTTGCTATGAAATGAAACGAGAAAAAAAAAGGGGCGGCTGGCGAACTGTCGGCCTCCGGGGGGAAGAGGAGTGAAAAGGTTGATGAGGAGATCCGCCATGCCGGGGAACTGGAAGCGGGCGGGAGGTCTCGGTAAAAAGAGCGGGAATTCCCGGAGGAGAGGCTCTGCGTGTCATGACTCAGGGAAGGGAGGAAAAAAATGGAGCGGTAAGTCAGTGGCTGGGGTAAGCGTGAGGGCTATGACCGAATGTAGACTGGGTGTGAAGGGTGGGCCAGAGGGGCAGGATGAAAAAGTTTCAAACGAATCTAAGGGTGGGGAAGGGGAGGAAGGTAACTGACGAAACTTGAGTGGGGCGGGGCTGTTAATTATTCTGGAGGGGGGGGGATGCGTTCGCGTGGAAAGGAAGGGGGTCAGGGGGACCGCTAGTCTCAGCAAATCTTCAGTAGGAAAAACAGCGTTCGGCAACCGATCAGAGACTAAAAGAAGATTGTCAGATATGTCGCGCGTCATGGTTAGTGCGATGACGGGCAGCAAATACAGGAAAGCTGTCAGAAATTTCTATTGTCCAAAACCGAAGGAGGGAACGGGGGCCTAAAGGCGGAAGAGGTCTTCTGTTCTAGGTTCGAACGCGGCTTTGGTCCGTCGAGACACAGCTCGGAGCTCACAAGAACAGATGCGGTGGCGGGGAAAAATCATGAGGGGGGGTTAGTAAGGAAAAGAAAAGAAAAGAATGAAGTGAAAAAACCGAGAAGGACAGGGAAAGCCCCGTGCGAGACTGTCTTTACCGAAGACCGCGGGAACAAACTTCGAACGGACAACTAAACAGTCAAAAAGGAAAAAAACACACTCTTCGGAAAGGGATCAAGCAAAAGACAAAAAATACGAGTTGGACCAAGAGGCTCCGCTACGATGCGTTCAAGAAAACAGGCAAAACGGGGGGATAAAACCGTTAGGCCCCGGAGTCGGTCTAATGAAAACCAGTCCTCCACGACCAAATAAAAAGGAAGAAATCCCTGCGGAAACCTCGGGGCAATCTCTCTTAGAGAAAACAAGGCCGACGATGATGCGCGATTCATCCTTGCGGGCGAAAAAAGAAAGCCCAGCGTCGCGATGGCCGGAGGGAAAGACTAACGAGATCAATCAGACACTAAAACTAACATCGTTCAGGGGAGTGGAGGGGGGAGAGAGGAACTCGAAAGAACAGGCTAGAAAGAAAACAGAAACCGTCAGGCGCCACGGCTGTATTCAAAAGAAAGGGGGGGGGGGTGGGCTTCAAATCCGACAGGAGGGCCGAAACGACAGCTTTTCATAAGAGGAGAGGAAAAAACTAAGGAGGTCCTCTCAGCAAAAGAATCTCTCAGGACTCGAGGCCATCTGAGACCTGGGGGCGATGCCGAGAAGCTCTTGGGAAAAGCGGCTGGCAGAATAATGCCTCTTCGTGTCATCCACCACTAGAAATAGAAAGAAACGTGCGCCGAACAATCTTTTTGTCCTCGAAGAGTTAGAGAGGGGAACCAAAACTATCTGATCATCATGCACCAAGTGAACTGCGGAACTTAACCGAGAACTGAATGATCAAAAGAGGTATGAGGCATTTCTATTAAATCCTTTAAAAAGGAGAAAAGGGGGAAAGGAAAAGAAAAATTTGCTCTTAGGCTTCTGCGAGGGGAGGGAAAGTGAAGAGGAGAAAAGACGGAAGCAGTGTGCAATAAGATCCACAAAAGTATGGGGGAAGAGAGAGATGGCCAAAATGCGATCAAGAGCGGAAGAGTGAAGGGGATCAACGCCCGGCGCGCGGGATCGTCCGGAGAGGGAAAAGGAGAAATGGAATAAATTTCATCCAAAGAGTAATCACTCCAAGCGGAAATACATCCGGTTTCGTGTATGGGAGAGCTCGCGGTGATTGGAACCAGCGGGAAGGGCTTAA
>Ga0179593_1574843_pt1 | contig 13893 bp, 21 predicted proteins | sample CZODoug2_1_08_16_FD_185931 | JGI IMG/M metagenome (GOLD analysis project Ga0179593, IMG submission 185931) | Vadose zone soil fungal communities from Angelo Coast Range Reserve, California, USA - CZODoug2_1_08_16fungal (PacBio error correction) | ecosystem: Environmental > Terrestrial > Soil >...
AAAAACAAGTGCCCAATCCGTAAGATACAAGTTTGGGAAGGGGGGGGGGGGGGGGGGCATGGGATAGCAAGGGGAAAAAGGAATATGGAAACCTGGCAGTTCTCGCAGGGGGAAGAAAAAAAAACATCGTTAGGAAGGAAAGGAAGGAGATTGAAAAACTTTGGCGCGAAAGAGTAAAGGGCAGAAAAGGTGCAAGATGAGAGCAGCGAAAGAACAATTGAAGTTGCCACGGAAGGGGAGGGTTGTGCAAAATGTTAAAGGAGGGACTCCAACCTTGCAAAGGCCGAGCTCAAGGCACCTCCAAGAGAAAAAGAGAGGTACATGCACCTTCAAAAAATTGAAGGAGGGGGGAAGGACTCCCAGTAAAAGACGAAAGGAGAAAGGGGGAAGGAGGGTTCTTGGAAAAAGTAAAAGGTTTTATCAGCAAAGCATGTGGGGGATCGCTAAGGGGCACACGTGGGGGGAAGAGAGCGCTAGGCGGTCCAAAAAACGAGGGGACTAGTCCCAGGGACCGAAGCGGCGGAGGAAGGGGGGAGGAAGAAATGCAAAATGGGGAGGGGGGGTCAATGTGCCGCTTTGGCCGGAATATCTGCCAGGGAATTTGGGGAAGTGTCTCTGTCTTCGAAAAAAAAATGAAAAGGGGGAGAAAGAAATCATCATAAGGGAAAGTCGTCTCTTCAGGGAGACTAGACACGTCGTGAAATAATGATAAAGAAGAGAAAGAAGTCTGGTAGAGGGGTCCGAGGAAGGACCACAGTGGGGGAAAAAAAAACCACGGAAAGTGTTCTGCGGCTCTGGGGAGGAGGGTCACCGTCAAAAAGGGACTTCAATAGAGGGGGGTGTGGCGCGGTGATTAACGGGGAAGGGAGATAAACGGAAGGGCGCCAGGGGGACGTTAGGGGGGATCTCTAAGAAGTTGTGAAAAGGGGAAGTTAAAATCCGGAGGACGGAGAAATTCAAAGAGAGGAATGGGAAAAAGAGTCCATGGAGGGGAACAAGGATTTCAAGGGAAAACGCCGTAATACAAAAAGTTTCAATAAGGAAGGCAAGAGGAGATGACCGAGAGGAAGAGACTATTTAAAAAGGGAAAAATGAGGAGGGAGGGTCAGTGGGTTGGCGTCTTGATGGAAAGGGGAGAAGCTAACGAATCGAAAGCCCGGATAAAGACAGTAGGACGCGTCAAAATTGAAGTGAACCCGGGAGGGATTCGGCGCCCAAGATTGTATGGAAGGTAAGGTTCACGGACTCGAGACTCAAAAGAACGACTGGGAGCAGATTCAAATTAAGGGGGGGAAGGGGAAATGGTCAGTACCATGGAAGTGGGACGGGACATGAGGGGACGAAGAAAAGGGGTCTCTCAAAGAATTGCATCGTGATCTGGGAAAAGGACAAAAAAGAGAGCTGAAAGAAAAAAAAGGTCACGGAACTCAAGGGAAGAGTTGGGTGTGAAAGGGGAGGGAGCCTAAAAAACCATTAAAAAAAAAGGACGATTGAAAGTCACTGGAGGGGGGGGAAAGGAGACCAAAAGGGAGTGGTAGGGGAAGCATGTCGCTGAAGAGCTGGAAAGAATCGGAGAAGAGGGGTTTGTGGGACACAAAAGAGCTTTGGAAACGGAAGGGGGAGTACCTGGAAAAGCAAAAAAAAACACCCACACTATAAGAACTCTACGATCCATGTAAAAAACATGGGAAATAGGAGCGAGTCTTGGTATTGTCTCCCGTTATTGTCCAAAGAGGAAGGGAAAAATGCGGAAGGAACTCAACGAGAAAAAAAAAACAAAGAAGACTCCTCAGCAACACAAATCGGGCAGAAAAAAGGGCACCGGCAGAAGGAAAGGAGATTCTTCCTCAGCGAAAAGGAATACGGCAAGAACCTAAAACAAGGACAGTTCAAAGAGGGGAAACAACAGAGAAAAAACCAGGGCAAAAAAAAAAAGACAACATAGCAAAAAGGCACTTTTAGAACCATGGGGTACCACACACTCATCGAAGGGGAACAACACATTCAACCAAGTAAAAGGCCCCCCAAAAAGAAAGATATACACAAATCAAAGGACCCGGGAAGTCGAGAGGGGGGGGGAACCTGATGAGGCGTAGGAGAAAAAGAACCGGAGATATGAAAAAATCAGGAGGTAGAAAATCCAGCATCTGGGATCGCCGACCGGGGGAATAATCAGATATCGCACAGGGGGGGGAGGGAAAGAAAGAGCGGCGTCGGGTGTTCGGCTAAATACAAACGCGAAAAAAAGAGGAAGAAAAAAAAAAAACCACAAGTCAAGCCCACTGCCAAGGAAACGAATGGGGGGGAAAGTCAAAACCACGGGGGAGCCAACGGAAACCATAAAATAAGAGTTAGACCGGAAGATAACTGAACAGTCCCAGAGAAGAAAAAACAGACCCGATGAAGAACCGGTTGGAAAGGGTTTGAATTGACCCGCCAGACAGGGGACAAGGCTACCGGTCTGCAAAGACAAAAATAAAGAGGAAAGAGGAAAAGGCAGGGATCAGAACCTAAGTTAAAACCGAAAAAAAAAAAAAACCCCTCGAAAAAAGCGCTTGAAAGCAGTGCCAGCACGGCATCGTTGGAAGGGGCGAGATGGTGAACGCAAACAAAAGAAGATGTGGGGTGTCCGCAGAACAAAGGATCTTCAGAGAAGACCGTAATGTAAGTGGGAAGTAAGTCGGGAAAAGGGGCCGTCAGCGTTAGGATACAAAAAGTTCAGGAAAGAAAGAGGACGATTAAGGGGAGGATCCGGGGAATCGAGTAAAAAAAAAAATGAACAGCTGGGAGGATCACCTCCGATTTAAAGGGGTTGGACAACAGTAAAACTGAACGATGGGGGAAGGAGAGAACGCGACAACAAAGATCTAAGTGGAAGTGGGGGGAGGGGGAGAATTCAGAAGGACCAATCCGAGGAAAGCGAGACATAACAAGAAGGGGAAGTGTCAGGAACAGAGAAAAAAACGTGCGGAACTGGGGTAACCATGACCACGAGAAACCAGAAGAAAGGGACCTTTAGAGGTGAAAACCAATCAGACGCAGACGGTGAGGTAGAGGTCAACACATCTCCGGGACAATGGGGGTCCAGCGGGCCAATGACTACATGTTGGAAAAAGAGCGGGAAGTAGCTCAGAACGAACTGACTGAAGGGCGAAAACTGCAAATAAAGTCACCAAAGGGGGTCCAAGGGACAAGGCCTTAGGGGTCCTTCATGAAAGAAGGTAGTCTGAGGAGGGCGGCAAAGTATGAGGAAAATGACGAGGAGAAGGGATGGGTTGGGCAGGAAGAGGAACCCAGAAAAAGGCCCAGAGGCTGCGAGGTAATGGAGAGGTAAGCGGGGGTGGGGGTTGGTACACATTAGAGCAAGGGCCAGCTGAAGAAGAAAGTGCGTAACAAAAATCTGCAGCAAAAAAAAAGAGAGAATGGACACCAAGGTCACACACTCGGTCCCAAAAGAGGAAAAAAAAAAGCTTCGAGAGGGCCGGACGATCTGGTCAGGGGGAAAAAGGAAGCCGTTAAGGACGAATCCTGTAGATGTTGCAAAAAGAGGAAATCTTAGCAGAAAGGGAAAAATCGAAGATCAGTAAGGTATTCTCGCAACTATTAGAGAGAGGGGGAGGAAAACATGGCATCTCCAGAAAAACCAACTGAGGAGAAAAAAAAGGGATATACCTGGATCGGAAAGCTATGCAGAGAAGAGGAAAAGAATAACTAGAGAACTCACAATGGGTCCAGTAAAGTGTGGAAAAAGAATACAACTCTTTAAAACGGGCCATTCGGAACGGGCTAAGAAGAGCATCAGGCCGAAGTATAACAGGGAAGAATATATCAGTTTGAACCAAAGACAGATTTGAAGGAAAAGAAAGGGGGAATTCAAAGTCTCTACGATCGTGCCCGCACGTATCGCGGATCCGTCATGAGGGCAAAGGAACAACCGCTTGACAGAAAGAAAAATAGAAGCCGAGGGGAGGTAAGGGTATTGCGGCGGGTGATTGGAACCAAAGCCCAGACCTTCGAATCGGAGAGAGACCGAAGGTGACCATAACAATCCTGAAATAGAGTGTAGGGAGAAGAATATAAGCTCGAGGAAACGGGTCGGGGAAAAAGGTGCATACAGGCGGACTTTAAAAGAGGACGAAGGGGGAAGGGACTTGAGACTACTGGACATCGAGGGAAAAAAGTGATTTGGTAGCAAAGAGGAACAAGGGGGGTAAGAAAAAAGACACCACGAAAATGAGCTTCAGACTGAGGGGGTTCAACTCGAAAAACTTGAGAGCCCGGTAGGGTGGCGCGAAAACAGTCTCATCAGGAGAGAATCGGTTTCATGAAAAAGAAAATCTAAAGGGAAAGGAATATGAGATGTGAAGGGGGGGGGTAAATACGCGGTCAGGGAGAAAAGTCTCAGACATATCGGGCAAGAATAGTGGGTAGGGGAAGAAGGAGAGGACGGCAATAGGAAACTTCTCGTCCTATGGGGGGCACAGATCAACAAATTAAAAAGGGAGGGATGAAAATGACTACTAGCTAAACAATGAAGAAAGGAAAAAAGCGTGCCGGATGAATCAAGGAAGTAAAAATATAAAAAAAAGTTCACAAACTGCCTCAATTGGGAAGGAACACAGGTAGTAGGCCGGAGTGACGGAGGAAGCTCAAAGGATCTCCTGGTGGGGGGGAGGGACACGAAAAGATAGAGAAGGAAGGAGACCTGACAAATCTTTAAACACGGCGGGACTTAGAGGAAAGGAGGCTGATATTGCGGGGGAGGTCGGTCTAAGGAAATCAAATGCCTGTTGGAAAGGGAACTGAAAGGGAGGGGGGACCAGAGAAGAAGAAGCCAGGGGCGCTGGGAAAAATTTCTTGGGAAGAAAAATTATCCAAACTCGGTCCAAATTCGAAGGAGAAGAGGTCAGTAGCTGGGAGAACGGGAATTCATACGACAGAGTAACTGAATAGAAGGGAGGGGTCCAAGAGCCATACACCTTAAATGGCGCACAAAAAGGGGACGTGGGGGGCAAATGGGATGAAAAATTCAAATGGGGGGGGGGGCGGTGAGTCAAACGGGGTAGCGGGGGGGGTAATCCCTAAAAAAAGGAACCCCCTCCGAAGGGAAGAAAAAAAGAATCGATTTTAAACGAGAACGAGCGAAGGAGCACAGGTAGGGCAGGCAAGTGGGTCGCATTGATAAAAGAATTCCAATCATTCAATCGTAAAAGAATAAGGGAAACGGTACTGGAGGGGGGAGGGAGGTTTGGGGGAAGAGTCAAGGGGAAAAGGTGGGGAAAGCGGGAAGAAGATCGGTGGGAGGGAGGCAGACCAAGGAAGGATTTTGTAAGAGGGGATTCTCAGAGCACGGGGATTGAATGACTTTGGGAGACAACATTTAACGGTTAGTGGGACGAGGGGAGGGCTTCGAGGAAGGAAAAAAAAAAAGAAAAACAAGGTGGGAAAAAGTCTCAACCGGGTGGTGGGGCTTACAATGATCCTAATCGTTTGGGTGATAGAGAAGGAGGATACGCTCGCCTCAGGGGGAAATCCTTAAAAAAAGAAATATCGCAGCGAGTGGAAAACCAAACCTGGGAGAGGGGAGGAGTGTTTGGACACTGTTGTTTTGGTGGGGGCAGAACTTGCAGGTACTAAAACAGCCTTTAAAAAGAGAGAGCCAAGCCAAATAAGACCAGAAACCTCCGTCTTAGGAACAGCGGTACGAAAAGGAAAATAAAAAAGTGGACCGAACAAAACATGATCAAGGGGGGAAAGGACGACGAAAAAGCAGTAAAGGGGGTTGGCTGTTAAGAGACGAGATCAAAAACTCTCAAAAAAGGGAAAGGGCCTTGAGGGATAGGGGGAAACGAGAGGGAGAGAAAGAAGCACAAAAAGAATAAAATAGTGAGAACTGGGGGGGGGCGTAAGAAGCAGCGAAAATCAAGTAACAGAGGCTGGAGACTACAAGTCACCAAACATTCATCGCCTACGAGAATAGTGTCCTTGGAGGCAGGCGACTATATATGAGAAAGCCGGAAACACGTGACAGCGGGACAGAAATAAGCCCTTGGGAAACTCAATGGAAAACGTTCGGACCACGCGAAGATTGGAAGGTGAAGTCCTGTGCGGTCCAGGATGTTTGAGACAGGAAATGAAACGACGATAAAACGGCAAAAGAAAGCCCCGCAAAAGGTTTGGGTCCCAAAAAGGCACCCCGTCTCCAGACCAGGAAGAGGGGGAAGACGTAAACAACTCGATGGGTGCCAAAAACGGCCGATTAAACGCTGCTTTCAACGGGCAAATCGGGTTCGGCGGTAAAGATCTGGCGGGTTCTTTGAACCAATTTGAACAGAGAGGGGGAGTCGCTCCCCCCAAGGCCCCGATTGGAAAAAGGCCCCGCAGGACGGTTTAGAACAATGAAGAAAAGGCTCCAGGATGCACAGGACTCATGAACACTCCTAGAAAATACCAAAGGATTCCGAAAAAAAGAAGGGGTAAAAGCCGGTTTGGGGTTGAAGCTAAAGAATCAAAAAGGAAAAAAACAGGGGAAAAGGTGGTGTACGCCACGGGGGGATATCTCAGAACCGGAAGACCATAGGGAATTAGGGGAAAGAAAAAAAGGAAAGGAAAATCTTATTAGAGAAGCCCCAAGGAGAAATGGGAGACCCTAGTGATGGATAAAATGGGCAGGGGGGAGCAAAAACCAATTCAAAGAGAGAGCGTGGAGGTATAAAAAAGCGGGGGGGGCGGGGGGGGGGGGGGGGGTGGGGGGAAGGGACGGGGGGAATAATCTGAGAGATGAAGGAAAAAATGGAAACGCAGCTGGGGAAGACTAGTACGGGAAAGAAGCGCACAGGCTTGGGAACAAAAACCTAGAAAGCGATGACTGAACGTAGGGGAGGTTGTGAAAGGAAGTCCACATAGTGGATGATAAAAAGGTTATAAGTTTAAAAGAAACATTCAAGACGCAACCATAGGGGAAGAGAGAAAACACCGAATGAGCCCTGCAAAAATATGTGTGTTAGGCAGTAAAGCTTCTCAGTCCCGAGGGAAAGGGAAAGGGATAGACTTGGGCAAAGGAAATAAGGGAAAATCTGAGAAACAAAACTAGGCAATAGAACTTTGGGAGGCTAAGTCAATGAAAGGGACGATGAAGAAATCATTACACCCGACAGAAGGGAGGGGACGACTGTCGACGGGAGTCAAGCCAAGCATGTGCGGACTCGTAAAAGAGAAAGCAGCGCAAAAGAGGGACGAGGAACAAGCAAGGAGGAAGGAGGTGAGGAGTTAAAATTTATGACCGCGCATCAGGGGAAAATTTTTCAAAACTGGTTGAAAAGAATGGAGTCACGTAAGGGTGGCATCTATCTCAAACAACAAAATCTTGAAATGGAAAAAGTGACCACAAAAAAACCAAAGAGGAAAGGTGTGAATGCTAGAAGATGAGGAAAATCACATCGAAGAAAATGACGTGGGCGGAGGTCATGGTCAAGGACCCCGAACAGTTTAAGAGTGGGGAGATCGGGGGTGATCGCAGGTTGGTACTCAGACAGAGAAAAACGAGTCCTAAGCAGGGGAAAGAAAGACGAGCGCGTCAGCAAGGAACATTGAAGGTATAGGACGGATCTTGCTAAATTTGGGGAAAGATGGGTAAAGGGTAGTGTTCAAAAGAAAGACACACCGCAGAATGGAGAAAGTAACTGACCTCAAACCGGTAAGGAGGGAAGTGCTCAGTTATAATTCTATTGTTAGTTAAGGGGAGGACACTCTGCATACAGTGTTGTGACGACAACGATGTGGGGAGCTATCCTGAACAAAGGAAGGGGCGGGGGGGAAGATGAGGACTACGGAGGGGTCACAAAACTGTGCACGCTATGCAAATCCTCGTGCCATAGAATTCACAAGGGGGATGAAGACAAGGAACGGGTTTAACATTCTTCCAAAGGGGAAGGGAGAATCTGACAAGCCTCAGGAGTGGAGGGGAAGAAAAAAAGAAAAGGGGTCGAGCATCAATCCAGGGTAAAAAGGGAACGCAGAGTCTGCTAAGAAGCTTCTTGAATTTTAGGGGATCCAAAGAAGAGAAGAGTTTAGGGTCTACGTGCGATTATAAAAAGGGGGATGAACAGTGAAAAGATGTGGGCTGAGGGGGGAATGCGTTGAAATAGGTCAACAAAAAAAAAAGAAGGGGTTAGCGGAAGCTTACCTCCTGGGCGGCATTAAAGAATGAAGGGGAAAAAGGGGGGGGAGAACTTGAAAAAAGGAGACATGTTGAGGGAAAGGGAGAGAGAAAAAAAAGCCGTGGCCTGGAAGTGCGCTGGAAAATGAAAGAGCTCTGAAAAGAGAGAGGGAGGGGAAAAGAAAAAAAAGCAATGCAGGGTGGAAGAAACGACGGATAACGAGGGGGGGAAAAAGGAGTAAGCGCACCCGGGAGCCGAGTCCTAGGTTATACTGACTTCAAGGACCTGGTGAGACGGAGAAGCGGGGTTGAGCAAGCGATAAATGGGAGTTGTGAGTAAGTAGGGGGGGAGAAGAACCCGACCAAAAGACCTAGAAAAGGGGAGTTAACCGACGCGTAAGGAGATGGCTTAAAGATTTGGGGGAGCCAGAGGGAGTGGGGGAGGGTCGAATAATCCTAGAAGAACACCAAAAGGGGAAAGGAGGCTTCTTATGAAAAGGGGGGGGGACGGGAGGGACAGGGGATTATTGCGTGCCCTCGGTACTAAAAGAAACGAGAAAAAGACGGTGCCATCAGTTGAGGTACGGGGAAAAGACAAGAGCAAGTATAGACACGTCTACGAAAGATGCTAGTGGGGGAGGGGCTCACCTGGCAAGAAGGAACCCACTTCCGAGGTCGAAAAGGGGGGAGACTAGAAAAATGGGAGATACTTGGCTGGAGGAACATTGGGGAGGGGATTGCCGCCGCACCGGAAGGAACACAATCGGAGGAGGTTTGTTTGTGAATACTAGCTGGGAACGGAAATGAGACAGAAAATTAAAATGCAAAAAAAAAAGAAAAAGATGACAAAAGAAACGAGTCCAAGGAGAGGGAGAGGGGGGCTGGTAGTTTGCGACCGGGATGTTCCCCAAGAATGTAGAAGAGATCAATCAGCCTGTAAACACAAACGCTAAGAGAAGAAGAAACACGGGGAAAAAAAAGCCGGAAGGAAGGGAAAAAGGAGGGGGAGACTTCATCATTCTCCTCGCGAAAAACCTAGAAAACTACCGTAAACCCGGGGGAGAAATACAATGGATCGTAAAAGAAAAATATACAAATATCAATTGGAAAAAAAAAATAAACCCAGGAAAAAAGCTATGGACGGCAGAATGAACACAAATGAAAATAGCGAAAGAAAGAGAGGAAAAAAAACAGAAAGAGACAATCCAAGTACCCAAGGGAAGTTAATAAGAAATGAAATAATCTACGAGAAAAAAACAAAGCGAAAAATAGAGAAAAAAATACAGGATCGGAGGACGGAAGGGGAATAAGCGGTCTAAAAAGCCTTGGAGGAAGAACAGGAACGCATCTTTGGGGTGAGGGGGATCCACCCGCTAAAAGGTAAAAAAACATCATCAACGAAAAAATGCCCAAGTACACCGCAAAGGTCAAACCAGTGGGGAAAAAGACAACCACAATTATCGTAGTTAGAAGGGGAGGCAACAGAAATCCCATAGCCGCCATCTAAACCAAAAAAATAAACCGAGGAATACCTAATGGGGGAAAATTTGATATTGAAAGAAAAAGGGGAACACCGGAGGAAAAAGGATGCGAGTCTCAAAAAAGAACAGACTAGAAAAGAATGAAAAGGCCTTGAGGAACGCCAAGAGGCAAAAGGCAAAGCAGTACCCTCGGAAACTCGACGCGTTTCACGCAAAGGGGAAAGAACGAGCATGGGTACGTATCGGGAGGGAAAAAACAACCGGACGATGGCCCGGAGAAACGAAGGAAAAAATCAAAGACCGGTCGGGGGAAGATCGGCGGACTGTTTGGGAAAAATTCAGAGTTACAGATTCAGAAGAGCACAGCGTAAAAAGACTGGGGAGAGGAAGAGGGGACGAATAAAGCGGTGCGGGGAGAGAAGCTTGGGGCTAATTGGGTTAAACTCCAATGCGATTTCAGTATATACTGACGCGAAAAGAAACATAGATGCAGTTTGGAAACGGATCGATACAGGGAGCACGGGATCGGAAAGGGAAAAAAAAGTAACAAGTCGAAAGAGACAGGTACTAGCCTTTCGCGGGAAAAAGAGAGAGGGGAAAAATGCGGAGAAACTGGGGAACAGGTCACGCGAGAAACCCTAAGGAAAAGAGTAAACGAGGTTTGAACCATTCAAAAGAAGGGGTGCAGGAAAAGAAGGGACGTGGAGTCAGTTGGAACCAGGAAGCAAGGTGCAGCGCGAAAAGAGAAAATTGGGGTGCGATTTAAGAGCTCAAGAGGAAAGTAAGGAGGCGGCAGAAAATAACGAAGTGGGGGTGGCCATCGCGAACAACGGAAACACTTCGGGACGAGGACGTACTAAGAGTCGAGAAAGTTTGACTTAAAAGGAGAGAAAGGCTCAAACGAAGGAGTGGGGCAATCGGAAAGGTCTCTAAAAGCCCGTCGAAAAAGACCAATACGGAGGGAGGGGGGGACTCGTGCAAGGTTGGGTAACGCTCGCGCCGCCGCAAGCAGAGTCGGAAACAAATTCTGCAACAGAGAAAAATAAAAGAGGAAGAATGGCATAAAAGTGGAAATCACATAGGGTTGTCACAACCCCGGAGAAGACAATGTCTCTAAAAGAGGCATACAGAGAGAATCGAGGGGAAGGACTGAACTAAGCCGTAAAGGCAGAAACGGTAGTTTCACACATTTTTAAATCGGAAGAGATCAGAAGTACCAAAGGAAAGGGGGAATTCGTCCGCGAGAAGGATTAGCGCGCAGCCCTGGAAAGGAAGCATCAAAAAAAACACAACGGGGTCGGAAAGGAGGGAAGAGGGAGAATCAGGCTTCCGCGAGCTAATGGGACTAAATAAAAGATGAGACTCATGAATGAGGAAAAAAAGTTCCGGAAGGGGGCACGAATACAATCAGGACTTCAAGAAAACCTCGTGACAAAAATCCTCGAAGAAAACCGGGAAAGGAGAAATAGGGGAACTTGGGGGGGGAAACCAAGACAGGAAGAGGGCAATAAATGTTTGATTCTAAATCTTGCTGCGGAGAGGGGGTGGTTAAAGCACTGGAAGAGCAAAGAGGAGGGACGCGAGAAAGAACAACTGTCAAGAAGGAAAAAACCGTGGGGGAAGGAACGGGTTGGGGGTGTGAGCGGGTCCATTGGAGATCAAAAAAACGAGAAGTCTCATCCAGTAAACCAAGGGGGGAAGGAAATACCGACGCGCGCTGGGATTACGTCAAAATAAGAAGAGGGAACCGTAACGATGACATGGGATTGGGGGGTAAAGCGGACTTTACTGCACTAAAAAGGGAAAGAAGGTCAGGTGAGAGCTACTCGCTTAAAAAAAGGGGGGAGAGTGTTCCGCTAGTAACCACAGTTTCTAAAGATGGGTACGACTGTACGCAAGAACTGGGTCGGGGAAAAGGCCACATTGTGTGGAAAAGCGAATTGTCGGACGGTAGGTTCACGGTCAATTGGGAAGTGACTAAATCGGGGAGAGCTGTTCAAGACGGAGACGAGAGAAAAGATAGATGGGTCCGAAGTTGACATTGAAAGGGGGCAAAAGCATTAAAGGGAGAAAACCAAGAAGGGAACAAAAAAAGAAAGTGGTAGGAATTAGAGACATCGGGAAGAAGCTATTGGGCAAAGTCAGCAGAGAGAGCCGCAAAATGAGGAGGAAAGGACTAACGCGGAAAGGATAAAAAGAGGTTGACAAAAAAATGAAAGGAAAAAGGAAAGTACTGTCACAGACAAAGGATGGACAAATGTGTGCTCATACTGCCTTACCAAAGGGGTATTAGGCCGTAAAGGACACGGGCTTCCGGAAAAGAGAGCGAAGTGGAGGGCACAATAGAGAGAACAGTCAAGTAGCTGGAGGATCGGAAAGGGGAACCGCGCGAGGCTGAAACGAGGGAAGGATGAGGGAGGATAAGTCGAAGGAGGAGAGACCCCTGGAAGGGGAAGGTCGAAGAGAGAAAGAGAAAATCGAAGAAAGGGGCGGAGGGGTAGAAAAAGGATGACGGAAAGAACAGACTTCAAAAATGAGCCCGCCAGCGCCTGTGTAGCTGGATGAGAGGAATTGTGGAGAAAGCAGACGGGAGAGAGAAAACTATGGTGTGGGGTCCCTTTAACCCCGGGTGGGGACCAAGTCGAAAAAAGGACGGGGGGTACTTGGCGAGACTGGGTAGGAAAATTTTAAAAGTGGGGGGGATTCTCGCAAAAGTGGAGAAAAAGACGGGGGAAAAAAAAAAGCCCAGCTGGTGTGAAAAGCGAAACGATTATAAACCTGTCTGAACTAGATCTGTAAGTTCGACCGGGGAGTCAAGGGGGGGAGAGGGACTAGCGAAAAGGGAAAAGACATCGAACCGAGGAAAAGAAGGTCCCATTCAGGGGATGGGGAGGAGGGGTTGGGGGCCGCGTGCATGGAACTTTCGTGGGCTACTTGGGTGAATGTTAATCACGGCAGAAGGGGGGGGGGGGGCAGGCAAGAAAAAGTTGAAGGGGAGTATGGGATAAGGCAAAAACAAGAGGGAAGAGGGTACCTCAGTGAAAAACGGTAGGGTTACCCCAGGGCTAGGAGATGTCAGAGCTAAGAAGCACAACGACTTTTAAAAGAAGGCAGCACGGGGTGGCGAAAACAGTTGGGACAGGGAACCTGCTAGGTTTCGAAAAAAGGGGCAGAAAGGCGATACGCCCTCTATTGGGAAAATAACGGGAAAAGAAAGAGAGGAAGAATTCACGACGCAAAAAAAGACTTGGAATGACGGGCAAGCGGGAATCTGGTTTGTTGTGGGAAAAAGTTTCTAAACTACAATACCGTCCAGCCACTCGAGACCTGAAAAATACCCAAAAAAAGGCACCAGACAGATGAAGGGACAGCGTTCCGCTCAGGAAAATAAGGCCAACGGGGGGGGACGAAAAACCCAGTATCGCGGTTCCATGGAAGGAAAATAGGTAAGTTAAGAGGGAGGCGCACTCGCAAACTCAGTCAAACTTCTTATAAGAAGGTGATCAGGACTGGGGGGAATGGTTCCGGGGTGAAAAGGGCTAAAGATTCATGGGGATATAACGTGGGGGGGTTTGTACTACAACAAGAAGGGAAGCACGGTAGAAGCGAGAAGAATCAACCAGCAGGGGAATGCGGAGAAAAGCGCAACGTTTTACCTGGAGTTGTTCGAGAGGGGAATGAAGAAAGAGCGGTACCTCGGGCTTGGCAGAACCATCAATAAAGGGTAATGAAATTTTGAGGAAAGAGCGGCTTAAATCGGGGGGGGGAGCAAGTTTGGGGGGAGATGAAGAAAAAAAGGAGAGCAATGGAAAAAAAAAATACGCAGGCCTTTTGAACATAGGCCTCCGTCTACAGAACCTTAAGAAAAGGGGGGAGAAGTAATCACAGCGGGAAAGAGGGGGAAAAAAAAGTTCCTTAAGGAGAAAGAAGTCAGCGCAATATTCATACATGCAAAAAGGACCGGAGTGGCTTGGGTTCAATTCCCTCGATTGGAAGCGTCTAAAAAACGAATGGGCAAACAGAGGGGGGGGGTGGGGAAAAAGAAAAAGGAACTGTAGGACAAGAAAAGGGAACGGGAGGGAACGGTAAACGTGCGAAGATCACATCCAGGGCAAATGGAAGAAAACGGCACGCTGTACAAGCCGGGTTTTCGGAAAAACGAAAACGGAATGAAGAATGCCAGAGAACACTTGCCGGAATGTTGAGGGAAATGGGGAGATCAGCGAACCGGGAAAAAAATGTAGTCTGGAAAGG
>Ga0179593_1672306_pt1 | contig 13893 bp, 17 predicted proteins | sample CZODoug2_1_08_16_FD_185931 | JGI IMG/M metagenome (GOLD analysis project Ga0179593, IMG submission 185931) | Vadose zone soil fungal communities from Angelo Coast Range Reserve, California, USA - CZODoug2_1_08_16fungal (PacBio error correction) | ecosystem: Environmental > Terrestrial > Soil >...
AGAGGGCGAGCCGATCTGGAACAGTCAGGGGAAAAGGGACCGCCGCCACCGCCTTATACTACTTCTAACAAAAAAGGTTGATAAACTAGCTGGAAGCGCTATAAAAAAAGCCGGGAAATGTGCATCGAGCAAAGAGGGGGGGGAGAATAACACGCGCGTCGCCAGAGCTGAGCGGTTCGCGCAATAGTCCATCCTCATCCAACAGGGAAGACAAACGAATATTTTGGGTGAGGATACTAGCCCCCCCAAAAAGCACTTGGGAGGGGGGAAAAAAAAGGTCTGCACTCCGTTGAAAATGAAAGGTTGGCACGATGGCTTTATTGCGAACTTAACACCTACAAAGAAGAAATGTCCGGCAATTAACAAAACAGTCCAACGAAAAGGGACTAAGGAGCCGTTTCCAAGCAAAGAAAAAGGAAAAACTGAATTGGCAGGAAAGGGAAAAGGGCCTTGTCGTCAGAGGACAGTATCTTCGAAGCAAAAACAGTTGGCACATGGAAGCTTCAAGTACAAGCCGTGAGGACTGTCCGAAAGGGAAAAATTAATATCACAGGAACGGCTGACAAGATGGAAAACCGACGCAAGGGGGGGTCGGCAGTTTCGATGGAAGAAGGGAGGGAATCTGGCTTTTAACCCGTAGGTAAAAAAGTGGTAAACGACAAAAAAGAAGATGGCAAAGCCGATCGCAGTCAGGACCCGATGGCAAGTCAGCGGAAATGAAGAGTATGCGGCACCGACGAAAGGGAAAAAAGGGAAACGTCAAGAAGGAACAAATGTGTAACAGGCGGCCAAAACCACAAGGGGATACGCAGGGCGCCGGGGGGGGAAATTCGAACACGGAAGCCAATTCACAAGCGGGGGGGGGAAAACATAAGGGGTTGACGGGCACCGGCCGCTACCTCAGGGACTCGACTCACTATATATCCGTTCAGCGTCAGATCTCTGTCACCCTTGAGGAAGCAAGACGCAAAGGAAAATTGCCACAGTGGCGTCGCGAGGAACGCTGCGTCAAAGAAAAAGGGGAGCGTCGCGGGGAAAGATTCCATCCCAACACTTCATCGGGGGGGGGGAGCAGAGGAGCTCCATCGCTTTTGGAGAGGATTGCATATTGGCAAGGAACGCGCCAAAGGCAGTCAGGCAAAAAATAGTAGCGTTAAAAGAAGCGCCTGTCGATATCTCAAAGGAGGCACGAAACGCATTCGCGGGAGAAAACTTAGGGGAAATGAAGGGGTTTCCAGATGGCGGGCAAAAACGAAATCGCCACGCGCCAAATGCTCGACCCGGTTCGCGGTTGTGAGACAGCCAAAAAATAAAAGATAAGGAAGTAATTTTTGGGGGGGAAACCGGTTGGGTGATCTAACGCCGGGGAGAAAAAAAAGGGGAACATCCTCCTAAAAAATGGAGCCGGGGGGTTGCCGCGGTTGCAGTAGCTGGTGCTTTTACTCAAGGGGCGCGACCTCGGAGGAGGGAGGAAGGGCACCCGCGGGGGAAAGGAACGATTTGTCCAGAAACAAGACAAGAGTTTCACGGCGTCCAAGGTTTTCGAAAGTGTTGAGCAGAGGCGCACCAAAAAAGCAGAAGTAAACTCCAAAACGGCTCCGGGGGCAGACAACGGCGAGTGAGTCCATTCTCTAACGGGGGTAAGGGTCAGATTATGGGTGTAGACCGCTTAGCTCCAGGGAAGAAAAACACCTTAGGAAACTAGAAGGGGGGAGGAAAGGGGGACAGGAAAAAAGATGAAAGGAGCGAGTTCTAGACTGGCCGCAGAGCAGTTGGGCGCGTAAACCGTTGGCGGGGAAAGAGCGAGCGCACCAACGGGGGGAAGTTTCTACAACAGTTCGTGGACGCGGGGAAACGCTGAAAGGTCTTGAGGGCAATCTGTAAGGGCCCAGAAGGAAAGACACCGATTATGGGAGCGGGGGGGACCGAGATTTGGAGAAAGGGCGTAAACAGGGGGGGAAAAAAAAAGACAAATGGCTCCATTGTTATGCGGATGCCACTGTCGTTGGACTTGCATAACGGAGGGGAACAGCGTTTGGGAAGGGTCTGGGAAACAAAATAATTTTAAAGGGGGGCAGTCTACCACACAGGGAAAGCAGTAAAAGGGGAGATTTGATCATTGGCCGAAAGGGAAAAAACAACGAGTATCGAAGGAGATCCGCGCAGTGCAAATAATGGATCGAAGGAAAAGGGGTAAAATCTACTAAGCGCTGAAAGAGGAAGAGGGGGCGCGTGACCTATGGCGAACAAGACGACAAGGAAAAAAGGATGAGACGAATGGTCTGGCTGGGCTAGGAAGGGCTTGGATCGTTGGGGGGGAGACAGAGAAGCGATGAAATAGGGGGAGAGAAAGGGAGACGCTTCTCAAAAAAGGATTTGATTCCCACCGGGTGGAGCACGATCCTTTAACTATATATCTGGACCGGAGAGAGAATGCGGTGCCCCAAAATTGTTCACGCTGTTGGAAAAAGACGCGATGGCGAAAAGGCAGGGAAGGAAGCACATGTGTGAGCTGGACCTTTGTCGTAAACGGCAGTTACCGTTTACTTTTTCCCGGGAGAAGAGAAAGTCACTGTCCAGAGAATTGGCCAGAAATGCGACTGACTCGAAAGCACAAAATCATCGGGGGGGGGAGAGGTTACCACGGTGTAGGAGGGAGTTATAAGCCAGATTCCCTTCAAGGAAACCTGGCCCGAGAAAGGTCCGACCCAAAAAAGGGCAGGAAGGGGAGAAGGGCCACTGTGATCTGAATTTGAAGGTTCTCCTCTAAGCGTGTTTTGTCTTGTCCCATCCTGGAATGAATCTTAAGGACAAGGGGTGCCTCAAGGAGAGAGGGGAAGGGAAAAGAAACAGGACTACATCATTGGAATGCGGGGTTTATCATTGGTTATTGAAGAAAAAGAAGGGTAAGAGCATGAGGCAAGCTGGGGGAAAGTTCTTTCAATTGGGGGCAAAAAAACTTTTTATGGGTTCTTTCGTCGGGTACTCGCTCAAGAGGAAACGAATTCAAAATGAAAGAAGGCAGACATGCTTGGGGGGACATGGGGGGGGCGTCGCGACAAGTTGGAGAAGTTTGTCTCATAATACGGCTTCTTGCATGAGGCTGAAAAGACGAACACGAACAAGAGAATAGGAGACGCGAGGTCCAGGTCGTAAAAAAGGATAGGAGAGCGCTATGTCAGAGGCCCGGGATTGTTCGCAAAAAAAAAAAGGAAAAGGAGTTTATTCCAAAGGCCTTCGGAGTTCGCAGTACGGACGGTGGAGAGGAACAAGTTTGATACCCTGAAGGAAAAAGAGAAAAGCCAAAAAAAGGTGGGAGCCACGACTAAAGAATCTTAGGCCAATTGAAGGAAGAGAGAAACACAACAAAGGGGAGATAAAAATAGGAGGATCGTTGTATGGCACGGAGGCGATCGGGGGACTCATGCGGAGGCTGGCGAAAAAAGGAGCCGATCGTATCAACGGGGGGAAGCCGCCACCGTCCCTTACTGAAAATAACGAAGCCTTTGGCATAAAAGAGATTGTCAAGGCTACGAGACGAGGGAGCGCCAGCCTGGCCATCAGAGACGTCATTCCGAGAAGGGAAAAGATCAGGAGAAAAGCCCAAGCGGGGTACGAGCTGGTTCTGGGGCTTCTATTCATTGAAAAAAAGAACGACGAGGAGCAAACTAATAAGGGGGGGAATCGAAAATTTCTGGGGCACCAAAACCTTTTCGGGCATATTGTTCGCTTAAAACAGGCTTGGCACCCGGTTGAAGGAAACGGGCCAAGAATGCTGGAGTGAGAAAGGACGGCGAAAGGGGGGAGGTGGGTAGGAGGTGGCGAGAAAGCGAGGGGTGGGAGGAAGTTGAGGAGAGCAAGCAAATGAGGGGAGGGGAGGAAGGGTAGTTGGGGAAATGGGACGAGGGGAAGGGGGGAGCGGAAGAAGGGGAATGAGAGGTTCAGGAGGTTGATGATGAGTAGGAGGCAAAGGGGAGGAGGGGGAGGTAGAAGATGGTCTCTCTCTTAAAAAAAAAGGGGCAAAAGTGGGAAATTACGAGCAAAGGACCCACAGCGGTGACTATTGACAGGTCGCCGTTTCCATAGGACACCCATGATAAAGAAAAAATTGCATTAATGTCTGTCGTCCAGGGTGAAATGACTAAAGAATTATATTGTCGAAGGCACATGAAGGGCGAAGGAAAAAAAAAAAAAATCCGGTATGTAAAATAAAAAAGGGGGCCCTTACTTAGAGGTAAAGACGAAGAAAAAACGTTGTACGTCGGAAAGGACCTAACGCAACAAGGTGTTCGGCAAGGAAATATCTTTTAAAGGGAGAGGCTCTTCGCCTACATGGCGACCGAAAAAGGAACACTATTAAATATTTCAAAAAGGCCGGATATGTGCGTAGGCCTATGGCAAGAAAATATAAAGAAACAAACGAAAAAAAAGGGAAAAAAACGTCACATCCGTTTACGAAACAATGTTAACAGGCGGACACTGTGAGAAAAAGGATCAGAAAGCTTCGATAGAAAAAGGGAAAAAAACATGCTTTTGGAAGTCAAAAAAAGAGCAGCGCAGCGAAACGGGGTACAAAAATATATCTTTAAAGGAGATCGACTGTCCCCGTGGCGAAAATCCTGCTCATTAGAAGAGGGCACACATTTGCGTCGCGAGGGGAAAAAGTGCAATAAGCTCAAGAAGGGAAACGATGCTAGCGAAGAGAAACCACCGCCAGCCTTCATCGAGAAAAGACAAAGGGGGGGGTTGCAATTGGGTCTTGAAGGCACGCAAGCGCTTTCAGCGAGAAGGGGAAGAGGAACTTTACCCATGTTCGCCATTAAGGAAAGGAGGCGCACGAAACGCCTGCGCGATCGAAAAGAGAAACTCTATGGGGGGGGTTCCAAAAAGAAAATTATCAAATCGAACACAAATGCTGGAAAGGCGGAAAGCATGTTCTTTGTGGAGACTGCCATAAAACACATCATTTAATTACGGGGGGGGGACAGAACACTCTGGACCGAAGAGCTAACTAACGTGAGGGAGAAGAACCTAACAAAAAAAAAAATGTTGCCGCGGGGGGCCTAGGTAGAATTTGCTTACAACAAAATCAACGAGAAAATCTAGGAAGAGCTTTGTCGAGGGGGACTACGATTCGCTGTTGAAAAGAAAAGGGGACAGAACAAGACCTTCGCAGGACACGTCGTCCACTAAATTTGGAAAAAAGAAAACAATGAAAACTTGTACCCTCGCGCGGGACCGCAACGCGACAACGCTATCAGGGAAAGAGAGATTCGCTCATCAGATATATGAGGGGGGGAGGACCCTCAAGAGATCAGGGAACAACTGGGAGGAAAAGAGCTAGATTCACTGAAGGGGCCGCAAAAAGTGAGCGAAGGAGGGAAGGAAGGGACCGCGATCGCCGTTGTAAACGGGCCGTTGGCGTTTACGGGGAGGTTTAGTTTTCGCGAGAAAAACGACAACATGTTTTCAGGGAGAAAACATGCGTGGGAAAAGAAAGGTCTTGTGAGGGAGGAAACAGCGATCGAAAGGGGAGCAACCGATTATAAAGCGCTGGTCCCGGTGGGAGTCGCTGATTTTGTTTGCGAAAATGCTACCTTCACAAAAGCACAAGGGCGAACATTTGTTAGGAGGGGAGTGGGGAAAAAGGATAATGCTCAGGAGGGGGGTTTTCGTGCTGCAACAAAAGGGAGTACCTGCTGTGGTTTGGGGAAAAGGGCCACACAGGACTGAAGGAAGCATTTTGGCGGGAGGCGCCATCGGAAAAAAAAAAAAAGTCGAATCGCGAAGAGGGAGTCGAGATATCGAATGCAACTTGGTTAAAAAAGATGACAAATTGCGCCGGAAGGACCTATGGGACTGCCAAAAAAAGCTATGGAGAAGTAAAGATGAAGTCTTTGTCGGGAGAGGGCGGCTGGCATCGGGGTTCAACAAGGCCGGGCCAAAGAGCTAAGGGGGAAGCAGGAGGAAAGTCGTTAAAAAGAGGATTGGGGGAAAAAAGGGGAGGAAAAAGGGACAGAGATCGACGCTTGAACGGAGTGCGTCTCGCGAGGAGGTTAGTGCTTTCCTTTCCCTGAAAAGTGTTGAACGCCTGGGAATGGCGGAAGGAGAAAAGCAGCGCGTGTTGGGGATATCACGGACGCAGGGACGCCTGTACCAGGTGGAGAAGGCTTGCCGTTAACTTTTTCAACTGGCGTCGTGCCCGGCTAAGATTCAAAGAGACTTTCCATCTCTGCGTGAAAAGAAGCACGGGAAGAGGTTCATCGGGGGTCGGGGGGCCTGCGGGGGAAAGAATTTATAACCAGATAAAGGAAAACGTACTTGGGGAGGAAAGACCTACCCAAAAGCTGTGCTTCGGTTTTCAAAGGAGGGGTCTACGCCTGTCCACTGTGATCTTAATGGGGACCATAGACTGAAGTTACCTGTGAGGGTAAAAAAGGCCGCTGGAATGGGGAAGAGGGAACAAAGGAAAACGCCTTGGTGACGAAAAGAAATACTGTCAAGCGAAAAAAAAAGACGACAGCCATTACGAAAAGTCTAAGGGGTGGGATGGGGTGAGTGAAAAGGGGCGCGGAATGAAATTCGAGCAAAAGGGGCGCTGGCTTGGGGGGACAGGGTTGCTCGGGAATGCAGGGGTCTTTAGGTTCTTCTTTCGTCACGGGGGAAATCGCTAATAAAGAAGTGACAAAGAATTTGACTGAGTGGCAGACTAGGAGGGGGCTGCCCAGAAAAAAGGGCAAAGAAAGGAGGAAGGAGTATCGCAAAAATATTGTGAGAATAGACGTCGGCGTCGGAAGTCTTGACAAAAAAAAAAGACACTCGAACAGCGCAGTGAAAAGAAGGGTGATCTTGGGAGAGGGGGGTCACTATCGGAGGAGGCCTCGATGGACCGGCATTGCTCTCGGTATAAGAGGGGACACTCAGGGGATTGACCAAGGGGGGGAAAAAAGTAGAAGGCACAGTGGAGAAAAGAATGTTTTCCAGATCGGAGAGGCCACCAACGGGTTTCGCGAAAAATAAAAAAAAAAGCCAATGGTCGAGAGAGGGCCGCTTAAAATTGATCTAGAAAAGGAAAAGAGAGAAAGGGGCCTCGAGAGAAAAAAAAAGGGGAGGGAAGTCGTGGCGAGAACCCTATAAGGGCCGAGCCGATCTGGAAAGGAAGGGTATCAACTGTTCGCACGGGAAAGGGTACTAGAAGCGCCGGGGAATAAACTAGCTGGGAAAAAAGCGCCAAAAAATTCATGAAAAAAAAGGGATAGCGCTCAAGGGGGGATCAACCCGTAACGCAAGCCAGAGCTTGTGGGGAAGCGTGTTTAGGGGAGGGCGTCTAGTCCGATCCGACAAAAGATTGTTTGCGAGAATCGCGCGACGGCATGGCTGGGCCCCAAGGGGTCTGGCAGCTTGGGGGGGATAAAACCAAAAAGAAAAATGAAGGAGTTCAATGGGTATTAGCGAGCGGAAAAAAAACAGTTGTCTGCAGGTCCAACAAAAAACAAGCAGCGAGGACTATTGACATTAAGACAGTTCCACGCAAATCACAAAGGATAAAAAACTTCTAATTGGGGGGATGGGCCTGTAGGGGGGCGAAGGCCGAAGCAAATGGGCAAAGGGATCACTTATGATAAGTCCAAACCCAGCCGGGATGGGAAAGGGGAGGGAAGGGCGTAATGAGAAGACAACATTAAGAAAACCGTAGACAGGAAAACAGACGCAAAGAGGGAGAATCCTAAGATATGTCTTAGAGAACCTACAAAGTGGTAAAAAGAAAGACCAACGACATCACCAGGGAAAAGGAATGCAAATTTATTTGAAAAGAAAAAAGAAGGGCGATGCAATTCAGGGGGAGACTATGGGGGAAAACTGTAAAAAGGAAAAAAAGTACGACAAAGGGGGGAAGAGTGTGCTACGCAGGGGGACAGGACTGCATCAGAAACGTGACGACTGAGTCTCTCCTCCCGAAAGGGAAAAATGAGTGTGGACTGCACCGGCACTCCAGAAAGGGGAAAAGATATATCCGGAGGAAGGGAAACTACGGGGGAGAGCAAAAACTGGCGCATTCCCAAGAGAACGCGTCGTCCCCATTAGCGTTGTCCAATCGAAAACAATCCCAGATTCTGGTCTAGAACGCCCGCAAAAGGGGATCCACCGCCAGCAACGGATGTACGACGTCCTCCATCAGCTTTGGGGGGGTACGTCTTGCATATTTCAAGGGAAACGCCCAAACGAGATCCGTTAAAAGAGCTCTACAGTGTCCTCCGAGATGAGGGGAAAGAAAAAACGACGATCCGAAACGTGCCTACTTCTTTGGGGGTGCAGGAGAAGATAAAGAGCCACGCCAATGGCAAAACCCGTTTCCGGGGAAACATAAACAAGGATTTTGGGGGGGGGAAAAAACGTGCTCATTATCTACGCGCCGGTAAGCAAACGACAGTGGCATCCGGAAGGGGAGCCATTGTGCCGGAGGAAAAAGAGGGAAGGTGCTTGAAAACAATCTAAGGAAAAGCATAGAGGGGGGGGGACCCGTGCCTGCGAGGAACTGTTGCCATTCCTCTTTGTCCAGAAGGGCGGAGTGGAAGGAGTCCACGAAATGGGGAGCAACAAAAGTAAGCGCGCCCAAGACCCCCGGACCGCCAACGGCTCCGGCAAAAAAGTCGAGGCTCTGCAGTCGCGAACTTACAGAAGAAGGTGAGCGGCTTCGCTCAAGTTATCTTAAGAAAGGAGGAAAGTAATCTTTAAAGCGGGGAAAAGGAAGAACATATATCTATGAGGGCGAAGGGGAACGAGACTTGCCGCGAATCGGCCGGGGGAGGGAGCGGAGCCGTTGGCGTTTACGAATAGGAAGCGCGGCGAAACAACTGTTGAAAAGGTCGGAAAAAAAAGAAAAGTTCCTTGTAGGGAAAAATAGGCAACAGCGAAATCGCGTGCACGAAGATATAAGCAGAGGGAGGATTGTCTCTGCTGCTTGTGCTCAAAATTCAGACCGACTGCAAAACCGCGGCACAAACAGGGGGGAAATGCCACGTCGAGGCGGAATAACGGAGAAAATCTTGCTGCACAAAAATCCAAAAGTACCGCTGTTGTTTAGGCAGTCTCCACACCGAAGTGGAAAAAAGGAAGCATGAAGGGGAAAGTTGATCATTGGCCGCACGAAAAGAGAAGAGAGGGACTTTGGAGAAAAACCGTTTCGTGCCGAAAGAGAGGAGAGGAATCGTAAGGCTAACTATGAGCTACTATGCAATTGAGGAAGGGGAAAAGAGATTTCTCTGCCGAAAAACGCACTAGGCGACAAGTGCAAGTACGAATTCCAAAGGAGGGGTGCTGGCGGGGAAATACGTTTGGAAATAGGAAACGCGAATCTGGGATTGAGCAGACGATGAGAGGGGCGACTCCAAATGGCGGACGAGAGGCCTTCTCCTGATGGGAGTCGCAAAAAGAGATAACCAGGGAGCAGAAGTGCTTCTCGGCTCTGAGGGGGGGAGGGCAACAACGCGGAAAAAAAATTGGCGGAGCGAAGAAGGAGAGGTAAACGTTTTCTGATCACGATCACGTCCAGAAGCGGCACCTGTGGTGACGCCTGTTGAGTAAACGGGGGAGTTGCCTTTGTAACGAAAAAAGTGTCAAGGTGCCAGCTAATAGTCAAGGTCAGCAAGGCGAAGAAGCCAACAAACTTGGAACAGGGGTGGGGGATGAAAAGCGGTCGTTTCAAAAAACGGGGGCGGAGTTATAAGCCAGATGGAAAATTTCACGGATAGGCTAAATCGACCTTCCGACCCCAACTATGGAGTGTCAAAAAAAGTCTTTCGCTGGCAGTCTTAATGGGTCTTTCTCAAGAAAAAAAAGGGAGGGGAAGGACTGGGATTTTTGGAAGAAGAGGAGGAGTCCATGTGCCATTGGGGAGGTTTGGCCGCAAGAGAAGATAAGAATAGTGCAAACACAGAAAAATAAGACGAGTTTGGGAGACAGGGAGTGTCGCGGGAGGATGTCAAGAAGAAAAAACAAGCTGGGGACTGGCTTTGGAACCTGGGGGAGAGGTAATTTCAGACCCTTTTAAAAGGAGTAAGGTGTTCGCGCGCTCGCGATAAAGGGTTAAAACAGAATTCAGGGGGGTTTAAGCAGGGGGAAAAGGGTGGCAAAGAAAGGAGGGAGAGAGGTCGCAAAAATATTCGTTTGTCTCAGGGCGCTCTGCAGAGGAGAATAGCCAAAGGAACCGAAAAAAAAAAAACGACGTGGGCCGTCTGAAATGATCTTGAAGAAGAATTCTATGTGCAAAAAGGAAGCGCTGATGACAGACTCAGGGGAGAAAGGCTTCGATTTTCGAGTAAGGACGGGGGGGGGGAACAGTTGATACCCGGACGGGGGGGAACAGATACTGCTCGAGGTCGAAAAACCAGGACGATAGCAAGGGTTGTGTCTGCGGAAAAAAATTGATAAAAAAAGACACAACGAGGAGGAGGAAAAAAATCCCATTTTAAGCGGCCTCGAAACCTTGCGAGAGGGAAAGGAAAAAAACCCTTTGTTTTCCGAGGGGAAAGGACAGGCTGGCACCGGTGTCCACCGTCCTTAAAGATCCGGGAAAAAGACTTGTAAGGAACGAAAAAGGGAGCGCCATCTGGACACATCGAAGCAAAAGTTCCGATCGTGACAAAAACAGATCCTTGATCATACAACAACGTAGAACAAGAGCTTGGTCACGAGAAGGGTCGGTCGGGAACGCAGACAGAAGGGAGAGTTTGTCGAATAAAGCGCTACTCATGGCCTGTGGGAAAAAAACCTGTTCGGGCAGCTTGGGGCTGAAAACCGCATGTCCTGCAAGGAAAAGAAGATTCGGTTGTCAAGGGGGGGATGCGAGCTCGGAAAAAAAAAAGAATAAAAGAAAAAGGGGGGGAGGAGGGTAAACGAGCAACCAGTCCAAAAAAGCGGCCCCAGCTGCTCGAATTGAGAAAACATTCCGCGCGTTCTCCATCGGAAAAACATGATACTCTAATGAATAATGGGGCTTCCTTCCGGTTGAGAGAATCTGGTAAACAAACCCTCAAATGGGAAGGAAGCTCAAGAGGCGAAGTCAAAAAAAGCCGGTATGGGAAAAGACAGTACTTATAGGAGGAAAAGGTTACAGTGGACGAAGGGGGACATTGAAGACGCACGCGTTGGGGGAGTGTAAAGCAAGAAAAGGATCTGCTGTAGAAACGAAGGAGAATAAAGTAACCTACCGGACCACGACATCACAAAATGAAAGATGGCAAAGTGATGGGAGGGGGCCGATCGCAGTCGCAGCCGAGTGAGGAAAGACGATGACGCGGACAGAAACTTTAAAAAGTTGAAAAAAAAAGTTTAACGACTCAGGGGAAGAAGGGGAGATGATCATAAACTTCTCAACAGAGGGGGGCGCTGCGGTTCTCTGCGCCAAACCCAAAGGGAACACTGCGTTTTGGGAAATCATCGCCGAATAATTCAATGCGGAGAATAGATGGAGGGCGACTCAAACTCCTTGCGCAGTCGAAGAAAAGCGCGCCATTTGCACGTCAAGGGTCCATCGCTGCTGCAAAAAAGAAGGGGTAACTCACTGCCAGCCGCAAAAAAAGAAAAAAAAGTCATCGACGAAAAAGGGGGGTTTTTTTTCCCAAAATAAGGGTGCATGGGCGGGAATGGGCGCCAAGCACGGAAAGCTTTTCAGGAAGGGAGAGATGGACCCATAGTTCCGAGGGAGGAGAAGGACGAGATCGGCACGAACCCTGCGCTATCGAAAGGAAAGAAGCTGAAGGGTGTTTTTTTTGGGAAGCGGGCATGAAACTCCACGCAAGGAAAAGCACTCTGAAAAGGTGCAGGGGGGCGCCACATAAACAAGCAGGTAAGGAAAGAAGGTGGTGCACAAAGAAAACGCGGAGCATGAGGAAAAAAAAAGCAACAAAAAGGAGCATGTGTGCCGGAGGGGGAGGGGCATTTGCTTTTAAAAAAAACAAAAGCATCGAGCAATCGAAAGCGACCGCGATAGAGAACGTGCCAAAAGGGCCCGGAAGATTTTGTCCAGAACAAGAGGGAGCGTGCACGGCGGAAAGAATGTTTTCGGCCCAAGTGTTGGTGCGACAGAGGAAAAGCGGCTAAGAAAAGAAAAAGCTGAGGACACTCGCTCCACCATGCTAGACTTCGCTCATCAGATATAGGGGGGGGGGGGCGGGAAAAGGCGGAGATCTCACAACACACGGAAGTACAACGTATAAATGGAGGAGAAAACGCCCAATATATCTGAGAGGAATTTCGAGACGGCCGGGGAAAGAGGGACTTTGACCAGCGCCCGGGAGCCGTTGGGCGGGGGGGAGAAAAAAAAGAAACGGCTCAACAACGGTGGTAAGGCGAAACCTTTCGTGGAACGTTAACGCGAAAGGTCTGGTGGACAAAGCGGAATGTCAAAAACAGAACGGTCGAACAGAGATGACGAGTACTCGCAAAAGGGGGGGTTTTGAGGAAAAAATGTCTACCTAGAAAAAAGCGGCACAAATGTCGAAAGTTGGTTATGCAAGGGCGTTGCTGAAGGCGGTTAAGGGAATGCGCAGCGTGTTAGGAAGCCTTAAGAAAAATTATTTGGCAGGAAAAACCGTTGCGAGGGAATTTGCGCGTGGCCGAAGGGTGAAATCATTGGTCCAAAAAAAAACGGATAGCGAAGGGTTGCGGATCGGAGGGAAAAGGGTCGTGGAAGAAGGAAAGAATAGAAGGAGAAAATTGGGTAAAGCTACATGAAAATGCGCGGGAAAAACGCGATCTCTGGGGGAGTGACTAGGGCCAGACGAACCAAAAAGGCTGAGGGAGGAAAGTGTGACGTGCTGGCACTCGGGCGCTGGCATCGTGGAAGGGGAGGGGCTCGTCCCTCGAAGGGCGATGGAAATCGCGAAAAAAAGGTCGGACGCGTTCTCGGAGAAGAAAGAGCCACCGGGAAAAGGAAGTATTCGGGGAGGCGAGGAGAGGAGTCATTCCGTGCCGGTGCCAGAAAGCATTGTTCACGCTTGGGAAGGGGCGGTAGCGAAAAGGGGCAGCCGTTTCTGATCAAGGAGATCAAAATCGGCGCCCGGAGGAAAACCTGTGGAAAAAGGAAAAAAGGACAGTTGAACGGTAGGGGAGGAGGGGCTAATAAGTCCACTGTCCGCGCCTGCCAGGGGAAAGTGCGTACCTGCGATCCGGAACGAACACAGAACTTTTCCATCGAAAGGGTGATGGAGTGGTCCGATTTTACCACTTTGGGAGGACAGATTCCCTTGGAAAGAAAAAGCGAACTGGGCCGACACAACGATGGAAGTCGGTTTTTTCCATTCTGAAAGACGTCCGTCCCACGGGGGGGGGGGGAAAATATTAATTTTGGGGAAAAAAGATCGGGACCTGGGGGGGTTGTTCTTTAAACCTGCTGGGGGGGGGGGATCGCCATGGAGACCATGTGCTCCATGGAGGTTTGGGGAGGAAATATAAAAGGTCAAGGGGGGCAGGACAGGAAAGACTGCAGAAGGGGTATCATGGGTGATTTGACGCCGAACGGCGCGATGGAAATAGTCAAAAAAACTGGGCGGATTGAGTTTGAAAGTACGGGTTGAAGAAAGGTTCTATTATCTTAAGTCGTTGTTGGCATCTCAAAATTCATGGGAAATTCTGGGGTTGTAGAGAAAAAGCCCGAACAGGTTTGGGAGCATGCGGCGCGCGGTGAAAAAAAGAAGGCGTTTGTCCTCAGAGAGGGCAGGAGGCTGGCTGGCCAGAAGCAAACCCTCGCGAAAAAACTCTTTCCGGGGGAAGGGACTGAATCTGAGCGATAGGAAGAAAAGAGGGAGAAGGCCTTCGATTTGCCCGCCTCGACTCGGATGTCCGCGAAGAAAGCTCGTTGAAAACGAAAGGCGGGCGGATGGGGGGGGGGCG
>Ga0179593_1412539_pt1 | contig 13892 bp, 11 predicted proteins | sample CZODoug2_1_08_16_FD_185931 | JGI IMG/M metagenome (GOLD analysis project Ga0179593, IMG submission 185931) | Vadose zone soil fungal communities from Angelo Coast Range Reserve, California, USA - CZODoug2_1_08_16fungal (PacBio error correction) | ecosystem: Environmental > Terrestrial > Soil >...
GGGGGAAAGGCACCGCGAGCCTGTTGGTCACCCCAGGATTATTAAAATTGCTTTGGGCGTCACATGAACAGGAAAGGAGACCCCAAATCACACAGGAAATAGCGTGATTTAAGGGGGGGTGGGGGTGGTACCTCTACACTGGGTTAGAGGGTGTTAGGGTCCGGGGGACCGCAAAACAAGAGAACAACGGGTTGAGGTTGATTCAGGTAGGGCAAGCAGAGAAAAAAGTTAGAACCCAAAAGGTTACAACCCCAACGAGATACGGTGCAGTTAAGAGAAAAAAAAAGAACGGAAAGGAAAATTAGTTTCCAAAAAAAACTAAATGTAAAAGAAGAAACCTAACAAAGTCTGGCGGGTACGGGTTAGTCTGGTTCAAGATGTAGAGATATGACAAGGACAAGGTCACTGAATAAATCACCGGGGGGGTCATGGGGTCCATGCTAGCAGGGCAGGTCTCACGATTCGGTGACCTGAAAAAAAGGACACCGACCACGATGGGGGGGGGGGGTGCGGTGGGTTACTTGTGGTAAGGAGAGGTATAGGCAGTCGAAATTTCGTGGAAAATGGCGATGTGAGAAAAATACGTTCGGCTTGGGTGTGTGACTCATATCCTGGGCCACGTGCCCAGAACATTGTTCCCTCAAGGTGCAACAAACTGTGGACGTGCACAGCCCAGTATCCATGAAAAACCTGGAAAATGGCCTGAATGGCAAGCAAAAACAAAGACGAGCCTTACCCCATACCGAATCTGAAGTGGAATGTTTGGAAAACAAAAGGACCCCCACGAAGGAAAAACTCTGAGACGTGCGTCAGGAAATCAGGCCACAACTAAACCAAAATCAGAGAGAGAAGTAGCGAGGGTGTCAACAAAAAGTAAGTGAGAAGATCAGTGGATGGGGGGGTAAAAACCTAGAAAAAAAGTATTAAACGAAGCCCATTTCATGGAGGCGGCCATGCAAGTATCATGGGATCAATGGAATGGGTAGCTGGACTTGCAAGGAAGTTCGGTGGAGTTGTATAAGAAAAAGGGGCCAGGTGGATTGGTGGTGGGGTGGATTTCAAAAAAAAGGGGGATCAGACGGAGGACCGCCAATATCATCAGTCGGGGAATCAATCGGGCCCACGTAAACGCACAGCGGGCGGCTCCGTGGCCCTCCGAGGGGGGCCGTTACGCGGGTAAACGAATCGGTGGAAAGATTTGGGCTCAGCTTCCGATAGAATTTCATAAGTTGTTTGACAAAAAGCGCCGGGAAAAGAAGAAGGGACGCAGCCACAAAGACACAGCGGTCAAAGCTTCCCAAACTGGGGGGAGTCATATAACTGGTCCACTTGAAGAAAGCCCACACCAAGGGCTGAAACCGTGCCACAAAGAGTTAGAAGACCAGGGAAATGAGTATTCCGCGCTACCACCAAAGCAGACCTGGGGAACCCTTTGCTTCAACTGATTGGAACCAGGGAGGCTTGGGGGCTGCGGGTCTGGTGGGCAACCGAAGTTGCGGTAAAAGGTCCAGGGTGTATGCATTTCACGAGCAGCAGCAATGAAGTGATCGGTCTGGAAGGACTATCGGTAACGAAAAACTTGTAAAAGGTGAAAAGCTTTGGGGGGAAGGAATTGGGGTAGGACCGAAAGGAGAGAAATTGTTCTGCGCCCACGGGTTATTGGAGGGACTTCTCCGCCCTGCAGAGGACCACTCAATCGGAAATCACATAAGGGAAGGGCACTGGGGCCGCGGTGTGAAGTGTAGGGTGCCCCATCACACCTAAGGACTGAAGACAGACAAGAGCGCTAAATATCTCCGAAAAGAACTGAAAATAGTAAAAAGTATTAGAGGGTATGGTCGTGCAAGGAGTGGGGGGACAAATTGTAGTCCACAGAATGCACCACCAATTGAGGGCCAGTCATATGGACCAGAAGAAGAAAAAGTAAAAAGTCGTGGCTTGAGTGAAAAGAACATAGCAGCCCTCAACCCCGTGAAAAAATAGGGGATAGGGGAAGGGGGGTCGAACCAGAGTCGGATAAGAAAAAAGCGCGCAGGTTTGTTCGGATACCTCCTCGGAGAGCGAAAAATGAAAACTGTAAGTGGGCGAGCCGTGGACCCCAAAGAGGGCCAGGTTGTGTCTCGAGGAGTTCAAAACATGTCGCGGTTAAAAACGGTTTGGCAAAGGGGAGGCCTGCCTATCTGGGAAGCCGAGGACAGCAGACGACGACGGGGGATCGCACGGTACAAAGGAATAATGAGAGAAAAGGGAGAGAAATAGAGCAATAAGTCCTGTGATCAAAACGCGGGGAAAGAGAAAGAAAAGCTTTCGCTTTCAAGACAAGGGGAAGCAAACCACAGGATCGAAAAAAGGGAAAACCTTTGGTTAACAAGACAATCGCCAGCGGCAGCCCAGGAAGGCCGGGGGAACAAGAGACTTTTTTGCCTGCATCGTCAGGGGAGGGAGAAAGCAGGAAGGAGTAGTAAGTGCCAACGCGGAAAAAGTCCTCCGAAAAGAGGGGTACAAGGCACCGGCTGGTCCGGCAAGGCGTTGGGCGCCCGGAGTCCTTGGGGGGGGTCGGGGGGGGGGGCCCGATAATAGGGGGGGGTGGGGGAAGAATTAACGAAGACAGGAAAAGGGAGGGGGTGCAGAAGGGTGAAAAGCCGGTTTGGGAAAAACCGGTGGGCTTGACCCAACATCCCCTCGGCTGGGGGGTATTGGTTTTTGGGACCGAGGAAAAAGGGGGAAACGTGTGTAGAACCATTGGCAATCAAAGATAAGAAGGGCTCTTAACGGACATGAGAAAAAAAAAGTCCAGAATCCACTGTGGCAAAACATCCTTTTTAGAATGGAAGAATTTAGATAAGAGGGGGGGACCAGCAAATTTTTCCGGACGGGGAGAGGGCGGGAAGAGGGGACTACCACTTCAAGTAAAAAAAACAGTTAAGGGGCTGGAAAACGGGGTGAGGTCCACCTCGTGCAGAGGATGGGCCACCTATGGGTGTGTGGCGGCAAAGGGTGAGTCTAGGAAGGAAGTCAAAAAATACTACCGGATTGGCTGGGTTGAAAGGTATAAACTAAAAAAAAAGGCTCAATGGGGGAACATGAAAAAAAAAAAGTCCGGTAATGGTTCCGTATGTCTGGGGGGTAGCCAGGGGACCGGAAAAGGGGAACGCCAAGTCCAGTCAAACCAAAACCAACGCGATTAGGAGTACCAACATGCTTCTCTCTAGTTAGGTATATCAAGGCGGCCGGAAAGGTTGGGCAACAGGGGGAGCGTCGGAAAGTGTTGACGCCATTGTGAATAGGGAACATAAAAACGGGTGGGGGCGCTAGGGGAGAACTCGTGCTTCAAGCGATAGGAAGTGAAAAGAAACCAGAAAGCCATCATTCATAGCGCCGCCATAAAAAAAAAAGTATTCTAAACCGATGGGAGGCCACCCCCTTTGAACAAAGGCTTGTCAAAATTAAGGGAAAAGTCGGATCCTATAACACGCGAAAAAAGTACCAGAGCACTTTCCCGGTGGCGCTAAAGCTACGCGAAATCGTCCAGAGGAATGGGAACCAAAGGGGAGTCATAGTTTCAGCAGACAAGGATCAGACCTGTGAACCGAAAAAAAAAAAAAAAATGGAGAAACCACGTTAACAGCGCATGTGGTGAACCTCTAGAAAATAGGGAGGTTTGAAGGTGCTACAGTGCACCACCCAAAGGGACACCAAAAAGCAACAGGGGGGGAGGCTCCAGGGAAACATGACGCGTGCACAATCATACTAAAACAAAAAAAAGGGAAAAAAGAGACAACCGAAAGGAGGGAATGCTAAAAAGGGGTGGAAACCCCTGGGTGAAGGCAAGCGAAAAAGTGGGAAGGTCAGAATCCAAAAACGTCGTCACGGAAAAGTTAAGTACAAATGGAATCCCTCGGCCCCACGTCCACCACAGTTCACCATGGGTGGCCATTTCCTACGTGGCAGTGGCTGGGGTGTTACCACTTTTGACCCACCTGAAATGCTATACGGAAGCCAAAAAAAAGGACCACCGTACCTAAACCGTTGGCTTGGTGCCAGAGTCACAGCTGTCATTTGAAAAGCGAACTGAGCAAACTAAAAAAAAAAAGTGCCAACTACCTTTGAAAGACGGCTAAGACGGAGGGGGACGGCTATCTCAATTGGAACAGCCAGCTGGGGGCAAAAACCAAAATCCCACCTCGGGCAAAAACGGAGACGGGCGATGAGGGTCCCCGGCATCGGAACACCAAAACGGCCAAGGGGAGTTGGTCAGCAGCAAAACCACTTTCCTTCTGAGGGCTGGGAAGTGAAGAAAGCGGAAGAAGAAACTCGATTCTGCTACGACCTGTCCGAAAAAACGCAAAAGAAAAGAGGAAAAATCAAAGGGGGGGGGTGCGGGATGTGGGGCCTGGAGGAGTGGGAACAAAAACACGAGGAAAAATCGGAAAAGTCGCGTAACAATCTGACTCCTTCATTCTTTGCTAAAAAAGGGGTGATCCCTGGGCACGATAGAAACATCCAATACTGCCAACCTCAGGAATCGACTCAAAGAATAAAAAGACGACGGGGGAAAGCGCTGTCCCGAAGGAGGAAGCGGGGTCCTGATCTTGGAACTGCAGTGGGGGGGGGTTTCAAAGGACACAAACGAAGGGGGGGTAAAAGTAAGTCTACTCAGTAACTGGACCGCATGACCGAACAGCGGATGAAAAAACTAAAAAAAAACGGACCAAGAATGAGAATGACCCACATCAATCAAAAGCACCTCAATGCATCCAGAAGGATAGACAGAAGGCTCTCCACCCAATCCAAAAAAAAAAACACCTCAGCAAGAACAACACTGAGTCACGCCCGCTCAGGCAGCCTCCGATATCGAGAGCGCGAAACAGTCTTAGGCAACTGGGGGGCCCTAAAAACAAAAAAGCAAAAAAAAAACCTTTGAGGGAGGTTGGGGGAATACAGGTCAACGAAAAAACTGGGGAGGGGGCCGGGCTGCAACGGGGGTACCAGGGTGCTCACTGTGGTAGAAATTAATTGGATCGAAAAACTTGTTCCAAAAGCTCAAAAAACCATAAAGGTCACGGCAGGGGCAAAACGTTGGTGGTTCTAGAGAAGGACCAGGTTAAAAAAAAACGGAAAAAAAAAAAAAGGGCTGAAGGGAGCGGCAATATGCTCTGGCTGGGTTCAAAAAATGATTAAAAAGGCATAATAAAAATCGAATAAACAGGGGCCACTTGATCAAAAGTTTAAAAAAATAAAAAAACTCCAAGGCCAAGTTGTGCCCGGGTGAGAAAAGAGTTGAGCTCGAGTTCCAAACGAACCATTCGAAAATCAAAAAACAGAAAAACAACAAATGGGTTCAAAGGGGCAGAAGCCAAGGACCCACATCAACAAGAGACTCCTTGGTCAGATACAGGAGAATCAAATAAGACTGAAAGCGAAGGCCATTCCCGGCCCCAGGAAAAAGGGGGGTTTTCTGAAACCGTGTTCACCGTGCCTGAAAGAAAAACCTGCAGGGGGATCTGGACAAAAACTAAAGGTGGCCTTCACCAACAAAAGAAGTAAAAGAAAACCATGGCTCTCGGGCCAACATGAATGGGATTTGAAGAGTGGATTCGGGTTGTCATGAACTGAAAAACAACGTAAAAAACGGGGAGTGCTGGGCCGGACTGAGGGGCACTCAACCAAAGCATCACGAGCACCCGGGAGGTTTGGCGGGGGGGGACAGGGGTAGGGTTACCCTTTGAGGGGTTGTGGGTTCATTCAACCTGCGGGGATATGGAACGTGGAGACAAACTCTGTTGAACATTCGTGAAAGAAGGGGGCGCCTCACAAAATGAGACCAATACGAGAACCGGCTAGAATCCGAAAGCACAAAAAAAAAAAAACAGGCCAGAAAGAAGGAAAGAATACCGGAAAAAAGGAAAACCTCTCGAATCTCGAAGGAGGGATATTTTGGGGCTGGGGGAAGGAGAAATAGGTCCAGGCTCCTGGACAATTATTTTAACCAGGTGGGGGGAAAATGGTGCACGGGGAAGGGTAATCTCGCTAAAAAGCTCCTGAAAAAAAATCGAATTTTGGGTCAACGGAATCTTGGGGGGAAGGATAACCGTTACTGTTTGGCGGGCCGAGGGGGAGGACAGGCCCATACCAGGAGAAAAAAAAAGCGTGCCTGGGGCGCTTTCCGGATAGGACGGCGGTGTAGCGGAAGAGACGTACGAAACAACAACCGAGGGTGGAAAGAGAGAGTAATATACCCTCAAAAAAACTTGAAAACGACGCAAAAGAGAACGAACTCTCTGGGAAACCGGGGGTATGTTTCTTTCAAACGGAAAACTAAAACAAGTCCCGACACTGCAACGGACCAAAGGCAGCAGGGAAAAAAATTAAAGCTGTGTACAGTAGATCAGCAGACCACCCTTCTTAAAGAAGGTCGGGAAGGTGGGGGCAATCAGGGGGGGGGAGAAAGCCAGTGAGAAAATCACTTAACCTAAAGCACTAGCGCAGACGCTATTTTGGCTTTGTGTGAAGGCCGCCCCTGGGAAGAGTCGGAAGCCGGGGAGGTGGGGAAGCTTGAGACAGGCCGTTTCTTTGGCTCATAAAGAAAAAAAGGGACCCCCGCCAGCTCCACGAGGACGCAGGGGCTAAGGGATACAGCCAACGGCGGAAAAAAACCGGCCGGGAATGGGGAAAGCAAAAACCAAGAAAAAGAATTGCTGTCTGGGTGGGGGAAATGGGGCAAAGGAAACTCGGAACAAGGACAGAGGACTATTTTGCTTGACCTTGATAAAACTAAGAAACGCGGAACCTCGAAAATTCGGGGAAGAGAATCCGTAAAGTGGCAGGGGGGAAAAATATCCTGGAAAAACATTAAAAAACCGGAGGAACGAAAACGCGTGAATGAAGAAGGAAGAAGGGTAATTCTTCCACGGCAACATGCTGCTAAACAAGGGTAGGCCGTAATGAATGGATAACTTGTCCTGGAAGGGGTCTTTGCGGTGAAAAATAAACGACCTGGAAAGGTTGCCGGGGGGTGGTGGTCTTGAGGAACTATAGCCGACTAGCATCTGGACGGGGGGGATCAGACCGCCGCAGCCGCGGGGAGGTCTATCAATGGCGTACAACGAGAAGGGCCCGGACGTCGCGGTACTGGGGGGGGGATCCAAAACAAAAACGCGGCCCGAAGCACAGATTGTGACCACGCCGACAAAAACCGAGGCCATCAAAAGTGGACCTCGGACAAAAAAAAGGGGGGCGGCGCTCGGAACAGGAGGAATCCTGGAATAGAAAAAATTCTAGGTGGCCAACACCAGACGCTGGCTGAACCGCGATGGCATACCAGAAAACCTTGGCCACATGGTTTGCCAGAAAAAACAGGCACGCGGGGGAATGAAGCTTAGGGGGGGACCTCGAGGGGGGGGGGATGAAAGGCCAGTTGAGCACAAATTTCACGCAGAGAAGGAAAAAAAAAGAACACCACCGAGCGGAGGGACAAAATGCCTAGCAGGCAGGGGAATTGGGTACGTGCCCTCGGAGGACCGGCCTTTTGTTCAACTCGCAGCCAACCACGCTCTCCTTGGGAGGGGAATGGATGAAGGGATGGGGCGCCTCGCTCTCCAAAAAACCACTGCTACTCTCCCAAAATACCCGAAAGGGGACCAACTCGTCTGGTGGGGTCAGGAACAAAGCCAACCGACAGCGAACTTTCCAAAACAGCGACCGAATCCGGAGGGGTCGCGTAGGAGAAAGGGAGGTCCTCCCTGCATTTGTGGGGGGGAGAGGAAATGGTTGACGGGTTACCAGGCAACACGGCGGGGGGGAGAAGGTGCCTGCCCGCAGAATCTAAGGCCCGAACGTGGGGGGGATTGAGCAATATAACATAACTCCAAAACCAAAAGCACCGGTGTCTCGGGGAATGTGTGTGGTAGACAGCCTATCGGAGGTGACAGGGCAACAGATCCGACTCACCGGGAGCGCACCATGGTAAAAGGGGAAGTCAAAAACCGTGGGTGGCCCCAGAAATGGGTGGGGGGGATCCATGACGGGACCAAGAAGAGGTCATTATTAGTGTTCAAAGGGGAGGTGATCTTTCAACCAAAACCTGCCAACCAACAAAAAAAACTTAAGAAAAAAAGGCTGCAAAGAAAGACGGCGAGTCAATCTGGATACTCAGATAATAAAGGAGCGTATCGAGAAACAAATACCATGGAAACCTTGAATACAATGGTGATGGGGAGGGGGGGAAACCGAAGAAGGCGGATCGAGCCGTATACCGGGGTGGAAAATTGTGCAGCACCGGGGGGGGGGGGTATCCACCGTCGGAAAAATGGACAACCATGGGAAAAAGGCCGGGGGTCCGGACGGACTTTGGAAGACTTACGGGAAACTGAGTAAAAAAAACCTGATCCAGACCGATGGGCTTCGACGCGGCGAAGACATCAAAGTCGACATTTGAGGGGACGGCCAGGGGGTCGGGAATGTGGGGGGTTTGTGTGGGGGCGGGTTGACACTCCCACAGGTTTGGTAAGAAATGCGGTGCGAGCGCAGGGCGGGCCTGGTGCGAGTTGAGTCACTAAACAATCCCCTAGGGGGGGGGCCAGAAAATGGGGTCCAAAGCCCGGGGAAAAGGGGGGACAAAGGCGGGGGGGAACATTATTGAAGACTGCGAAAAAATGAGTTACAAATGAAATTCCTATCAAAACAAAACACTTGGAAAAGTGAGCCTTCAAAAAAAAAGCGAGACCCGCAAGTTTGATAAAGAAAAGCGCGAGGGGGAAAACTTCAATGTCCCCAACTGGGTGAAGTATCACCTTGGGTCGAAAAAGTCTCACTGCGGAGCGAATGCAGAGGGGCTGGAAAATGGAGGGGAAAAAACTCGAAGCTTAAAAAGTATTCGGGGGGATTGGGGTTTTCGGTAGAACAATCTAGGGGGGGAATAAGACTCAAGGGGAAGGCACTGAAAGGGCCGCCGAATACAAACTGTCTCATATGAAAAACAACAAATGAAAACGCTTATTAAATGAAGAGAGATTCAGGAGAAAAGAGCCGGCAGTAAGCTTGGGCACCCCCTACCTGAAAGGGCAATGTGAAACCAAAAAAATTTTTCGAACATCACTGGGGGACCGAACGAGGATCCTGAGGGCAAAACCTCCCACGCCCAGGAGGGGACCCCGACCCGTCAGCGAAACGAGGAGGAGAAGGAGGGAGACGAAACGGGCTAGAACCAAGGGACACAGGGAGTTCATTGTATTCCCCAGGGGGAAATAGATGGCGCGCAGAACAGGTGACGGTATCAGGGACTATAATGCCTCGTCGAAAAAAGGAAACGAACAACAAAAGGACAAAGGGCCATGAGCAGCGCCGCAAGTGGGTCTGAAAAAAGACTGGGGTGAGAACGACCTGGGCGCAGTTCTCAGTTGGAAAAAGTAGAAAAATGATGGTGGGGTAACACGCCTGGAGCGACACTAATACAAATAAAATCCGACAAATAATTTGCCAGGAAGCAGCCAAAGGCCGGGGGGGAGGAGAACCGGAGTCGAGAGGGGATTACCAACCCCAAGCAATTTAGACAAAACATAACAAACAAAAAAAAAACTCGAAGACCCTTTATTGTTCCCAAGAAAGCGGGAAAAAAAAGGGGGCTTCAAAAAGGGCGAAGAAGAAGAGCGCACACAAGGGACCCGAGATCGCCTTACTCCGTCGAGAAAAGCGCGCACCTGCAGGGGCCAGGAAAAAAAACCTTCCTGCCCATAGTATCCCTCAGCGGAACTTTTCGAAAGGGGGTCAAGTGATGACAAAAGGGTCACTGAATATTCGCTTAGACGCGCCAAATGGCAGCCCAACTGGCCCTAAAAAAGAAAGCTTCGTGACTCACGGACGGGGCCCATGGCTCGACCCTGAAGGGACTAGAGGAGGCATTGGGGAGCGTCCTTATCGGGCTCTCCGCATAAAGTAGATGAAAGATAGACAAAGAATGACTCGGGTGGGTCCGATTTGCCTAAAAATGAGGCAGCCAAACCGAACCGGGTAAAAAACCCCAATAGACGTCCTATTCTCCCAAGGCAGTCGGGGACCCAAGTGGGACTCCAGTTTTTGACCCCAAAGGTTGTAGAAAGAACATATGGTTCTGATAAATCTGATACTCTCGCCTCCAGATGGCAAAAAATTGGGGGAGGGGGGAAGAAACTGGTTTCCAGTCAACAGAAAGGGGTTCTCATAAAAAAGGGGCCCACGTACTACCTGAGACGCGCACGTCCTTTGTTTGTTTGTTGTGTTCTGCCTCCTCGTTTTGGCCTACCAGCTCAACGAAACCTAAAACGGCTCCTACCCTAAACTATCCAACGGCGAGGGAGGCAACAAAAAAGGGATTACAATCAACACATCTATCAACTCCGCTTGATCCATGGAAAAATAAATTCCCAAGCAAAGGAATAGTGGGTGTAGATGCGGACAAGGGAAAAAAAAAATCACAAATAGACGGAACATCGTAAGACCTCTCAAACTACCTAAACGGGATACGAAATCGAAGGAAAAAGGGGAGTTCGATGTACGTCCAAGGGGGAGCGGTCGACGGGAATGTTGAGGGGAAACAGACTACGACTTGGGTAAGTGAGTCTCATTACGAGGACAAAAAGGTAAGCGAAAGGAAGACGGAAAAGACATAAAGGACCTGCAACCTCAAGGACATAAAGAAGTCCGACCTCGGACGGACAAATTCCGTCAAAGAATAAAAACCAACCCACACAAACGCCAATCCGTCAAGAGTCCAAAAAACCGAAAAGGGGGAAAGAATTAATCTACAATTCTCAACTGGGGGAAAAAAACCGCAAACCGGCAGTTGCCTAACTAGCCGCTATCCCACCAGTTATTCCAGCGGGGGGAAGAGAGGGGGGCGAGATCAGATCTGTCCATTCCCCTGGGCGAGAATCAAACCTGGTGGTAAGCAATCGCATGGAGAAACAGGTGACAATTTTGGAAAGATAGGCAACAAGGTATTTGAGGGGGTAGCGTCCATCTTGACCAAAAGTCGAGGGGAAGGACTGGTCGCTTTCAATAAAGGGTGGAATTATTCGAAAGGCGGAAGGGGAAAAACAATGTCGAGTTGTGGGCCAAATCCTCTGGGCGCCCGTCGAATAGAACGCGGGGCAGGGAATGTGATACCAAAACTAAGTAAAAGGCGGGCATGGCACAGAAAAGAAGCCCCGAGGAAACAAAACAATGTCCAGTCTATATCACACCCATTCGACGTTGCCAGCAACAACAGCTACACATTCCGACGGGCAAAAAATAAAGCCGAGGCAACCCATTTGCCTACTACCATTAAGTTCTGTAATCAAAAAGGGGGGCGGTAGGGGTTACGGAGGCAGCACGTCCGGATCGGAAATGCAACGGGTTGGATAATGCAAAAAAAATAGATCAGGGAGTAAGAGTACGCATTATTGGCTTTAGCCTTAAAATATTAACTCAGGGAAGCGGGAGCGGGGGGAAAAAAAAGTCCAAAAAAAAGGCGAGGGAGGGGGCACAAGGAAACATCACTAGGGAACAAGTCGAGGGAGTTGGCGGTTCCCAGGGGTCATTGTGCTAAACTTTGGGTGGGTGGTTACGCCTTCCTGGTTGGTTCCAGGAGCGTTTCGGGGGTGGGGGATTTGAGGCACGCAGGGAGGTAATCTTAGGTTCTTGTGAAAAATGAGCGGAAGCAACCGCGTGTCGCAACTCAGTCAAAGAAACCACGATTCATACGCTCCATTCAAACCCTCGTGGCAAGAAGGGTACCTAAGACTCCCGCTCAAACACAGAAAACAAAGAGTGAAAAAAAAATCGAAATCAGCTCTGGCGGCACAGGTCGTGGACCACGGGGGATGTAAAGGGGGGAATCCCGTTGATGAACAATTGGGGTAACGACAAAAGGATCTGAGGGGGGATTCACATTGTCGCTACTTAATCGAAGGGAAAAAAGGGGCGAAAAGGGGGTGTTCAAACCCAAACCCCACACTGTTGGTACCAACTCGGAGGGGGAGGCAGTTGCAGTGAAATGTGCTGAGGCAAAGATAAACGATAGTCAATAGCATGGTCTTGGGAGGAGGGGCCATCCATGTATACTGGGGAGGGGAGGCGGGGGGGCCAACGAACAACACCCAACCGGAGGGGGAGGAGGGGAAATATATGGGGATCCACCACCTAGGCTCGATGAAAAAAACGCAAGTAACAGCCCTCCTTGAGGGGAAAGTTGGGGGGCGGAGATCATCTGAAAAAAGGGGTAGCACCAGCAGGTGCAGAAATACCCTTACTGAGGTTACACAAGTCTATGGTAAAGGGTCGCTCCAAAAAACTTCATTTAAGAAACTGAAGAGCCCTGTGGGCAATCTGGTCCCACAAGAAGGCTCCCGCGGCTTACCTCACAACCAGAGCTCCAGTGGGGAAACTGGTTTGTCCTTGTTGGTCGCACTTAAAAAGGAACTGCATGCCCCTGGGGGGTTGTAAGGCGAGGATTCTCCTTTGGTTCCGGGGGAGAAAAGCAGACAGCCAACCAGCATTCCAGGGAAAAAGCAACTTGGGAATCCTCCCGACAAGGACCCAACACTCAAAGGGGGGAAAAAGGGGAAAAGAAAACCGCAGAGAGAGCGAGCACGAGAAATTCACTGGTTGCCAAAAAGGTGGCCAACCGTGAATCGGCCTATCGGTCTGGGGGAGGTCAAGGACGGGATTCACGGAGAAACAAAAGGGAACCAATCTAAAAAAAGGATAGCATTGATGAGGCAATAAGGGGGGGGTAAGAAGGAAAGGGGCAGCACAAACAGCAACAAAAAAACGGAAGATGATGTAGGGCCACAAAAACAAGGTTCAGACCTGCGTCCCATGCGTAGGAAGACGTTGAAAAGGGGATGTTAGCTGAAATGACGGGGGGGCTTGGGCAGGGGGGGGGGGGAAAATGGCATTTGGGAAAGTGGGTGGGGGGGTGGTGGGTAGGTGCTGAAAGTTAGCAGCAAAGATCAGAAAAATAGGGCCACCGCCCCAGCGCGTGAAGACACGGTGCTGCCCTATGTCCTTGAGAGATAGTGGGCGGCACAGATGCCTGAATGGGGAAAAGAATCGGGCCAGGCTAGTGGAGAGGAACGACGCCGACACACACCGCAAAAAAAAAAACATGGGTAAAACATCTCGCCCAAGGGCGGATATAGACAATCGCTCCGGACGTCCAGGGGGGAAACCACGCTCCGACAGGCCCGCTTGACGTGCGCACGGGGGAGCACACAGGGGCAACTTACCAGGGGATAGGATTATCAGTGAAAATGCACCAAATGGTGGGGTAAATTTGAATTTAGCGGACGGAAAAGGCCCTTCTGGTAAAAAAGCGTTCGGGCGCATAGCGGAACAGGCAGTTGTTCGTGTCGACTTCCGTTTCACGGAGGAAAGCACAAAAAGGGGAGACTTAGGGGTGCGGCATGACGGTGGAAGTTGTCCGACTCAAAAAACGGATGCAGACTGGGCAGAGCAAAAAAACTCCAAAAGCAGCCTGGAAACGGTGTGAAAAAAAAAAAAAAAAAAAAAAAACACCGCCACGGAATCCCCCTCCGGGAAGGAAGTATATCAGGCAACGGTAAGTAGGGGATTTGTCCGTCAGAGGGGGTGATCAATCTGTCAAAATATCACCAAGCTTGGGACGGAGAAAAGGGGAACAATATAACCCCACAGGAGAAAAATTGAAATACTGGGTGGAGGTACCCCCATGTGGGGAACAAAAGCCGAAATGATCAAGGTGGGGGTCGGTGGTCAAAAACGAGTAAAGGATAGCGCGTGAAAGGGGAAGACGAGAACGGGCACGAATGCAAACCTACGTAATTTGGAACCAGCACCGGGGGGCCGGAACAGCTTACGTTGGGATCAGAGGGGAAGTGGGCAAAAAAAAGCAA
>Ga0179593_1416525_pt1 | contig 13892 bp, 21 predicted proteins | sample CZODoug2_1_08_16_FD_185931 | JGI IMG/M metagenome (GOLD analysis project Ga0179593, IMG submission 185931) | Vadose zone soil fungal communities from Angelo Coast Range Reserve, California, USA - CZODoug2_1_08_16fungal (PacBio error correction) | ecosystem: Environmental > Terrestrial > Soil >...
GACCAGGAGAAAATTTCAAATCGAAAATCCCAAGGATTCAAAAGACACAGTCAATTATAAAAAGAGCACCAGGGGGTGAAAGAAGAAAGAAAAAAAAAAACGCCTAGCTGGTCCACTTGAAGGGGAAAAGGGCGCCTGAAACGGTGACTAAAGGAAACCCTCACAAAAATGAATTCAAGAGGGGGGGGGAAAAAAGGCAGGAAAAAAAAAATTCTAACAGTCTTGCAGACCACGGATCCTAAATAGCTTCCCCCAAATAGGAGGTTTACGATCTGAATCTGCAAGCAAATCGATGGGAACTTAAAACGAGTGGTATGCCGCGACTACTATAAATAAGCGTCTGAGGGAAAGAAAAAGAGCATTTGAAGGGGGGAACGATGAGCAAGCACTTTTTATGTTGGAGGGAAAAGACGATCGCAAAGCAATTGTACAGAGAATGTACCGGCAAGGAGGTGGAAAATAATGAGAAGCGACTTAGGGGGAGGGGGAAGACAGACCTATAAAACCGCGAAAGAAGAGCGTTTTTTCTACAGAAAGGGACCTATGTACGAAAGTCAAAAAAGTATCAAAGGGGGAAAGGAAAGGGATGGAACGCAAATCAGGGGTTCATGACGGGACAATGAAGCAAATTTCGATAAAGCCACTGAGGAAGAGGAGGCGGAAGGCCCGTTTTAAGTTCTGTGGGGAGGAAAAGTAAGCTGGAAATCCCAAAAAGAAAAAGGGGAGGACAGAGAAAACGAAGGGGGAGAAAAGATGACGAAACAATCGTCCGCCGATAGGGGATGGTGAGGAAAAAACCTGGAGGGGATCTAGAGGAAGGAAGAGACGAGTAGATGCGCATCAAGGCCTTGAAGAAAGAAGGAAAAAAGGAAGGATAAAAAAAGAAAAAAAAAAGAGGGTTACATCCTTCCCCTACCGCTGGAAAAGGTTCGATCCTCATTGCATATTCCTTCATGGGGGAGGAACATCACGAAAGGGAAATCTGGGCGATCATAAAAACAAAAGAGGGAGGGGAAAAGGGGACTATCAGAGGAAAAAAAAAGAACAACTTGAAGGAAGAAATGGATTGGGATAGGAATGAGGAGGGAGAATTGACGAGCGTGAAAGTTCCTAACGTGGGGGGGGGGGGAGGTGATCCTTCCAGACACCTCCGGAGGAAAAGGAATTCGGAAGAAAAAAAAATCTTTGACAAGAGGAGAAAGCGGACTTGCTCCAGACCGCAATCAGAGTAAAAAAAGCTTTCGGGACGATTTGTCACGTTCGCAGGGGGGATATGCATTGCTTGGCAGACCGGCAGTCCAAAAAACAAGGACAAAAAAAAGAAACGATCAGAGAAAGTTGCTGGATTACTGGGGAAAAAGAAGGGATTGAGTGCGTTCCAGCTGAGTAAGGGAAACCGTGTAGGAGGATTATGCTGGTTGGGGACGTAAAAGAGGAAGGAAATTGTATAGAAAAATGGAGGAAAAGGGAGTGGGAGTAAAACTGATTGAGACAATAAAAGAATAATTACTACTGAAACTCCATTAAAAAAAGAAGGAAGGAAACGGCTGGCCAATGGGGTGGAAGTCGTCAGTGAAGAAATAAGCCAAAGAAAAAGAAGACTCAGTGAAACAACAGTAAGGGGCATGGAGGTCTCTTAGAAGAAAACAAAATTTCAGTAGTGGAGAGAAAAATCAGGTTACAATGTGAAACAGTCACCACCTGAAGAAAGGAAAAAAGTCAAAGCTAGAAAAAAAGAGATTGGTTTCAGAATCTTGTTTAAAGAAGAGAGGAAAGACGACCTGGAAGTGGGGAAAGGTAATAGGGCCAAGAGCTGTTCCATGTAACGGCGGGGAAAACACTTCTGCCCGCGGAAGGAAAAGAGAGGAGGTGTTGCGGCTCTCTCACCGGGGAACCCAAAAGTGTGGAAAGGTTTATAAAATGCGTTAAAAAATACGCTGGTGGGCATGGGAAAAGACAGGAGAAATGTATTAAAAAGGAGGCAGCCCGGCTGCTGGAGGAAAAGGCTCGAGAAACAGTGGCTGTTGGGGAAGGATGAGTTTAGGCAGGGAGTCAAAAAAGCTTGGGAAGGGGGGAAAATGACATCAAGAGCCTGGTGTGGGAGGGGTCGGAAAGCAAAGAAAACCCTACAGAAGAAAAATCAAAGGGAAAACTATCAAAAAGGAGACATACGCGGAAGAGAAAGAGAGTCAACCCTGGAGGTTTCACGACTTGGTGTGAAAAAGAAAAAGAGGAGAAAATGGAATCCCGCTGTATATCAGGTAGGAAAATTGTCAGACGCTTATTTCACAGAGATCAAGGTAGAAAAAAGAAAGATCAATGTGGGGGGGAATGTGCGGAAAAGGTGAAGATCATTATAGAAGAATCAAAGTAGAAAGGGTGCAAAAACTAAGATAAAAAGAACAGGATCTATTAAATAAAGAAAAGGGCCGACGAATCACCGGCGTCGGAAGGCAGGAAAAAGTTGACAAGAAGTCTAAAAAAAAATCTGGCTAAAGGAGGAGGAACTAGAAGTACTTGCTACAAGGAGGGCGTTTTGGGAGGACCGTAAATTCGGGGGGAGAAGTGGTGCTCAACAAAGGCGAAATCATCACTGCCATTGATCTGGGAGAGAAAAAGGGGAGGGACCCAAAGTAATGCCATAGAGAACAAAAAAGAGCTCTAAAAGGGATTGGACGGTGCTGACAAGTCTAAGGGAGATGAGAAGTATCCCAATCATGTATCGGGGTGAAAAAAACAGTTGGACGAAACTCGTACGGAGTGAGAAACCGGGATAACGAAAGACATAGCTAACGAGAACAGGAAGATGGAGAGATTACGAGGCTGCAGTATTTTAGGGGAGGATAACCGGAGCATCAACGGACGGTAAGGTCGGGAAGAAAGTCAAAAACTGGTAAAAACCAGGACAAAGCTCAAGGCTGAGATAAAGAAAAGGAAATCGAGTGATTACTACTTCAGAAACCACCGAGGGAAAAGGAAGGGGCTCAAAAAGGGCGATCTATGGGGGAGGAAATTTTGGACCGAAATCTACTGAATTGGGGGGGGGATGGACTGAGAAGCGTGCAAAAAATGAGATGGGAACTAAAAAGTCTCAGAGGGGAAGAGGGCAAGATCACAAAAGTGACAGAAGTGGTATGATCGAACCAAAAGAATCTTGTTCAAAGAGAAATAATCCTAAAATCCCTAGGGCGAGGAAATCAAAACAGACGATGCTGAGGAGACAAGAAAATAACAATTTATCTAAGTTAAACCGTCAAAAGGGGTGGAGGAGGGCTCTTGGGGGAAAAAGGGTTACTACAAAGCAGACGAACGTCAACTAAAAGGAAAACAGGCGGCAAGAAGAAATTCGATCCATTATCTTTTACTTTAATGGAGATTAGAAATTAGGCTCAATTCAGCCTCACGGACGCAACGTAGGGGGGTGGGGGTCTTGGAGAAAAGGGAGTGAGCGCCTCATGAAAAGCTAAAAGGAATGTTGTATCCTGGGGGAAAAAGGTCGGTACTAATTTTTAGAACCAGGAAAGAAAGACGCCAGAACTCCACACACTGCGAAGTGAGAGACGAAAATAACTTGTCAACATGCTGGACCATAATTAAAGATGCATTGGAGCTGCATAGGGAAAGAGGGGGAGAATGACACGCTAGCCAAAAAGTGGTGGGGAGGGTGCATGTTTAAGCAGATTGAGGGTGTCTTGGAGGGAGCGAATGAAATTTTGAGCGGGTACTCAATGTCGGGAAAAACCAGGTTCAGAACTGCCAGGGGAAAAATGGTGTATTAAAAACAATCAAAATAGAGGCGGAAAGAGAGGAGAGTCGATAAGCGGAGGGCAGAGGGGAGGTTGGGCCCCCAACGATAAGAGGAAGTTATGAAGGATTTGGGAGAAGGCTCTGGGGAGTAGTTTTGACGGTCCAAGTGGAAAATCACCTCTCAGTCAAAACTAAGGGGGGAGACAGTCAATTGGCCTGTCCACGTGACCACGGAAGGGAAACTGGAGGACATCGGAAAAAAAGATAAGAAGCGGGAGTCAGGGAAGGGGTCTAAAGGCTTATCAAGAAAACGAAAAGGGGGTCTGAGTAACAGTGTAACGGGGGGGGGTTTGGTTCGTTGGACGGGAAAAGAAGGGAATTTGAAAATTTAGAGGAATACGGAGGAAATGAACGAGGACCATCTTAAATCTCCCTTGTCGGTGTGGGGGCAGAGAGGGAAAAAGGCACCAATAACGGAAAAAGAAAAAACGGCACCAAAAGGCAAGGTTGGCGCAGTCCATCACTGGAAAAGGAAGAGGGAAAGGGTTTTTACAAAGGGGAATAGGAACATTAAAGAACAGAAAAACCGAGGGTGTTGGGGAGGTTCAAAATACGGAAGGAGAGATGTTGCGCAAAAACAAGGGACGTGTCAGTTCCATTGCCGCTAAGGTATTGCTGCAACGGCCGCTAATTCAAAAGAGGGAAAATGGGCCAGGGCTGTCACCAAAAACACTAAAAACCTATGCGTCTAACGGGTGGCCACAAAGTGGTTTAGGGGGTTATCGAGTCCAGACAAAAGAGCCGTCAGGGAAATTCAAAAAACATAACCGTCCACTTGCCTAAAAGGCCGAATCTCAGTTTGCAAATCCCTGAGGGGGAGAGCCTCCCCGGATTTAGGAGGGGTGAACCTCAAAAGAATAAGTTAAAAAAGGGTCTGGTCCTCGAACCAAAGAGGCTACCGGTTCCATGCTCAGGAGACGAGACCAAAGGGAGATTTCCAATAAAACTTGAAGGGTGGAGGGAGGTTTGCATTCGTGCAAACAGCCCTTCGTCAAAAGTAGACGCGCGAACGGAGAAAATACTCAAAAGATAACATGAAGGAGATGGAATGGGGCAGATGAAGAGCATTATCTATATATAGACAAATTCAAGAAGCATGTCAAGAAGGAAAATGCTGGGACTTAAACGCTGGCGCAAAGTTGTGCTCCAAGTTCATGAGCCCACAAAAGAAAAAAAAAATAAACTTCAAAAAAAGGACTTCACCAGTGGGCAAGAACCAGAACCTACATTTTAACGATGAAAAGAACATGGAGGTAGGGAGAAAAAACACATTGTTCATGTGTGCATCAAAAGAAAAACTTCCTAATGAGAGAGAAATCACTGGGGGAAGGAGATGGAGAGTCATTCGATGGGGCACCCAAAAAATGGACTCAGGTTGGGGAGAGAAAAACCAAGAAACAGGGTCGGTGTCCGCAGCAAGGAGAGTGGATTGGGCCATAGAGAAGGCATAAAAAAGGAAGCAAGGGAGAAGCTTTGAAAACACGGCGATACGTCATAAGAGTATCGAAGAAAAAACAGAAGTGAAGATATATCTCTCAAGATCTCCTTTAAAAAGGAACGTGCCCTAGCTGGGCTGAGGATCCTGTAAAAGGTCCAAGAAAGAGGGGAATTGCTAGGGAGGGAAAGAAGGACTCGAGGTGGTTTAAGGGGTGAAAACGTACTAAAGGGTTGGTGACACAAGAAGAAGTACCGGAGAATCATTAACCACGTAGCTATTCAGGAGAGCGGAAAGGACGGGATGAAAGGACAAGCCAGAACATTTTGAGCAAAGTGGAGTCGGGAGGGGGAGGACAAGGGGCCGGTTTAAGAGAGCAAACTGGGGTAAGCAGAATTAGTGGCATAACGAGCCGGAAACAAATTTGGCCCACGTGGGGAAAGTAAAGAAAAAAATGCAGGAAAGGAAATAGCAGGCTACATCTCTTTAGAGCAATGCTAGGGCGATAAGGAAAGACATCAATCAGCACGGATGAGGAGAAAGGAAGTAAGGCTCGCAAATACTGGCCGGGGGGACAACAGGAAACACTAAAAGGGGGGGGGATTTGGAACGTTACCACAGGGGGAAGAGAAGGGGGAGAAAGAACTTTGGGGCAATATTTGGTGTTCGACAGATCCAGAGGGGCAGTCTATAGATGTTTCATAACAAAAAAAAAGACTGAAGGGGAGACCTCGTGGATACCAAATTGAGGAAGTGGGAGTCACATAGTTGGGCAGAAAAGAAAGGCTCGTGCTTGAAGGGTAGAGGATAATCGCACAACTTGGGGGGCCACACAGGGCGGGGCCAAGAGGGGGGGGTCGGGAGGGAGGTGTGAATCCAGGGAAGGAAACCGATTTTAATCGACGCGGAAGAATTGTCGGCGGGAAAGGAATGGGAACGGTTGTTTCGGGAGAAAAAAAAAGCGTGAGCCGCAAGGGGGCAACAAACGAGGCTTTATTGGAGGAAATGAGGAGAATGGGTGACCGAATTACCCTACTTGAAAACATTTACCTGTTCCCAGGGGGGTTGAGGGGGGATACTCACCCGAGGTTGTTGGGATCAGACTAGTTAAGGGGAGTAGTGAGGAAGACACTGCCACTGGGGGGGGGGGGGGGGGAAAGAACTAAAAGAGGGCCGAGTCATAGCCCGGATGAAAGAAAATAGACCGAACATTTCTGTGAACTCACAAAAACGGGGTTCCAAGGTTTTGGTGTGGACAAGAAGGAAGAGAAAGGAAATTGATGGAGCATTCGACAATGCCGCGATTAAAGCGTAGAGGGGCGGAACGCATTTCAAGAAAAAAGCAGGGGGCAGGGCTTGACTGAACGGGCCAAATGGGATCTCAAGGTCGTGTAAACAGGATGAGCAACGGGGAGGGAAAACCAGGAGGGGAAATCGAAGGAAGGAGCAACCCTAAAAGGCTTAGGAGAAATGAGCTGAACTCTAGGGGGACAACAAACGAGCAACAGAGACCACGTGTCCGAAATTCTCAGAAGGCTCGACGAAGAAAAATGGGGGGGACTTGCTCAAAGGGGGGGGAAGGACGTCATCGCGGGGCAAAGGGGGAGGAGGACTTCAGGGAACTCTCGGACAAGAAGGCTACTCAGCAAAATTCCCGGGGGAGTTAAATCCGCAAAAAAGGGGGGATGTATCGAAGCGCGCAAAAAAAAAAAAAAAAAAAAAAAAAAAAAAAAAAAGTAAGCCGGGAGAAATTCACAGCTTTTATGTGAGAAAATAAAAACCGTGACAAAAGTGTGGGGGGGTCGAGCAAGAGAACGTGGCGGGACGGTGGGAACGCTTTGAAGGTAAGGGGAAAAAAAAGGAAAATAAGGGTGGACTCCAGAATAAAGGGAAACTGCGGCGCGGGGCTCAAAAAGATACGAAACGCACTGTCTAAGTCCCAACCTAGAAGGGAGAGGGAGGAAGGAGCTGGAGCCGCCCTAAGGGGAGGATTACAAGTAAAAGATAAGTTCACGGGGGGGGAGAGCTAGGCCAGACATGAAAATGAAGGCTGCGGGGGAGTCAGCCGCCAACGCAAAAAAAAGACATGAACGGAAAAGTAGCAGATAAAAAGGGGAGGCTTGGAAGGGGAACTAGCATCGGCAAGGAGGGACGGATAACCTAGGAGATGACAAGACCTAGAGGGGATCGGCGGTGACAGTGAGAGAATTTTGAGAGAAAACTCACGGAGGGCACTAGGGAAAAGTGCTATTGAAAGGGAATCTCACCCGATAGGAAAGGACACTATAGAGGGAGGAACTGCTGATGACAGGAAGAAAGACAAAACAAGAGCGCTGTGCACTTTTAGATCAAAGAAGGTCCGAAAAAGGATGAAAATATTTGGTAAAAAAGCACTATGGGAAAAAAAGGGGGGTACGGGGGGGGATAATACCGATCGGAGTGAAGGACTTGGCAGCTGAGCCGAGAGTAGGTCTGAAGAACGACGAAAGGGAGAAACGCAGAGGGGAAATGATTAACTTTGACGAGGAAGGATGCTGGAAACAATAGCTGCAGCATTCCTTAAAATCCGTTGGAAGCAATCGCGCAGGTGAATTCTTCGAAATGGGAGCGCAAAAGTTCAAAAGAAATCAGGTGGGAGAAAGTACAAGAAAAAGTTCAAACTAAAAGAATAATGATTATTTTGTTATATGGGGCTTTAAAAACTCGGGGGGGGGGTGGAAACCTTACTGCCAGACCAGGGAGAAGGAAAAACAAGGAACTTGAGACATGGGGGAAGAAGAAACTTCGATACAGCCGAAACAAGGATTTAAGGAAGCCATCGATAAGGTCAGGGTAACGCCAGTATTAAAGAAGCGTTAGGCCAGAGAGGGAAAGGGAGGGAGGGTCAGCTGCCGAAGAAGAGTTGTGAAGAGAGAAGGGAATTTACATAGAGACGGGAAAAGGTTTATATCTTCAAACCGAATACGGTCGCTAAAAGGGGATGTTCAAGAAGAGAAGCAACCGCGAGAGCCAAAGCCCGGCTATCAGAAGAACACGCGGCATTTCACCAGCGAATGAGATAAAAGGAGGGTAGGAAAATAATTGATAATTAAAGAACACCAATCGGGAAGACAGGGAGGATGCGTCGTGAATTAGAACTAGGAAATGGCGCCTTGTGTTTTTCTGAGGACTCTAGAGGGGAGTGTAACCATAGGGGAGGGTACAAAAAACAACAGGAGCGGGGGGGAGATTGGGCACCAAAGGAAATAAAGGGGGACTCCCTACGCACGTCAGAAAAAAAAGGCCAAGTAAGAGGAATTAAGAAAAGACTCCTTAAGGGAGGGACTTGACCCATGGTCAGGCGAAATAAAAACACGCTTCAAAGGGGGGAACTGGCAACCTAAGGCACCATGGGGGTTCAGGAGTGGTAAAAAAGAAAATAGAGCAGCAACAAAGGAAAGAAAAATTTCAGTAGGGAACCTGTGCAAGATTTGAACCGAATGTTCTAAGTGCAAAAACACAATGTCAATTCTCTTTTTGGAAAGGTTGCCAGCCGCTAAAGAAGAAGGTCGAAAAAAGAAAGGAGCTTCACAAAGAGAGGGTTCAGAAAGATTGAATCTGCATGGCAAAGAGATGAAGGGACAAGTAAACAGGGGGGGGATCCGAGGAATGAAGGATCTTCTGAGGAACGAAAAGCAATGAACGCATGAAGATGGACACTGGAAAACAAGAAAGGGGAGGTGTGGGCTTATAAGACGCTACGCAAGGAAAAAAGTTCAAGAAGTGTCAAAACGACATGAGTTTTATAAATGGAAGAGGACTTCAGGGAAAAACGATTGGAACGAATACGGCGAAATCCTTCCTAAAAAAGAAAGCTGAAGTTGGGGAAGAGCGGAACGGCCGAGGGGGACGAAAAAAACAAAAAAGGGCAACGAACACGTTTTTAAGACTAAGGGGGAGAACCATTCATTAAGGGGAAGAAAAAGCCCATCGAGTAAAAAAGCTGAACAGGGGAAAAAATTAGGGACGCGGGGGGGGGGGGAATGTTGAGTGTCGACTTATAAAAAAAAGCAAAGGCCCAGAGCGAAAACGAAGGAAACAAAAGGCGGGACTAAAAGGAAAACTAACTAAGAGGGGGGAGTGTGTTCGGTCAGGGGATGAAAGTCCGCTGAGAGAAGGGGAAATAAAGGGGCTCGAATTTCTCAGGTGGGAATAGCGAGACAGAGTTGCGGGGTCAAGAAGAAAAAAAATCCCTGCGGACTAAAGGGCCAGCAAAAGGAAAAAAAAGTCGATCCGAGATTGCAAGAAGTGAGAACGAGAAGTGCGAGCAGAAGGAGAAAGGAGCATAAGAAAACAACAACAACAAAAGGGAGGAAGGAAAGAAGAAACAAGAATGCAAAAATCCAGGGGACGGCTGATCTCAGAAAAAAAGGGGGATCAGTGAAAATCGCAACTTCATGAGGAGGACACATGGTAACCAGAGCGGGAAGAAGTTGGGAAGAGGGAGGGGGGGTTGGACTACTAACCGGATACCCCAGGATGAAGGACGCTGAAAAACTAGAAATTCAGGAATAGGGAGAGAATATCTCCTGCGAGAGAATGGACCTAAAAAAAAACACTCGCGATGATGAGAACTTTTCGTCCGCCTTTTGGGACTAGGAGGAGGCGAGGTGGGAGGGGGGGAAAAGGGGAGTTAGCTTCGTCACACCGAACATTACAAAAGAGGGAAGACGCCATCGCCAGCCGTGTAGAAGCCTCGGGGTGCTGAAGGGACCACCAAGAAGGGGAAATTGGTATGCGTTCATCCTTAGTGTACGGGAAGAGGTGGTCCTACTTTGTTTGGTTGGCGGCAGAACAGGGTCCAATTGTATAGAAAAAAACCGTAGTCGGAGAAGGGATGACTGGGAAAGGGAGGGACCGGTTTCCAGACCCTCCTCTTGGACCGAATCCTTCCGGTAGTAAAAAATCATGAAAAAAACGTGGAACTGGGGAAAGGGTTGCGTAGCGTCGTATAAGCAAGAAAAAGATGATGAGCACAATCGTGGAAACCCAGGAAAATATTAATGAGTGGAAAGCTTGAGCTGGGCGAAAAAATTTCATGATCTGAGGGGAGAAAATCGGGGAATTGGAGACAGGCCAGGAAGAGTCAAGCGGGCGAGAAAATGGGGGAATCAATCTGGGATATGGGATAGACAATACGTGGGGGTGATGAAATGCACATGAGGAAAAAGAAAAACAGGGCTTGGGGGGATTTAAACAGCGGTGCAGAGACTTAGACTCTAGGGGAAGCGAAAAGAGTGGTGGGCGCAAGGGGGGATTCTCCAAAAACAATTGGGGACGGAACCACAATGTTGCCGGGAATGGTAATCCGGGAGTTGGGGATCCAGGGAGTGGGGGGAGGGGATCTCACGCAATGTTCAGGACGGTCAGGGATGAAAAAATGCCTAGGAAGGCAGAACTCTCTACAGGGGGTTGGGCCGGCCCGTTCTTGTAGTGGGGAAAGGAGGTGTGGGGAAATTCATCAAAAGACCTTTTGGGGGGTGGGTCTTACCAAGAGCCCACCAGAAAAAAAAAAAACACTCTGTACTAATGCGGGAAGAGAAAAGGAGACATACACGTTCTAACTAAGAAGAAAAAACTGTATTTCGGTAACTCCTTGGGTTAGGAATAGAATTCAAAAGAAGACCACGTAAGAGGAGCTGGGGAATGAAGGAAAACGGGGGACCCTTCGGAATCCGGGATAGGGAGAAGGAAATGTGAGGAGGTGAAGAGAATGAGAGAGAATTATTCGGTTTCAAGATCAGCTCCAACCCGATCAGAAATCTCTGAACCAGAAGGAAGAAAAAAAGCAGGGAGAGGCAGCGTCGAAGGTCCAAGAAAGAATGAAGTCGGAATAAAAACGGAGGACAAGACAATACAAAATGAGAGAAATTCTCTGGTGCTCGGTTTCTGTCCGGGAAAGAGGAACGGAGTTCTTCTCAAGAAAGTGTCGGATTCAAGCTGCAAGATTCGGGAATGAAATTGAGCGGCAAGGGAAAAGGGAAAGAAACCAAATAATCAACAAATCGAGACTAAGAAGGGTAAGTGGGCGGGGACTGGAGCTTTGGATAGTGAGACTTCTAACGCCCGAGCTCCTGAGAGGTGGGGAACAGTTTTGCAGCGCTCAAAAAAAAAGAGGAGGTCAGACACGGGGGAGAGGAACGAATTGCAATAAAAACCCAATCTGGACCAGGGAGGGATGCATATTGGAGAGCGCTACCGAATTCCCGACCGGGGCCGAGCAGGAGGAGGGAAAGAAACGGGAAGAAACGAGTCCGTGCATCCGCAAGCTATCTGGCAGGAGGATGCTCAATCAGCGAGTGGGAGGCTCTCAGTGAAAAAACACTCTTCCAATTGGGGGACTCTAAAGGAAAGATCTAAGAAGAGTGGGGAGAGACACCATAGATGGTTGGTGTATGACATCAGAGCCATGACAGCCGATATATGTACTCTGGGGAGAGCAAGGTGCGAAGGCCTACCTCACATCAAAGAGGGGATCAAGGTTGTACCGAAGGGGGAAGCTGCGCTCCAAAGGACTCTATATTTCACTAAGATAAAACGAAGGAAGACCAGATACGATGAAGGAGGCTATTTCACGAACATCAGTTTGGTATCTAATTTAAGAAAGTTGGGGCGGGCTCTGGTGCGCACGGGGAACTCATCCAAGAAGGAAAAAAGGAACTCAATGCTGGAAAAGAGTCCAGATAAGTGGAGGGGATTTGAAATTAGAATTAATGCCGTCTCCCAGCGAAGCCGAATCTTAAAAAAGGGAAGGGTTTGCGTGGGGCGAAAGAGGGGGGCTGATCGCCTACTGAGCAAAGAGCAAGACTCATGGGGGGCGGAATTAGAGGAAAAGTGAGGTAAGTTTGGGAAGGAAGTACAACGCAACAAACAAAGGAAGAGATACTCACGTTTGCAACTGAGGGAAGGGAGCCGGTACAAAGGAGGGACTGATTCTGAGAAATGGGGCGATTAACTCGATTCCGCGATAAAAAGGGGGGGGGGGGGGGTAAGATTTCAGTGTGGGGGGGCCAGCTGAGTTTGGCGGGAGAGGGCGATTCAATTCAGGAAGTGTTGCTGATAACGACAACCATTGGGCAAATAAGCGGTAAAACCTTTGAGACCAGCAAGAGGAGATTCTCGGCGGGCAATGATTTAAAACAAGAGTAAAAAAAGAGTGCCTGAGGAGGTGTCAGAAGGACAAAGGAAGCGAAGCTGGCTTTGGTGGGGGGGGAGAGGGAGAGGATAGTAAAGGGAATCGGGGGTGAAAGAACTAGACAAGAAAAACAAAATAAATGGGAACGTAACAGGTTCCTGAAAAATTGAAGTCAAAGGAAAAGGGAGAAAAAACGGTGCTTGAAAGGAGAGTTTCCAACAGAACTTTATCGTAGAACATTGGCGAAATGTCGGTACTCAAGAAGACATTAGAGGGAAGGATTTTCAAAAGAAAGGTTTAACGGGGAAAGAAAACACAGACGGCAGGGGGACGTGATATTGACGAGGTATCCGGAGGACTTACTCAAAGCATGGAAGAGGAGCAGCAAGTTATGTTTGTTGGTGCTCGAAATTACGACCACAGAAAGGGAAGAAACACGGGGGGGGGCACGCCAAAAATTTTTGGAGCACCACAGGTTAAACAGAAAAGGCCAGTTCGGGGGAAAAAATGATAGACATAAGGCATCCCAGGAAAGAAAGACGGGGGGTAGGTTCCACCGATTCTTCAAAACTGGTTTCTCAAAAACATTTAACGGTGCACGGGCCATTGTAAGATCGCATGGAGTGAGGCCGCGCGCATCAAAAAAGCTTGGGGGACGGTCACAAGGCCACCTAACTAGGGAAACCACCAAATCTGGGGTGATGAACTGCGCACAGTGGGGGCCAGCTGGGAGAAGCCACGGGCAAAGGAGACTTACTTCCCTAAACAAAAAAGGACTTTCGCGAGAAAAAAAAAAATAAAGGTGGGGGAGCCAGCCGAGGTCTATCCTCCGAGGGGGAGGGTGAAGCAAACGCTAAGATCAACTCCTGACGGGTCAAAAGATAGTGCGTGAAAGGGGGACTGAGCCATTAGACTTATACACGTGGTAACGTGTAAAGCCAAATTGCATTTTGGCTGTTTTTTCCCATCAACCAGGAGGTAAGCGGGAATCGGAGGAAAAAAGGACATGAGGAGGGGACTGGAAATATCCAGAGATGATCTTAAAAGATAGGGAGACAAGAAGGGGACCAAACATGAAAAAATGTCCAGTGGTGCTTTGGCCAGGGTGACCGAGGCAGACAAGTTTTGTCTCAATCTAAAGGATAAATAAATTGTGACCAGGACGTAAAAAGGGGATAAGATAAAAGGCCTTACAAGGGGAGCAAGGGCACGTCGTGCGAAAAAAAAGGGGAGATCATTCTTAGAAAAAAACGCTCGCAGGAAGACGAATCAGAATCACGTGGTGAAGGGGGAGAGGAAGGGAGGTCGAGGGGTGCAAAAAATTTACGCAGTGGGACCCCACAAACCATAGGGGGAGGCCGGTAGTGGCTTCCGACAATTCGAAGGGACTTTGGGTCAAGAAGACAAAAGGAATCAACATAAAGCCGGGGAGAATGGCGTGGGAAGGTGCAGAATCTTCATGGAATCTAGAGAGAG
>Ga0179593_1555364_pt1 | contig 13892 bp, 25 predicted proteins | sample CZODoug2_1_08_16_FD_185931 | JGI IMG/M metagenome (GOLD analysis project Ga0179593, IMG submission 185931) | Vadose zone soil fungal communities from Angelo Coast Range Reserve, California, USA - CZODoug2_1_08_16fungal (PacBio error correction) | ecosystem: Environmental > Terrestrial > Soil >...
CCTTCACTGTGATTAGCAAAAAGACGATTTGTCAGAGAGACTGCAGTAAGCGAAGTTAGGGGGGAGGAGGCTTTCAAAAAGCCATCGTAGGGAGGAGAACGAGCTGAGATTTCCAAACGTTAAAGAGGGAGGGTCCATTTCCAAGTCAGTGAGAAAATCAAGGCGGTAGAAAGCGCCATTTGTTGAAAGGTACACGCGGGCTGCAAGGGCGCATAGGGGAATGTCCCATAAATTAGCTCTACCTTAAAAACGTGCAAAAAGGGAAGCCGAAACAAAATAAAAGCTAGTTTAAAAAACAGAGGAAGGAGCTGAGACAGCATTACGAAGAACGATTGTAGGTTAAAAGGCCCGCTCTGGAAAGGAAGAAATGCCAAACTTGCTCGAACCATGGTGGACTAGGGGGTCAAGTTCAATGAACGTCGAATACAAAAAAAAGGGGGGGGAAAAATTGAAGGAGGAAGGCTTGGCCTCTCACGAGGAAGAAAACGTTCGCTCGATCCTAAAAGAAATTGGGATAGATAGGCAGGACAACCGAGTTACGGATTCCCAACATGAGAACTAAAAGGGTAATTGGAGGTGCTTCTTTGCTACAAAAAAAGCCAGTCTAAAAAGGAGGAGGGAGGTTACTGTTACAAAAAAAAGGATGACGAATCCGGCATCAAAAAGCTTCTCACCGACGCAGAAGTTCGTGAGGGGAAAGGGAAAAACAAAATAAGCAGAAGAGTCGAGCATAGAAAGTTCGCAAAAAGGGAGTCCGGGTTGTCCCACATTCTCTAGGAAGGGGTAGACCCGCGATCAGGATGGAAAGGGGAACTACAAAAGCCGATTAAGCCTTTGGGTGAGAATCCGAAAGGAAATTATTCTTTCAAGGGCGCCGCCCGCACGAGAGAAAAAAAAACAACGTTGTTTAAAGAAAAAATAGGAAAGAGAATGGGGTGGTGGGGGTGAAGTACTGACTGCAAACGGGAAAAACAACAGTGCTCAGGAGGGCCGTTGGCTCGCGGCGGCAGAAAAAGTAAGAAAAACGCGAGGCGATGACGGATATGGGAAACAGAAGAAAACTGTAAGAGCGACGGAGGGGGGCTTTCTCCAAGGGACACAAGAAGGAAAAAAGAGTTCAACAGCAGGAGACGCCAGGTCGCGACTGTCATATGCTGTGCTAGGGGAGAACGATTGAATGAGGGGGAGAAAAAAAAAAAGAGGCGAAGGGAACGAAAAATTCCACGCAGCGGGGTGTGGAGAGGAAAGATGCATGAAACGGCGACGGGCGAGCCTCTCCAAAATTTCATGACTACAACGCCCTCGAAGGAAGGGGAAACCCCGGAAAAAGGGAGGGTTATCACAAATAATATCTTGGCAGAAGCTGGGAAGAAAGATCGTTTAAAGAAAACGGCTTCGAGGGACCGCGTGGGGGGACCAAATCGAAGTGATTTAAGATCTGTAAAAAGGAGAGCAAGATCCTGGGAAGAAAAAAGAATGAGAAGGAGCAAAAATGAAAAGCTGGGCATGCGGCAAGTCAAAGGGGGGACGACAGGCAATTTGGGTTAAAGCGGGAAGGCCAAATGGACACGAGGGGGCGGCGGAGGAAGGAGGGAGAAGAAAGAAGTATCCATTAATAGTAAGGGGAAGGGAGCAAGAGGGGTGGAAGGATCCAGATAGAAAAGGAAGGATAAGTAGCCCTTTACCCAAAAAGAAAGGGTTCCTATCTCAGTTAAGGAGAGGAAGGGGATCATATCGGGCATATTCAAAACTGTAGGAAAAAAATTTTGGAGGAAAAAAGAGAGGTCCACTAGTTATCTCATGAACTCGGGGGCTTTTATCGGAGTGCAGAGAGAAGACGGGCCGGACTCAAAGGGAAGGGATTCAAAACCCTTAAGTTAACAAAGGGGGGTTTCAGACAAGAGAAGAACTACGACTTTACAAAGGCCCAAGGGGGACGGGCGATGGCGGGGGGACGAAGGGTGACTATCTAAAAAGAAATGGGAGGAAACGGGGGTGTCATGGGGGCATCAAAAGGCAACTGCCTTACGGGAGAAAAACGAGCCCAACATATTTATGATAGACCGAAACGCTGGCTTCGCACCAAAGGGGGGTTTGACAGGACTGGGAGGTAACGCCCAGTAATTCCTGAGGGACGGGAGGGTATGGAGGGGGCCAGTAGAAAGGGAAGAGGGGAAACCGAACAGGGGTTAACAACAAAGGGGACAAGGGAAAAAAAAACGGGAGGGCGCTGCCCAAAGACTAAAGCTCTCTTTGGGTGAGGGGGGTTGGGAGCCCTTGAGAGCGTTTTTCAAACCGGGAGTGAGGGAAAATGGGCACGCAATTGAATAAAGTAATGGGGAGAGAGAGGAAAAAAAAAAATGTGGTTTCTGTTTTGTTGTAAATCGGTGGAGGTGACGATAACCGGGAAAAAAAATACAGGGGAAAACAAAGGAAACGCAGACATAATGAACGAACAACGCGAAGGTGGGAGACGAAAAACTTCGCTACGCAATATCACAGGGGGGAGAATTTGGAACAGATTGAATTTTCCAAAACTGAAAGCGACGGGACAAGGAAAAGGATGAAAACCATGTGATCGCCCGAGTTGCTTCCTAAAAAAGAGGGGGGGTTAGCTCGGGGACTGTAAGAGTGCAGGGGAAAAAAATAAAAAAAAGGGAGGGAAAAGGAATCTAATAAAAAGAAAACTGGTACAAAAAAAGGAAGGAGGTGGTAGTAATGAGTCTACTCTGGAAGAAAAAAAGTCGGCAGAACATCAAGGGTAGTGAAGGGGGGGGAGCAAAAAAAAAGGTGGAAAAGCGAGTGGCTACTGAAAAAAAAAATAGAGAAAAGCGAAAAAAAAAACGTCATCCAGGCAGGCCCGGTTTCAGATGAAACAAACGGAGGGGAGGAGGAGAGAGGGACGCAAACACGAAGGGTGTACGCCTGAAAACCTATGAATAACGAGGAAAAAACAGGGGGCGCTCACTTTCTGTTCGAGACATCTGAGGGAATGTCGTTCGACTCAGAGTACAGAAGCGGAAAGTAGAGAAGAAAAAAGGAAGTTGTGGGTGGGGGGGACAGCTAGAGGGGGAGAATAGAGAAGGTGAGAAGGGCTCTATAGAAAACCGATGACAGCAACCAACTCCAAAAAGCATAAGGGATGTGTCCAAAAATCCAGAGAGCTCAAAAGCCTTAAAGGGTCGAAAGCCAGAAAGTGGATGTGCAAAGGGAAGGGAACAAATCGAAGCGAGTCTACAGGGGGCAAGGTTTGAGGGAGTTACAAAGAAAGGGGAGAGATGGGGAAATCTGGGGGAGGAGGGAAAGAAAGCAATGGAGCAGGCCTTAGGTGCGAATAGGAAATACGCCAGATCAAAGAGAGAAAGGGACGGGAACATGTCCTCGAAAAGGGAAAACTGGGGGGAAAAAAATCAAAAAAAAAAGAGGGGAAAGGGGAAAACAAAACAAAGGGAAAAGAAAGAAAAAAACAGCGAGAAACTAAGGGCGAGGACAATCAAGAGGGTGGAGAAGCTTCTACTTTTGAACGGTTATCATCACGACTTCGGCCCAGGTCCAAGGGGAAGAAGTACAGTAAAGCCGGACAAGGACCTCTTAAAAGAATTGTATTCCGTTAAACGGTCATACTGAAAATAGAAAGGAAACGCCATCGATAGAAAGTCAGAATGGGATAGGATAAAGGAAGAAAAGAATACAAGATGACACCTAAAACTATCACTGTCATCAAAAAAAGAGGTCTGAGGTAAGAAGGCCCCGTCCCAAAAATCGGAAAGCGAAAAAACCAAATCACTGTTGGGGAAAAGGGGATGTGGGGTCAGAATGTGCAAAACCATTACGTGCCTGCAAGAGTTTCTTTAAGCGAAAAAATGACGTCGTCCAGAAGGGACTAAGAGAAAAAAAAACAGGAGTAAATTTGAAATAGTTTATACCGGGGGTCACGGCCGGAAAAAAAGGGTAATAAATAAAGGCCGTTCTCAGCACAGCTTCTCTACATTTTCTGGCAAAAGAACTGAAGAGCTGCAAAGGATGGAGGTCATTGAGCAGGGACACGCTTCCCAGTCTCTTTTTGAGCAATCTGGGGGGATGGGTATACCCAAGCTGAATGGAGGGATTCGCAGTCTCAAATCCGACCAAAGAAAAAAAGGGGGGAAAATGACCACAGGCCCTTCCGCACTGTAACCCAATAATGTTCGCTCACCCAGGGGGCCAGACGAGAGAATTTGCAATCCAGCAAAGGAGAGGGGAAAGGGGGAGAAAAAAGGGACAGCGGCTCAAGCCTGAAAGTACTCTACGGGGGACCTCGTAAAACGGAGAGCCGAGTGTAACTTTTTCAAAAGGAGGGATGAAAGGAGTGTGATAAAATGATCGAAAGGGTGCAGGGGAAAGCCACGGGAAAAAAAAAAGAGGGAGGGAGCGTCAGTCAATCAGTGGATTAATCCCTTCGTGTTCAAAAGAAGGGCGAAGAAATGAAAAACCGTGGGGAAGTACCTTCGCAAGGGGAGGAACGGGGGGGTCTAAATACAGGAAAACTTCGTGTGATTAGCCGGGAAAACTAAAACACACATCATATCGCCGTCTGAACGGACTGGGTCCTCTGGACTGAGGGGGGGACGGAGTGTTCCGTCGGCCCTTGAAAGAAGGAGAAAAGGCCTTTAAGGTGGGGGGGAAGAATAAAAAAAAGGAAAAAAAAGATCAGACCTTCTACTTTGAAGTTGGAAAAGACGAGAGAGGGGGGAAAGTGCAAAAAGGATACAAAAATTTGGGTCACGCTAGCATGGAAAGGTCTGGGAAAGGGTGGGAACCTCGAAATTAGAAAAGTGGGGGTTGGGAGACTTGAAAGAAGAACGAAAAAGGAAAAAAAAAAAAGGAAGCATAGAGTCCGTTGTAGAAAAGAAAATGCAGGGCGCGGGGCGGGGAGAAGGCAAAGGGGCAAAAAAGGGTGAAAGAAGGAAAATTTCTCGGAAAAAAATGAATAAAGCGAGGTCGTTGGGGGGTGAAATTTTTTCCCTACCCAGAAGAAAAAGGAAGACCGGAGGGGGAACCGGGATAATCGGGATAAAAAAAGGATCAATGGTGGGGAAACGTAAAGCGCTTCACAGGTGTTTCCCTCTGCGACTGTAAAAAAAGTGGAATCCGAGAAAAAGGGGAGGAGCATCAGCTCCTTGGAACCCTCAACATTGGTGGCCGGAATATCAAAAGAAAAGGCGAACTATCCGAACGGGGAGCTGAAGAAAAAATTCCGGGGTGGGGAACTTTTGGGAAGGGTGAAAAAGAATTAGTGAACGTGGAAATAAAAATTGGGGGGACACTAATGTCCCAAATTTGATGAATAATTACCATAAGAGGGAAAATAAATGGGGGACCAAGAAAGGACTGAATTTAAAGAGGGGCTAAACGAAAAAGGGGGGGCAAAAACAATAGAGTTATTTCTGAGAAAGTTCCCTGGGAAGGGAAGGTAGAATTCAATGGGGGGAACCATGGAAAAAGGGGGAGCAAAATTAATACCGATATATGGGGGGGAAAAGAAAAGAGAGTCTATAGTGGTCTAAACTATTTCCAGGGGGGGGCGGATCCCGACTACAGGAAAGAAAAATGGGGAATCGAGGCCCCTTCACTTATAACTGAGAAAAAGTGGGAAGAAAAGGGAGTAGAAGCAAATAAGAAAAGGAGTGACAGAGAAGTCCAGAAACCGATCCTTAAAAAAAAAAGTTTGGGAATCACAGTGAAGGGAAATCTGCTCAAAAAAAAAGGAAGAGAGATTCTATGACCGCACTGTAAAGAAGAAAAAAAAAAAGGAAGAGGAGTCGTCCATATTGCGAATCGTCCCATTTAGGAGTGTATGACGTACCGGCTTAGGAAAAGGGGGAAGGAGAGCAGAAGGCTCTCATGGGACCACAACTTTTCAGTGGGGGGGTAGACAGGGGAGTGAATATAGCTACCGGACGGATAGTTGCATCATCTCGCCCAAAAGGAAAACCATCTGGCTAAGTGGGGGATCAGAGCAGGGGGGAAGCCGCTCAAAAACATGGAAGAAAGCGGGGGGGGCAAAATTCAGGTAAATCGCTCAACTCAAATGGGGGTTGTTGGGTTTCGCTTCAGGAAATTAAAGGAAGAGAAAGAGGGATGGAGGAAAAACGCTTAGGGGAAAAGCATCAGAGAGAAAAACGGTGGAAGGGGGGTCACAATTGAGTAAACAAAAATCCCGAATTCCTTGGAAGGGGAAAAAAATGTAGACCAGGCCTGCGCGTCTGGAATTCCGATAGACAAGGGAGATAAAGTGGACGAAAGGGGAACCCCAGGGGGGAGTGGGGCGGCCAACCTCAATTTGACGGAGAAAGAAAGTGGCGCGCAAAACTTGTATTTACGGATGCATGAGGGGGGGAAAAGGGACTAGGGAAAAGGGAATGAATCGCGAAAGGAGGCTACACAAATCTGTGATTACTAGAACCGTCAAGCCCGATTAATGACCAACAGGAAGACGGAAAGTCGTGATGGTCATGAAAAGAAAGGGTTCAGAAAAAAACACGAGATGGAGTGAGGGCGACGAGAAAACGTTTGGGGAAAGGAAAAGGCTAAGTTTCAAAATGTGACGTCAGGCAGGCAAAAAAACCCGGATAATATTGCCAGGGGCAAAAATGAAATATTCTTCTTGGTGAACCTGTTAACGAGGAAAAAGGGGAATGAAAAAAGGACCAAAAGAAAACTAATGGTGAAAACAAAAACAATTGGGGGAAAAAAAAAGGGAGGCCTCAGTATAAAGTTTTGTATGCCGCAAGAAGAAAGCGGAGACGTCTTTTGGGAAAAAAAAACCAAAGAGAGAAGGCGCTCGTTCGAAGAACGATCGAGTCTGGGGGCAAAGGAAAGACTTCTACTGAAGAGAAGGCTGGAAGGAGGACGAAAAACGGGAGACACTTCAGGCCACCCTTCTTCATTCACAGCATGAAAAAAAAGAGCCGGATTGCTGTGATAACTGGGGGGGAAGAAAGACAAAAGGGGAATTTAGAAAAAGAAGTTTTTGAATAAGTCTTTTCGCCCTGACAAAGGGGAGGTTTAGGGAATGCAAAGGATGCGAAACTTCGACAGGTGAGACTCTCAAGGCTCCGATCACAGCCAAAAGGAAAAGGAGGGGCGGTGGTCCCCGAAGGTCAAGGTGTAGAGAAAGACTGTGAGTCACCATCAAGCGGGGGCATAGGAAAAAGATGAGAAAGCCTACCGAGAAGGAAGAGAGGAACAAGAATCTTGATCAACGAAAGAAAATGTATCACCCGATGGGGGGGGGGGCAAGGCTACTCCATTGGCTTTCAAAACAAATTGTATGAGAACATGGACAGTTCGGAAGGCAGGGAAAGCAAATAAGGTAGTGGGGGAGTCAAGAGAAAAGGGGATGAGGAAATCCAAAAGGGTACAGAGAAACCTCCAAATTGTTTTCAGAAACAGAGGGGTGTCCGTGACCTCAATCCTCGTTCCGAAAGAGTCGAAAACGGAAAATGGATGAGAAAAAAAGAAAAAGGGTTACGGGCGGGGGGGCGGGGGGGGGGGGGGGGGGGGGGGGCGGGGGGGGGGGTGGGGGGGGGGGGGGGTTGGGGTTTTTGTCGGCCGACGAGGGGGTGCCACGATCTAGTCCTGCTGCTACCTCGTAGCAAACTACTGGACTGGACGCGCTTAACGTCGACTAAAACTCTATCATCTGAACAAGAATGGTTCCTGGGTCCTGTGAGGAAACATGAAATACCTTTTTTGGCGGGGGGCCCTCCATGACGACGTGAGCGCCACCTACAACATGGATAGCCCGCGGGAGCAGGGGGTTATTGACAAAATGGCAACTGTGCTATGTATTGGCGGGGGTCGCGGGGGTCTGCCTATCTGGTCTCCCCCTGGGGGGAGTAGGGGTTGGAGATGATCTTGTGAGTCGGCAGGATTCTGGATTCAAGGACGCATTCGGGGTGGGGAAAATCGCTGGTGCGGGGGAGGAGCAGGCTGGTCTCGTACACTGAAGGCTGCGTGTGAGACGAGAGGAAAGATGCCGGATCCTTAGGTGCAAAGGGGGAGAGGTGGTGGCGTGTCGAGGAGCCCTGTAAGTCGAGAGCAACGCGGTGGGAGAGAGGATCCGGGGTACTGTGATGAAAAGACGGGGGGGGGTGGAGAGGATTGGGGGGGGTCAACTGGATGGGAGCGGGGAGCGATTGTGGTCTGACGGGTGGGGAGGGTGGAGCCGGGGTGGAGGGGGGGGGTTGAGAGGGGGGGAAGTAGGGGGCGTTACAGTGCCGGATTGGGTGGGTGGTCTGGGGTGGGAGGTGGGCGTCACGATGAAAGGGGGTCCTTGAGCGGGGTGGGTGGGGGCCGGGGGTGGCCGTTTAAGGATAGGGTGTGGGATTAACGTAGGGAAGATCAGAGTGGGGGGGGTGAGAGGGAGGCGGTCAACTGTTGAGTGTGAGTGTGAAAGGGGATTAAGGAGTGGAGTGCGGATTTTGGGGAGGGCGGGTGTCCGAGCCCAGGGACCAAGCGGGTGGAAAGGGGGATGGGGTGGTGTCGGGCGAGGGCATGATGTTGGGCGGTGGGGAGTGGGCTACTGTTGGGGGGGGTGAGGCAGCGGAGTTAAATAATCCTGGGGGGGGTGGGAGTGAAGGTCAGGGAGCTCGGGTCGGCGGGATTTGGTGGGTGGTACCTTGTGGGCCGGCGGCGTCCTGGGAGAGGGGTGCTGGGGGAAGGGGTTGGAGCTAGAGGGTGTGGTTAGCGAGGGGTTTTCGCAGTTGTGTGGGCTAGCCCGGGGATGTGCAGTGTGAGGCACCCCAAATGGGAAAAGGGTGTGGGGTGTCTGGTGAGGGGGTGGGCAGGGGGAATGCCGGTTCGGGATAAAGGGGTAGTGTTCCTGGGAGTGGGGGCGGCGGCTATGGGGGGGAGAAATGGGAAATGGGAGGAGTGGGTGTCGTGGCCGATGGGGTGAGGATGAGGGAAGTGCGATCAGGGGGAAAGGGTGGAGGTGGGGGGGGGTTGGGGTCATGGGGGGGAGCAACAGCGTTGAGGGGGGGTGTGGTGGGAAAGTGGTCTCGTAGGTGGGGTTGTGGAGGTGACCGGGGGGTTGTGGGAGCCGGGTGGGGGGGGGGGCGGTGGTTTGGGGGGGGGATAGTGGGGCGAGAGGGGGGGGGGGGATAGGGGTGGGCGGGGGATCTGGGAGTGTAGGGGGGCTCGGAGTGGACGAATCGGATTCGGGGGGACGGTGGGATAAAAGTGACGCCACCTGAGCGGGGGGGAGGTGGAGGGGTGGAAGGGGGCGATGGTAGGTCGTCCAAGAGGGCGCTTGAAGAAAAATCAGCACCAGACAAATGAAGTTGTGGGGAAATCGCGTGAAGCAAAACTAGAAGGAAGAACAAGGAAAGAAAATTGAATGGGGTCCTCAGAAAGAAATAAAGTGAGCGGAAGGAAGAGAAACGGGGATCGTAAGAGGTGGCTACTCCTCTATGTGGTGGTTGAGAAAATGTTGAATAGGCAGAAATAAGTGCTTTCGATTTACTGACCGGGCGGGCAACACTTCAAAACGGCACGTTGTGGTCATGGAAAAGTCAGTGGGGGGAGGGATCGCTTCTAAAAGAGGAAGGGGTTAAAGGAAAAAACCGGGAGCTAACAGCCAAGTTATCTCTCGCGCAGTTGCTACTCGGACGGTAGGGAGCGAGCACAAACTTCGTGAAGAAAATCAAAAAGGCATGAGCAAAAAGCAACCAAAAAAAGTCTTAGCAATAAGAGATATTCCCTATACAACCTCCACGGAATTTTGACGAAGAAGGGAGGAACAGGCAATCGCAGGAGCGCTCACAACTTTCGCAAGAGAACTAGGGGGGGGAGAACGCGAGAGGAAGTCGAGAACATGTAGGGGAGATGAAACAATCCAAGTTGTGTTGAAAGCGGGCAGTAGGAGACGAATCCGTTTATAGAGGGGGCCAATGACACAAAAAATAAAAATCAAACACTGCATAGCGTATGAGTGAAAGACCGAAAAAAAGGTTGAGCGATCAAAGAGACTTACTTTATGTCAAAAGGCCGTGCATTAAAAAAGAGGATGGGAAAATTGCATGCCATCGAGCGAGGTCTCAGGGGGAAGAAAAAAAAGTGAGAGAAAAATGCCGGTGTTTAAAAGGGCAATGGGAAGGGTGCGATTTTCGAAAGAGCGCTCAACATGAAAGGATGGGAGTCATCGGCGACTAACGAAAGGGAGCAAAAATACATGGGAAAAGAAAAGAGAGAACGCTTCGGCCCTCGGATTCGTGTTAAAATCAAAACAGAAAAAGAGGGGGTTTGCCCAAACCTAAGGAAGCACACCGTCAACCAGGCGGAGGGGAGCGACAACAATAGGGTGTCTACCTTGTGAGAGAAAAGGAGAAGGGTTCATCAACGATTCATGAAAAAACCAAGAAGGAAATTAAAGCCGTCAAGAGGCACGTGAAAGACGGGAGGCCGTTTAAAGCGGACAGGGAAAGTGCTACCATCGCTACAAGAGCGGGTGGGTAATAAGGCAGGGAAACTTGACGTAGAGACAGTGCAAACTAGAGAAGAAACCGAGAGATCAATCCAAACCCTGAAATGGTCGAGAAAACAAAAAGAGCACATCGCAAAGGTTCCCAAAAAGAGTGGAGAAAGGAAAGGGGGAGTCAAAGGAATTCTTCTGTCTGCAAACCGGATTCAGTGACCTGGGGATGGGAAAAAGTAAAACCGTCGCTCCAGAATTTGGAACTAGGAGGGTATAAAGGGATAAGGCCAAAAAAATGACCAGAGCACCTTTGACTTCATTAATAGATCCTTCCATTTTAGAATCTGGAAAGAAAAGTGCGAAAAGAAAAAGAAAAAAAGATGGAGGGTCGGAGTCAACATCAACCTCAAAAATACGGGAGGGGGGAAACGACTTGGGAGTTCTTGAGAAGCCACTCTCTGTGAGGGAAACAGGAACGTGGAACGCCTCCCGAAAGGGAAGGTCCCCCCAGGACGAAATGTAACCAGCAAGGTTAAGCGGAGAAAACATTGGGGGGGGGACCTAAAACGAGAAACATTTAAATTCCAGAGAGGGGGAGAGAGAGACCAGAACATTTCGTTTTCTCAGAGCACTGAAAAAAGAAGAAAACGCGTCAAACAGCCGAGGGTGAAAAAAAAGGCAAGAGAGAGATACTTCTGTGGACGACTTTCAATACGAAAAGAAAAAGACTTAAGGGAGATGTCTTGAGCGTCAAGCAAGGAAAGGAAGAAGAAAACTTGGGTAAGCAGAATCGGGGCAGAATTAACCAAAACGCTGAGCAACCGTGGGAAGAGGATTAAGGGAGTTGCAAGGGGGAGAAAATAGCAGGCCAACTCGTGTGTATGGGCTACCACAAAAAAAAGGCGAAAGAAGGCCGAATTGGCTGACTGCGGCGAGCGGAGGATGCAGTTATTTAGGGCGGGAAGGGGGTCCGTCGTCAAAGGGAATAAAGGGGGAACCAGCAAAGTAGAAGATAAATTGTAAGGTGAGGCAAAAGGAAAAGAAAAAAAAAAAGAATAATGATGTGGATCGTGTTTTGCTGAGAAAACCAGCGAGGGGGTGCCTTTTGGGAGGATACTCAAAGTTAAAATAAAAAAACTTTGTGAAAAAAAAACAGAAGAAAAGGGTGTACGAAACAACGGTGTGGTCTGTTTTTTGGGACACTTCAAGATGGCAGGGTGGGAAGCCCTTGAAAGGAAAGCCTTTTTTCAAAAGGGAAAACAAGGTAGTCTAAAAAAAAATGTCGGAACAGAAGAAATAAAAGTGAATCGCGGGGGGGCGTTGGACAACGAAGACCGAAAAACCACTTGACCTAGGGGGGGGCAGGGGAAGGGGATCTCCAAATCAGCCGGAGTCAGGGGGGTAGCTGTCCCGTTCCTTTGGGAAAGAAAGAACATAGGAACTTCTTGCGTCCGTTAAACCAATTCATCGGGGGGCCGAGCGTGGGCCTGGGGGGGTCGGCTAAAGTAACATAGCGCTGACATTTTCCCAAACTAAGAAGAAGGGCAGCAATACAAGCGGAAGGGGGAGCAAAGAGGGGGTACGAAAGTCAACCATGAGGTGATCCTATCCTAGAATTGAAGGCGGAACGGGATCCGCCTATTTGGTAACGAGTCCCAGCGCATGAACTTGGTAAAAGGGGGGGGTGGGACTTGCCTCCAGAAGAAAGAGTTGAAAGTGGGGGAAGCAATAACTCAACAGTGGAAAACGAAGGTTGGTGGGGGAAAAAAAAGTACGAAATAAAGGCCCAGTCAAAAGGGTAGAGGAATTTCCGCTACGCAAAAAAGGAAACAAACATAGATTGAAATGCGCAAGAAGACAAAAAAAAAGGGAAACAGGGAAAGGGAGCGAGCAATGGGGGGGCATTCAACACTGGGTACTTAACGAAAGAAAGATGGTTTACGGGCAAGGAGAGAGTGGCTAACTAGTCCAGCGTTAGGCAGAAAAAAAACTTGAGAGAAAGAGACTCAAGGAAACGTTGGGAAAAAACGAAAAAAGGGAGCGGGATCAGAAAGGAAACAGATTGTTCCTGAAAGCTGACGTCATAAGGAGAAAAGAGAAAGGGGGAAAATTTCAAAAGTCAGCTATCCTAAAGGGCGGGGATGAAGGGATGGCTCGCGAAAACGGGGGGATGATTACGAAATTCCTTCACTGTGATTCAATAACGACCGAGAGAGTCGGGAGGGGAAAAGGCGGGGCACAAGAAGCGCTTTGATTTAGTACCAGGGAAACAGGAAGGGGAAGTGAAGAAGATGCGAGGACTAAAAAAAGGAAAAAGGTGGGTCAGGTCGCAGGAGAGAAATACGAAGTACGAACTGACTCTTGAGCACAGGGTTCAACCCATCTGAGCACAAGAAAAGGGGGCAAAAACCCTTTGAGTAGTCGGAAGTAGGGAAAGGGGAAGGAACGCTCGGGAAGAAAGACAAGGGGTGGGTGGGCCACACATTTGAAAAGTGACCGGAAAGAAAAGGAGAGGAGACGGAGGCCTTTATGCAGGACCCGAGGGGAATTCAAAAAAGAGCGAAACATGTGGGACCTTAGGGAAAGGGAGGGACAAGGTCCGTCTGGAGGCAATCTGTACACAATGTGGGGAAGCTGCAGGGGGCAACCCTACCAAATCGGCGATCCCGGGAAAAGAAAATGAAAAAAAAATTGTGGGAAAGAGGCAAAAGAAGAGGAGTCCCCCGAGAGAGACATCAGCTTGTATTGATCGGAGGAAAGGAAAAAAGAAAAATGCCGCAGAGGAAACGTGAGCCTGCTGGGTAGGATACACAATAGGGACTAAATAAGGAAAAGATTATACAAGGAAAAAGGATCACCTGAAGGCAAAAAGTCTGATGTCGAAAAAAGGTAGAAGACACAAACGACTACTCGCTTCTATGAAAAAATAAAGGGGGAATACAAGAAGGGGAATGGTTGACCTGGGAGGAGTCTGAAAAAAAAAAAGAAGAGATGTCAAGGTGGACGGAGAACGAACTCTAGAGGAGGGGTGCAGACTTGTGAACAATAGCTTTGAGGAAAAAACACGCCAAAGAGGGGAACAAAGCACGTTGGTAAGGAAAAAAGGCAAAAAGGGAAATTAGAGAACAAAGAAGACAGGAAGGAGAGGGGACAGGCAAGAAAAAGGTTGCTCGGGTTCAATAGAAGGATCTTGGCCACAAACACTTCAAAGGAGGAGAGTCAATTAGGGAACCGACGGACCACGGAAGCACAAAACCTCATGTCTTCAGTCAATCCGAGAAAGGAGATGCCAAGAGAAGGGTAGGATAATAAGAACCATGGGAATGAGGATTTATCCCCCAACATCCGTGGGGACTCAAGAAGTTACTCCTCTTCCCCAGTTCAGCTTGGGGGGAGAAACTAGGAAAAGAAAATAACACTGCGACAGATACGA
>Ga0179593_1719068_pt1 | contig 13892 bp, 18 predicted proteins | sample CZODoug2_1_08_16_FD_185931 | JGI IMG/M metagenome (GOLD analysis project Ga0179593, IMG submission 185931) | Vadose zone soil fungal communities from Angelo Coast Range Reserve, California, USA - CZODoug2_1_08_16fungal (PacBio error correction) | ecosystem: Environmental > Terrestrial > Soil >...
TTTGGAAAAAAGAGGAAAGGTGGGGGGGCTAGACAGAGAGCCATGGAAAGTAGGAGAACAATTCTGCACCTAATAAAGACTGCGAAGCGCAGAAATAAGGCGAAAATCAAAGGGGAGTCAAAGGTCACTGAAAAAAGGGGGCCGGAAAGCGCCTCGGTCGTCGCGGATGGTCGGGTGGTGTTGAAAAAAAGGATTGGGGGGGGGGTAAAGGGGGAAAGACAAAAATGAAGGCGTCCAATTTCCTGGGACCTCCTTATGCAACAAGGGGGAAAGGAAAACGTGGGAGGGGGGGGGGGGCTCGATGAAGGGAGTCCCGAAAAAAAGAAAATGGTTAAGCTCATGTAAGCAATTAGGGAAAAAAGCCCCTTTCGGCGCATGAGGCAGATCAATGCTCGAACTCAGGGGGGAACACACAAAAAAAAACACTAAAACCAACCAAGACAAAAAAAAAAAAAAATAAAAAAAAAAAAAAAACAAGGGCACGAGCTGCAGGCGGGGACGCCCAGTGTTTACCAAACCGACAGTATGCAAAAAGGAAAAAAAAAAACAGAAGCGGCGGAAAATGAAACGCCCTACAATCAGCTCCTACGAAAGAGAGTGCACGCAGGGGAAAAAGGAGGAAAACACACGGAAACTTCCGTGAGGGGAATCTGGGCAGAGGTGAATAAAAAGTTGCGCTAGTGAATGCGTAGGGCCGAAGGAAACAGCCGGTGTCGGGGTGAGGAAATACAAAAAACGAGAAAACTTGCTGGCTGGGGTCATAAGCCAAAAATGGAGGAACAGAAAGGACTATCAATGTCTTAGAAGGGGGCGCTTGGGTGCACTATTTACAGATATGCTGATGCAGATGAGAGTCTAAAAGGAAGGAGAAGTGACTAGGAGGATCGCGAGGGGGTTCGTAAAAAGTGGCGAGCATACTGTCTGCACCCGGATCAACAGGGGAAGGGGAAAAAAAAAAAGAGCGAGTAAGGTGCTGGCTCTTATGTTGTGCAGGTGGGTTGGAAGGGGCAAACAGGTTCTCTTGCAGGCACGGGCGCCAGGAAAAAGATGCGTGAGCGAAGGGAAAAAAGGAACCTAAGAGTCTAAAAGGAGGGGGGAGAGGAAATTGCCCGCCAGTGGGCCCAGAGGGGGGGACCAAATCTCAACCGAAGAAGACTGCAGAACGTAGCCTACAATCAGATGAGTTAAGTCACGGCAAAAAACAGGAAAGAAGAGCGGAAAGGGGGCCGATGGGGGGGCCTCTGGGTGTTCAGGGGCGCTCTAAGGAGGAGTCAGGGGCTGGTCGGAATCGGCACAGTAAGACTTTAGAGCAAAAAAGTATATTCGAAAACGATGATAGGAGTCTAGGACATTGGGATTCCGTACCGGAACCCCATAGGTCGAGAAGGGGCTTAAGATAATTGGGGGTCTTAAAAGTCCATCGGGGAAAAGAAAAAAACCGAGATCTGAGTCGTGGAAACGTCGGAACTTAGAACCGGATACTGCAGAAGGATTCACGCAAAAACATCAATGTCGTAGGCGGGTCAAAAAGTCTCAAGGGAGGGAAAAAACCTGGGAAACACGCTAAAGGGGCTTCCGTCATATCAAAGAACGGGTCGTTTCATGCGAGACCCAAGGAAGGGGTAAAAAGAAAACTTAGGACAGGTAAACGGGGTCCCATGAGAAAGCTAGGAGGCGGAAAAAGCGAAATCATGGAAATACGCGGCTAGGATAAAAAAATCCTACAAAATAGAAGGATGAAAGCCATTACGAGGAAAAAGACGATAGAACCACTAAAAAGAAAACATGTTAAGACAGGCTATCCATAGCAGACCCAGACTAGCCCAACATGAAAGGTGGAAAGTAAGACAAAGTCTAACTGACCACGGGGGAAACGAAAAAAAGGGAGAGGGGATATGTCCTGCGGCTCTTGCGTTCACGCTTGAAAATGCACCTCAAGGAGAGTGAGCAGGAAGAATGAGAAATGAGAGGGATTATGGGGAAAAAAGCATAAAAGATGAACTGAGGCTCCTGCGTTGGGACCCTGCGGGTCAGAGTCTGTTGCAGAAGCAGGAATATGGGAAGAAAGTTCAAATCTTCTAACTATCCCAGGTGTCTCCAGAGAGGGGAAATTCGCATAGCGCTGTTAAAAGTGGGGGAAAGCGCATAAAATAAAAATCAAAACTCCAAAAAGGAATCCCTAGACAGAACACTGTCATGCTTCGGATGAGAAAGTGGGGGATCGGAACCGAAAAAACTGCAAGTAACAGAAAAAAGGCAGCGCAGGGGGGGAAGCTGGGGAGAGTATAAATGGGGGAAAAAAAGCACAATGCAGGGGGGGAAGAGGCCTTTGTGACAGCTCACAGGAGACGGGGGGGGCCGCAAGGGAACAAAGGAAAGGCGCACCGGACTTCCCTATATTCAACAGTTTAGAAAAGGAAAAATAAAACGACAAAAACAACTAGCGTCTCTTCAAGACGGCTCTGACAGCGGGTGAGGAAAAAGCGGTCACGATCAGAGCGTGAACAGGAAAAACAAGGAATCTCAGGAAGAATTGAAAAAGGGGTCTGGGAAAAAATCCCAGAATGCTGCTGCTCTACAAGGGGGGGGGCATGGAAGGGCCGAGGTTAAAAGATATCTTCCGGTGTGAAAAACAATTCGTGACCGAAGGAGCTGACCGACGGGCATCAATAATAGGGGGAAAGCTGACCAATGTGGTGTACAGGGGGACTCAGCTAATGCAAAGGCCACCGGCGTTTCTCCGTTTTCGTGAGCCGAGCGCTCCGGCCGGACCAGGATGGGGGCGCGTGTGGGTTCTGATCGGCCGCGGTGGCCCTTAGGAACATTGAGATCCTCTCTCACCTAACTGGGAGGGAACGAGTCGCTTAATCCATTAACCGGGCACGCGTCGAAAAAAAAAAATAAGTTGGATCCCACAAAAAGAGGGGCCAGAAAGAGTTGGGAAAAAACCCCCGATAAGATGCCGTAGGCCTAATGCAGATAAGGGGGGCCGGGAGCAAAAAAGCGAGGAAAGTGCCAAAAAAAAACCAGGTATAGAAAGAAAGCGAAATCCTAGATGGGGGAAGTAGAAAAGAGAGACAAAAAAAACCGGGAAAATAGAGGAGTCCTTCCAAAAGGATGAAAGAGTAAGCTGAGGGAAAAGGTTCGTCGAGCACTGTAAAACTCCAAAGCTCGGCTACCGCACGCTGTAGATAAAGGAATAATCTGAAATTCATACATGTGGGGGGGTTGCAGGAGGTGCTAAAAATTGAAGCTGAGAGTCAAAAAAAAAAATCGTCAACGTGTGGGGGTGACTTCCGGGGGGGTATTTTTGGACCCTTACCTTCCTGATGACCTGTGAAGAGTTTTTGCATCCAACTACATTCCTCTGTAATACCACACGAACTGAGACGGGGGATGTATCAGGAAAAGAAAAGAAGCTTACGGACCTTGTGGAGCGGTAAAGGGAGATGAATGCGGAAAAAGCAGGTTGCTCCCAGTACTGGGGGTTTTCAGTCACCCTCCATAATGGGGAACTAGAAGGGGGGAAAAACAGGGACGTCCAGGGATTTGATGCCCAACGCACAAGGCAACGGGGGGGGTCTCAGGGAAACAACGTTCCGGCATCCCCCTCCGCCCAAAACCTCGGCCGCACTCCTAGAAAGAAACCGGGGTCGAGAGCTTGCGGCAGACGGTCTTTCTTGAGGACTGAAGCTCAGGGAAGGGCGTCCGCAAACAAAAGGGGGCCACCTCTCGAAGGGAAAGAGACGTACCGAAAAGGAATATCGCCGAATTACAGCTGCCGTTGGCCAATGAGGGGAAAAAAGGAGCCTACCCGACCTATCTGGGCTCGCGGGGGTTCGTAGTGGGAAGGAAGGAGGGGGGTGAAAAGCAGGCTCAGGGGGGGGAAAAAGTGGTGAGGAGGGATTAGAGATGGTCTTCACTATTTCACGTCGAAACCGGAAAAAATTGGGGAGTGAAGGGGAAAAGTTCTGGGGCAGATGGCAGGTGCGGGGTTCGCTCTGGAAGGAAGAGGGGAAGGCGGAGATTAGGGGGGTGGCGAAGGGTCTGGTCTTGAGGAAGGCGAAAGGTCACAGTGTCGATAGGGCACTCCTCAAGGACTACCAAAAGACGCACTGGATCTTCCTTCTCGGCTAAGCCCTTTTATTGGAGGGGGAAAAAATGTCGGGGCGGGGGGTCCGTCATAGGGTTTCGCAACGGAATCCTCCTCGAGGGGAAAGAATGTAACGGGAATCTCCCGAACTCTATCCGAAGCCTTAGGAAAAACTTTTGCCCGGGGCGATAAGCGGTGCCGCTATCTATAAAAACCACAGTCCTCGCGACGAGTCAAGAGATAAACTGGCGGGAAAAACGACTTTGAAAAGAAAAAAACCGGAGACAGGGGGCTACCCCTCTGGCGGTGATCGGGATCTGGATCGTCCTTGGGCCGAAGGAAAAAAAAGGGAGGGGGGGGGAGGGCAAGCTGGGCAGTCCAAGGGAAGAAACGTTCAATCAGGGAACGCCAGCGTGGCGGAGACTGGAGAAGAGACCCCAAAAACCTTCTGAAAGAACGGAAAAAAGATCCGAAAGAAGAAGGAACGCTTGCACTAAGGGTCGGGACGAAAATGCGGCAGGTTAAGCAAAACGAACAAGAAAAGGGGGGAGGGGATCTACGAAAAGCCTGGAGAAATAGGGAGATCCGCGCAAAAAAAGGGACATCGTGATTTTGTAAATCAAAGAAGGGTCCAAAAAAAACCGGCCAAAAACACAACAAAACACAATCACAACACAAGACCAACACCACAAACCAAATTGAAGGAAAAAAAAGGACGTTCTCCCGTTGCGGGAAAGGAAAAATGAAGGGACGATCAGGCTGAGAGGGGGAGGGAAAGGGGAGGGAGGGACGTCGACCGGCAGCCCCAAGGATACCTACCGCCCAGGAATTAAAAAAAAAAAAGGGGGGGGGTTGTGCAAAAAAAAAAGGAAAAAGTTCAAGACGCCTCCTCGATGGAAGCCTATCGTGTTTAGGGAAGGGGGGGTGAAAAAGAAAAAGCCGAATGCCTGGAAACGCCACCAAAAATGTCGAAGATAGATCGCAGGGAGGTGGGTCCGATCTCGGCATCATAAATGAAAAAAAAGGGGAAAAGTGGGACGGCAGATTCATGCTGAACGGGCAACACCTACCAAGGCTTGGCTCTTGCACTAACTGGTTCAGCGTGCAGGGGCGAGAAAAAGATTAAAGGAAAGAAAGCGGACTAACAAAAGGTCTCTCACCCGCAAGCCGATGGGTGTCCTTTCTAAAGGAATTGGGAGGTTCGGGGAGACCGAAAGCAAGGGGGCACAACGCTTTGAAGGAAAATGATGCGCGATTCGGGCGCGTTCGCGACTTCTTTGGGGGGGCGACCGGGGGTGCCGCAGGGGTCTGTGGTCGTAAGGGGCGATGCGTGCTACGTGCAAGAGGGAGTGTGGGGGCGACGATCATGCGTGGGGATGTGCGCTCAACTAAAGAAGCCAAAAGCTACTCAGAGGGAAAAAAAATGCACCCTTCACGCAAGACCGGGTCAAAGGGATGCGAAAAGAGATGAAAACTACCCTTAGAGCTGGCTGTTGCGCGAAAAAATCAGGAAAGAACTTCAAGCTAATGAAAGCGGCATAACAACAATGGTGCGTACAAACCAACTTCATCCCTGATCTCTCCGGACGGGGGGTTGGGAATCCAAAAGCAACCTGGAAATCTTATAAAAGGACAAGGGCGCCGACCTCAAGGACCGTACACGACTATGGACTATCAGGGTTTCGGGGAAAAAAACAAGAGTAGAAGTTAAGACAAAGGGATCCGAAGTCGGGGAAGAATTTCGCAACAGCGAGAAAATTGCACGCGAAGTGCAGCGGCTCTCCCCAACAACAACGAGTAGATAAGGAGAAGGATGGGAAGGCGAAAACTAGGGAGAGTCTGGGAGGGGAACGTACCCGGGAGCTCACTGAGAATAGGGGAAAAAACAGGCACCGCTGGCCAGCCGGGAAGTGTCCACCACTATAGTCAGAGTAGTCCGGAAACTTGGCGAGACTTTTCGGGGAGGGGGGAATCAAAGCCTGAGAGGGGGGTCGCGCAACCAAACCGGAAGGGAGGTACGGGGGGGGGGGTAAAGGGGGTTACCGGGGGCATGCGGGAAGAGGGATTCAAACATAAAGTCAGAAAAAAAACCAATAACTCTACCGGGCGGGTCCAAGGAATCCTTTGCGCAACCCTGTCTAAAGGGGAAGAGGAGGGGAGGGGATACAGGGCGGGGGATTTGGCGAAAATGGCCGGTGGCGGGGTATCGCCGATTGAAGGAGAGGAGATATGAAGAAAAAAATCAACTAATGGAAAAACGAGTCAGCTGCGCCCCGGCGGGACCGCAGCGAGATGAGAAGGCGAAAACGTACCTGTGTTGGCGAGAATCAGAAAGGTCAAAAGGCTCGGAAGGAGAGACCGCCATGGGGGGGGGTTCCCTATGGCGGGTACTCCATTCACCAATCGTGAGGGGATGGGAAAGGGGGGGGGGAAACCGCAACGAGGTAACGCTCTGAAGTCTCCGGATGAATGCCCAATTTTACATAAAAGGAGAAAGGCATCCGGAAGCCACCATAAGGAGGAAGATCAAAACTAAAACATCAGCTTGGACTTTCGAATTCCTGCAAGAGCGGAAAAACCGAAAGATCTTCGATTTTGGGAAGGTGTCGACGAGGACGCCAGGCATCTTGATGGGGAGTATCGCTAGGGCCAAAGGAATAAAACCGGAACGAGGGAGGAGGAGGGGCTTGCCGATCTCATGCGTGTCTTGGGACCAAAAAAATGAAAGAGTCAAGAGAATGCGTATCTCCTGGGTGGCTGTCTTAAACCGGGTCAGCAAAGCCATCGCGGGCCCGGCAAAAAAAGCCCAACGAAGGGCGGAAGAAGGGATCAAAATCCGGAAAGCGGAAACTAACACTGCGAAAACGCGGTCGGTAAGCGGATCGTCCTGTCAGAACAGAGGGAGCAGCAATCAGGAAAACGGGCTGCAGCGAGCACGCGGGGGTGTTCGTGCTTAGTGCGACATTGCAACCGCAAACAAATCGTACCTACCGGCAGGAGGAAGGAAAGGGGAGGAAATTCCAGAGAAAAAAAAAGTCGAAGCGAGAGACGCCGTCACGAAGGGGAAAAAAAAAAAAAAAAAAAAAAAAAAAAAAAAAAAAAAAAAAAAAAGAAAAGACAGAAAAAAAAAAAAAAAAAAAGAAAAAGAAAAAGAAAAAAAAAAAAACAAAAGTCCCCAAAGAAATGACGAGGCCCGGAAAAGAAAGCGCCCACAGCGTGACAATCGCCCGACCCGCAACTTGGCGACTTCCGGAGAGGAAAAAACAGAAATTGCGAAGGGGAAGCTAACGACAATGAGGCGTTGCCCTCGAAAAAGGGCGGCGATCGATTCGGTTGCGATGGCCGGAGCATCGTGCGGTCGCGAGTTATCTCGGAAAGCCATGGAGCCGATCTTGAAAAAGGAGGGGTGCGGGTAGACAAGGGAGAGCGCAATTGGGAGAAGGGGAATTCAGGAAGGAGTTGCGGTTCACGAGGAGATAACAGCCCCGTGTCTGCGAACCCTCTGAAAAAAATGCGGCCCTGGGCCAAAAAGGGATTGCGGGAGTAAAGCGATCGAACACGTGAAAAAAGTGGAAAACAGGGACGACCAAAAGAGGGCAATAATCCGACCGCCGGACAAAGAACCCCTGAAAAATTCACTAACTCCTCTCGTCACCAAATTGCACACTAAAACCCCTAACGGCAGTTGCCTCACGGGGGTCGGAATCTTAGTGAAAACCAGATAGTATCTCTCAGCGTCTCCTATCTCAATGAGGAGCAAACAAAAGGTCCGAGAAAGAAAAAAAAAAATCGGATAACCTGAGGACTAACATGCTTTATCAGGGAAAAACCCAGCCACATGGAAGTGGACGTCAGCTTGGAGGGGGAAGAAGAGGTCAGGTTGCAGAGCTGCGGGGAGAAAAACTTTGCCGTGAGAAGTCCAATACCGCGACTGCAAAGTCCAGGAATCCTAAAGACAAAAGACGCGGATCGCAGGGGAAAAATGGTTAAGGGCCGCTGGTGGAGGGGGGGTGGCCCTGGGGGGGGGAGAAGGCCCCTCAGCCGTTCATATGAAAATGCATCATCTATGCGACCTCTATGCAGGGAGAGCATCTCTAGGGGGCACCGAGGGGGGGGAGGGGGGTTCTTGAAAAAGAAAGAAGGCCTCCCCCGACTCACATGGGGCAGTCTCGAACCAATCCATAAAGCCAATCTGACGAGGGAGGAAAGTGAGCTTGCAGAAAAAAGGTAAGGCGACGTCGAGATCGTCGTGAGTTCATCAGGCAAGGGGGGAAAAAAACGTTCAAATCGAAATCGGCCGGCAGTTCAAAAATCTAAAAGCCTTCATGGTGGCTCCTCCGAACGCCCAGAAGAAAAGGTGCTTGAAAAAGACGGATCAGAGAACATATTGAGGTGTTTATAAGCCTTAAATAAACCCTGGAAAAAAAAAGAGGGCTCTCTTAATCACCCTTGAGCAAAAAACGAATTGGGAAAGTTTGCAAGAAAACCGCCTCTCTAGAAAAAAAAAAAGACCCTCTAGCAGAGAGAAAAAAGAAGTAGCCGGCACTCGGGGGAGGGGAGCGCTGCTCGTCGTCCCCGGGTTCGACGTGGTGTAGGTGGGTAAACACAGCCGGGCGAGGGACCAAAAAGAAACTCGATCAAAACCAATGCAGAGAAAGGATTCTGGGGGGGGCTTCCGTCGTGCGCAAATGACGGTCGACAGAGGGGGCCGAAAAGTGTTGAAGAAAAAAAGGATTGGAAGGGATTGGGAGGGGGGAAATACGTACGCGTGCGACTTTCCTGCCTGGGGGAAAAGAAAATTAGAAATCCCTGGGGAAAACGAGGATGGGACAGCCTCTCCGCCGCGCGGTGAATTTGCGTCAAGGGGAGGTTCGGTTTTCCCCCACTACGAGGGAGTCCGTAGGGGCAGGGGGGGAAACGCATCGGAGGGTGAGCACTAAGGATATGCGCTTGCGGCGCATGTCCCACCGCACGAGAAAACATCTGGCAACACCATCTAAAGGAGTGTGAGAACCGTGGTCCGTCCAGTCTTTTGGCGGAAAAGGAGTCAGGTCGCAACTAACATGCAAAGAGGAATTCGAACGACTCTGATCGAGCAAGAGTACGTCGCGAATGCAGATCGGGACAAGCTGCCGCCTCTCCGGTGGCTAATCTACAAGGAGAACCTGGGGGCTACTAAGAGCCAGCGCAGAGTGAAGGTGATTGCCAAGGGAAGGCAGTGTGGACCGTGGCGCAAAGGTGGGTGAACTGTGCAGGAAAGAAAATACGAGGGGCTGAACTAATTTGTTCACTGAACAAGGTCGTTCAAGAGGCCTATTTGGGGTTCTGGGCGGACTGGCATGTTTGCGCCAAGTGGTTCGTCAAACGTCCAGATGACAGAAAGGGCGGGAGAAAGAAAGTCATTGTGAGGAGTAGGGGGAAGTGGTCTTCTTGGGGAGAGGGCCGCTCGCCCTTTTCATTCGATCGCGACGCCCGCAATAGGGGGCGACCCCCAAGGGTCTCTTGGGAAGAAAGGAGAAGAGAATATTTAGATTAATGGCAGATATGTCGAAGCGGCTCGCCCTTCTCGAAAGAAGAGGAACACATAAGAAAAGAGGACGGGGGGGGGGGCCAATTCGGCGCCTTCGCCAGATCGGCTTTGGGAATGCCGCACTCCTCACTGTGGCGCCTGAAGCGAAAATGCCAGGAAAAAGGGGGATCGATCGCCGGGCATCGTCATGTTGGCGTTCTGCACAAAAATTTGAGAAATCCAAAAAGGGGGGAAAGGGTCGCGGAAAAGTCGCAATGTGGCTAACAACAGAAGGGAAGGGTTTCTCTTCTCGGCCCTTGTTCCGGCCGGCACGGAGTGCGGGGCGGAGGGGTGGGCATGGGGGTCTTTCAGGCCCCGAGTCCTGGCTTTCGCTATACGGCAGCTTGATCATAGGACCGGAAAAATCTATCCGTGCAAGGGGGGGAGTAGGGGAGACTCCGCGCGGGGCCGATTGACAGTGACCGCATTGAAAATGTGGAACCGCAAATTCACAAAAAACACCCAAGAACCCCCCCGGGGAGGAAAGAGACGGACGTGTAGAGGGCGATCTAAACGCCAGATCGTGGGGGGTATTCTGCGATCCGCGGACATGGCGGTTGCCGCGCAGTGAAGGTGACGAAGATGTGCAAGGGGACCGTTCCGAGAGGACGCCTGAAGAGGAGGTTGTTCAGGGGAAGCGTGGGCCCTCTGTCTGGGTACAAAATGGGGCACAAAAAGAAACATGAGGGCGAACAGGAGTCACCGATTGGGGTTAAAACCGTGGTCCCGAAAGGCAACTCCCATCGACTGACTGTCAATACGCTCTCTCTCAAGGTCCGAGGAAAAAAAAGGCCGTGGCCGGGCCGCACGACGAGCAGCCAGATGCCTGGAGGGAGCGAAACGCAAGTTCTGCGATTGAATGTTATAGGAGGAGAAAAGGCAGGCACCCGGAATTCGAAAGCAAAAGCTGATGAAGATGAAGGCTTCAAAACGGCGGACAGCCGGAAATGAAAAGGGGGGGAAAAAAGACTGTGTCCCACTGGGGTCAGGGGGATCCGGCGAGCTCCGGTCAGAAAAAAGGTTGCAGGGGGAAACCCATTAAGAACCGCAAGAAGAGTCCGGTCTGAGCCCGGCCTTTAAGGGCACAATACCCATGCGCAGCCGCCGCCGGACTTCAAGGAAGGGGGAAACTATGAAGAAAGTCCGGGAAATCATCGAAGAACATCCGGGGGCAGATGCAAAAAAACCAAACCCTGGAACGGCCCTAAAGCTCGAGTCTATAAGGGACACTCTTCGAGCAAAAGAAAAACCTGGGGGGGAACGGACAACTAACGCCTCGATCCTCCACTTCTCAGGGTAAAAGACCGGGGACGCACAAAGGGGAGAAGACTGTCCCTATATCTGGGGTGGCGCTCCTATAAGCAAGCTGCAAGGACAAAAAAGAAGGAAAGAGGACTAAATACAGGCAAGAAACTGCTCTCGAAACCTGACCTTGTGGGGGGCTCGACGAAATATGCCGACCTCAAAAAGGAGAAAGCACAGGGGAGGGGAATGACTCGGGAAGGATATCAGGTGGTGAGGCCGGCGTGGGACCGAAACTCGCAATGAGAGCGGAGAATAAGTCAAATGGGAGAAAGTTAGAGGAAAAAAAAAACTGGGAGGGAGTCATTCAAGTTCAGAATCTAGCAACAACAACACGTTAGATAGGAAAGAGACTGGGAACGGGGGAAAAAAGAGTTCCGATTCCATCGGAGGCATAAACCCGCGATGTTGCACAAATGTAAGAAACTGAGCGAAGAAAAAAAAAAGCCGGGGCGCAAAACTGAGGATTCCATAGAGGACTGGTCAATGATGGCTGCATTGGGGATGTTGATCACTTACGAAGTTTGGATTGGAGGAAAACAAAGTCTATCTCAAGGATGACGGGTTTGTGGGGGAGGGGGGGGGGGCGGTACGCCCCCCTGGTTGATTACCGTGCATGGGCTGGAGGGGGCAGAGGAAAAACCCAAGAAGCAAATAGAAAGAAGTGCGATAGAGTGCGTCAAACGACGACCGCCCGGCGCGGCTGCCGTTGAAAGGAGTATGTGGGGAGTGCGGAAAAAAGTGAAGTGTAGATGAGGGGGGGGGGGAGAAATTCTTGCAGTCAGCCGGGAGCGAGCTGTAGGGCATCAGCTTCTCCTTACTGCCCGCGAGATGAAAAAAAAGACGCATCGAGGTTCCCTAAGGGCAAGGGCGAGGAGAGGAGCGCGCCCAGGTTATGGGTGCCAAAAGAGGGAAAGTCCGAAAGGTGAGCGGTCTGCTAACAACTCCGACAAAGCGTCGAAGAGCTGACTATGTCGAAGCCGGATGCCCTCTCACGTTACAGAGAGTGAACGAAACTGCACAAGGGAACGGACGAAGATTCATCAGCTTGGTGGTTAGAATTCACGGCGGAAGCTCGGCGAAGTCGCCGATGATCGTCAAGATCGACGAGGGAAAAAAAAAAGAAGGGTCTTAGGAGAGGGAAGGCGCCCGGCAAGTGGGCAACGGCACGGGAGGAACCGATAGGCTGACAGAGGAGAGCGCGAGTACAATCAAAAAAAAATGCCATGAAAGAAAAAAAACGGGGGAAAACCCCAAATGAAAAGAAGGGAATCTGTGCGGTAAGGAGATGGTTGCAGGGTCGAAAGTGTCGCCGCCCGAAAACGCAACCGAAAAAAAAATCAGGAAGGTAACGGGAAAGGAACCTCGTCGGAACCACGGAAGAAAAGGGGGGTCGGCACTGTACGCGGAGGTCCCAAATCACGCATGACTTTGAGCGCAGATCGCCGATATCGGGGACCGTCAGGAATAAACGGGGGGGAAATTTCCGAAGGGAACAAGTACCGCCCACGTAGAAAGAGGGGAGAGGGGAAGGCGCGGAGCGCGCCGAGGCTTCCGCTCCGATCATGTACCGGGGGAAGGCGGAAAAGTCAAAAAAAAGACCGTATAGTCGGCTTGGAAAAGGAAAGAAAGGCCAAAAGACGATCCGAACAAAGGAAACGACACCGACCGCACAGGTGGGCGAAAAGTAAGAACATCCATAGAGGCAAAGACTCTAAAGGGGGGGAGCTCAAAGGGCGATAACTGTGGTAGAGTGTTCCTGAAAAGGGAGTCTGAGGGGCGAATTGGAAAAAAAGTCCGCGGGGCTGATATATGAGGCACCTCCATGCTGAGTAGCCTAAAGCCGATCTGACAGGGGATAGCAAGCGTATAGCCAAATAAGCGCGCTTCGAGGTAAAAAGAGGTTGCGAAAGATGACAGAATGAGATCCGCTCAGGAAAAAGGCGGAGACCGCGACGAGATCACGTGGCCGTGTGTCAAGCGACGTGGGAACAGCGGGAAGCGCCATAGACTTCTGCCCAAAGGGAAAAAGGAAAGACGGCCAGCCCGAGAAAAAAAATGCGCATTCGGGCCTGAAAAAGAGCGAACAATAAGACTAAGCGCCCAGACGAGGGACTTCAAAGGGGTGAAATGAAAAAGAAGCATAAGGATCGCGACCATCGCAGAGCCTTCCCACCAATTTCCTAGCGCCCCGGTCCCACTCAGAAGGCGGAAGAAATCGAGATATATTCCGTGTCCGAAAAGGAAGCTGAGCTCAGACCAGAAAGGGCAGCGGCAGCTTGTCATAGGCCGATCTGCACGAGTCCTTAGAGGGGAGAAAGGTTTAGAAAGGCCGAAAAGGACCATACCGCGACTGTCAGGGGGCAGGGAAGCCGCAAATACAAAAACACACCAAAAAAAAAAAAACAAAACCAAAAAGAAGGCCGCTGAAAACGCGTGAGGACGCTGGGAAGCTGTTGGGGGAGGAGTTGGTCTATCAGGGGGGGGGAAATGGTTGCACAAGCAAGGAACCTAAAGCGCAGGAGCGTCGGGCATCAAAGAAGCTACTTGCACGTTATCAAGTCAGCGTCTAAAAGGGGACAACTCGGCGCCGGAAAACGCCTCCGGCAGGACGAGAAAGCGCGGGCTGCAATAAACCGAATCCGAGCACCAGTCAACGCTTGGGCAGAATGAGCTCGTGCCTGATCAAATCACCGAGGCGAGAGGATCACGCGGAAGTAAGATCGAACAAGAAGAAAGGGTCACAATCGCCTAAAAAAGCGGAAGCCGTCGTGCCGGACGACGACGAAAATAGAGAAAGTCGCAGGCCGCCGTTCGAGGCAGGGGAAAGGGGGGGGCGGTGGTATAGCCGAGAAGGCGCCCCCGTGCTTGCGATTCACACCTCAAGAATTTTGCCGAAGAGGGGGGACGGCGAAGAAGCAGAACCTC
>Ga0179593_1320555_pt1:0-7500 | contig 13891 bp, 22 predicted proteins | sample CZODoug2_1_08_16_FD_185931 | JGI IMG/M metagenome (GOLD analysis project Ga0179593, IMG submission 185931) | Vadose zone soil fungal communities from Angelo Coast Range Reserve, California, USA - CZODoug2_1_08_16fungal (PacBio error correction) | ecosystem: Environmental > Terrestrial >...
GTTTACCGCAAAAGAACGGCATAATACCGACAATCGCATATACGAGCAAAAGCCGGGCATACTACCTTTCGAAGAAAGCGAGCAGCGGATAAACATCAGGGAGCGAGCCTGGTAAGACCGAAAAAATCGAAGGAGGCAAAGAAAGACGAAAAGCGAAGGGGTGCGCCACAGGGACTCAATTCTCACAAAGAGGGAAGAGGATCTCACCAATAATCGCCGAAAAAATGAGGAGTCCTCCAGAGAGGAAACCAAAGACATACAATTCACTGTAGAGGTGAACTACAAGAAACCGCTGAGGATCTAATATTCTTGTCCGTTGCAGCTGAACCGCTCATCAGGATTCCAAACATGGATGGGGAGGGAAAACGTTGTTGACTCGACTTCAAGAAGAAAGACTCGCGAAGCTCTCAACTGTACATGCGGCGCGGAGTCCGGAAAAAAAAAAACAATGTCTAGAATCCAAATTAAGGGGGGAGAAGAATGATGTGTGGCTACGTCGGTGAGCGTAAATCAGAAGGAAAAAGTTCTGATTGAGAAATTCTGGGCGTTTGGTAAGGCTCATCTAAACGGGTATCGTCAACGGCCACTGCGGGAGCATCACCCGGGAAGGGAAAAGGAAAAAGAAACAGGCTAAGGAGCTATTATTAACAGACGGATTGGTCCGGAAGGTTAGGTCAAGAAATAGCAGCTCCTGAGGAGTCTTAAAAGGTCGGGGGAAGACCGAAAACATGATAGCTGCTGCCATTACTTGCAACAATAGAAAAGAGGCAAAAGAGGGTGCTGCCAAAATGAAAGTGAGCAGGAAAAGGCGTCAAAGGTCGCCGTCCTGCCATGTCAAAAAAACTAGAATTCATCTGGAGAGCTTTACGTCAAAAAGTGGCACCATGGGGGCAATTCGCTGGTAGAAGGGGGCATTAAGAAAAAGGGAGGGAGAATGGAAGGGTGTTGGAAAGCCCCACTCAGGAAAGACCGAAAAGGAAAGAAAAAGAAAGTTGAAGAGAGGGCCCCGGTAAAGAAAGTGGGAACCGAACGACCTTACAGTCCAGGGGTAACGGCCGGCAGACGTCGGGGCCTTACGAAATGGAAGGAACGTGCAGACTCAAGAGGCGACAAGGAGGACCTGAGTACACAGGGGGGGACGAACGTCGCTTAATCTTCGGGGAAAGAATAGTGTATTGTGGGGGGGGTTCAAGAGACGGGAGTACCCAAGGCTCACGGAAAGGCCGAAAAACAAAAAAAACATTTTGAAAAGCGACTTGAGACAGTTTAACTTGCGGGAGCACGACAGAAAGAGGAGGAAATCTCGCATAATCGCGGAATCAAAGTCCACAGCAGGCCAAGGAAACAAACTGGAAGGAGGCAGTAAAAAGGGCCAAAAGGGACACGGAAAGGCCAATTGCTTGAGACGGACGAGGACAGAAGGAAATCCAAAAAAGGAGGGGAAAGAGGCAGGCTGCCGGCGTAAAGACTACTTCACTTGCCCGTGAGGGCGTAACTATTGTTGGAGTACTGGGCAGGAAACGAGTAAATGGAAAATGAAAGATCCTGCGAGCGCAAAATCTGAGAGGCCGAGTCAGGGAAGAGCCAAATTCTTACAAGAAAGCGAGTCGCGGAGGAACAAAAGGGTGGAGGGAGTCAAGGGTGCGGGGTCAGCGAAGAAGGGTATCTCGAACCAAATCTAACCCACCATAAAATGGAAAGGGACATCAACTTATATACTTGTCTAGGATTGAGGGGACCATTCGCCCAAGTGGCTCAGGAAGGAGAAAGATCGAACAAACAGGAAGCCAGAAAAAATGGCTTGAGAGCCGCGCGAATCGCCAGGCCGGTACCCACTTTGCTGGGAATGTCCGTGTCAGTATAACGGAAAGCAGGACGAGAAAGATCAAAATTGATGGTAAAGAAGACGGGAGTGGGGGGAGGGGGGCAAACCACCATTTCATGAACGCGATCGGTATCCTGAAGGCTATCCTCTTCCAACTCACTGGTGGATGAAATGGGACGGTCTGTGAGTTTAAAAAGGAGAAGGAGTTCTAGGGGAGAAAGAGGGAGGGAAAAGCTAGAAGGAAGAAAAAGGGGGAGCAAGTGCTTTCCGTCTGGGGTCGGGGTCAAGCTCTTGACTTATTGGGGGGGGTGTTGCAGAGAACGGGAAAAGAAAAATCGAGTTTTCGGCGTCCAGAAGAAAGAAGCGTCGCTGATAGTTTAGGACAAACCTTGAAGACACATGACACTCCGGCTACCAGGAAGATGAAGTTGACTCTTTCAAGTCTAGGGAGAAGGGGGGAGATCCCAGGCAGACTGCGTGGAGAATGACATAGATAAGGAGAAAAAAGACACATTATCCACTGCTTATGCAATCTAAGGAAGCAGACTGATTAAGGGAGAACAGCTAGCAAATCAAAAAAGGCACCCAAGGTGCCTAGACCTGAAGAGTTCGAAGGGAAGGCCGGCGAGAACACTTGGAGCTGGGAAAAAAAAAAAAGCGTTCAGGAGAACCAATCAGAGGGGACAGGGGCCACCAAAAAATTGAAAATCGAGGTCTTGCAGTGTTCTTCCAGGAAAACCACCTTTGCTCATGCAGGGACAGTCACGGCATAAAAATAGATGAAGAGAGGAAGAGGAAACAAGGCAGAACTGATCAGTATACAAAACGCTGGTCGTCCTTGAAGACTTTTCCAACAGGGGGCCTTGTCGCGGGCTCAGTATATGCGGCTAGAAAAGCGAAGCAGTTTGCGGCGAGTTCTTGGGGGTTTCTGGAGAAACACGCTACTTCCACTCAAAAATGGTCGGCCAGCCGGAAGGGGGGGCTGCCAAACTTCAAATTGTTGCGCGAGAAAGGAGGGGCAGGGATTGCCATACTCGAGACTTGCAGGAACGTTAAGAAAAGTTCGACAACAGGGAGGCACGATTTTTGCTCGGGAAAATGCAAGAGGGGGGGTGGGCGAAAAAAGTGCCCTGCAGGGACTTATGAAAGGCGGATCTTGCAGTAACCCGAATCTCGACTCAAAAACACCTTCCTTCGGAGGAATAGAGGAGAGTCTGGGTTACTGAAAACGGGGCATAGACCATCAGGGAGGCACGAAGAAAAACGAATGCAGAAAGCGTGCAATCAGAAAGGGGAGAAGGATAAAAACTGGCAGCTAAAATGACGTGACGGCCGGGGGAAACGACAGCAAAAAGCACGCGTATCTAGTAAGGAAAAGCGAAGTTGGGCAAAACAAAGCTTGACGCAAGGAACGAAAAAAGAAAATGGAGCTGGCATTGAGTCGAGCGACCAATAAAAGCGCCCAAATGCGTTCGAAGAAAATACGAAAAGAGAAGGAACATATGTGGGAAGGGAAACAAAGAGACGACGCCAGACGCATCTCGAACCGCGTTAGAGGCGGCAGAGAATAAGATGGCCGTGACGAAAAAGATTTAAACGGGTCCCTAAACGGAGAAAGGCCAGATCTCACATCCCACGCTCAGCGAACTGGCGGCGGGGAGAGGCTGGAGGACGTCATCAGGCCCGAGAAAAAGTGATCGACGGCCGCAGTAGCATCCAAGATACGGGGATGAGGTGCCAGGTCTGCAAAGGCAATGATCATAAGTATATAAGCTGAAGGAAGGTGCGTTGGTGGGGGGAATCTACACGTGGTCTCGGCCAACGCAGCAGGGCAGGAAAACAGTCATGTCTAGACCGAGGACAAAAAAAAGAAGATGAGTCGGAACAGGAAAAACTCGGGAGGTGTGAAACCGTTTCAAATAGCCGAAAGACAGAAAACGGGCAAATTTCTTAATCCTACGAGAAGTAGGGTTTTTAATCAGAGAAATACGCAGACGTCCAGAAAAATAGGACTCACAACGGAAAGAAGGGTCCCATTCCGGGGCGCAAGGCTGTGTCACGCCATCGGAGAAAAGGTCAGAAGGGAATCTTTAAGCACATGACCCTAAAGTGCATCCATGTCCGTGCTGGAATGCGGGAGAGACGCCTGTTGGTAAAAAGATCAGGGGGGGAGGGTCGAATTGGAGTGTGGGGAGAACAGAAAAAAGAAAATTACGCCGAAAGGCATTAAAAACCCCAAAAAAAAAAAGTGAGAGTATCGACGAAAAAAAAAGGCTAAAGTGTGGGAATACCGGGGACACGTTTGCCCAACATCGGCCAGGGATGGTGTTGTTTTTTCTTCGGGAGAACATGCACATGGAGGAAGGCGAAGGGGAAAGAACGGATGAAGGAGTAAACTTGGTGAAAACCCGTCGCTGATAGGAGCGTGTATGGTGTCCAAGACATCGTTGGATTGTGGGGTTAAAAAAAAAAGCGGGGGGGGCAAAAACTTCTCAGGGACTCAAACCCGACCTGCGGCCCACACCCATACCAACCGTTGCAGGGAGGTACGCTTGTGGGCTGTTTGGAGAGTCCTGGGTACATCAAAATCCTCGGCGAAAACCGGGCAAAATACTCTCTCCCAGATACCCAGAAAACATCAGCCTGCTCCAAGGAAGGTCGCCCCAAAAGAAAAAAAAAATGGGAGACTCCAATTAGGCGTCGGACGGGAAATAATCAGACAAAAAACGGGTAAAAGAGAGATTGAAAAAAGGAGGAATAACAACTTCAACTGCAAGGGGAAGGGCGTACTAATTGTGGGCAAACGGGTGCCGAGGGAAGAGGAACATGGACAGGAAAGGCTGGTACACGGGGGAAAGAAGGGGGGCTGCGAGCGTCGCCGATCCCTCAAACGGGACTGAAGAGGATCAATAAACAGCACCTGTCTAAGGGGTTCGCGGCGGGGGGACGAAGTGCAAAGGGTTGGTGGGGAGGGGGGTAGAAAGGCCAGGGCCTCGGGGACTGGTAAGAGAGAATCTGGCTAACCAAGCACGATTAAGGACCCCAGAAAAATAAGAGGCCTTTAGTCTTTACGTCAAAAAAAACCCAGTGTACTCAGGGAGAAGTGAGGAAAGAAACCAGGTCGAGAGCAAAGGGAGGAGAAGGGGTCCAAGTAAGATAAAGGGGGCGCGAGCGTCTGCAACGGCCGACCCACGTAATTTACAACGTAGAAAAAGAATCCGACTGAGAAAGTTGAATTGTGCCGCGGTCAGACTGGGGGGGTTCAAAAAGGGGTCAAAGTGAGAAACCGTTATCCTAAAAAAACTGAACAGGAAGAGAGAATGAGGATCCCAGGACATGGCTGCTTAGGACGGTAGGGAGGGGGGGAAGAGAATAATAATTCTAGGTCTAAAGGCGGGAAAGGCTAGCACGGAATGAGATTGCGTCCTGGATTGCTTCACCGCGGGAGGGGAAACCAAAAACGCGGGAGGAGGGTAAGGCAGCTTGCGCAATAGCGAGTTGTTAGGCTTGAAAGAACTAAACCGCCTCGTTGGAAGACAAGGTCCCGACACATCCCCGCAGTCGTGAATACTAAAGAAAGGGAGAGGGGGAGACTTTAGAGCTGAAAAAAGACGGGGGGGAATCCAGGAGTGCTGGCCTGGGGGGACGAAAAATTGAGATCGCGAGAAAGACACAACAACCTTATCAAGAAGACTTCAAGAAGGGCAGGATCATCTGAAATTACGCAAAACTTGGCAAAAAGGGAAAACGGCCGGGGAAGGGATCCGGAGATCAATGGTGAGAAGGGTTGGCCATCGTTGAGCGGCCAGGACATCCGCCCAAAAAGGGCCAAATTATAAACTTGAGAGAGAGAGGCAGGGCAAGACCACCGGGGCGAAAGGAGTGGCAAAAGGAAGATATGATGATCGGCATAAGCTGAAAGGATAGGCCAAAGCTCTTAATCGGATCAGGGGTGGCTTCCGTCTCTTGGGCCCTCTTTAAACTATAGGAAGGGGGTTCCGCCTGGCTATGAAGCTCTGGGCGACGCAGAAAAGGAAAAAGGTCGATTGTTTCTTAAAAAATCTCTTCCAGCGGGGCGATCTCGGAGGGGGGGCTTAAAAGGCTGAAGACTTTTGAAAAAAAAAAAAACTGAGGTTGCAAGGTAAGGCCGCTCGATCACAATCCTTCAGAAGAGCTTCCCGCTCCCTTTCTGGACAAAACGGAAACCAGGGATGCACGATTTTGACTCGGCCATTGGGGGGGGGTGTTCGTCAGGTAAATGAGCGGAAAGATTTGAACAGTACAAAAGAATCTAGCAAGGAGGAGAGGAAAAGGGGACTGGGGCGTCAAAGACGTTTTCCTCCACGAAAAAACTGCATGGATTCCCGGACCCACCCCAATATTTCAAGAGCAAAAAAAAGGGGAAACGACAGGGGTTACTAGCTACTGGCGGGATCCATTCAACGGACTTGCGCATGTCGAAACCAAAACGCGGCAAGGAGAAAAAAGGGTGCAATCCAATCTAAAATCTCAAAGGAACAAAGTGGAAGAGATTCAGGTCGCAACCAATCAAGAAAAGAAAAAAAAAGGAGTAACTATGAGGAAAAAAAGGGAAAAAGAGACAGGCGAAAGGCAAAAGAGACTGTATACCAAGAAAAAGGAACGCCTCTGATCCGACGGGATCGTGGAAATAGCGGCAGCTGCTCGCTCAGGAAATAGAGTAATTACAAAGGCAGGGGGGGTGGGGTGGGGCGGGGGGAAACGGGGGCGGGGGCCCATTTTAGGAGAAAAAGGTGGGGGGGTCAAACAAGAGAGCACATAACCTCGCTCAACGCCTCTGGGGGGGGGGGGAAAAGTCCTGCTTCTTTGAGCTCGAACGAGACTGAATGAGGCGAAGAGAAGAAGAAGGAAATGAGGAAATGATGGTGAAAAAAGGAGCGTAAGCAGAGGAGAAACGAAAGATTGAGCAGCTGAAAGGATCCCTGTTGTTGTTCGTCGAAGGGATCTACACGGGTAGTGCGGCCAAGAAAGGAAGGAAAGCATCAAACCGGAAAGGGAGAAAAAGAAGGGCCATAAAAATCAAAAAAAGTCTAGGAGGTATAAAGAGGACCACGAGGGGCAAGTAAGGGTCCGAACTAGCAGCGCAAAACGCGGGAGAAAGAAGGGGTTCTGGAAAATAACCTAGATATTTTTGGAGAAAGACAGGAGCTGCGACAATAGCAGAGCGGAAGGGGGCGACATCGACCAGAAAAAAGGGAAGGAAAGGCTCCAGACCCGGATTCAAAAAAAAAGAAACTAAGGTCACGCCATCGTCGCCCCGAAATTAAAAAGGAACTGGAGAGCGCAGACCGGCCTAAGGCAGAGTGCATCCATGTCCGTGCGCATGCTAGCGCCGGTTTAAAGGATATCAACGATCGGGAAAAAGTTCTTGGGGATCCATCCCACTCAGGAGGAAGAAGGAAAAGGCAAGAAATCAACCTGGGAGGGGGCTTTCCAGTCTACGTTGTGAATGATACGGCAGGGGGAGGGGGGAAAAATGTCCTAAGGAAAACCTTCAAAATCTGTTATCGACATGATAAGGAGAGCCAGGGTTCAGAGAAGAAAAAAGGAGGAACCGTCCACGGTTGGGGATCGAAAAGGGACTCCCGCGATTAGAGGTGCGGAAAGGTGTAAGGGAACACGCTTTGGGGGTTATC
>Ga0179593_1320555_pt1:10000-13891 | contig 13891 bp, 22 predicted proteins | sample CZODoug2_1_08_16_FD_185931 | JGI IMG/M metagenome (GOLD analysis project Ga0179593, IMG submission 185931) | Vadose zone soil fungal communities from Angelo Coast Range Reserve, California, USA - CZODoug2_1_08_16fungal (PacBio error correction) | ecosystem: Environmental >...
GGGATGGAGGGACGAGTCGAAGGTGGGAAAAGGATAAAGCAAGAGAAAAGGAGAGGAGCAAAGAGCGACGTGTGGGGGGAGGAGTGAATATGCGGCGCTGGAGGGAAGGTGGAAGAGTGATGAGGAGGGTATGTGGGACGGTGGAAAATCAAATGTGAGGGGGGTATAAGGTAGTTTGAAAAAGACATGGGATGTCACGCAATGGAAAGAATAGAAAGAGACTACAAGGGGATTAGAGAAGAATTAGAATGGAGAGGTGGCAGGCGTGGGAAATGAGGGGGGGGACCGTAAAGCGAAGGAAGGAGGGTGGGAGACAGAGAAGGCTAATATGTCGGAGATAAAAAGAGGCCCTTAATGAGCCAGGGGTGGTCCTTCTGCCCCTACTCGTGCCCATATTGAATCAAGGCCAAGGCAAGGCAGGAGCGGAAAAGGGAGCGCCATTCTTAAAAAAACAAGGGGTATAAGGAAGGGAAAGAGGGAAAGGCAGAGGAAAAGTGAATGGCGAGGGGGGGACGTACTTTGTTGCACAAAAGAGGGGGTGGGCAGAAGGACCCCACATGGAGCATGCCGGGGAGGGGGACCCGGGTATGACGCTATGCAAGGAGGGAAGATCAAAGCTGGAGGAGAAGGAAAGTCGATACAGCCAATGGTGCTAAGGAAAGGCAAAACTCATTGCAAAAGGGGGGGGGGGGTTTCGTTTGACGTGGGGTCATGGGCAAGAAGGAAATGGGTCAAAAAAAAAAAAGGGGGTAATCCTCCATATTGGAGGACAACCAAAAAAATCTGGAAGGGACCCATAAAAGAGAGAGGAAGCCGGCGTCGTTTTCTCCATGTCGCCCAAGTGTAGGGAAGAAGGGAAAAAAGAAGAGAACAACAAGTCAAAGAAGAAAGGTAACATAGGAAATTAAACTGAATGGCGCATGACAACCGGCCGGTAACTTAAGGACTGGGAAGGGGGGAAAAGATACCTTTAAATCCCTCGCTAGAACAGTTGATTGATGCATGGAGAAGGGAAGGGGGTGTGGTGAGAAAAAAAAGTGGGGTCAATGGAACGAAAAAACGGGGAAGAACTCCTGAACAGGCGCTAGACTTCAGGACAAGAAAGATCAACAGAGGAGAGGGGGGGGAATTTCAAATCTGAGGCCAAGGGTCAAAAGAATTCTGCGAGAGGGGGAAAAGGCGTAGACGGGGGAAGGGGAAGAAGGGAAGAAAAGCCGTACGGGGGAGAGCAGGATGGTCGATGGCCCGGCCCGGAGGAGGAGGGAGATGGGGTAGCAGCATCAAGGAGGAAGAACATATCGCTTTTTTCAGGGGGTCCGAACGACTCAAGCAAAAGGGAGGAAACCTTCCAGGAAAAAAATGGGGAACTCCTGTTATACCTCAGCGCGGGGGTTCGGGAAAAAAAGTCAGATCGGTCATGGAAAGAAGTGGACTCCCTCCGTCTTTCGGGAAGACTACCCGTGTATATCGACGAGAAAAAAAAGGAAAAACTTAGTCCATAAAGGAGGAAGAGAAAGTCTGATAAGCTAACCACTCGTAGCTCGCAAGAAAGGGCCAATTGGAAACGTATCGGGAAGAGATGATAACTCACTTTTGGGGAAAAGAAGGGGGTCCGTCTCGGCGCAGGCGATGCGAAGCCAGAAGGGAGCACGCGACAAAAAAGAGAGCGCTTGAGCGAGGATTTGGCGTAATTGAGTCTCCGACCACACCACGGGCCAGAAATGCGTGGCATTCCCGGAAAAAGAGAGATGAACGCGCAGAGGCAACGGCAGAAAAAGAAAACGCTTCCTTTCTATCAGGGCTCAAAAAGTATGGGGCGGACGTCGATCTTTGCTCACCGCGTTACCACGAATTAGGGGTCGCAGGGGGAGAGGGGGGGTTCCTGGAGAGACGCCATCTACAGATTCGGGGGGAAACATGTTGCCGAATTTCACAACTAGGAACACTGCAGTCTTGGAGGGCAATGGGGGGGAGGGGGGGATCAAAAAAACTTTGGGGGAGGGGGGGTATCTTGCCGCGACTACTATCAGGGGGGGTGCAGAGTTTACTCAGAGAAAACTTCGTGGGCATGGGTCGCTTCTCACCGCACAAAAAAAGGTCTGACAACGGGGGGGGGGGAAAAAAAAACTCGGCAAAGGATTGGTTTGTGGATGAGGATGAAAAGGCCTGAGGGAGGGGGGAGTGGTCGGACAAACCGGGGGGGCAGGAACCCAATCTCGGGAGAGGAGGGGAAAAAAGGAGAAAAATTAAACGGATGCAAAGACGTGGTCCGCAGCATAAGACGCATGCATGTAGTATTACGCAAAGAAAAATATGCCGACAAATTCAGAGGAAAGGTGTGAAAGGGAGAGGGAAAGCAGGTCCCGGGAAAATGGAAATCGCGCCTGTAACGAAACAAATGAGCGGACGAGGGCTGCCCTAAAAAGTCAAGGGGGTTTGCAGCCAGCGGAAGAGAGAAGCAGAATGCTGTAAAGGTACGCAAGCAACCAATCAGAGCAACAAAATGAGTAGAATGTCGGTATCACTACCCATAAGCACCATAGACGGCGACAAGGAATATCTTTGGAAAGAGGTAGCCAAAAAAATCCAGAGGGGAGAGGGAGATTTGTCCGCTTTGGAAAGATGCGCGCTCATCTAGAGTCCGGAATGACAATGTCCTGGAGACAAAGGGGGGGTTGCCTCGGGAGAAAAGAAGAAATAACTCGCAAGTCACTGGGGGAAAAGGGGAGCTCTTCTTCAGGTTCTCTCGAAAGGGGGGCGCCGAGAAACCTGATAAAAGGGGAAGGGGGCTTAAGAAGAATTCATCCCCAGAGAAAAATATTCCGGATGGTGGCCAATCTGGAAGAAAGTCGTGGGGCGTAAATGTCTACAGAAAAGGGGATAAGGGGGGGAGGGGGGGTCTCTACTAAAAAGGATCGGCCACGCACACTTCATGCCTAAAAAAGGAGGACAGGAGGATGAAGAATAAAACATCTCCTCTCTAGGGAGGGAAAGTAGGACCACGCGGGATGGGGCCGAAGGAGGGGCCTCAACAGAAGCGCCGGGAAAGAGGGGGGGGGAGGAAGTGTCTAAGTCCTAAAAACGGATTTTTTTCGGGCTGAGAGGGCATAACAGCGACGCTGGGAGGGACCATCGACCAACGTGGGAGGGAAGAACAGAAAGATTCGCAATCAGAGGGCAGGTAGCCTTTCAACCACTGGGGCAGAATAAAATTAGAATCTGAGCGATGGTAAAGAATAAAAGTACTAAAAAAGGGAGCTCCATCTTCGCTTTAATCAGGACCCCGTCAGGAAGTATCAGATGGAGAGGGAAAGGGTGTGGGAAAGAAACCATCCATTCTTGAAAGGAGGCAAGAAATCACTTGTGATAGGAGCGTAGGGGATGAAAAAGGTTCGAAGGGGGGGTAACCGTACGCCACTGGGGTGCCGGCAGCGATCGCGCAAGGTGAAAATGCATCAGAAAGGGAGAGAGAAAGGGGTGAGTATGAGAAACTTGAAATGAGTACACTTGGGGCGAATGAACGAACGACTCAAAGAAAAGGGTGGGGGAGAGGTTTGATGGGGGGGGGGGAAGTTCCTCGATATGGGTTTTTGAGAAAGATTTACGATTACCAATGAGGGGGAAGGGGGGAAACCATTCATAGGGGAAAGGAAAACACAAACAAACCATTTGGAAAATGAGGGGTCCGGGTACCAAACACCCCGCGACTGAGTACCTTTGTTCTCGAACGCATCAAAGGGACGATCAGACCGCTGTCGTCTAGGAGGAAGCTCGGAAAGAGAAAAGGGACCCAACAGAAACCAGGGGGAAGCGTTCCTTCTGCACCACAGGAAGAGGCAACAATAAAAAGTACTCCGCAAACCAAGGCCTTCTTCTGAGGCGGAAAAAAGC
>Ga0179593_1438244_pt1 | contig 13891 bp, 28 predicted proteins | sample CZODoug2_1_08_16_FD_185931 | JGI IMG/M metagenome (GOLD analysis project Ga0179593, IMG submission 185931) | Vadose zone soil fungal communities from Angelo Coast Range Reserve, California, USA - CZODoug2_1_08_16fungal (PacBio error correction) | ecosystem: Environmental > Terrestrial > Soil >...
GAGGCAAATAAAAAAGCGGGAATCTCTATCAAAGGGAATCCAGAGTCACAGCTCAGACGAAAAAAGCTGAAAAAGACACTGCAATGGTTCAAAAAGCTCCCCACAAAGCACAATCACAAGAAAAGGGGTGATCCGGGGGGGAAGAGGGTGTTTAGTCACACAAAACCAAGGGCACAAGGCGTCAAAAAGGGGGCAAGGGATAAAGGGGAAGAATTCATATGCCAGAATTCGGACAATCACATGCGAAACGGGCCCAAAGAAACACGAACAGAGAGAGGAGGGGCTCTCGGAGGATCACCGATTTCTACGACATTGCGGTATAAGTTTACACCAGAATAAGAGAACACTATGAGGTGAAGAGTAAATAAAGGTCTCGGACGAAGAAAAGAAATTTGCCGACTCAGAGCAGGTGAGAAGGGAAAAGAGAACTTAGAAAAGAAAGAACGGACAGTTTTTTTGGAGACCATAGGAGGCGCTTGCGGAGAGGAGAGCGGGGCACTTGAAGACAGCGATGGAGGAATGGGGGGGGAGGGGCGGACTCATTAAGCGTACGACAGATATAAGAGGCCAGTAATTCTAGAAGAAAAAAACTCTATACAACTTAAAAGGGGCGAGAAATGAAGTTCTGTATTTCCATGGAAAAGAGGAAAAAAAAAAGTCTGATACTTTTTAGTGGAAAAAAGGCTACGGCCGCAGGACCTTTACCAGTCGCAAAAAAAGACGAGGGCAAAACCGCGGGGGGGGGGAGGACGCGCATCACCGAGGGTTGTAAATCTTGAAGATCGGGCATTAATTTGTGTAGGGGGGCGAGCAAGGGGGGAGAAGGAAAGACGGGATAAAAAGGCAAAACCTACGGGAGGGAGGGGAAAAATGAAAATATCACAAAGGGGAAAAGCGCAGTAATACAGCAGTCGCCGGGGGGGGGAGGGACAGAGAAGAGGGCATCCCGCACACCTCAGGGTCTACAGAAAAAGAAAATTGCGGCATTGGTGGAAATGGAGTTGGGCAAAGACAAAAGAAGGGCGGCGTAAAACCCCGAAAAAACCGGGAGGGGGGGTGGGAGGGGGGCCTCGCGATAGTCCAAGAGAGTCAAGAATTTCATGACGACTGGAAAAAACTTTCCAAGAATGAACAACGAAAAAAAAGTGTCCTCTGGTCGCCAGACCACAAATGGAGGGGGGGGGGAAAAAAAAATGAATGTGAACTAGTGTCATGTGGGGCACCGTTGGTGTCGAATGGGCTGGGACGGGGTGGGGGCCAACGACCAAAGAGGGAAAAAAGGAAACAAATGCGTCGTTGTGCGTCAAAAACGCAACTTCATGGATAGAGCGAAGAAGAACACGCGATGACGAGGTTCGCAAGAGATCACTGGGGAGGAGTTACGCAATTTCGCGCAAAAGAGGGGGACGACTGGGGGGGGGCGCCACGGAATACGTGCAAGTCAACGGGTAAAAATGAGAGGAGGGAGAGAAAAGAAAGTAGGGAAAAAAAGCAAAAGAAGCCGTTATCAAGAAGCAACACCAAAAATCACAGCAATCGTTCAGAGTTTGAGTGGGTAACAAGGGCCACGCGACGGCTTCTTGGTCCCAAGACTACCAAGTAACACGAGGGGGGGGGTCCTGGCTCGGAGGAAAGGGTAGGCTTGAAGTAGATGCTCAGCTCGCCGCAGGTTCATATCGGAAAGGAGAATAAAAGAGTAAACCTAAGGGATCCCCAAGGAAAGACAACACAAGGCAACTCCTAAGGGGAACGATTGTTCTCTCCTGGGTATGTCATCTGGTCTCCAGAGAAGAACAGGACTCAGTCAACAAAAAGTCCGAAGCCAGGAGAAGTGACAGCTGCAGGAAAAAAACTTGACGGATCTAAAAAACACAAAGGAGTAGGGGGGGGGTACGAGGGCGGGAAAATGAAGTTTCTTGAAAAGGGGAAAGAGGGGGGTGAACTTGTGCTGAGGCAGCATCTGGGCGCTAAACAAAGATGCAAAAAACGACGTCAAGCGACATCAAGTAAAACACGGCAATGGAACAGAGCTGGGTCCAACGGACACAAAACGGGAGAGTGTTGGGGGAATCGATCCCTGGGTGCCAAATGCTGGTAAAAAAAAGATGGTGCAAGAGGAACTAAGCGGAAAAGATAGCTTTTTGGAATCGCAAAAAGATACAAATGGTCGGTCCCACCAAGCGTAGAGAGCCAGGGGTTTCGGCCGTCACCTGGCTCAAGCAGACTCCATTCTGTCGAGTGGATGTTCGTGGGGGTCGCATCGAGGGAAGTCATGTGACCGTCGATACAAAGAGGTACGTGGAGCGTGGCTGCTCCGACGCCCAAGATAGTTCTGTACCTCGTCCGGCGGGTGTTTTTACTGGCGACGTCAGTACAGGAGGAGAAACAGCTGCGTTTGTGACACGGGGGAAGTAGAAGAGGGGGAGATCGAAGAGAGGAAGGCGCAGGGGGGGGGAGCCGGCAAAAAAGGACTACGGCCGGAGCGGTATTAGTGGGGAGTGTGGCCAGGGTAGGGGCAGGGAGAAGAGATGTTGGGTGCCGGTAACACCCCCGGCAGGAAGGGGGCTTGGTTTAGAGGTAGGGAAGATGATAGGGGTAACGTCCGGATCAGACCATCGTTAGTGGAGTCGGGGTTCGGGTGCCCGCAGGAGCAGGTGCGGGCGGTAGGTTAGGAGGTCAAGTTGCGGGCTCCGGAAGATTTGCAGGGGGGGAACACATGGTTTGACAAAAAACAAACGCTGGCTACAAAGGGGTATCGGGAAGCAATTGCGTCACGCAAACCGAGGGAGGGGAATCTTGTCAAAATCCTGTATCGTCGACAAGAAAGGGCAATTCTCTAGCGATGTGGGAGATACTATTTGGTCGCGGAATCCGTCAGGGGAAAAGATCTAGGGGGGGGGTGGTCGGCGGGGGGGGGGGGGGGGAGGAAAGTCAAACAGTCTCAGCGGTGGTCATGAAAAACTTAGGGGAGGTCTGGGATGGCTATAAAAAAAAGGAAAGAAAAAAGAGTTGTGGGCCCAGGCATGAGCGGGGCATCCCCTCTGTATCTCGTCGTCGCAAAAAAACAACGAAGAAAAAACGAAAGCCCGAAAAATCAGGGGGGACTGGGAAAACCGAGAAAAAAAGAGACAGTTTCCAAAGAGCTGAGAAATTAGAAAAGAAAATCACGGGGGGAAAATGCGAGAAAAAAGAGGGAACCCCAACAGGGTGGTTGTAAAAACGGCGCTCAGAACATAGTTCTGGGGAAGGAAAGGGGGAAGGGAAGGGAAGGGGAACGGGGCCACGCACGTAAAAGGGAAGTTCGCGAAGTGTACGTCAGCCCGGCGGCGCCGACAAACGAAAAAGTCCTTTTCGGGGAAAGGGAAAATCTATGGTCCCAAGGAAGACAAAGGAAGGAAGCTGACCACACGGGGAGAAGCATCAGCAGGAAGGGATGCAAAGGTGGGAGAGGGGTACAGCGTCAATGTTACACTAAACTCCAAAGAACAGGAAGCCCCTACGTCAAGAGAAATATTAAGACTGAATCCAAGCACGGTCTTCCCTCACAGAAAAACAACTAACACTTCCAGATAAAAAAGGGAAAAAGAGTGCCGCATGGAACGGTCTCAAGTTTAGCAGAATATCGAAAAACAAAAAAGAGAAACGGAGGAGGAGGTACACGAGAAGAAGAGGGTTGGCTATGCCACGTCACTGCGGGGAACAATGAGTGTGGAAGGGTTTGGGAGGGACTTTGGGGGTTGGCGCTGGAACCAATTGCAAGTTGGGGAAGGAGGGTAGTGTGATGTCAAAGGAACGGCGAAAAAACAGGGGGGGTGGTGCGAGGGAAAATGGAAACTGGGGAAGAAACTGGCACACCCCGTGATAGAGTGAGGACCAGAGTGTTTGAATTCAAAATACAGTAGACGTTAAGAGGGGAAGGCCCCGGAGAGTGAAAGGGGGATGCGGTCGAAAGAGAAGGGTAAATGTCCTGAGAAATGAAATGATGTTGATTCCGTCCAGGGAAACGCGAAAAAACAAGCGGGACTTCAGGGGGGCAGGGTGGGACCCGGACGGGGGCGTACTTCCCCAGAACGATGGAAGGCTGGAAAAGGAGACGGCCGCCGATTAAAGACGGAGAGGAGGGGCAACATATCAAAGATCCTCATTGGGAAGGAAGAACCTGAAGGGGTTACCAGAAAAAAGAGAAGGGGGCTTATGGGTGGTGTTGTTTCCAGGGGTGTGGGGGCAGGGTTCGCTCGAAGGGGGCAGAGAAGATGCAAGGCCAAAAGCGGGGAAGGGCTGCGATAAAACATCCATATGACAAAACGCCACCGTAAAAAAAGATAGCGACTGTGAAAGAGGGGGAGGGGGAGTTCCAGAGAAAAAAATAAGTAGCGGGAAGGTCAAATAAAAAGAAAGTGAGTCAAAGAGGAGAAACAGAACAGAAGGAGGAACGGGGGGGGGGTTGCAGAAGACAGGGGACCAAAGCCCACGGTGTACTGAAGTGGCCCATGAAGACCCGCGAAATTTGAGCACAGAAAAAGGGAAAGCATGTGTCACGGAACGAAGAGGTAAGAAGCCGCCCAGCATCAAAATGCCAAAGCGGGTTTTGACCCAGGGGGTGAAATCACAGCAATCTCATGGAACCGGAGAACAGGAGTGCAAATCCTTTTGCAAGAGAAAGACGGTAAAAGCGGAAAAGAAAACCACATGGAGAGGGGGAGGAACGAGGAGTGGGTGGCGCAGAGGGTTACAGCTAACCCGCAAAAAAAGATCAAGGACGAAGGGGGGAAAAGGACGCGAAATAGATTGGGGGAAAAACTGCATAAGGGGAATGAGGAAATCCAACAAAATTGATAGCTTGGGAAAGGGAGAAAGAGGGAATGGAAAGGGGGGTCATTAGTTGTGGGGGGGGGAAGGGATGTGAAAACACGCGAGAGGAAAAGCTTGGGGGGGGGGGTCGCGACGATCCAAGAGAAAAAAACCAATGCACTTTTTCTGAAAAACATAAAAAAAGAAGTGCACAGTCCTACATGATGAGCAAAACTCCAAGCGGCAAAAGAGCACCCCAAGTGTTCAAGGAGGCCAGTTGGGGGGAAAGTTTCCGAAAGGACAAAAAAAGAAGGAAAATTTCTCCTGTACGATTTGGGGAAAAAGATAAACTCATTCCGCGCGAACAAAGCGGCCAAAATAGAGGATGGAAAAGGGGGATTTTTTAAGGAAGGGGGGAAAAAAGGTTCTCGTAGCAGCAGGAGAAATATCAAAAGGGGCGAGCGGGCCCATTGGGGAACGGGGGAAATACGGGAAAAAAGACTCCAAAAAAACACGCCAGTGGGGGACTGGTGGAAGGCGGTGAAGAAGCCCTTAAGAACCTATGAAAATCTAAGGGGGTGTCAGAAGGGGGTCAAACGGACAATGCAAAAAGTGAGTGATTGGTTACCCCGGAAAGGCGGTCTTGATTCCGGAGGAAAGGAAAAAATACGGACCAGAAAATTTGAAATAACGGGACAGTGCAGCGAAATGGTGAATGAGGGGGGGCAAACGAAAACCCCAGCGCACCCACAAAAGGCTCAAGACCTGTGGGAAAAACAAAAATTCCACCCTCCCAAGGAGAGAAAATGGTCGAATCCAGGGGGGATGCAACGTCAGGAGGAGGTGGAGAAGGGAAAATAAGACGGGGTAGGTAGGGGTTCGTCGTTGGTTTCTGGGTGGGGGTTCCAAACCAAAACAATACCAACGAACCATCGGACACTACGAAAGAGAAAAAGGGAAGAAGAGTTCAAACAGAAAAAGGTTGGGGGGAGGTTTTGTCAGTTGAGCAAACAAATATCCAAAAGCGAAAAGAGGAGAACACAGCGGGGACAAGAGTGGGAAGACAAACAACAGGGGAAAGTGGCGCCAGATTCGATGAAAACGTCTGAACGCCGCGGGGGTATTGGTTTTTTTTGGTTGACGCGAAAAAAAAACCCGGAGCACGGTAAACACCAAGCCGAACCGGGGGGGGGGGTGGGTTTTTGGTTTGGGGGTTTCAGGGGAACGGGCCCCAATGGGGGGGGCCCGAAAAAAAAAAAAATAATAACACCAATGCAAAACGCCGGGGGGCGTCGAAAGGGGGCGGCTTGAACCGGCGAAGGGGGGGAAAAGCGAAAACCTCAGCGGCGGGACTGATGCACGCCATATTGATAAACGGAAACGACGAAAAGGAGTGTAGGAGGGACGAGGAGACCACGGCGCAGGGGGAAGATGACCAGACCCTCCAAAAAAAGAAATTCCGGACAAAAAAGGGGGGGAGGCTTTGCGGCAGCTAACATACCTCTGTGCACGGAGGAAGAAACCAGTAAAAAAGGGGGGTTCGCGGCAGAAAGGAAAGCAGGAAGAAGTAGACCGGGGAAGGAGGTTGACATTTAAAGCGGGAAAAGGTGAGGAGACCGGGGGGAACTCTCCGCGGTGAGAAAGGAACGAGCGGCAGCACAGAATGCAGACGATCAGTTGGACCTGCAAAACATAAAAAAAAAAGAAAAAACCCGCAAAAAGAATGACAAAGGCGGAGAACAAGTGAGGGCTGAAGAGTCGGCAGGGTAAAACGGGGAAATGGGGGGGGGGAGACAGTCCCCTCAAAATCAAAAACGTCACGTGGGGGGGAGGGGGGGGAGAAAGAGGCACACGCGAAAAGGAGGACGAGAAAAACATCGAGGGAGGAAAGACCGGTTAGCTTCAGCACTCCTACGAAGTTGAATGGAAAATTTGTTGCTGGACATTGAAGGAACAGCAGGAAAATCAGCTCGCATTGAGGGCAAAGGGAGGGGGGAAAGGGAGTGAGGAGAGGAGGCAGGGATGATGATAGGGCAGAGTCCTCTGGGGAATTCGACCTTAACCTTCAAAAAGAAGTATCCATGTGCACACAAGGAAGCTGTGCCCACCAAAAAGGGTGGGGGACCGGGGAAGGAGAGAGAAGGAAAAGGGACATCCGCGGTGGTAGGGGGGGGATGGTTGTTGTGTGCGGACAGGACGGTGAACAGGACGGAACTGGAGTGGCCTGCGAGACAGGGGGAGATAACACGACAGCCTTTACTCAGGTGTGGCAAGGAAAGCTATAATGGGGCACCAAAAAAAAAAAAAAAAAAACGGAAATGTGAGGTCTGGGGAGAATCAATTTGACACTTTTGTTTTTGTTTTTGTTGTTTTAGCTTGACACCCCCACTCAACAAAAAACAACAAGAGGGAGTAAAAAGAGATACGAGCTCCGATGAAAAAACTACCTGAAGCAGTGTCATCATCTATCAAAAAAAAAAAAAAATCGAGACAGCAGAGGAAGGGGGTCGCAAAAGAAGATGAAAAAAACCACAAAGCAAACCATCATGGTTATGTGGCAGCCGGTACATGGGGGACACCTGGTGAGGAAAGAAAACAAATGTCAACTCAAACCCCCGGTCCCCAGAATTGTAGGGGAGCGGGGGGGAGAAATGAGGCGAAGACCGAGAACAGAAGGGACTTGCCAAAGTGGAAGAAAACACCACACTAAAAGCCAAAAAGGAGAAGACTGAGGTCATCAAGCGTGAGCTCCGGGGAAGGTGGGGCAGGCTCGTTTACCGAAAAAGTAGCGCCACATCGAAGAGTGGAATCACAGGGAGAAGAAAATCGGAATGGCGACGCCGAGCCTCGCGCAGAGTAACAATTAACGGGAGTGAGAAAAAATAGTACTCGCAGAGAAGGAGAATTCAAGGGCGACCTTGAAAGCGCGGAAGGGTCCGGTAAAGGGTGGTGGGTTGTGGGGTGGTTGGAGGGGAGGGGAACAAAGGGCACGCGTCGACGATCGGTTCGCAGAAAAAGATCACGAGAAAAACCTTCTCCACGTCGAACCAAAAATAAAAAAGAATCAGGAACAGGAGGAGGCGGAAGATAAGGGAGGAAAAAAACAATGCGAAAAAAAAAAGAAAAAATTAGGCCGTACACAGAGGGTAAAACAAGCTGTTTCGTTGAAACTGCAAGTCAATCAAAGGTAAAAGCGGGAAGGAGAGACGGGGGGATGATGGCGGGGCGTCCTTGGTCTTGCGAACAGACTGAAAAAAAAAAAACTTGCAGAGTAAAAAAGGAACGGAGAGAAGTCACAAAGAGGTCGACCAGAAAACCGGCGGAAAAAAAGCGGGGCGGCACGCGGGGGGACACGAGGAGAAAAAACGGGGGAAACAACTCTTGAGACTTACAAAAAAAAATTCTGATTTGGGTCACTGGGGGGGGGAAGTTTTCGAACCAGCGCGGAACGAAAAAAAACCGGGAGCTGGGGTGTGGTTAAGGACAGTCAAGCAGAAAACGGAGGAGAAACACTCGTAACAACAACTGAATGAAAAAGCCAAAGCGGGGCACGAAACTGGTGGTGAGAAAAAAGACAACGCTGGGGGGAAAGAATAAAAGTGATGGGACTTACAGGATCGTGGGGGGGGCAAAAGATGGTGGACGTGGGGGGAGGGGGGGGGGGGTGGCAACGAAAAGAAGGGATAAGAACGACCCAACCGACAAAGGCAGGGAGGGTTGCGCGAAAAGCTATAGCGGAAGAGAGGAACAAGAAAAAAACCCCGACCCATACCGCAATACATTAGAAGATGACTTGATGGCGTTGTCACGGCACTTCCTCGCAAAGCAGAATGGGGAAGAAAGAAGAAAGGGGGACCCACAAGAAAGAAGGCAACACGTAAAAGGGAAAGGGGGGGATATGAAGCCGGCATAGAATTTTGAAAGAGAAGACCTCATTGTCCAGGTTTATCAGTCAACCGCCAACCATAGTCAGACGGATGGGGGGGAGATACGAGGAAAAAAAAAAGGTCCACGGAAGGCCCCAAGGCTCCACTCGTGGGGGTTCGGGATCGGCATGCACTGGGAAAAACGGGAACGGGACAGAAAAAAGAAAAAACTTAAAGGCTAGAGAAGAGGTACCAGGGAAAAAACTAGTGGAGAAACAAGGAAGAAACCGAAGAAGTGTGAGAAACGAAATTTTCCGCTGGGACGGAAAAGGAAAGGCATACGGAAGGCAGCACAAAGAGGAAAAACAAGAAAGGGAGGAAATTAAGAAAAGCTGGGGATTCAACGGACAACAGGGAAAAACAGTGGAGGAAAGATGAAAAAAAAGGTGTTGGTAAGATTGGAAAATTCCAAGCTGTCATGGTCGGAACAGGTTTCGAAAGGAAAAGGGGGGCGGGACGTCAGGAGTGAAAAAAGCAAAAAAAGAAAAAAGGGGGGGCGAAAGCTCTTTCGGCTCCAAGTGTAACAAAAGGGACAGCTCCTTCCACACTTAAAGTCAACGTCAGCGAGGTGAGCGATACAACACCAAAAAAAAAAAAAAAAAAAAAAAATCGGAGAAAGGCTGGTAAAAATCTTGAGTGAGGAAGTGCAGGCTGATCCCGCGCTGTCGCGGAAAAAAAAAACGCCCCAAAGGGGAGCGCACCTCCTCACCCTGGGGGGGAGGGGGGGAAAGAAACGCAAAAAAAGAGGAGGACGTCTAAAAGGATTCGCAGCAACGTAGCAAACAAAACCTACGGGAGCGCAACCGGCACCTTCGGTGGGACAGGAAGATGAGGGGAAGGCGCCGACGGAGAACTTGGAGAAGGTAGTAGGAAAAAGTTTTTTCAAAAAAGGATGGGACATTACCCGCAGGGGGGGGGGAGGGACGGGGGGGAGAGCACCACACGTCTTGGTTGATAGGGGAAAGTGCCCCTGTTGATACATCAAAAAACGGAGGGGGGGGAATTTCTCAGATGGGGGGGGTCAGCTAGCGAAGGACATAGGTGCCAAGGAAAAAAAAATGACTTCAGGGGGGTGGGTCACGCAAGGGAAGGGTTACGCGGCCTTGAAAAGCAGATAACAGAAAAAGAAGGAAAAAAGGTCCAGTTTCACCCCGGGGCAGGTGGGTGGGACTGGACGGGATGGCTATCCAGAAAGCACAGAACACGCAAGGGGGTTTCAAGCATGCGCAGGGTCCCCACTGTAAAAGAGAAAATAGCGAAGAAAACGAAAACATCCGTGACCGTCCGAGGGGGGGATGGGGACACTGAGAAAATCCTTTGCAAAAGGAGGGGCGGGAAGGAGAAAGACGCGAAGAGGGGGGGGAAGTCTGATTTTGTCAAAAAGGCTCCAAAAACATCGTTCAGGGTAAGGAAAACGAGTAAGTCCGAAGGGGGGCAACGAAGGAAAAAAGGTTGCGAGGAGGACATAAAACTGGAGCGCCGCATCAAAACTGCTCTGTCGGAGAAAAAAAGGGAAAAAGTCGCCCGTAGGAAAAAGAAACTGGAAAGGAATCATATCAGGTGTAACACAGTTGGATCGAAGAGGGAAGGAAAGGAAAAAGAATTCCTACAAAAAACAGGGGCAAAGCCTCGTGACGGACAGAAGGAAGAAGAACCAAAGTCGAGAAAAAAAAGTGGTGGTCACGGGACCACCAAAAAAAGGCAAAGGAAAAAAACACACTCATGCCGAAAAAAGGTTCGCAACGGGAGATAGAAGAGGCTCGACTCAAAAACAAAACGAGGGGAAAAAAAAAAAGAGAGAGAATTTTTGTTGAGGGGGTCAAGTTGAGGATCAGGGGAGAAAAAATGAAAGGGGTGTTCAAGGGGGAATGCCTTTGGTGTGGGGCCGGAAGCAGGAATTTTTTGTACTGGCGCTGAGGGGAAGGTCATATACCGACGAGGGGAGAAGGGAGCAGAGGGGAAGGAAAAGGGGAAGGGGGCACCACGTACTCTGGGGGAACAAACGCTCAAAACTTTAAGAGATGCGGAAAAAGTAAGTTGGGAAGTTGCGACGGTCGAGGGTGGGGTTACCAGAAAGGGAAAGTTCCTTTCATAAAAGTCTCTTGGGAAATGAGGAGAAAGCCAAGGGGGGGGGACACGAAGAAGACTGATTCGAGGGCGCAAAGAAGAATTCCGTTACTGAATAACTGTCAGTTCAACTTACGGAGTTCAAAAAAAAAAAAATACCATAAATGTAGAGTGGCCACTGACGCGCGCAGAAAGGGCACAGATATGGACGCATCCCCTCGCTCATTGGAAATAACGATTGTCCAGCAAAATACCGTGAGGGATGTTTGGTAGGGGGGGGGGGGGAGTTGTCAGTAGCAGGGAAACAAAAAAAAAAGGGAGGGGGCCAACATGCGTTGACTGCCACAGAAAAAAATAAACCATCCGAGAAGAGAGAAAACAAACACGAGAGAAAAAAAGAGAAAAGATCCAAAAGGCGACTAAAAAAAAAAAAGGAAGCAAGGTGACGCTATTCACATCGAAACAGAGCAATCAAAAAGGAGGTGAAGGGGTAGAAAACGAAGCTACATCTGGGAAAAAAAATGGCCGGTGGGTGCTAAAATCAAGGAGAGAGGAACCATCCAGGTGGCGACGGAATGGCGCAAAAAAACCTGTGTCGAAACTTGGGGAGCCGAAGTCAAAGGGGGGGGGGGAGAAAATGGGGGAACAACGAAGGGAGAAGAAAAGAGACCGAGGGCGACTCCCGATAAAAAAGCTTGTGGGAGAAATCATCGGTCGCGAGAGTGAAAAACAGGGTGCTGAATCCTTTGAGAGAACGGAGAAAGCTTAAGTAATGAAAACATCAATGTATAAAGAGCTGGGAGATCCTGAGTGGGAGGAGAAAAAATGCCATCTTGGAGAAAGGGGGTCCGGGACCACGATAAAAGGATTTTTACCAAAAGGGGGGGAAATGAGAGATCCCAATATAAAGGAGAGAAAAAAAGATGGAGGGGGCAGAAGCGGTAAGGAAGAGTGGTACGTTGGAGGACAGGGGGAAAAAAGGGAGATGACAAAGGACTGTTTTGTAAGGAACGAGAGGAAATCCAGGCCCCAAGTGTGAAAGTCAAATGGAAGGAAAAAAACTGAAATTCACAGAAGAACACGGTAAAAAACTACGCGGTGGGAAGAGAGGGCCCTCCAAAGTGGGTTCCTGGGGGGGAAAAAGGAGGTTGGAAGCAATTGAGAATGGGGCGGCACTTTACAGGGGGAAAGGGGGGGGAAGGGGGCGAGACAACCTGTGATCCTATGAAGACCAACGCCAGAGGAAAAAATTCGGGAAAAAGATGTGAGGGGTTACGGGGGGGGCCGAGGTTCAAAGCGACAAACCAGAGGGAGAATACGGAAGAGACAAGAAACATCCAGCAGAAAAGAAACTATCAAGAAGAAAAAATTGGATGACTTTTGAAAGGGGAAGGGGGGGGAAAGAAGAAACGCACATGAAAAAAAGCGAGTGTGATGATGGGGGAGGAGGCGAACCATTCTTTCCTTTAGGTTCAACGGAGGGGTCACGAAGGGAAAGAAACCGCTGTCAGAAGGAGGGAAAATTTCAACCGGAAAAGTGAACATCGGATTTCGTGATGTGGTAAGCACAAAGCGCACACTGGCGAAAAAAAAGAAAACGAACAGGAAACAGTCCCAGGATGGACAGGGGGAATCTCGGGAATGGGGGGGGAAAACGAAAGTGATAATTGGTGGGAAGGACGAGAAAAGGAATGTTTTTGGTAGGGGTGTGTGAGAGACAAAAAGTGGTTCGGTTGCAAAAAAAAACCCCAAATAAAAAAGGAAAAAAAGGAGAAACCATCGACAAAAAAGAAAAACTATGGAAAACCATTGAAGGGTTACGTGACTTGCTCAAAAAAAAGAACGGAACGACATGTCATTGCTGGCGAACCAAGGACCCTTGTTGAGGCACCGGAAAAGTGGCTAGGTACGGAATGCTGAGAAGCCGGGATTGGCCAAACGCTATGGAGAACCAATGGAAACACAACAAAGGAAGATCCAGGGGGGGGGTGCAGGTGCTTGTCCTGTCCTCTGGGGAAACTCCAACTCAGGGTAAAAAAACAAAAGGAAACGAAGGTGGGGAGAAGTCTCGACGTTTTCGGGGGATTGGGACATCGTCGGGGGTCGAGACCTTAAAACCACCTCAGGAGAGGGGAGGTTTTGAAATGCGGCCACAAAATTTTTAAGAAAACAATCAAGAGACGAGGCACTAAGCAAAGGCTCGGGGTGGAAAGGAGGGTGTTTAATAGAAAAAGCTACCACGCGCGCCAAAGAAAAAGAAAAGAAGAAAAAAGTACGATGGGGGTACCGAGGTGGATGCTTGTCAGGGAAATAAAAACCAACGGGGTGAACGAAGGCAGAAGGTGACGGGCGACGGAGAATTGTCCAAGACTCTCATATTGAATAAAGCCGAAGAAGCGGGGCCATGGAAGACAAGGGGACGGAGAAAGTACAGTGGGTCTCAAAGGGGGACTGTCTCGGCAAATCTAAGTGCAGCAAAAAAAAAATAAATAGGAGAAACCGAGGGCCAAGGACCAAGGGCAGGCCATCCTCAAAAAAACGAAAAAAAATGAATATCTGTCTTCATGTGAAGCCAAGATCATCCGGCGGAAGAGAAAAGGGGGGGTCCTCAGCCCGGAACCCGTTGGTTAAGGGGGGGGTTAGGAAGCGAGAAAAAAAACAGGGGCTCAAAAAGTGTAGGGCAGGAGGTTCCCTGACTTTTAGTAAAAGCACCTAAGGGGCGATGAAAAGGGGGGAGGTAATAAAACCGCTTCGGCTAAGGAAAAAGTGAAAAAAAAGGTTCATTATCGAAGAACAGCTGGGGGGAAGTCAAAACCAACGACAACCCGGGCAGAAAGGGATGAGGCAAAATGAGGGTTTCCGCTAAACAACTTCTTACGGATCCGCGGCCCCAAGCCATTGAAAAAAAAAGAGGGGGCACTTGTGGGGTTGGGAAAACCGCACCAACAAACCGAAGGATGACAAAAATCAAAGAGTGTCATTGTGGGCAGGTTTGGGGGCCTTACATCGGTTAACGGCAGGTGACTAAGAGCGGCGAGTCCGGTATCTACACGGGGAGGGAACGGGTATACTGTCGACTTAACATTTAATTTCTATGCCTGACGAGT
>Ga0179593_1391649_pt1 | contig 13890 bp, 15 predicted proteins | sample CZODoug2_1_08_16_FD_185931 | JGI IMG/M metagenome (GOLD analysis project Ga0179593, IMG submission 185931) | Vadose zone soil fungal communities from Angelo Coast Range Reserve, California, USA - CZODoug2_1_08_16fungal (PacBio error correction) | ecosystem: Environmental > Terrestrial > Soil >...
TAAAGCCGTGACCGATTGGGACAAAAGGAGAAGTGCATAAACACAAAAAGGGAGGTGAAAGTGCCATCCCGAAGGGACGGGTCAAGACATTATTCGTCAAGGAGGGATGCGGCAAAAAGAATCAAATACGCACTCTTGGAAGTTCGCAAGAACCATTGAAAAGGCGAACGAAGGAGGGCCATAAGGCGGCCTCGTGGATGAACCATTTAAACGGTTTCTGCCTTCTGGGAAAAAAGAAGAAAGGGGGGAAGAAGCGGGTAGAAAAAAAAAAAGAGGGGCAGGGAAGAGTCGAAAAGGAAGGAACCACGCCCAAAATAGGGTTGCTGATGTACTCGGGCATTAAAGGAGTTGAAAAAAGATAGAGACCAGGACCAAGAGACGCAATATAACTCAGTAAATCAAAGACATCTCAAAAAACAAAACGAGGGTGAAAAAAGATATAGGACTGTCACGAGGCAGACTGGGACCAACGGTGCGGAAAAGGGATATTCGGAAAGGGCCCAGGGCTGCATACATTCAAAAAACGGGGTTTGGGAAGGGGGGGGAAAGACGCAAATCTTAAAGTGTGAAACACTTGCTGACAAGGGACCGATGAAAAAAGGCGAAGGGGGGTGGGGTGCAACTAACCAACAAGCGGTAGAAGGCTTCGCGCGCTCCGGACGAAGGGGGGGAGGAATGTTACTCCGGTCATCCTTGGTCTGGAAGGGGATAAGGGGATAATATGCAAGATTGGGACTTTTATGGGGGGCGACCCTTATGGGCAAAGCGGGGCGGGACCAATGCAAGGTAGAAGTACTGGAGGAACTCAGTCAAAACATGAGTTTTATGATCAACGACTAAAGAAAGAGTCACGGCTGGGTTATTTAGCTATTTCAACCGCGAGAAGTGGGGTTTGGGGACAGAGGGGGGGGTGTAATGTTTCCTACCAGAACTGTTAAAAGGAGACGTGTATCAAACGATTGGAAGAGTGGACTCATGATATTTTCGTTTTCAGATCCCTCCAGTGGCTCCAAGGACAACGGATGAAGGGGGGCAAAACTAGACGGCGCACAAAATGACCTTTGTGAGAGTGCTGTGAAAAATAAGGATCACAACGAAACGGACGGCGCGATGAGTACAGCATGAAGAGTCGCTAAAAAAGATGGGGAAAGTGAATGAGGAAAAACGAGGTCGTCAGTATGAAGGAAAAGGATGCGGAAAGACATGAGAATGGGTCACAAAGATCCGATCGGGTGAAAACAAAAGAGGAGGGGAACGAAAGCAGGTCAAGCTCTTTTCAGAAATAACGAAATTTGAAACTCAAGGAAAAAAGGAGATAGGCCGGGAGCCGCTCTTTACGCTCTAAACGCCCCTGAAGCAGACCGTTCAAACTCAGCGTACATTACGGGGGGCGGGGGGAAGTGGAAGCGCGAGAGCTATCGTGAAACGGTTTGGTCTAGACTCGGCGGCGTGGTCTGGTTTGGGAGGGGGGAAGAGATGTTCAAGGAGAGACGCGCAAGGGAGAAAGAGTGCTCGTGCGCCTGCAATTATCTCATCGGAAAGACTAGCAGTGGCGGGAAAGGTGACGTAATCTTCTGTGCAAAGCCAGAAGGATAGACATAGCAGTGCGGAGTTCCGTCCTGAAAAAACTTGTCGGGGGTCGTCACGAAATAGATTGGCAACAGCTGAAGTAGTAAAAACCTCTAGTTCTGTTCCGCAGTTCCGTCGGAGAGTGAGGGGGGGGAGGGCAAGTGACCTCAATGTTTTATCGACATCGCACAACGTGGGAAAGGTCAGCTCAGTCGGTCGGGGGGGCGTCTTCATTGCTGGAGGGCCGGCGCAAAAGGGGGGGCAGGGTGCCAAAGCAAAAATTTGAGCAAAAAAAAGGAAACAACGAGGCAGAAGAACCTCTTAACGGTGCGAAACAGGTCAAGGGAACAAAGAACTCAAAGCAAGGGTGGGGGTAAACAGTTCTCGAGGGCATCCAAAAACGAAAAACGGGAAGAAACAGGGCAGGCGGGGGGCATCACCGTTGTGAAAAGGGGGAAGAAAGTCCGCAAGGGCCTCCGATGGTGAACGGTTGAAAACAAAAAAGAAGGTATCACGTCCACCCATACAGTTTCAAACAAACTTCCAAGGGGGGGACCAGAAATGCAGCAGTGGTGGGTTTGACATTCTACCTTGGAAACGGAATGACTAATCTCGACTGTCGGGAAAAGAAACTTAGAACAAAAGTTGCGAAATAAATGACCACACCGGGTGGATTCAAAGAACGGGGACAGGCTTAGTACCCGAGGGAGCAAGACTAAAGCCGATCAAGGGTTAAATAGCAGGAGCCGACAGATTCTATCCCCAGGGGAGAACGCGGAATGACAAGGCCGAAACGCTGGCGTAATCTCTGTCTCCGGGGAGACAAGGGGACCGCCACATGTGCCACTGGAAGGGACGCATCCTTCAACAAATCCAAAGAGGAAAAAATTGAAAGCCCATTAAAGGAAATCTACTACGGCTGAATCAGCCTGTGGAGTGGTAGTAGAATAAAACCCGAAGGCAGTTTTAATTACGGCGTGCGTGTACCCATTTGAAAAGGGAATAAAGTGAAAGGGCGGACGAGGCGGGGCGCAAAGTAGGTAGACGTCAGATGAGAAACGTCATGGAAAAGACCAGACATCATGGGGATGGGCGCTGGCTGAGAAAGACCCAATCCAACCGAAGAGGGGGGCAACGGATATCTGGGTAATTCAAAACAGCACTGCACTTAATTACGTAGGCGCAGGGTACATCTCGCACACGGAAGAACAAAAAAAAAGCGAGTCGGGTTGGCACGCAGTTTATCATAACTTGAACAAGAGGGCCCTGAAACCCGCGTAACGGTACAACCAAGAAGGCAAGGGAGAAATCGTTGCCTGACATCAGCCCAAGGAAAAGGGGGGGAAAACAGAAAATGCTATTCGAACAGGTCTCGACAAATAAGAAGTCAAACGGGAAAAGAAAACGAGGAAAAAAGGTAAGCAGCGACCAAAACTGGCCACCGCAGAAAAACGCAGGTCAAGAGAAGACCGCAGTTTTTGGGGTCACCGCAAAAATCGGGGCAAGTTGGTGCGGGGGGAAAGTAAAAGGTAGGGGGGAAAGGAACAGGTAATGAGGACCAGTCGGTGGAACGGGTCCGGGATTCTCTGTGGGTATAGGTTTGAGAAAAATTACAACTCCCTTGAGTGGAGCTAGGATACGCCGGGCACTTCGACGAAAAAAAAGGAGGAGCAAAACACGCACCCCGCAGTTGCGGCTAAGAAAACAGAGTTGAGGCGGCATGGATATAAAAAATTCCGTGTGCATGGCCTTGGGGAAGCAGAAAAGTGATGGGGGGGGGCGTCTGAGGTAAGAGCTACAAACCCTGGGGGGCTCAAATTCAGATCAAGGCTGGGAGCATTATGCTGGCTGCGGGGGAGACGGTCTTCAAGGAAATTGCAATGCGAGAGAAAGGGCCGAGTGATCGCCCGAGGACAGCTGATCGCAGATGCTTTTAGAATGGGGGGTCGTGGTACACTGGAACGTGCTTAGGGGGGGGGAAAACGCACTAAGTGAAATCTCTTGGGGTGACGGATACTCTCGAAAGCAGAAAACTTGGAGAAGGGTGTGGACGGGTTTAGGTACGAAAATCAGTCAATGAAAATTAGTACTCAACAAAAAACTGGTGCTCAGTCGGGGGATGACAGTGGGTAACGGAGAAGGTTAGGGGAAGACTCGTCCCGTTACGTGTAAACAGAAAGGTGAATCGCATGAGGGGGCAAAAACTCTCTAGGGTGGGCAAACTCGAGCTGCAGAATAGAATCACAACAACAACGGAGTAAGGAGAAAAAGGGGGAAGTACAGTGAAAATCGGAGGGGGAATAGCAAGAGAGGGTTGTGCCAATCGCGAGGAAAGATTTCACATGAATGGCCATCACAAAGGGTCAAAAGAGTTACAGAAAAACCCCGTCCCATAGCTGCAAAGTGGGAGGGGGGGGGGGTCAAAAAGAAGGGGCATTGATTATGATTGGGGAAAAATATCTTTGCAGGGACGGGATTCGTAGTAGGACACGAGAGCTTTACGGGGGGGGGGGGGGGGGGGTTAACAAATGCCAATGCAAGCAGGTAAAAAAAAGTTGTAAAAAAAAAAAAGAAAATGCGAAACAGCGTAGATCAAAAAGGGAACGCAGTAAAAAAAAACAAGAACCAAAGCAATGCTCTCGGCCAAGAAGGAAGCGTACACAATCGCAAAGGAACAGAAATCAAGAAAAACAGGTGGTTTGGACCGCACACAAAGGGGGGGGGGGAACATCATAAAGCAAATCCGGCTCCTGGAAAAGGGAAAAAAACAAACACAAACAGACAAAACAAAAAGAGAAGCTATACGACATGAAACATGCAAGGAGGGAGCCCAAGGAGGTTGACGGTGGTGAGCGATTTTTGTCTTGCAAAGATCGAGATGCCACCGGTACACCAAAAAAAAAAAAGGAGCAGAGGGATACAGAATACAGACAGATCACGGAGCACGTGTCCCTAGAATCTCCAGCCACGGGACAACTTGGAACAAGGGAGTCCGGGACCGCACCAGCCCTTCGTGCACGGGGAGAGAAAGGTAACTGTCTCATGGGCAAGAGCGTGAGAGAGAGTTACATACTGTTGACATTTTGGTGTGTTGAACGTCTAAAATTACGTCAGGTGAAAAGAGCTCTTGTATCTTACGACCTGTTGATATTCCTTGTTGTATACCGGAGGAAAGAAACTGAGAGTATGTTGCCAGGAAAAATGAGGGTTCTTATAAGATTTAAATAAACGGAAAACCTAGAGCCAAAATGGAAAGTTGGGTTGAGCAGTTAACTCGTCGGGGAGGAGTGGAGGGGATATGATAAAACGAAATAACCCTGGGGTAGAAGGACTTGTGAAAGGTTGACGCGCTTGGTGGGTCACGAGATGAAAAGCCGAGCAAACTACAAGAAGAAAATTAAGTGCAGTGAGTTAAGGACATGCACCAGTGCACGGGGGATTTGTCAAAGTGGCCTGGGTTTCGAACGGTTTAGGGAACAGAGAAAGAAAACAAAAGCCATAAAAGTGAGGCAGAGTAAAAAAACGCCGGTTTCAAGCATCTGGGAACGGAAAGCCGGGCGAAGGATTTGGGGCGGTACCGAATCGGGGGGTCGTCCTGGGAAAAGAGCGATCGGTGGGGACGGGGGAAAAAAAAAACAACACCGGGGGACTGAAAATGGTGGAGACGCAAGAGGGGAGGGACCTAAACGCGGTGGTCCGTTCGACACTTGGCATTAATAGGGGGGGAAAAAGAAGCGGGGGGGAATGAAAAAAACTTGACATGTCAAAATGGGGGTAAGGCGGAGTGATTCACCGGCTAATCTGAATATAAACAGCCAGCAAGGGAAAGTAATGGGGGAGGCCCGTCGTATGGGACCAATCATACATATGGGAAGCGGCACAATAAGAAAGGTAAAGGCTTTGGGAAAAAGAGGTCCTGAAGGTCACTCGTGCGAAAGACAGGGTGGGGGGGGAGGGTCGCGAACGTAATAGGGCTTGGGTAATGTGCGGGAAGCTAAGGCGAGAAGGCATTGAAGGACCGACGGAAAAGATCATTCACGAAGGGAACTTGTAGTTGAACAATTTGGAAATGGAGGAAGGGGCGGAAAGTAGTTAACAATTCTGGATGGGGGGAAAACATGGAGAAAGAGCAAAAAGGGGGAGAAGACGGCTCCAGATCACAATCAAAAAAAGCCGGCCTTCCTACGAGTCGAGGGGGCGGAACCATCCCTCACTTAAACAGTGGGAGTGTGACGTGTGCAAATGACCGTCCTGTTTCGCGACCCTGGGACAGGGAGCGAAAAAGGGGGAGTGGAGCGAAATCTTGCTTTGTGGCACCAATGAAGAAAAAAGGCAAAAGGTCGGGACGAACTGACGAAAAACACCACTCGAAGGAGACTGTAAATAAGTTTAAGGAATAAAGGAAATTGTCGACAGACAAATGAGGGAATCCTGCAAGCCTCGAACGAGGGGGAAAAAATTCGGGGGGTAATAAAGTGATCTTACTAGAAAGAAAACTGGTAATGAACAAATAAAGACAAAAACAGGCATAAAAAGATCAAGGGATATGGTTCGACAACGAAGTGGTATAGTTGGGGGACACAGAGGAAAGAGGGGCGGTAAGGAAAGCCCGTCAAAACAATTGTCGCTGGGGGGGAGAAATGAATCAAAAAAATATAGTTCGAGTGCAAAGCAACTGGACGATCGAGCAAGTGCGATGGAGGGAAAAGAAATCAAATAACATCAAAAGGGGGAAAGGAAAATCTAATCGAGCGCGGCGAAAAGTGGGTTCACAAAAATGAAAAATTAAAGATGAAAAGAGGTCGTATCTAAGGTGGGCGTGGTACGTAAAGGCTACCGGCCATAGTAGAGCGTTAGAAAAGTAACTAAAGAAAAAAGGAAAGAGGAAGCATGACCGAAAGATAGGGTCACATACTCGCGGGGTACAGATCGGGTTGAATCTGCATGAGGGGCAAACGCTAAAATCATTTGTTGAGAAAAGTCCGGGCCCGGCGCTAAACTTCTTCCCAAAAAAATTGCAACAAACGGGGGGGCTGCCACGAAGTCGGGCTTGGGGTCGACAAGGGCGGAGCGTCCGGGGGCGTTGGGGAAAAAGGGAGAAACAACAACAGATATTCAATGTTGGTCGGGTTGGGGCGGAGGGGAAAAAAGGTGATAATACCAAGACTAGGACTGAATTTCAAAGGGCGGGGGGGCTTAAAAAAATCGACCGTGAATATCGATGGGGGGGGAGAAACTACGTCCAATGCTCGGGGGGATCCAATTCCCGCAAAAATGGAGTAACATTCATAACCCTCTGTCCAAAAACCAGTCATATCTTAAAAAAAAGCTGAGGACCAAGAAGTTACTATGCGGCTGGGGCAAAAAAAAACTAGAATTCATAAAACCCCAACCATCTCCATGGTCTGCGGAGCCTAGAAAAAATTGAAACATATCGGGGTAAAGGCAAAATGGGCTTTAGCACCGCCCGGCGGAAACAGAATGACGGATCATGAAAACGCAGACCACGTCTCCACGCGACATGCTTCATCAAGAGCCGGCGCGTGGAAAAGCTGTGATTCTTCTGGGGGAAGCAACCACCTTCTACTAAGGGTAAGCGAGGAGGGGATAAGCTCAAAAAAACACCCAACAATTTTAGAATGTGGTGATCGAATGGTCAGGAACGTACAGAGAGGAGATATCTCAAAAAAATGAGATGTTTAAGAAGCCGTGGATCGGTGCAAAACAGAAACCAAAAAACAAAATGAAAGAAGGAATAGATCCGGCCGTCAAGGAATGGGGATAAGTTTCGACTTGCCGGGAGGAAGGAGGAAATCCAATGCCATGGAAAAAACAGCAGAAAAGGTTTTGGTAGGTGTCGGAAGAAATTGAGAGGTAAGTTGCACAAAGGGCCCGATCGGGGGCGTACAGATATGTCGAACGGGAGGGGGATTAAGAAGAAACAAAAAAAAAAGTTCGAATGGGGAGCCAAAGTAGCAAACGTAGGAAGAATTGCGGTCGCGGAAAACCGACATGGCTGCGTGGCAAGGAGCGCTCAAGGACGGAGGATGGCGGAAAAAGAAAGGGAGTGTGGGGGTGAAGGACAACATACGGAAGGCAATCCCGAAATTTAGACTCATTCACCTCAGGGGGACTGGGTTTTTTTAAGAGAGTAAAGGACTCCGCATCATCGGTCAGCACTTTCCTAGTCACAGGACCGATGCATTTGTGGGGAAGGGGGTTATTGACGAGGGGCGACAAAGGACGGTACATTCAGGATCCATCAAACTTTGTGGAATAGTTCTCAATCGATATTGACAAAGGTTATATCCTCCCTCAATCTGAATAAAAAACGGGGTGGCACGGGGTAAAGAATAAAGAGAAAACCAGAGAAAAAGAACAAATTTTGAGATCAAGGTGGCTGTGCTCCGGGACAGGGAATGATAAGCCACCAGACTGCGCTCTCGATGAAAATAATCGCACCCTCAAACGACATGCTAATCAAATGGTTGAAATGGAAAAATGGTTCCGCTAGTCAGGCTGACACGTACTGCAACCCTCCGGGGAGAAAGAGTTGAAACCAAAGAGAGATGACAATTTACCAAGAAGAGGGTAACAATATATTTGACATTCTTCTCGTTTCGCATTAGGGGTTAGGGTAAACTTCTAAAGGACTATATATATCAGATCGGGGGATGAAACAATGCACAACAAACGCCCAAACTTCGAAAGGGAAGAAGATGATGGGTGGTGAAAACTTACTGCTAAAACGCTCGATCTAGCTTGAATTGGGGCTCCCTGACTTGCTATGGGGAGGTTTCGAAAAATTTGTAAAAAAGATTTACACGGCTCGATACTTGGGGGGAGCACTTGCCCTGCAAGGAATTTTTCAGAAGCGTATGAATCAGCTCCTGCGTTTTATTTAGAAAATTTCGGGGCCAAAAGGGGAAGGGGATATGATACCTATACAATTAGGGTACAGTGCGTCGGCGTATTTAAGTGGATCGTCATCAGCAAGCTTTGGTGAAAAGGGGAAGGGAGAAAAAGGGATCTTTATTTGCAGGAAGGCCAGGGAAGGGAGTTCGTGTCAACGGGAACTCATTGTGGGGGGTAGCGATACGTTTTCGCTTAAGGGAGGCAAGGAGCCTTCGAGGGGGAGCCGTTGGTTACGTCTCATTTTGGCAGGGTAAAAGTTGCCCAAAGAAAAAAAAAAGCACTCGTAGACCACCAGAACGGCTAGACAAGGACACTGGTCCTCAAGTGATGAAAAGGGTAAAACAGGGAAATCACTCTAAAGAATGTGGAAGTTTTCTTTCCGAGGCAGGGTCCTCTTCGAAAGAAAAAAGGGCAGGATTGAAAACCCGTTGGAGGTCACCGTTCTTCTCACAGGGCATAGAAGGCTATTAAGATGGGAAGAGATTGTCCCCAGGCGAAAGGGGAAAGCCCGGCAAAATTGGTCAAAACGACAGCATCCAGGGATGGGTGAGGGAGCGCTACAGGCAATGGATCGCGCCTTCAAGATTATCTAACTTTCCAAACCAGGTTGCGAGGAGAAATGACCCACAAAAGGATTCGAAGAGAAGTGCAAGAATCTGGAAAAGTTAATCAAAGCCACGGAAGCAATATGTTAAGAGAGTATGCCGGTCCAGAGTCTATCCCCAAGTTACCCAATGAGACCACTACCTGGCGGGAATGGAGAGGCTTCAAAAGAGAAGCTTCAGGTGACTGAGAATACCTAAACACTTTTCAGCCCAAGGCGACCAACTCGAAAGACCAGGAAACCCTGAATAGGTGATGTCGAAAAAGGAGAACGACTTATCACCGGGGGAAGAAAAAAATTGATTCAAGGGGAATCCGCAACAAGGTCTTTAGGGGGCAGCAACATTCATGATCAAGAATTTGCAGAATTAGGACTATACTGATCTACTCAACAGCAGAGAAAGACCAGATGATGCCAAATCTTAGTGGAAAAGACTCAGACATCAAAAAAGGGGGGGTCCTCTTGGGAATATTAATAATCCACAAATAGGAAGCCGGGGGGGTAAGGGGGACTGAAAAAAAAAGAAAAATAAAGGACCATTCGAGGGAAAGACTAAAGAGGGGAAGGGGGCAAGGTAGAACTCAGCGAGGAGGGGCAAGCCCGCTTACTGTCCTAACTCCGAACCGCCGCAAGATCCCTTTACAACGCAGAGGCAACAGGGAAGGGACGGTAAGTAAAATTAGTCGGTAAGCATTCTAAGGGTTCGACCTGGCAGAAAAATAACGAACCGGATGGGGGAAAAAGAAAGGGGGGGGTCGGTCTTAAAAATAAACCAAGACAGAAGGTAAAATACCGCTCATGTGGGGTCCGCGCCGTGCTAAAAGACCGAGGGGAAGGGAAATATAGGGGTTGGTAGGGGGGAGGAAACGGCCCGTTTGGTCGTGTTCAAAGGTACGTGGAATGGTCGAGTGGGTACAATGATTCGACCTGTGTTATAGGGATTTCAAAAGACAACTAGGATAATGGGAGGGAGAGGAGGAAGTACCGGCAACGACAAAAAGTCTAACAAAGTGAAACCCCGACGTCTCATCTGTGACGCATTGTCGAGAGGATGATTCGGGTCCTGGTGCGAAAGAAAAAGTTCTCATGGCATTGGCAGGAGGGAGGACAATCCACCCGGGGGGGAGTTGGTCAATAGAGAAGCGGAACTCTGATTCCGGGGGAAAACAGTGGGTGTATAAACGTGGCCGTCTTTTGGGAGCCATTTCACGTGGGTGAGGAAAGACAAAGACCTGGTTAGCAAAATGATTTGTACGAGTGTGGGGGGGGCGTTTCTACATGCTTGATTGTAGTTTTGCGCTACGAAAGAAGCGCGGACGTGCCTAAACTCCCGTCCTGCAAAGTAGTTCAAAGAGAGGGGGGACAAGAAAGCGGAAATTCCTGAAAGAGGGACAGCCCCTTGTGGAAGAGTGAGGAAGTGGGTAAAATTGGCAAAAAAGAAAGCGCCTGAAGCGGGAAATCATGGTTTGAAAATAGGAGCGCTGATTGGAAAAAGACGGGTACGAAGGTGCCCATAGAGAGGGCAAAGATCTCGACTCAACCCCAATTGAGAAGGGAAATTGCTAGTGGAAATAATTAGTTGTTTGCCATCAGAGATGCGTTTCAACAGGAGGGAACCGCCCGCAAGACGAGGCAATTTGGAACGGGGATGAAAAAAACGTCAGCATAAAAAAAAAGGGTTGCAAAAGAGATTCACAGGTGAAATTTGGGGGCAAAGAGATCTGTGCACTACTGGATGAAAACTTTTACAGATGGCAAGGGGGGGTAAGGACAGCTTTGATAAATCAATAACATGCCGCAGGTGGATAAAACAACAAAGGCACTCGGATCAAGGGGCAGCGGGCAGGGCAAACGACAATTACATCAAGAAAGAAAAGAGGGGGGATAACAATTAGTCAAAAAAACAGAACACGAACGATGAAATGGGAACACGTGGTAGCTAGGACTCCGACACGCAAAAACCATGTCCTATTATAAAAGGGAAAGGAAAAGAAGAAAGAGAATAGACATGGCAGGACTTACTATTAAACGGCGTGGGTCGTGTGGAGATTTAGGGGTTGTCAGGATAAAAAAAACGATCAATGTCCAAGAAATAAGGAGAAAAACCAGAGAAAAAGGTTGACAAATGCAAGCGCCCTCATTCCAATTAAAGGTGAAAGAAAACAGGGGAAAGTCCGTTAACCAAAAATAGACAAGATTCCGTTCTTTTTAAGCCACTAAGGGGGAGCAAAACAAAGACGGAACGGCGGGCCGGGAAGTTCCATTCGCGATTTAGAGGGGAAGAGAGAAGGTGAGAGTGCCATCAGATAGGGGTTGAAAGGGGGGAAGGGGGGGAAGGTTCGAAAAGGGGAGAAAAATGGTAGTTTCGGACGTCATCAAATGTAGACCTGGAAAAAAGACTGGGCATACATAAACGTTGTTGGGTGGGGGGACTAGTTAACGGGAGGAGGAAAAGGGCTATAAAAAAAAAATTCGTGAACCCCGTCCGCGGGAGCGATGGTGACTCCAGTTCAACGGATGTCCTAGATAAAAAAAAAGACAACCAGAAGAAAAGGGAAGGGGGAGTCAGGTCTGTGAAAAAAAGTATCACGCCATTTCTGGCACTGGAGGTGTCTGACATATAAAGCAGACAAGAAATTGATGTCTGGCATAGGGGAAACCTGGCAGATTGTGACTCAATTGGGCGGTCGAAGGCATTTTGCGTGACCTAGTGAGAGGAAAGAGGAGCAGTAGGGGTGCCATGGAAGAAGAAAGTCACTAACGGGAGGGGGAGGGGCTACGAAAAACAAAAAGGGGGGGGGGAGTGCAGGGTCCGAACCGCTAAGGAATAAGTGAGACATCATCGGTCAGGATTCGTCAAGCTCGGTTGGGGAATGAAGGGACATGCAAGTGGGCTGAAAAATGTTGTCTGTCTGTTACGGATAGGAAAAGAGACTGCGCATTAAGATATCAAAAAGAGCGTGCGATTGGAAAAAGGTAAATTGGGACTATTAAATTTAAGAGGAGAGGGTATTGATCGGTTGCCGAGGGAAAGAAGATGTTGACTGAAAGGCAGTTGGGGGGGGAGGGAAAAATTATCGCACTGGATCTGCTGAGAATCTCTGGGAATTTAAGAGAAAGAAGGGACGGTCACGAAAAAATACACTACTTCAGGAATGATTCTGGTACAAGGGGGGAAAGGGGAAAAAAAGGGGAGCAAAGAAAATAAAGTCGACGTGGGACCGGAATTAGGAACCAAAAATGGAAGGAACCTTTTTCGAAGAACGAGGGAAGAGGAAAAAAACTTCCTGCATGTCTCAACAAGATGCAGCGTCACAAGGACCTCGAGAACGCAGGACCCAAATCAAACGGGAGTGAGTGTCTTTGGTTCGACACCGTGAGAGAACGGGGGGACAGAAGAGGGGGGCGACCCGGAGCTCGTTCGGCAAATTCAGGCTTGGGGCGAAAAGTGAAGGAACGAGCCAAAGGGAGACGACGAAAGACGCCTCCCAGATCCGTTTGAGGAAAGGTTAGTATCGTGGAGAAAAAAAATGAAGTAGGGGGCAAAACGAAGCCTCGAAAGGAGGAGATGTAGGTTTAATCGAAGGGACTGACGGTCAATCCTCAGCCTATGACGAAACGAACGGAAGAAAGGAAAAGAATCCTCAGGTAGAAGGGGGGGAAAAATAAGCACACGGTCCAGGTGCAAAAAGAGGCGATAAAACCGAAAGGCGCTGATAATCAAGAGGAAAAGGGAAAAGTACTTGGGGAAAACAGAAAGTGACTTCAAGGGAATAGACAGACTGGCGGAATATGAGAAAATTCACAAGAAGAGGAAGGCGAAAAAAAAGGGAAAAGATAAAGATCGGCGCGAAAAGTAATTCAGACCAAGAACTCAATGTACGCTGAGAAAAATGGATGCTGGGTATGACTCAAACGAAAAAGAGCGGAGACCGCCATAAGAGGTATATTCTATTATTATGAGAGATTGGGGAACCAAAGGAGGAGGAGAGGAAAATCCCGCGAGGGGGAAGTCTGACGATTGGAATCTTATCTTCCCGGATAAGAGGGGGGAAGACCAAAATTACTGCCTGGGATAGAGGAAAAATGAATAAACCAGGAGACCCACAGGGTTGGGGAGGGCCAAGAAATTCTAATAGAACAAAAATCAGCTCCTGGCTTGTAAGGAAGGGGACACGCCAAATAAAAAAAAACCTTATGAAAAGGGTACTTTGTCGCCGGGTGTCATATTTTCCAAAGCGAAAGAAAAAAGTTGCTCGGGCCTAAATTCGGGGGAAGGAGGATAGAGGGGAGCCATAGTTGAAAAACGGTGTCACTCCCGGGACAAGGAAGGGTGTAGGAAACGAAGATAAGAACCTCTTCCAATGACAAATGGAGAGAGAAAGGAAACGCGGACCGGTGGAGTCGTCCGTCTATTCAACAATGGGCATGGGAGGTAACTGCATATCCATATTGAAGTAGGGGGACATGGGTGATGCCTTACGTCTTGCTAAAAAAAAAAGAAGGGGAGTCAAATAAAGAAACGTGCGTGCAGAGTTCATATAGACAAGTGGTCAGGAGCACAACACTCAGTTCTTTCCAAGACTCTCACGAAGGGGAGGAAAAACCAGGGTAAATTTTTTCGTTCGTGACAACCGAGTACACCCAACAAAAACGGTTGCGATCGGGGGCAAGGGTGTGCCCGCCCATCCGCACCCGCGTGCATCCACTAATAATTTGTTGAACGGAATGGGAATCAAGGGAAAGCAGTTTAACGATGGGCCGAAATCACGCACCGTGTTGTTAGAAGAGTTCACAATGGA
>Ga0179593_1433202_pt1 | contig 13890 bp, 15 predicted proteins | sample CZODoug2_1_08_16_FD_185931 | JGI IMG/M metagenome (GOLD analysis project Ga0179593, IMG submission 185931) | Vadose zone soil fungal communities from Angelo Coast Range Reserve, California, USA - CZODoug2_1_08_16fungal (PacBio error correction) | ecosystem: Environmental > Terrestrial > Soil >...
AGGGCCAAAGGTAAAAAAAGTGTTGGGGGGAAGAGAACAAAGTTGCCCACTTCCTTGACAGCGCCAGGAAAGGCAGAGCATTTGGACCGATGGTGAAGACCGCAGGTAAGGAAGCCAGAGCTTGTCATATTGTCATCAAGAAACGTCCGGACTGGGGCAAAAAGGGGGACGGGCAGAGATGTGGGGCGTAACGCGGAAAATGAGGTGACAGGTACCTTTGAGTAAATTCTCTTTATCGAAAACGAGAAGACCTCAAATGATACTGGGGGGGGGAGGGAAAGTAGGGGGATATCCTTTTAAAGAAGCCGGGACCAGCGTCAGCAAAGGGCGTGACTTCCACCTTCTCGCTCCGACGACAAAAGCCAGAAAAACCCAAAAAGACCAAAAACCACCCAACCTCGAGGCTCTCCGTAGTCCTGTCCGACGATGAGGGAAAAGGCGTTAAGGAAACAAGAAAAAAAACGACAGAAAACGGATTCCAGGGAGACCTTCCGCCCGTCACGAAAAAGAGAACAAAAAGATTACCGGAAAAACTGGAGGGGGGGACAATCCTCCGTTGACGGCCACATTCAATTGCGAGCCGAGCCTTTTAAATGTAATCTCCGGTAGAATGAAGTAAAGGTACTGGCAGGAGAAGGTCTAGAGGGGGGTGCGGCGAGGACGAGGTCGCTAGTATTGGACCGGGAGCAGTCGTCACCTGGGAAAAGGGGGCAACAAAAAGCTAGCTAAGACAAGGTGGACCCGCCGAAGGGTTAAGACCAGAAAAAGGTGGAGAGCATCCGAGCACGGGCTGCGCACACGAAAGAAGAAGCTGGGGGGGTCAAAATCACTTCGGAAGGAGCCTCCCGGGAGCGAGAATAATGTAAGACGGTGGGCGCTTATAAAGGGGGGAAGATTAAGATCAAGGGGATGACAGAGGAGGACGCTCAAAAAAATAGGGCTTACGGAATAGAGGTTGTGGGTGACCTTCCTACCTCTGGGCACAGCTGTCGGAACCTAGTCGATTATTGGTCAAGGGGGAATACAGGGAAACCATGCAACGCCAAAAGGGGAATGGTGACAAAAGAATCCAAAGGGACATCTTGATGGAAGCTCCGCATAGAGTAAAGGTAATCTAATAAGCAAAAAATATCAAGGGAGAGGGGCAAAACGATTACCCTGCCGGTGTTCCTTATGAGAATCGGCTCCTCCTCGCCTAATTGAGGGAGCAAACATGAAACGCGGGGAGGGAAGAACCCTCCATTCCTTTGTGAGATCCGCAGGGGAGACATCCGAAAAAATGAACGTAATGAATCCTAGGTAGGGTGAAGAACAAAACCAGAAGGCTACAAGTTTCTGCAGGCCTTCTATGGTCCTCTGGTGCATTAAAGATCGACGACGAAAGGAGGGGATCACCACTGGGGACGTTGGAGGGAAATGTGGGGGACCGATAAAAAGTCCAGAGGAGAGGCACGAAAGGCCTAAAAAATAGCAAATAGAAGCTTAACGCTTTACCCACAAACTCAAAGAAAAGGGGTCATAATCTGTAACTAGACAAAAGGCAAACTCAAAAAAAAAGGGAGAGCTGTAAAGGGCAATCATTGAACGTCTCTTTTGAAAGGGGGGGGAAGTGCACTTCTGAGAAGGCGGCGTAACGAAAATCAAGTAACCGGGGGGGGTGGACCAGTCATAGGCTGTATCGGAGAGAAGAATTCTTCCCACTGTGTAGGAAAAAAGTTGACATACTTCCCCCCTGTAAGAGGGGGAAAAATGAAAAGCGTACCAACAGAGGGGGACTTCGGGGGGAAGAAGGTCCCTTCGACAAGGCAACAAAAAGATAAGCTGAGAGAGCCTCGTCAATCGGGGGGGGAAAAAGACCTTTTAGTACTGGATTGCCCGGTTTTGAAAGACGAAGGGGCCAACTTGACTAGTTCGAGGCGGGTGGGCGGCAGCATGGCCGGGGGGCTGATGGTCTATGGAGGAGACTTCATTCTTATGGGACACACTCGTGGATTCTAAGGGGAGAGGATCAAAAAACACAACGAGTAAAGAAGAAGAACTAGCAAAGACAGGTGGAGTGGGTGAGAAATAGCTGACGATCTCGCGCCTAGCCCCCGCAGCCCACAAGCTAATCCTCGATGAAAAAACCATACCAATCGACGGGGGGGGCAAAGCAGGGAGGAAAGCACAAAAGGGGAAGCCACCAGGACGTGATATACAACCGTGACCCAGGCGGCATGCAAATTAGAGGTTTCCGGCCCGGAAGGGCCGTCAGGTCCATCAGGGTGAAAATGGGAGAGGGGCACGTGGCCCGTTCAAAAATGGGGGGGTTGCCTAGCAGTAGCGGGAAGGGAAAGAGGAAAATGTATGAAAAAAAGGACAGGGAGGGGGGAAAGAGTGGGGGAATCTTCACTTCCGGCAGCCGAGCCCCATTTCAATCTTAAATAAGGTTCGTCCTACCAGGGAACGAAGGGGAAAGGGTGACCGGGCTAAGTCAAGCTGCAGGAAGGGCGTTTTCCCAGGGAGGGCGTGGTCGCACGCGTTCCCTCTTATCTTGCTCGTCGTTCGGTTTCGGTGCGGGAAATCTGGAGGTGAAAAAAAAAACTGAAAAAGGAAATGAACGTGGAAAGAAGATGGGAAGGAGGTCCTTTCGGGGACGCTTTCTAAAAGACCATCTCCGTATGGGCGCCAGGCGTGCGAGAACATCGGCGGCTCGGTAGGACGGCCCGTGCTGGGGGAAGAATAAAAAAGGTAGAGAAACTGGGCAGTTACTATCGCTGGGGGGGAAGCGTACAGAAAAATGAGGTGAGGAGCGGGGGCGATGGGAGCAGGAGAACAAGGAGAGGGTCCGTGTTGGACATGACGCTAAGGTATAGTCTCGAAAACTCGCGGTCACTTTTTTAGGGAGGGACGAAAACCTTCGTGGCTTAATGCTTGCAGGGGAAAATGTACCGGCAGGGGAGGGTGTCATGTTGGCGGGGGGAAGTCCCTCACTCGAACCTACTTAGAATAAGAAAGCTGCTGCCCTGTGGTAGGGGTAAACAACCTCAGAGATAGACAAGACGGACAGAACTACATACTAACCTGGAGTCCGCAGTCACCAAGATCATCACCAAATTTGACTGAAGACAATGGAAAAATAGTTCACAGTTAAATGAAATAGAAAATTCAGAAGCGGTGAGGAAGGATGCCATCCTGCTACTCTCAGGAACCTTTTACAAAACTACTGTTTAGCTTCAGGAAAAGGAGGATGGGTACAACCCTTTATGTGACCCCCTCGCTTCTCAGATTTAATCGACTCGGGACTGGCAGCTCATGTTGTGAGCACGCCAAGGGGCAGACATTCACCTCCTCAGAGCCTCCAAGCAACCGCTTACGATGGCTCCGGGTGGGGGAATCTCGCGTAGAGAACAAAGCTCAAAAATATGAGCGATCCTTGCCGGGCCTTGGCATGAGGAGGGAGCAAATCCTTAGAGGGCCGAGGTGGGGGAGATCCTTCGGCCGGGGTTATAAATACGGGTCTTGCGGGACGGAAGCGTGTCCGGCCGAATTGCAAGGCACCCATCGGGGGGAAGAATAAAGACGGGCCCTAAACTGCGGGAGGGGGAGGGGGGTGCAGGGAAGCAGAGTGAGAACTTACGTTTCACCGGACCCCAGCTACCTCTTCTTAACCATTAAGAGACAGGATAGAAACACGGCACTCACGGGGGAGGAGGGTTCCTGATAAAGGGGAGCGGGACTGTGAAAAGGCAATGACAGCATGCCGGTAAAAACCCATCCTGAGAGGAATTGCAATGAGGGGACGCGGTTCAGAGTTACTTGAACATAAAGCCCTGAACTCTGAGGAAGGGGCCAATTAAGGGTGGGACTAAAATCGCGGAAAGCCCTAGCCGGCTTCTAAACAATTATTGATGAAAAGTCAAGAAAAGTCAAACAAGACATAAGGGGAATGGGGCCCACTACCGTTTTATCGAGATCACACAACACGGAGGAAAGGATAAGCTCCCAGCGGTGCAAAAGGGAAACCACTTAAACTTTTGACGGGAGGAAGGGGAAAACGTTGAAACTCCTGCCGTGGGAAGCTTGGAGGGCACTTCTATGAGCCGCTGAGGGGAGCCCGACGTCAAGGCAATAGAGGGTGGGGGAAGAGGGGGGGAAAGATGTCACGTCAAGTCTCTCCCAGAATCTCCAATATGGAAATTCGAGAACGGATTATGGGGGCCGATGTCCATTAGTTGGAGAACGGGTGGGTAGGAAAGGGAAGCCTCGAAGGTGGATTCTAGAAAAAACTTTACAGACCTGTTGTCCCCAGTAAGTACTGTGAGTTCTTGGCATACATTCAGTAGGGAAAGCCTGGGGTGGGTAAAGTATGTTCTCCCTTGAGAAAAAGAACAAGCCCAGAAGAAAAGGACGTTAGATGCTCAGGGGACCTGGAAATTTCCTTTCCCCAAAGACTGGAAAGTCGTAGAATACCGAAAGGGAAGGGAAAAAAAAATAAAGAGGCCCGGCGTCCACCGCCGGGGGGAAGGGAAGGACACGCAGATCCAAAACGCCGAAATATAATTGAGGGAAAGAAGAAGGTCCATTAAAACGAGACGGGGCGAAAGAACGTCGTTTTTTAGAACAGAGATTCAAGCAGGTAGGAGGACAGGAAGGAGGAGAGTGCTAAGGAAACAAGGAGGATCAGGTCTGTTGGGTGGTGAACGTGGTGGGGGGGGGGGGGGTTGGGGGGGGGGGGGGGGGGGGGGGGGGGGGGGGGGGGCCCAGATACCAACAAGAAATAGAACAGGTCGAGAGAACGAGCATCGCTACGGTTACACGTGTACGAATGATCAGCGGGGGAGGGGGGGCAGAAACCGGATCGCCTGGAACAGAGGCGAGAGGGTTGTGGGGGGGAAAAAGGGGGGGGGGGGGGAGATGACGTCTACACACTCCCTTCCTGAACCGCGTTGCGTTTCGGGACCGGGGAGGGAGAGGGGTGGGACAGTACTCAAAAAAGAGATCGAGGAAAAAGGGGGGGAGCTTCCGACTGGGGGGGGACTTCCGCCCATGCAGGAACTGGATGATGCTGCCGGCTGTATAGTTCAACGTCACGCCAACCATTGATCTAACAAGAGGGAAAGGGGAAAGCAGCAGTCGCAAAGCAGGGGAGGGGGAAGAGCCTAAGCGTCTCAAAAAAAGGAAAGAAAGGCCTGAGCTCCCATATCAGGGGGCCACACGATAAATTCTACGGGGACAAGGATATCTCCGCGCACCTTGCAAATTCATGAGGGGCAGCCAGAAGGGGGGGGGGACGGGCCAGGAGAAAATACCAGCCAAGGGGAGAGATCAGAAAGGAAAACTTCAGTGGAGAAATGGGCGGTAAGGGGGGGACCATTCATCAGCACCCGCATTGCGACGACTGGCGCTGGAAGGGGAAAGAAAAGGGGCATCAACGAAAGGGCAAGGGAGTATCCCAAAAAGAGAAAGGGAGGGAAGGTTTCAAGAAGAAACGACATATATACGTCACCGACACCTCTCTCAGATCCGGAAAAAGGGAAAAATTACGACAAAAGGAGGACCTAAAGGTGGCAAAAGATGGAAAACCAAAGAAACGAATGAAAGAGGCTTCAACGTTCCCCATCACCAGATGAGCAGCTGCCATCGTAAGGCTTCCTTGCGGTGAGAAAAGGGGAACAAGGTCGGGGAAAAAGTCATATCGGAGCTCTCCAAAAGTCGAAGCAAGGGGAAGGGAGGCCACCCATGTGACATACAGGCACCTGGGCAGATACGGGCAGCATTCCATAGAAAGAGGCAGGGCCGGGGGGCGGAAACAGGGGCAAAAAATAGAGAAACAGCATATCACCAAAGGGAAGTAGTGTCTAACTCCTTGAGAGCGCTGGCTTGTTAAAATAAATTTGCCGGCGGTAGTCGGCGGGGGAAAAAAAGAGGGGGAAGGAGACATGGGAAGGGGATTGCGGGGGGGAAAGGCCCTCAAGGAGAGAGTGAAACAACAAACCGGTCTGGGAAAAATGAGAAGGATCGAGCACAACAAAGGGGGAAGAAAGAGAGAATCCTATGCATTCCACGACTGTGTGCATAGGCTTACGAGAACTACCCCTACAAGGCTGACCAAGAAGGGGCAAAAGCTACCGATCACACTAGAAACGGCGGTAAAAAAGGGAAAAGAAGCGTCCAAGAAAAGGAAATGGGAGATACCAACCGACACATGACCCAGGCGGACGATGCTAGAGATCGTCGCGGATACGCTCGAGGCCATGAAGTCCATGAAAAAAGCCCGCGGTAGTCCAAAGTTTGGGGGGAAGGGGAGTCACCAGGGGCCTAGCAGGCAAGGGGGCCTGGTTTAAAATTATCCGGGGACTTGTGTATCTTGGGGGAGCACGACAGAAGCAGATCAGCATTGAAACTGTAAAGGGACGTGAGGGGGGAATGACGTTACCTAGTAGGGCCGGTGGGATGAAATGGGGCTTTTGATCTCAAGCTGAGAGTGATGTCCCCCACCCCACCGTTCCTCCCTTTAAAGGGGGGGGTGAGTCCCGGAAAAGCTCTCTAGGGTGAAAGCTTATTGCTCGGCGGGGCTTTTAGGCAATACGTATCTGGTTTCAGGCGGACTCCCGTCCCGTGGGGTGAAAGATTCCTGAGTAGGGGCGTGACCTCTGGGCTGGGCCGCTAACATGAGACTTCGAAAATTGAACGTCGTTCTTTGCGGTTCCGGAGGGGAGAGGTAGGAAGGGGCTTCCTGACTAGTATCTCCCCCGTCCGGTCGGGAGACCCTCCTGAGAGGGGTGAAGCAAACATAGAAGGAAAGGGATTGTTGGAAGAAGAAAAGGAGCATGAAATTAACCCGTCACTCAGGTCATAGGGTTGGGGAGCCCGCGGTCTGGTCGCTTTCACGATTAAAGGATATGGGTCTTTGTCCCTTCGAAGGGGGAGATGGGGAACCTGTGAAAACGGTAGGGGCAAGGTGGGAGGGTACGGTTGGTCAAGAAGCGGCTAGTCCCCCTTCCACCTCACAAGGAGGAGAATTTATTAAAGGAAACAACATAAAAGGGACATTAGCGAGACTCATACCCATTGGGGTAGTCAAGGAAATAGGGAACCACGGAAAAATCCCATTTCTTGGGCAGGTACAAAGACGGGCAAGCTTTAAAACTCGAATATTAGGGGAAGAGCTGATCAAAAGAAGCGGGGGGCGAGGAGGCAACAAAGCAGAAAATGAGGAGACAAACATCATGGGGAAATATTCTTCGGGGTAAAAAGGTAACTCTTATCCTCTTTACTCTGGCCTTCAAGGTGCGGTGATGGGAAGACGCCGGGAGAAAGGACATAAAAATCAGAGCGAGGAGAACTTATGGAGCGCCGCCTAATTAATATCGCGGAACCCCCCCTACCTCGAGCCCCGGGGGGCAGGGGGGGAATGAAGAAGGAGGAGGGCAAAACGTGTAGGGAAGCGGGGGTATCGGCGGTCGTGCCTTAAAGGGAATCGGGATTTCGCGCCGTTCTGGTCGCGAAGAAACGTGCACGTAAGCGGGGGGGAAGGGAGATCCGGTACGAGAGATGGAAGCGAGAATTTAACATGGGAAGTCGCCAGGAGGTCCTAAATGGCCGGGGGGCCTCCCCGTGCCGCGCTGGTCATCCCAAAGGGATCGCCCTGAGAGGAAAACAAAATGAGAAAGAACGCCAAGGTGCGACCGGTTCCTTAGTCACCCCCGAGAAATACGGGTACGCCCGTTCAGAGATGAACTCGGGAGGGGCCGTCTAAGAAAAAGAAGCAGAGGGGAGGGCTGCAAGGGCCAAGCTTGAAGCTGGTAACTTTTGTCGGTCATGTAACAAGGGAAAAAGGGGAGACGGGCGCATGACACAGTAGGGGTAGACTACAGCGGCCAATGAAGATCATAGCCGAGGCAGGAGGGGGAGGTCAGGTGAAAAATTAAACATGTCAGGGGGAAAGTGGTCCCCGGAAGGTGGAGCTCTCCATCACAACCAAAGGATGAAAAGAAGATACAGGTCTTTTCCCACATACCGGTTACCGGGAAGCTGATTCCAAGGGGAAACACTGAATGGGAAACTTTTCCGGTGGTAGAAGCCGGCTAGCGATTGCCGTGGCCCCCTGCAGGGATCTGGGCGGCAGAGAGGGGGGGCAGACAAATTGGACAATGAATCAAAACGTCAGACCTGCCAGCATGGCCAGCTCTCTGTCTGTTGCGGCGGGGGAGTCAATGATGGGTTCTTGGAAAGGGGAGTAAATCTCGAGGGAGGGTAGAATTGAACCCGCCTTTCAACGGGCGCTGCTTATTTATTCGTCCAGGGCGCCAGGAAAAAGGCGCAATAAAGAGGGGAAGTCTGACGCCAGTCCTAGACTACCTGAACCCCTCGACCGACAATCTTAAAAAAGAAACGCCTAGGAAATGTACACTGACCCCACGAGCACGTTCGCGGGAGCCCTAAGGAAAGCAAAGAAAAGGAATATGGTAAACAGGGTAAGGCTGGAAAAGAAAAAAGATTGAAAAATCCATGTGACCTCCTCTCACGGATGCCCCAACGCGGGAGCGGAGGGGATCGGGAATCAACGGATGAAACGGAACAAGGGGGGCTGCTCAAGGGGGGCTAGGGGTGGACAGCTTTCGATAGGAAGTTGACCTCAACGGAGTCAAGACTCTCATTTATGCCAGCGGGGGAAGGGCCGCGGACGAGCGGGAAAGCACGGGTGCAAAAAAAGCAATTCCGTAGAGAGAAAAAAGATGGGGGGTCAGGGCGACAGCCGTCCTGGCGCTCCCGGCCGCTCTGGGAGAGAACGACAAGATTAAAGAAAGGGAGGGAAAGCATTCCTTGGAACTCTGACTGTGGTAAAAAACTTACCGGGAGTATGTGGGGGGGGGGGGACATATTTCCGACTCAGGGTCGTCTGCGTCGTCCTCAAACTTTCTTAAAGTTTGGTTCCTCCGACCCAGGGGAGCAGAGGCTGAGGATGGCCTGGGCTATTGCAAGGATCTGGAAAGGAGGAAACCCCGGGAAAAATACCAAATACTGTTCACGGAAACCAGCCAGTCCACAGGGGGGGAGGAAGAGGGATCACATACGAGGAACAGGGAATCAGGAAGAGAGAACAGATCATCTCGTCATGGCCAAAATACCGTAGAAGGGTTGTCGAGGGACTGAGAAAACCCTTAAATTCAAAAATTTCTGGTAACTAAAACCTTCCAGAGAGGGTAAAGAAATACTCAAGTTACGGATCCTCCATCTTGAAGGCTTCCTTACCTAGCAGAAGGGGGAAGAAAGTATCAACCGCAAACTCAGACAGGGGGGGAGAGAAAACAATGCTCTGGGAGAGGACGAAAAACCAATGCCGGACGACCAGTAAGCGATATGCTCATTGATTAAGCGGCACTGACGAACGCGACACTAAATGGGAGAGAGACTATAAGAACAGAGTACCGAAGAGAGAGTGGCTACCCAAACAGGAAAAGAAGAGAACAGTCGTCGCATCTGGGGGAGACCCAGCAGGGCCTCATTCCATAGCTGTCCTTTGGCCCGTGAGTGGCCGCGTGGGAACCTGGCGCAAAAGGATCAGAGAGGCGTCTAGGAAAACAAAAATACAAAACCGTCGTAGTCATTCCTCGCAGCTCATCCAGTCCTTGGGCAAGGAAAAAAACGGTGACTATGACACCTGGCAAAAGAGGGAAAAGCAAAGATCGAATTCTCAGAGAAGCAGGGGCCCTCTAATGCCGGGGCAAAGGAGGAGAGCCGGAAAGAAGGTTCCAGGTTGTTACGACTGTGGGAGGCCGATGGGGGGGACCGGGGTGGTAAACCTTGGCACGGAAGGGGTGAAAAGGTTATTCAAGGGGGAACCAAAAAGATGGGGGAAGAATGGCGTGGGGGAGAGACAGGGGATTCGCGCAGATCGCGAAGTTACAAAGGGGTGATCATATTATAGAGAGACAACATTTTGGGGGATTAAAAGCAATGATGCCACGAACGTGGCATCATACTACGCGAAAATTCGTATCGCACTCAAAAGGAAATTAGGGCCCGTCATAGGGGGGGAAAGGGGGGGGGTCCAAGAAGGGCATAGAACAATGCCGGCCCATCTTTTAAAACGGAAAAGCGGACCTCACGTGAGACAACAGTAAACCAAGAGACGGCGGGTCGCATCGCTGGGAAAAAGGCGTCTACTTGCCCCTTTAAGTGGCCTCAGACGTGCCGGCCGTGGAACTGTGACGCTGGAATTTGCAGAACCATGGGGGGGCAAATCAAGGAAAAGGGAGCATTTTAGTACTAAGAATCCTAGGGGGGGGGGACGAGTCATGATTCATGGGGCATGCACGCCTAATAGGACCCAGGCCACGACGAAAAGGGACTGGAATGTAAAAGGAAAGTGCTGGGGGACAAAGGGGGGCCTGGTTTGTAGTAAGCTTCTGGGGGCCGACTTGAGGGGAAGGTGTCGGAAATAGGATTAAAAAATTATAGTACATATAGGAACTAGTGTGGGCACGTCCCTATCTGAGTGCAAGCTTAAAAACTTAGTGGGGTGACGTCGGTGCTGGGGTCCGCGTGGAGGATCTACCAGACAGAGCGAAACCCTTACTCTTAGGTGAGTTACCTCGGCCCTCCCCGGGTGTCGTTCTTTGGGGGATTGACGAAGGGAGGAGTGCGACACAGGAAGGGAGGGCGGGGGAACGCAAGGAAAAACGACCTCAACCCTCAGTTGCTCGGGCAGCAATTGGAAGGAACAGAGACTTTGGAGTCTGGTTGGAAAAAGGACAAACCGCGTCAGCAATAGAGATAACACTTGCTCGAGGTCTTCTGAAGGTCAACCTTGATGTCCCTTCTACTGCAGGCTGGTCAAGTTCCTTCAGTTGTACTGTCACGTAGATCCCTCACAAGGAAATAAGACCGGAGACTCAGCCCAAGGGATCACAGGAGGGGTAAGGAGAACACAAACTAAAAGGAGAAAGATAGAAACTAAGGGATCATAAACGGCCAGGGGGATCCTTCATAGAACGCAGCCCCGGGATCAGACACCGCGTCGGTTACATCACAAGGCATGTCAAAGGCCGCTAATGGAAAATGAAGCGGGGGGTTTCGCCTTGTGGACAGCGCCGATCGCGCTGTACGCCTGAAATTAAAGCGAAACAAACTCTGGGGAATAGCAACAAGGATCGGGGACCAAAAGTGAGGAATGCAGGCGGAGGGGGAAGGGCTCCCGGCAGCTCAGGTGCGGTGAAAAGCCGGGAACCAGTTCAATACTACTCTCGCGGCAAGCGACCGGACAGAAAGACTATCAGACATGTAAAGTCTAGATCGATCAAACAAGAGCCTACAACGCAGATCGCACGCATCCGTTCCTGGAAGGAACGAGAGGGGGGAAAGACAGGGGTCTACAAGGGAAATGGGGTTCCACGAAAGAGGGGGGTTCGTTACATGGTGCACTGAAATCTTTCTTTCGGGTAAAGTCTGGGGTCGCTAAAAGAATTAACGGGACGAGGGGGGGGCGAAGGAAAACCGGCGAGCTCGAGCTTTCTCTACAGTGGGGGGAGTCGAGGTAGAAGGGAGGGGACGAAGGGACGCAACTGACGCCAACCGCAGAGAAAGTTCTCATAAAAGGGGAACAAAGGCCAGAGGCCCCGGTTTAAGACGGGGGAGGGTTACTCATCACCGAGGCGTACGACACTTGGAAGAGGGGAAATCATTGAGACGCCTCACATAAGCAGCGGGCGCTTCCAATGGGAGGGAGGGCTCGATTGTCGTGAAAAAGAGAGATGACCAAAGAGTGAGGCAGCCGCAAACCGGCGGGGCATACAGCTCTGGCGAATCGCTAGCCTCACCAGTCTCCAGGGGCCGTCTTTCCGCGTGCAGACCGAACCACGGGGAACGGGGGGGACTGTTGAAAAAAGGGGGGGGGAAGTGGGGTGAGCTCTCAAAAAAAAAAGGTTAGGGAGAAAAAAAGATAGATCCACATAGTGTTGCAACAGGAACCTTATGACAGGGGGAGCGGGCACGGGGAAAGTAAGGGGACAAAGGTGGATAGATGAGAGAGGAAATGGGGAAATCAGGTAGCATCACCTCAGGGAAGACCAAGTTTTGAAGGAGGGAAGTTCAACGATCATCATTCCGAAGGCCAGGGCGATCGGGAGAGGGGAGGAAGGGTGGGAGGACCGGCGGCCATGGGGGTCAAAAGGAAATGCTTACCCATTCATAGGATTTATGCAACCCGCCGGTCCGCACCGGCGCTGCCGACTTTGGTTTACGTCGATACGAAGCCGCCAGGGAGGCAGTCGGGTCCAGGACGGCACAATGGCCCGGTTACCGTCATACCTTCGGGGGGACAGCTCAGGCCAGCTGTCTCGAAGGAGGATTGTCCGGTCCCCACGTACTGTGCAGGTGTTACGGGAGACCCAGACGTAAGAAGAAGAAAGATGGTGGCTCCTCCTTGAACGGAATCGATCCACCCAAGGAAGGATGACCTGCGTGCTCCTCTCCGGTCAGTCAACGGCTACGTGCTAGACATCGGGTGAGGGGGAGAGTTTGAATAAAGGAGAGGAAGGCCAAGGAAAAGGTCGGTCGACTCATTCGAAGACGGAAACGGTCGCGGAGTAGTTTACCTCTGCCGGCGGCCGTCCACTCAGGGGGCGTCGGGTCTATATGCGGAAAGAGGAGAAGCGGACAGCACGGGGGGCAACACCAAGACCGTGGAACTAAAAGACCAATCCGTGGTTAATGTTAGTAAGGAATGGGCGCAAGAGATGGCATCAAGGAACAGATTCAAGAAAGAGAATTAGACTCTTGGATTGAAGGAAACAGGGATGTCAGAAAAACCGGGGGGGAGGTTACTAGAAACTCATCGAATCTGCGTCCCGTAGGCTCACGATGGGGGAGGACACTGTACCTCTGAGGTTTTTGCCCCGTGGGCTTGAAAAATGAGGGGGGCAGAAAACGGAGGAGGCGAAAAAATAGGAGCGGCATGGTCCCGTCGCTCCACACCAGGGGGGCAACCTCACGGTGACAAAGAATCGGAAGGGGGGACATAAAATTGGGCGGCCGGGGAAACACGCGGACCAATGTCAGCGAAGGAGATCATATCATCTCTGATGGGGCACACTATTACCCCGACTGTCCTTAATATGCTCAGTCGCCAGAAAAGGCGATGAGGTCCTCGCAAGGAAAGGGGGGCGCCTCCCTCAAGGCCCGTGGGTCCGATGACTCACATTTGCATCAGGAACCCGTCCGCCTTATCACGATGCGCCTAGGTCAAAAGAGACTCCGGCTTACATTTGAGGGGAAAGCGATGGTAGAGGCGAATCACTCTTCAGAACCCCTCTTATACCTCTCAATGTTCCTGAATTTAAGCAATCCCTAGGAACGGTCCAAACGGAAACGCCGCGCTGAGCAAAAAAAAAAAAAAGAAGCTCTGGTTCCTACCAACCGCAACTAACTAATACGGCAAGGAGCGATCCCAAGAAAGGCACACGAAAAGCAACCGGTAAGGTTCCAGTAAAAAGGGGTGATTGGGGCCCCGTTAACCTGGAAGGTCATTGGGATCATTCGTGAGAGGAAACAGAAAGAGAAGCTACCTCAAGGCTTCGAAAGATCAGCCAGCGACCCGGACTTTCTGTTCAAAACAGTTTTGAAATAAAAGGAAAACCCGGAAGATCGGAAAAGAGTCTACGAGGCAGGCATGCAGGTAAAGTAGCCAAGAACCGGACTCCCGAAGATCTACTCCTCAGGCTGCATGTGCAAGGGGACTTTTTGATCCTGCTGTGAAGGAAAGTCTCGGTGGGCAGGTTACACGATGTGCAGTGTCAGGAAGGTGGTGAGGTAGAGGATGGAATACGATGCTTGCGGGAACGGGGGCTATTCTGAGGGGAGAACGAAGGAGCAGCGCGTAGCACATCCAAAGGGGGGGAATTCAAT
>Ga0179593_1449100_pt1 | contig 13890 bp, 13 predicted proteins | sample CZODoug2_1_08_16_FD_185931 | JGI IMG/M metagenome (GOLD analysis project Ga0179593, IMG submission 185931) | Vadose zone soil fungal communities from Angelo Coast Range Reserve, California, USA - CZODoug2_1_08_16fungal (PacBio error correction) | ecosystem: Environmental > Terrestrial > Soil >...
ACGCTTAGAGACACCATTTCTGAAAGTCACACAGGGATAACGATTTAAAAAGGGCCAATGGAACTTCCGAGAATATAGGAATTACTAGATTATTCAAACGATATACTGCCTTCAGATTCAGTCAAGAGAGACTGCGTGTGTCGGGGGAGGACCGTTTGGATAGGAAGTCTTGGAAGGATTGTTTTGCAGAAAAGAGCCAACGTTTACCGGGTCTAAAAACACACAGTCCAGTACACCGGGGAGCGTAAGGTAGCTTTTGCCGCAACTATGTATTTGAAAAAATCAAAGGGGACAAAACCCCAATATTGAAGAAGAGGTCTTGGAGACGATCCATGATTTAATGTCGGGTAACCACCAAGGAGAGAAATGAGGGGCCAGGGGGGATCAAGGAAACGGGATCGGACCATCTGGTTTAAGAATGGTGTAATAAAAACTTAAAAGTGGTTTGGGAAAAGCATAGGCTGAAAGTCAGAAGGGGGAGATCGGGGAAAGGGGGTTTGGGGCCGAAGCTTAGGAATCCTAAAGGGGATCGGGAGGAATAGGGGGTAGTCGATCAGCAAAAAAGGATTTTGGAAAATGGGAAAGTAAGTGGCGTCAGTATGGAGCTAAAAAAGACTGTGTGGGGAAGCCCCCAGAAAAACTCGTGGCCCGCCATGCAAATGGCTGCGGGAAGAGGAAAGAGAGCGCTGGGGTCGGGAAGAGGGGGGGGCCGGAAGGCCATCAAGACTGAAAGAAGGAGTCCAGTTGGCAGGGAAAACCCAAAAAAAAAAAAAAAAAACTGATGTCGAGGAATGCTCCTCGGAACGGCCATCGATTTCTGGGGAAGACATAAGCGACCCGGCAAAAATAAAAGAAAGAAACAGAACCCAACAGGATGAGAAGGACCCGGAGTACAAGAAAGAGGGGGGGCCTGATCGGCTACAAGGGGATAGGTCCCGAAACGTGTGAAATAAACGGCATCCGCTTGAAAAGGAAAAAGCATGGAACGAAGGGTACAAAAAGCCAGCAGTGGGAGTAAAGGAGGAATCTAACTGTGAGACTAAAAGCTGCGCACCCTCTGCAAAAAACACGTGGGGGGGGGGGGGGGGGGGGAAAAAAAGGAGAACAACTGAAAAAGACACTAACCAATAGTTCCCAAACTGGGGGAACACAAAAGGAACATCTTGAAGGGAAGAAAAAAAAAACACAAAGAGATCAAACAACTGATAGTAGGGTGGCTGGCGTCAGCTTTTAAGGTACTATCCTTTGAAAAAAAGGGAAAAAGGGTCGGCGGGTGGGGGATTCAGGGGATAATTGCGCAGGGGTTGCCTGATTTAGGAAGAGCAAGTCGAATGAGACGCCAAGAGGAGCCTCTTTTCCCGACAATGAGGGGGACGTTAATGGGGGGGTCAGACAAGGGGTCATATAACAGGCATGTGGTCATCGGTACTCGCTACTAGCTCTACCAAAGAAGGGGTTCAGGCTGATGCCAACCATTGACAAAAGGGCTCCGAGGTATTGGGTACCCAAGGGCGGAGCATCGGGGGTGTCGGAAAAAATTAAGGAATCATGCCGTTTCGGCGGGAAGGGGTTCAGAAAGGAGATTTCCGCAGAGTTATAAGCGAAAAGCCAGAACTTGGTGAGGGGGAAACGCGGCCGGGGTAAAACCTGAGAAGGGAAACATGAGCGACTTCAGAGCTTATGGGCTTTGAGGAGAAACTAATCTGTGACCAGCCGGAAAAACAAGTTGGCATGGTCCGCAATGATCCGGAATCATGCAGCTAAGGGAAAACTAATAGGTGGTGGCTTGAGACCCATGAAAAAAACCCAGGGTAAAGACTTGGTCACATAACGAGTCCGGAACACTCGAACGACGAGCTCTGCCGAAAAAAGGGGGGAAGGTCGACCAAGGGTCACGGGGAGCCCCGCTGTTTCTCCAGGGAACACTAACATAGCAGCCGATGGCGCAAGGTCAGGGAAAACTCTGGCGGGACAACTTATTTCAAGTGGGGAGGACAATGGGCGAAACACAGATGGGTCTATTGAAGAGGACTCTACAACTGGACAGCCTAGAGTTGAAAAAAGGTTTGGGGAAAGGAAAGGAATGGACCGGGGCGCTGGCACGGACACGAAAACAGTGAGAGCTGCCCTCGGGTGGTGCGTGGGGGAGCAACTGTGAGTTTGAGGGGGAATATGTACAGCAGGTGGCGGGCAACGCATCCATACGGAAGTCCTCCATGAAGGGGGGGGGTTGTGCGAAAAATCCGGGGCGCCCGTATAAACAAACTCTCATTGTCTAAACCTAGCTAATATCCACGCCTATCCAAACTACGCAACAATGAGACTAGTCTTCGAATATCTGACGGATAGGAGAAGTCCAATCTGAGGAAAACGACAGGATTAAAACGATAAAGGAAAAGGTTCAAAATCGCCCTCAGCAATCTGTTGAGATTCCGAGTGGCGAATCCTTGTGTGGAGAAGCCGCTGGTTACTTGGAAAGGGATTTAGCCGCCAATTGTTCAAGACTGAGCCCCGGAGAAGTAGCAAGCGGCCGCCAAAGGGGGGGGGGAAGAGAAAAGCCTTCTCGAACTGTTCACACCAGGTTCTGGTCATAACTGGAAAATGTCAAGGAAGCTGCAAAAGGCCCTCCAAAACGGGAAGGAGCCCTAATCGTGTGTGAACGGAGTTTTGCTGAAGGCTACCAGCGCTCGTAGCAGGAGAGGGAAGCACGGGTCGGTACGAGGGGGAACTCCCTTTGCGGGGGAAAAAGGGACGAAAGCTACGGACAATAATGAAGGAATTTTGGGCGGCCTTATAGAAGGGGTGAGTCCTGCCACAATGTTTTAAAGACGGGGAGATCTGATGGAGAAGCGATTGTGGGCAGAAAAGGAGAATATCGTTATTCGCAATCAAGGAAAAGAAAAGAAACGTTCCTGCCCTGCTGGAACCAAGGGGAAGCACTTTTGCAGATAGTCGCTGCGGAAAGAATCGGGGAAGGTGCCAGGCCGGAATGGGGGGGCGCACGGCCGGCCCAGGCGTGCGGTCGACGATTTGATCTCCAAAGGTGGAATGTGTCGGTACACAGCGACTGGGGCGTGCTCCCAGGGGGGGAAGGGGAAGTAAAAGGGAAAAGCAGGAAGTCCTTGGAGGGCGGTAGGGACAGCGTATATTTTTGAAAGCGATTGATTCGAAGCGCGCCGTTCAGAAGGGGGACCCGCAGTTATGCGTAAGAAGCCGGAGTCACCGGGGGTCACGCGAAAAGCGCTGACGGGGGGTCGTGAGATTGTGAAAAGGAACCCTCGCCCTCATGCTGTCCGGGCTGTCTCCGCGCAAGGGGAAGGAAATGGACCTTATTTGTGAGGAGACCCATTACAATTCAAGGAGAAGAAGAAAAAACCCCGGAGGGGTTTAAGGGAAAAATAGAGAAAAAATTTTAAAGGGGGGGTCAATCACCAAAGGGGATTAATGGGTAGTCGCGGGCCAACGAAAGACGAGGAGGCGATGAAGGAAAACAAACATCATCCCTCAAAAAGGGGGCGTCGCCTGCCGTCCAAGGACTCGGGGGAGGACCCGAAAGCATAAGCCGGCCAGGAAACAGCCGAAGAAAAAGCAACGCTTTTTACACGGAGAAAGAGTCGAACGAAGAATAGAAAAAGGGGAAAGTCCGTTGAGAGGGGAAAACCACTGGGACACTTTCAAGTCGATAAATGAAGTCCCCCGTGGTTGAAACAAGAGAAGAGGGCGGCAAACTTCGGAGAAAGCAAGAATAAGGAGGAAGGTTAGCACACCACCGGGACGGAAAGAAAGATGCCGAGCCAGCATATATCCAAAGTGACGAACAGCGGAATTCGAGGGGGGGGACATGGGTCCTTTACTTGGAGAGGGGAAGCAGTTTGGTTACGAAAAAAACCCACACCCAAAAGGATAAAATGACACGGCCATCGAGATGTGGGGCAGGAAGGGCAAAGTTATAAAGGAAAAAAAAAAAAAAAAAAAAAAAAGACAGACCGGACCCTTCAATTGCGGAAGGGGATTTCTTCAGGGGGAACCAACGGAGTTCGAACGAACCAGTGCCGAACACCGCGACGAGCGGGCGGGCAGTATCATCCTAAAGGAAGCTCTCGCCACCACGGTATCTTTTAAAATGAATTTGGAAGCGGAACCGGACATCCAGTTAGTGAAAAAAATGGTAGGCAAAAGCTTTTCCGTTCGTCTGCGCGCTGAGACAGTCGGGATGGCACATCCTAAAAAATGTTTCTAGAAAAGGAAAAAAAAGAGAAGCCCTTGATAAAAAACATGCCCGGAGACACAAGGGGAAGAGCAACAAATTTGTAAATGGGAGTTCAAGGTGATAAAAGTGGTTCCCGAATATTGGAGAAAAAAAAAAGACCCGTCAAGATATTCCGAATACTACTCTGGAATGGGGGAAACTATGGCAGGGTATAAGAAGGGGAGGCGAAGGCCGGAAGTGGGGTCCGGAGAACCTTAGGACAAAAAAAAGGAGTCATACCGGGGGGCAAGGAAAGATGCGGTTTGAAAGAAAAAGGAGGTGATTTGTAAAGTCAAATTGACCAACAAAAAGAGTATTAGCCCCGCGAAGCATTTGAAGTTACCTGTGAAAAAAAGGATTGAATTTACCCACAAAGGGGGAGGAAGGATAGAGGCCAATTTTTATAGTAAGGAAACGTGATACGGACCAGCGGGTGGCAAAGAAAGGGGCAAAAGAAAGGAAAATGGGGAAAATCAGAGCGTGAAGATTAAATCGGAATACTTGTTAGGGGTGGGGCCGGGCGACCTCTATGCGGTACGCGTCAAACTGGGCGAATCTTGTTAGAAAAGGATCGAGAGTTCGTCGATATGGAAAGAAGCCGAAATTTTGAAAACTCACCGACTAGATGGGGAGAAGCACAACCCTCCCTTTTGTGGGTAAAAAAACGACAGGAAGGGCCGGGGAAAAAGCCATGCACATGCGAGTTGAAGTGCCTTCCGGAGGGAGCCGCTTCAGTCCATAAAGAAGAGCAAGAAAGGATCGGTCCTTTGTGACAAAGCCCTCGGGGAAAAGCAACGAAAAATTGATGGCGCAGGATACACCCCCTAGTTCCGGAAAAGAGAAAGTTCGAAAAAAAAGAAGATACCAAGAGAAAACGACATGGGATCCTCCCTTCTCTAGGTACCGACTCAAAGAATTCTACTGGGGGGGAAGAAAGGCAAAAACGCTGGGAGAAGCGAAGCAGGTGGACAAAAGCTCTCCAGTAGACAGGAGGGAAAAAGGGAAAAAGCATTTTTGGTCCCATAATAGGCCTCGCAGGGAAACTCCATGAAGTAGTGAGCCAAGGGGGCAGTCGGCCAAAAAAAGGCGGGGGACAGTTACCAGAGACAAAGGAGGAAAGAAGGTAAGGTGAACCATTTTGAACAAGTTATTGTAACAAGGAGGGAATAAGCACTCAACAACACACGGAGGGAGGAATTTGTGTCGGGGGGCGGAGGGCAAGCAGTCAAGGGACCGCCGTGGTGAAAACCTGGTGAAAGAAGGGGGGGGAGTCGGGCGGGGGTCGTCATTTGGATAATTGTTGGATGAAGGCTTGCTTCCACTCAAAAAAACTTCAAGTCTGAACGCAAGAGAAGCCTCTTGGGAAAAAAAAGGTCGGGGGGTCCTTTGTGCGGTGGGACCGGAGGGAGCACAGGCGCTAAATCGGAAACCGGTGGGTCCGTCGCTCTAAAGGAAGAGGGAAGGAGGGAAGTTGCCACATCGTTCCGCGTCGAATGCCAGGGGGAAAGGTATGGGAAAGGCTCAGCTGATCATCCTGGGGTGTCAAAGACAGGGCTCGGGGGGGGGGGTTCTTTTTAAGTCGGAGGAGGGCGAACAAGCAGAGAGAGAAAGGCCATCAGGAGTTTGGGGGGGAACGAGGGGCCTGGGGGGGTAAATTTCTCAAAAAGACAAGAGCTCCTCCTTCTCATTACTGAGGAGGCCGCAGGCATCCCTCAAAATCTCGCTTTGAAAGCACAACAGAAGGGTCCAAAGGGAAGGGGCTTTCCTTCAGATCAGGCGGAGGATCACCACCAACTGGGGGGGGTGGGGATCCTCAATATAAGAAAAAGTGGGAGAAGAACGAGTTAGAAGAGAAAATAACGATGAAACGGCCAGAGAGGGGAAAGAACTACAAAAAGGAGAAAACGTAACAAAAAAGTGAGGGAAAATTTTTTTCCCCGAAGGTAAACCCTGAAACAAAAACGAGGGGGAGAGAGAAGTACTGCAGTCCTAAATCGGCGGGAAAACAAAGGGGGGGGGAAATTTGGGGTAAATCGAAAATGGGCGAGCAAGGGGGAAATTCAGTTACCAGAGAAAAAAAAGACATCAAGTCTTCCATGGGGGGGGGGGGAAGTGCCGAAATGAAAGTCTATGTCCCCGCAATGATCTGATCAGACTAGTGCTAGTGGGCCACGGGAGGGTGGGCTTAGCATAGGCAGCAAGGTGAGGCAATATCCCTGCTTACCTCCCAAAAAGACTGTGTTGCGAAAAAAATACAGGAAAGGAGGTGCACACCACGCTCATCCGAGCCATGGACCGAGGGCAAAGAAGCCCCCTCCAGTCAAGCGCCGAAGAGTAAAGGGAATTGACGACTTGACAGGGCGAGAAGGGGAGAAAGAGAGGGCAAAAACTGCGGGCGATCAACGGCGGCAATACATCTGGTTGACGTGCCCTAGTGTGAAAGCAAGCAAAGTTTTTTTCTCCCTCGTGGGGGATGGGGACGAAAAGGGGGGTTCAGTAGATTTAGGCTACCCGTGAAGGGCGAGGCAGAGAAGAGTCTTTCCTTTCTACTATCATCGACTGTTAAAATTGGGGGAAAAAGTCAAAAAAACCGTCTTATAAACTCGAACCGGGGTGGGGTCTCTGTTTTAAAAGGGGCTAGAGCTGGTAGACAAACTTGTTTCTTTTATCAAGCCGTTGCTGGGAAGGAGAGGAAAAAGGAAACGGGAATTAGACTGGGGGGGGAGCTCTATGGGGTTGCCCGAATAAAAACACAGATTTTACAAAAGCCTCTAAGGAAGTCAGGATCGGGTGTGGTGGCTTCCCCCAACTATAAAGTTCAAGAAGAAAAAGGAAAGATCATTAAGAACGCGCCAGGGGACGACCGCCACTGGGGGATTCGAATGATCAGCGCACTTAGGACCGTTGTCCGGACAAGGGGCGACGGCCGAAGGGGGCGACGGCGGTAGAAAAAAGAAGGCTCGCCACGAGGATTGTCGGAAAAGGGGGACGAGTTGCTCTCTCAGAGGTTGAAAGAGGTGGTTTCCGCCGTCACGACAATAGGGGGGGTAGGGCGTGGTTCCCGAGAAAAGGAAATGGAAGTTTTGTCACGCTCCCGTAGGGTCTCCTTGAACGGCTTCGCAATCAATCTGCAGAACGGGTGTAAAAGGGAAGCTCTATAATGGTGGGTTTCGGGAGGACCACAACCAATGTCAATCGTCGGGGGGGACCCACTAAAAACCAGCGATGGCATAGTAAAATTACATGTATTGGTGCTACCCCAGTTACAATTCTAGAAATCAAGAGAGGTTCCTCAAAAGAAGATCCAAAATTCGGGGGTATACGAACGAAAAACTTAAGCGGGGCGAATTGGGTAAGGCTGCAGGGGGGAAAACTGACAGCCTAGGGCATTCGTTCCAAAATCATCACTCCAAATAGGAGCGAGCACCGAGGGGAAACCGCAGCGGAGGAACAAAAGAAGCGCGCCACGGAAAAAGGCGCGCAAGGGTAATAGAAAGCATCAAAGAACAAGGAGGAGACAAAGATCTGCTGTACGATTTCTTCAACCACCGATGTAAACTTGAAAAGTCCAGGAAGGGCGCTGGGACCACGAGTTCAAAGGTGGGGGTACTAAAGGGAGGGGGGGCCACCCTTCACTCGGCGGCCTCTTCGGCAGTGTATGACTAGCGAAAGCAAAGTTAGGGAATGTTCCAGTACGACAAGAATGGGCCATACCACTTCATGATTAGGGAAAAAAATTGGAAAACCTTGATTGGAAGAAATAGGAGATAAGTTGGGTCGCCAAGGTAGCGACCATCGAGGAGGGAAGCGGGGAGGAAGTGCAATTTGGAAAATATAAAACAATTCCCTTCATTCAGGGGGCGGGGATCGCGGGTTCTCGCTTAAAAGTGTAGGGTAGACCAGTGCCGGATCATCAGAAGAGCAGGTCAAATAGGAAACAGGAGCCCCACAAAAACGAGGGAAGCTTTCGCGGGGGGGAAAAAAGTCAAGGGATTACCAATGTTTTAAGAGGGTAGATGGGGGCCAGCTTCTGGACTCCGAAAAGAGGCTAAATACCCGTCGAAGACTGACTGGGCTCTAAAAAATCCCATAATCCTCGTGTAGGAGAAAACAAGGTAATTAGGACTGCGACAACATCTGGGGGAAGAGGGGGAGTATCGTAAGATACGGCGTTGGGGGTCCCAAGGGAGTACGGAGAAGGGAGACAAGAAGTCGAAGAAGAAGCTGGGAAAAGGGGCGCGTTCGAGTTCTTGGAGATGGCGGGGAGAGTCAAAACTGGGGTTCTACGACGCCCCTATTTCGCAAACACTCTGATAACAGGGGGGCGGAGGGTTCGGGACCTGACAGGATAAATATTTAGGTGCACATTACCCACAGAACAGTGAGAAACACGAGCACGGACGACAAGAATTTCAGGGGAGGGCCATCGCCTGAATTCTGGTAATCAAAAAATTGAGATGATGCCTGGTCCATGTGGTGGTCCAGCTTGAATGAGAGGGAAAAAACGGGTCCAATGGGTGAAACGGGGTAAAGTTTTTCCAGACAAGTCCGATCATCGGCTAGAGCGCAGGGCGTTGGGTGGCCGGGGGAATCTTCTTGCTACAGCCTCAAACTGGGAATCATGAAAAGGGTCTATAGGCCCTCGTTCTGGTTGAGGACTATCCGGGTCTCGGACAAAGGAATGTACCGGTTCTTTGTTGGTAGTATAGGGGACAAAATAAGGGGGGGGGAGCGACAGGACACGATCACGCCCTGCCCTTGGAGAGGTTGTTGAAACAAGAGAGCGTTGATTTGGAGGGGGAAGGAGGAAAGGCCATACGCTCTGGGTTCCGGTAATTAACCAAAGGCAGGAGGGTTAAATACTCCTTGATGATCAAAGGTCCCCAGAAACCTCTCCCTTTCAGGACACCAAAAGCAGCCCGCAAAATAATACCCAGGAAGAAAAAAACTAAACAGGAGATCCCACGGAGTACGTAAACGACCGAAAAGTGAGCCCTGAAATGGGGCGTCAAGGGGGCGGTATATACTACTGCCATACCTAGGAACATGAAATAGCGCATGTGGAAAGTGAGAAAAAAAAGGCACCCAAAGATGTAGGTCCCGAGAGGCAGACTAAAGGAACAGAAGGAATTGAGAGTCAATCAAAAAAAGGCACCACGGCCGCAAGAATAAAACTAACCAAATTCCAATACAGGGTTTCACCGGACTTCATGAGAGTCATACGCCAAGCCAAAAAATCTCTCTGAAAAAAAAAAAGGAAGAGGGGGAAGAGTTGGGGCTTGGCGGAGTAGGACCGGGGAATTAAAACGGGGAGGGGGGGCGGGGGCGGTTTCTTGAAGGTTTGATAAGGGGTTTTTTCGTGATGACGAAAAAGAAGTGGCCTTCAAATGAGAATCCAGCTTCTCACCTCAGGACACATTCGTAGGGTGGGGCCCCTGAACAATTCGTTCGAAAAAGGAAGCGCTGCCCTCGGTATGTGCCAGCAGAGCCTTTTTCGCGGTGCAATTATGCCACCCCGGTTCGGCGCGAGGATGGGACCTCAGAAGGGATCAGGGGTGGGTGTTCGTCGATCTCGGGTTTCGGGTCGGCGGGGGTCTAAGAGCAGAGAGACAAGGAGTAGTGGACAGAGGCAATGGGCACGGTCCATGAGCCTTTCGCTTATGGCCGGGACAAAAAAGCCACATCTCTCTCTGTGAAGCCAAAGGGCCCGCCATTTGAAGTAGCAGGAAGGAGCGGCAAAACTTTGTGGTGGTCAGGAAAGGATGCCGCACCGGTATCAGAGGGTAGAAATCGGAGTCGGCAGAAAGTCTAACGAGCAGTGAGAAAAAGGGGGGACTTATACCCGGTTAAAGGATGCAGGGTAGGGGAAGAGTCTCCCGCAAAAACAAGCGCCAGAAATCAAGGTAACGTCGGAAGAGCCTGGCGGTATTTTCTTGGTCAATTCCTGTGGGCGAAAAGGGGTCGATCAATCCAGCTTGGAACTATACACGGAAGAAGTATCACAACTTTGGGGGAGCCCTTAAAGAAGAAGCTGAGGAAAAGCACGATTCGTAATCTCGCGTCACGGGTTCAACTGTGATGTTTAAAACATAGTTCATAAATGGGCGCAACGCAAGATAATCGGGAACGGGAACTTACAAGAAAAAAGGGAGCCGTATCACAAAACTCTCATTGGTCTTATCGGTAAGATATAAAAGACCCTCCTCAAAAGTCTCCCTCGATTAGTCTTAACTATCGGGGGCGGCGTAGAGTGAAGAAATGTTCCGGGAGCCGGGCAGGGTGACATCACCTTCGCACGCGAAGCCCTGTGTACCTCAAAACTCTCGAATGATAGGGAACCGGAGGGTAGAAAACATGGAGTATGCAGAGAGCGCCAGCGGGGGAACCCGCATCGGGAAAGAGGATCTCACTGTAGAAAAAGGGAGGGTCTAATCCGGGACGGACTTCAATCTGGGGAAAAAAAACTTGGGTGGGCGCAGGGGAAGATGAATATCTATTTACCATATTCCTGGAGGATCTGCAAGGGCTATGCATCAAACCGCAAGGGAATGACGAGGAACATATAACGGAATTAAGGACATTTTTGAAATTTGAAAAAAGTGAACGGCAAAGGGTTACACATCCTCGAGGGGGAAGGGGGATGCATCGATGGTGGCGTAAGCATACGTTATTCCAGCAAGAAACTGTCCCAAAAAACGTTAGCGAAGAGCGGGAATCACCGGGGAGGGAGGCTCAACGCCATCGCCGGGCATATCGGCAAGGGGGTGGAACCGACGATGCAATGCGGGGTAGAAGATGCGAAATTGCTCGAAAAAACGTGGAGCTTTGTTACAAAAAGGGAACCAGCGACTTGGAAGTGCTAAGGGGGCATCCAACGGCCACCGAAGGACTTAGATGAGTTCCCGGGGAAGCGGAAAAAGCTATTGGGATGGCGCGCCTTGAACCTGGGAGCTTATGCTTTGGACCCGCAGTGAGTGAAGCCGGGGGTCAAACAGGCGAGATTTGCGTTATTAGGGGGGCAACCACTAGCGAAATTATGGAAAAAAGAAGGTCAACCGCGGTGGCTAAATTATTCCACATGCCTAGAAAGTGGATGCGACCACTTCCAATTCTGAGATAGACGCAACAACACCAAGGAGAGGAAAAGAGAATGGAAAACTCACTCAATACTTGACATGGGTTAAGGAGTAGGAATTTAGAGGGAACGTACATCCCCGAGGACTCCTTTATCAACACCATCTCAAGAGAGGGGCGAGCGAGGACCCGGCTTGAACAGCGTTAGGGCCCCCCCCAAAACGAAAAAAGGAAAAAGCAACGACAGGAGAACGGCGCGCGGGACAATTTACTATAAATTTCGGAGGCTCCGCCATCAAAGAAGACGAGTGGGTAAAACGGGCAACACCTATGGATCACGGGACTAAAATGGAGCGCTGGCAAAGCCGGTTGTTGGAGACGAAAGAACTGCGCCTTAAGTCTGACCTCACTACTGGAGGAGGCAATGCACAAGAGAAACGTCAGATGCGAGCAGATATCTCTCCAATTGACAGACACATAGACGGGACGTAGTCGAGGAGGGACGGGGTTGCCTTGACGGGCTCTAGTTGGAGCCAGAATTAAAAAAAGAGAAGGGGGGAGGGACATCTGTGGCAGGAAGGGAGGTGGGGGGGAAAGGAACGCCCAAATTCCTTCCTGCCTTAGCAGGAGGAAGTTGCTCTCCTTCAACTGCAAGGGGAGTGGAGTACGAAAACATACAGGGGAGAAAACGAGCGCGGCACAATAGAAATCGCACCCTCGAAACAAACAAGAATGTGACCCCAACGGGTCCCTTTTGACTGAAGGGGCACAGTTTATGAACAGAAATGGGGATAAAGGGGGACAGGCCAGAGGGAAACTTCCTCTGAGGGGGGCGCCGGATCGCGTAACCCGGAGCAGAAAGGGTAACCATGGGGAGCGAAACCCCGAGCTAATACGCCGGAAACACAAGGGAGGTCCAACTCTGTAATAGGATTTCCGAGGTCTAAAGTAGCATCGAGGGCAGTTTTGGACCTAAGATTGGAGATACTACCTAAGAAGAAGGAAATATAGACGAAAAAGGAATCAGGGGGGACGGCGTTGAGAAGGGCTGGGATATTCAATACGCGGTCCCAATGGGGGTGTCTAAGAAGGGCGAAACGGTAGGTGTCGCACCACACAGTCTCGGGAGCCTTAAGAGGGGATGGCCGCACCGCGTACTCATACTCCCCAATCAACAGGAAACAACACCAGATGAGGAAGCAGAAAAAATCACAACTTGCACTAACCAGGATTTGGAAAAAACCAGTGCTGAAGATAGATGGGACTTTCGGTTCCTTTAAAACCTTTGAAGTACCCAGGAGCCAATGGTGTATGAAGAAACCGGAAAAAAAACCGCAAGATTGAAATAAGGTCTGAGAGGAAAAAAAAAAATACGTTGGTTCCGTGGAGACAAGAAAGTACCATTCAATCACAGGCGACATTGAAAAAGAAGAAGTCTCGTTCGGCGAAGAACCGCGGATTTTTAGATAAAAGGGAACGTCGTTTCTTATTTGATTAAGAAAGAACCAAATTTGGTGGAACGCAGGCCACGTATCAGTGGCAAGGGAAGCCCAAGTCTTGGCGAGTGCCGTGTCTTCAAAGGGGGGGGATAGCCTTCGGCAGGCCATAAGCGAAGCAAGCTCGAAATTCAGGAAAGGGCGAACCCACAAGTGAACGTTTCAAAGAAGAAGTGATGGAGGGGGGAACGGGGAAGAGGGCGGCATCTCCGTGGAGTGGCGAACAGCAAAGCCGAAGGCAAAATACCAAGGAGAAAAGGCGACAAAAACCCGGAAGGTACCCCATACCTCCGCTGAATTCACGCAGCAAAAAGGGGGTGAAGTCCCGAAAAACAGTAGGGGAAAACACCGACATCCGAGGGATGAAAGAAAAGCAGGGACCGAAGGTGAGCAAACGGCCCAGGGGAATTGTTCTAAAGCTACTCGCGGGGGAGTCAAATGAAAGGACCCTTGTGCGACCATCACTAAGACAAAAAAACGGAGACAATGGAAAGACATACATAAGGGACCCAATTTTGCACCGGCTTAGGAAACATAAAGGTCGAAAACCCCAAAATCTCTCTAAACAACAACAAAAGGGGACTAGTTTTTGTTTGCCTTGGGCGTCTGAAAGGAAACCCTACCCGTGTGAAAAAACTGTCTTGGGAAAAACTGGTGGGCTGACGGGGTTCCGTTGGATAAAAGTGAGACCCGGTTTTTTTGCCTTTATGAGGTGCTCCAGATAGACCTCCAGCGTAGTGGGGACTCTCTGGAAAGAACTGGGGCCTGGGGGGTAGAAACACCTGCGGATGAAATCCAGGGAATCGTCGCTCTAGGCTATACGAGTTTGGTCGGTGACGGAAAAACCATGGTGAGGCGAATCAGGGGTCCAAGTATGGTAAAGTCCCAGGGGAGGGGGAGGCCCCTGTGGGTGTCGGGGCGTTCCGAGAAAGGGTAGATTTTTGCCGGGTCAGCGTGGGAAAGGAAAATGGAGCATTATAAGCGCTAAGAAAAAGAAGTGATGTTGAATAATTTGCGAACCGAAATGAACCTTGCTACTGATCATACCAAAAAAAAAAAAACAAAAAAAAA
>Ga0179593_1504758_pt1 | contig 13890 bp, 11 predicted proteins | sample CZODoug2_1_08_16_FD_185931 | JGI IMG/M metagenome (GOLD analysis project Ga0179593, IMG submission 185931) | Vadose zone soil fungal communities from Angelo Coast Range Reserve, California, USA - CZODoug2_1_08_16fungal (PacBio error correction) | ecosystem: Environmental > Terrestrial > Soil >...
AGGGTGGGACTTCAAAGGAAGACAGTCCCTCTTTCCCGGCTTGTGATCCTCGTCCCCCCCAGTCACCCAAAAAACCCAAAGAGATCGGGGGAGGCTAACAATGAGCTGGAACACACATAATGGACCGGCACCCGTCGGCCAACCATTGAAAATATAGAGCAAATGCGACCATTGCGTGGATGACCCCGATGCGGCTCTTCCACACCGCTTTGAGAGGGTAGGAAAAAAATGCTCTTTCACCGTGCCCGGTCCTAAAAATTTCTGGGACCGTCCGAGTGATTCAACAACAGTGGAACTGGGTTCGGGACGGCTGTTTACAACCCAAAAAAGAAGCCTGAAGAACGTGGAGATTTGTCTCAAAAAGCGAAAGAGCCCGCCCTGGATGGGGGAAGTGAAGCACGTCGTTTTGATATCGGGGTTTGACGAAGGATCTAAGCACTAAAGGAAAGGGGGTAAAGGATAATAAAACTCCAAGGACCCTCCTGTCCGGGGCTAAAGTAGAAGAGTCCCGCCACTTCTAGAGGGCATGGCAAGACAATAAAACGGTAGCACAAAGTCTGAGAAACGCAAAGTGGGAGGCCTTCCAGGTAACAAATCAAGAAAGTGGACCCATTTCAGAAAAATGGAATGGGCCGTGGAACGAAGAAAAAATAAAAAGTGGAGAAAACACAAAGAAAGCTTTCGTTCTCAGAGGACCACGTCAGGAAAAAAGTGGAAGTCGCTCTTTAGTTCTAACTGGGAATATCTTAAAATGGATATCCAGCGTTTTCACGGGCGCCACCGCACAAGGGGGTGGGTATGAGGCCACTTGGATCACAAGGGAAAGGTCACCCACCCCCGTCACTCAGTAAAACTAGACGTAGCAGAACGTAATGGAACCTTGCTGCTCAAGCGCCGCCTTATAGGAAACAAAAAAAAAGAAAAGGGAGTCCGACGATGTTGGGAAAACAGTGATCCTCGCGGGAAAGGGAAGGAGCCGTCGCGGGGCGTGATTGTCGAAATCTTGGAATATCCTTTGACATCAGGGGGGTGAACTTCTGCCCGCCGGTAGCATAAGAAGGGAAAGACTCTGCAGGACAATCTTTATTTCGCAGACACTCGCAGAGTGGAAACCTCGTACCGACGATCGCGGAATGCACAACGCTTGGAAAGGGCTAAAGGCATCATAACCAAGGGGATGAAAAGAGAGATTATAGACAGGAACAAAAAAAAAAAAGTTGGTGCAAATACTCAAATCGGGAGTCGAGAGATTATAGACAGGGAGTGAGAAACAACTTGTCCGACACGAAAGCTTACTGCGACCTTTGCGGTCATAAAAACCCAACCGGTGTAAAAGTATCCGGGCATAGATGTCTGAAAATCGCGGGCAAATATAAAGAAAAACGTTGCCGGGGGACGCGTAGGGGCCTTAAGCGGAGAGGCAAAAAATTTTGGGGTGTTTCAATGACGGGGGTATCAAAACGGGGTTGGTCCGGAATACGTGGAGCTATCTCCTTCGTCCCCCCGGGGCGAAAAAAAGTGCGGATGTGGTTGGGCTTCCCACCTCTCTCACCTAAGAAAAACTACTCATCACCCAAAAACTTTAAAAGGATTTGGGGCGACCCTTGTAAAAAAGAATCCGGTGAGTATTAAAGGTTCGCGTCTCCTCCCAGTGCAGAATAGAAAAAGAAAACCCGCAACAAGATTGGGGAAAAAATTTGTGGAGGGACCGAGGTATAAAGCCTCACTCGTCAGTTGGGAGATAGGGTGGGTGGGTATGCATTCGGGTGTGGCAGCGGGTACCTTTTAAGAGGAGGGTTCAAAGGGATGAAGGTGGGGTCTTCGCGTCGGTTAGGGTACACCTTGTAGTAAAGTACAAGATCGGTCTAGCCTGGGGTGTATCTGGTCAAGTCCAAGGGGGGAATGAAATCGACCTTCCCTCATTGGGTTGTGAAGGGGGTCAGAAGTAGTAATTTGAGGGGGGAGGGGGTGGGCGGGGTTGGGGGGGAAGACGAGGGGGCTAGCTAGACGTTGGAACCGGTGACACCTAAAGGAAAATCAGTCCAAAAGTTGGAAAAGAAAGGGGGGAGTTAAAAAGATTCTGTTGAATGTTGGAGTCGTGGTTAGTCAAGGAAATGGGAATCCAACGTATAACTGGGGGGGGATACCACTCAAGGGGACCGGGAAAGTAGTGAGATTCTTCACAAAACGCGTTCCGGACACAACTTCATAAAACCACAAGAAGAGACCCCGGTAAAAGCCAACGTCGTTAGGAGGAAATCCCCAAATTGTCGGCACTAGTCTGGGGAAGGATGTGGGACCTTGAGGCCTGGAACGTGTTGCATTTTTGGGAAAAAAAGCTCGTTTACCTTCAAGAGACTCCCTTTAATTGTTTGGCGGGTTTTGTGGTTGAAGTATTCCCAAAGTCAAAAGGAAAAAAAAGTTTTTCTCGGGTGGAGCAACTTGCCACCTGAAACATAGGGATCGCAATGAAGGGCGAGTGGGGGGCCCTTGCGGCGTCGCCTAGTTTCGCTTATAGCCGGCGGAGTCTTTCTTCCGAGAGGAATAAGGACTGAGATCTTCAGTGGGTTAAAAAAGGAACCAGAGAGTTCGGAAACGAGGGGTTAATGGCTGATTCGTTGGGGACGCGGGATTAGTACCCCAGCCTGGGAATTGCCGTCACGGGGAAGCTCTTCCCCCTTTTTGAAGAGAACTGCGGGGCCGGGGAAGCGGGGTTAACTGGCCCATCTATCAGAGGTTGAGTTCGTTGGTCTTTACGAAAGGGAGAGAAATCTGCGACCTCAAAAACCGGTGAAACGTGCACACCATCATGAAAACCCGCTTTGAAACTTCGAGGGGAACAGGTACCTGAGTGAGTGGCCAACCCTGCTGCGGAAAGAGTCAGTTCCCCTCGTTGCAAAGGTTTTGGGGTGACGAGTTTCTCTTATAGGTGGGAATAGAATAAGAAGGGCTGCCTAGGTAACGTAGATGAAAGAAGGGGGGGACCCTTCATTAAGGGTACTCCCACTGGGGGGAGGAAAATCGTGGGGCGTTTGGCAAAATTTTGACTCCCTACACTGAAAGAAATTATGAAGGTCATCATGGGGGGGCCCGGATGCCTTTTAGACCTGGTCCCCTCACTTCTTCCTATATGGGGAGTCTGGCCTTTTTCTTCATCATGAAGAAGGAGAGCTGGTCTCACCAGATCTCTCAAGAAAGGAAAAAAAAAGAGACGTAAGGACGTCCTTTCGGGCTTTGGAGATGGCGAGTGTCTACCGGTCGAGACGCTTTCGGAGGGAAAGAGGAGAGGTCGTCTCCCCCGGCCATTGGGAAATAGCCTCCCTTCACGCCAAGTGACCGGATGGGATAGGTATCCTTAAGATTAACAAGGGGAGGGGAGGCTTTCGAGGATATGTTCCGACATGAAGACGGACAAAAGGGAAATCAAAAGACCGGGAGAAAAAAAAGCTGCTTGGGGCAGGGGTACACTTTCCCAAAAAAGGAGCAGGGAAAAAGGAGGAGTGTCAGGGACTTTGCCAACAGAGAAAAATCAAAAGAGAGAATTTTAGCTAATAGACAACCTCCAATATTAATTTCTTGGGTTCTCATATCCTCAAATTTGCACGGGGGGGGGAATTACAGGATTGGGTCCCCCTCGTCACTAGATAGCCAGGCATTTCCGCCTCCTCACGGTGCAGTTTCAGGGGAACCAGTCCTTGCCAGTCGCGGGTTGACTTCTGCTGGACAAGACAAGGGGAGCGGTTTGATGGACGAAGTTCAAGCACGTCAAGAAAGTGCCATGACGAGTAAGGGGCATGGAGGGAAAAGTTGTCTTAGGAGGAAAAATCTCAGGGGGTAAACCAAAAGACGACGGCTCCGCATACGATTAAAAAAAACCCATGGCAAGGCGAGGGGGGGCCGAGTCAACCCTTGACGACGGAATGGATAGGGAGATCTTTGTATATCCCACGTCCTTAAGCAAAATCATCAGAACAGGAAACGCTTTCCAAGAGAAATAGGGTTTATTCAATGCGGAGGCAAAAGCCCAGGCGCTCGATCCTCTCGACTCAGAAACCTCCGAAGTACCGGATTAAATCCGAGCCAAAGTGTCTTCGCCGAAAATGACTGTACTCAATACTTACTGCAAGGGGAGGGTTCAAATGAAGGGACTGAAGGGGATGCTCCCACTCTGAAAATTAAAAACTCCTGTCTAACTCTTTCAAGAAGGGTTGATGAGAAACCCCAAGCCGCACCCACCTCCCTTATCCTCTTTCCAACGGCTACATTAGCGTTCAAAACCCTAAAACCAGCAGGGACTCCAAGCGGAACACGAAATAAAAAGTCTTCCGCCCATGGAAGAAAGGGAGTGAGGAAAAAAGCAGGAGGAGCCTTTACCCAAAGGAAGTGTTTGTCGACACAGTGCGAGGAAAAGCCGGAGGGGGAAAAGCAACGAAATTTTTACCTTCCTAGTATCAGAGAAAACTTTTTGGAGTACCTGTGTGAACAACAGAAAAGAACCCCAGAATTAAGAACGTGAGAGTGTACAACCAAGCCACTGAGGCGAAAAAAAGATGAGCCCGGCCCGGCGATGGGGACTCTCTGTTGGGGTAAAAAACCAGGTCTCTAATGAGAGTAACTGCGAGTACGACCTCCAATTACCTCATGGGCGGTCAAAGGGCAAAAGCACGCTACCGAGAGGTTAAAGAGAACGCACCGAGTACCTACTAAAGCACATTGGGGGGTGAGTCCCTTGGCTAGATACGCCGGGTCAAGGAAAACGTGGGAAAGTACTAAATTCGATTTGCCGTGGGAGAAACATCCACCAATGGGAAACCGGCGGGCGTGTCTGCTCGATGCACTGGGGGGGGGAAACCAGGAAAATCCTTGGGAATCTGCGCGCTGACCAGCTATGGGGGGGGGATACACGGGAAGAAGGGAGGGGGATATCTCCTGCTGTTTCCAAGGGTCGCCCAAAAACACAAAGACTGGTTTGGGTGCAGTGAATGGGGGGGACAACCCCACCGAGGGGGGGTGGGTGCTAAAGGAAATGTGGGAGAACAACCTCAACCCTCACGGGAATCTAACCCTACGGGGAAGAACGATCAGCAAAGGAACACGTATTGAAACAAACACGGAGGAAAGCGGAAGGATGACGAACGCCCCCACAAAAAGCCCTTTTGAGACTAAGGGTGGGGGACTCCGCTCGTCGATTGCCGACTGGTACGATTGGCTACATCTTGCCCTGCAGGAGAAAGGTACAAAAGTCAAAAGGGGGCTCCGTGATTGCATGACATCCACGACTCCTGGGATGAAAAATGGGGGAAAGCAGGGACGATTGGCATGGAGGGACCTTCACTCCATAAGGGCAAGCGTTCCAAAAGAGAGGAGCCGCATTCACACCCTCTTTTAACTTTGACTCTCAAAATAGCAAACAAAACAGGATTAAATTAAAAGGAGAGAGATTCGCAGGGGAGCGAAATTGCAGAGTGGTAACATGATCCTCGAAAAGATGGTACGGTCTGAAACTTTAAGGGGAGAATTAAGCGTTGCCCTAGCTTGTAATCTCGAGTAGAATCTGTCATCAATCGGCGCAAAAAAAGGAAAAGTGAAGGGTCATCAGATGGCCAAATCCAGATAAGGGCCTTATGGAATCTCCTCTAAGGGGAATCCCAAGGAAAACCATGAGGGCTCAAAAGTCGGGGGTTTTTAGATGTGTGGGGACGTCTCTTGATCAATGCCCGTTTTTAGGAAACGGGTTTGTCTGGCTGCGAACCCGTCGTCACAGTATGGGGGGGGGTCAGATGTGAACGGAGGTTTTCCCTTAACACCGGAAAAGGGGAAAAGTTGAAAGACCATGCGCAAACAAGGTCCTGGGGGGGGGTAGTTGGGGCGCAGGCAATGAAAATGGAGGAAAAACATAAATTCTCGGAGGGGAAAGAAACGCCCAGGAACCTTTCAAGCGCGCGATCCCTCCGGGAAACTGGAGAAAATCTGCAGTAGAAGCAGAACTAACGAGACCGTGGGCCCTGATCAAAAGGGGGGGTGGGAGGTTAGGCAGTCCATAAAATCCAGAATTGTAGAGAGGGGGGGTCGGGGGGTCAAAGGCTTTTAGGTCTGTAGAGTGCCACCGTGCTGAAAATATCCCCAAAAAGAGAAAGACTCCCCTCCGTATCTCAGCCCGGGGGGGAAAGAGCCCTTCAGAGGGGGGTAGAAGATGGCTGGAGGTCTCCGGAAAATGAACAGTGAATCCTTGTACGGAGGGTGACAAGGTATATTTTATTAGCGCAAAGTGTCACCTGTTAAACCACCACGTCTCTCGTCCCCATTCCGGAGGAAACTGAAAAGCAGACAAAAGGTGGGGCACTGGGCTTTGGTTTGATCTCCCCTTTAGGAAAAAAAAGGGGGATGGTTAGGGCAAAAGGTTTGACCCATTTAGTGTGTCCCTGAAACTGGTGGAAATGGTCACGGGTATTTTGTAAAGCACCGACGTAGGGGATAATTTTCGGTTATAGATTAGAAGGGATAAAATGTTTGTCGCCAAGCTAATAACTCCTAAGGTGAGAAACCAAGTCTCTTCTCGGGTTTCATCAAACTCCAAAAAAGGGCTCGACGCTGGTTCACTTTTAGTTAGGGACGGGTGTGGGGAGGTCTTCCTGTCCTGTTTGTGGTGATGGGTGGAATCCTTTTGGATCCTTGTTGAAAAAGTTCGTTTGTTGCGGGGTTCGGGGGGTGAATCACCAGAGCCCGAACGGTTGACCCTTAATTTTGAATCTCGATGGTCGAGGACATAAAAACCTTCGTTAACCCAACTTGAGACGAAAAGGGGGAATGAGGTACGTCTTGACGGATGAGGGGGAACGGGGCCCTAACTGGGGTGAGCGGTCAAAGTTCTGTCTTTTTCTATTAGAGAGGGAATTAGATAGGCATTTCAGGGGGGTCCAGGTGTGTTGCTCCGCCAGGACACCCCTCATGTAGCAAAAACAAGTTGGTTAAAGGTTGGCGATGGTCGGGATGTCCTTAGGAAGGGCTCTCCCATCGGAAGGCCGGGTTTCACCGGTCGACCTGCTTGAAGCGCTTCACCACCAAGTTTACCGGGAATGCGGGAAAAAAGGTGAAATGTCCTCTTTCGGACTCGTTCGCGCCGCCAAAATCGACCCTGCTTATTTGCGGGAAGAGTGAAAAACCCCTTCTCTGGTCAGCTTAGAACAAGACCAGGTGGCCAACTTGAAAAAACATCTCTCAGGGTCAGTAGGACTTCAGGCGGGGGGGCCACCTGTTTGAAAGCGTGGAAGCACCAGTCGTGCACATTCAAAAATTGGGAAACGGGAAACTTTTTTTATCATTGTAGCAGGGGCCGAGTTAATTAGAGCCCGGGATGTAGAGGCAACTTCCTCGACAGGGGGAGGTAAGGTCCCCGACTTAATATTATGTTTAGCGGGGTTAAACGGGAGATCTGGTGTCGATTGAGGGGGGGGGGCCAGGGCCGGAAGGGACAGGCCCGGATTAAGGTTTTAAAAAAATTGGGGGGGGGTTTCCAGGGGGATGCCGGTGGCGGTATAAGGACGGAGCATCCCGCACGCAAAAAAGCTGCCTTACTGTCCGTGATAGTGCCGGAAATAGGGAAAAGCAGGGCACCATGAAGCAAGGGATGATCTCTCGAAAGCTCTCAAAAAAAAAAAAATGAGGGAGATGAAGCCGAATAACGCGCAGGTGACGAGAGGACTAGGTAGAGAGGAGGACCTTAAGAGGTGGGAGAGGGGCGAGGTTCCTTCAGGGACGGAAAAGGATCATCAAGACTTGAGGTAAAATCCCCAGCTTGTACATGGCAAACGAGAAGAGTTAAGCTTATGAAGTCAGGTCCCAGGATAGGGGGTACACCAAAAAGAAGAGGCCGACTGACTCTAAGGGTTTTCGCAGCACAATCGCAATTAGTCGTGAGAGCGGAAAAAGGGTCAATTTTGGCCTGTTAAGGAAAGGCAGGGACACCTCTTCATACTATAATCAAAGAAGATTGAGAGTAACCAGGACCCGGATTTAAATGCGGGCGGCCATTTCTTCGAGGGGGCATAGGTCCACCTTGGTCAACGCCGGAGAAGTCCAAATTCCTGAGGAGAACGGCCTCTTCTCTTTACAAAAAGGGGGGGGCTTAGGAGAACGGTAATCATCCGTTTTAAGAAAGAACTACGTGGCAAAAGGGACTCCGAGAAACGAGGAAGCCAAAGGGGAAAAAGTTTCCTCTACTTCACCTGTTGGGTCTAATTAAGAAAAGTCTGGTTTCTCCAAGGGTGCAAGGAATAGGCCTGAGGGAAAGAGGGAAGCCTTATCATAACGATCAAATAAAGAAAAAACGTTTAAAAATAAAAGGGACCTCTCTTGGTTCCTGCGTCCACACTGTGACAGGAATCTAGGGCTGGCAGAGAAATCCCGACAACAGTCTGATACCCACCAGGGGAAGGAGAGTCGGGGAAAGTGAAGGAACAGAAAGGCCCCTTCATTTTCGGGACGGGGGGGGGGGTACGTGACGTTCTCAAAAAGCTCTAAGGAAAAGCCAAGGGCACGGCTGGGAATCAAAACCGTAACCACCCTCAACAAAGACCGGTCTATCGGCCCACCGCTAAAAGGATCGGGAAACAAAAAATGCAAAACCAGCGTCCAAAATGCCTCCCGGCGAAGGGGGAAAAAGAAAAGGTCGAAACTTGGCGACCGTGGAAGTTTTATTAAAAAAAAACCGCGAAAAGGTCCTTTGCGAGAGGTCGGAAGGGGTGGGATTACTGGGTGTATCTACCGTTGACGCAAAAAAAGGGGTTTCTTCATCACGAAAATTCGGTGGGATCACAAGTGGAATAAAGACGGGGTGCTGGACTTACAGGGGGGGGGGACAAACCGAAACCAAGGAAAGACTTAGAACGGTGGTCTCACCAAAGCCATATCGAGCAAATGGAGGGGGTCAGCCAGGGCTGGTGAAGAGTTGGGCAAAACCGTCCAAGAAATCTCCGACTGGCGGCGATTATCCGCTCAAAGAAACCTAGGGGATTTGGGAGAAAGGAAAAAAAAAGCAGTGAAATCCGCGGCATGGCCAAAAAGCGCAAAAAAACGGCTTCAAGAAACTAAGAACGCAATTTGGAATTCCTGCTAAAGAAAGACCCGGACCCATTGAAGAAAAAATGAGTGAAAAGGGAAAAAAAAACAAAAACACCAAGGGGTTATCAGCACCATCTGCTCGGCAACAGGCAGCCATTTTCCCAAAGTGAACAAAAAAAAAGGTAAGGGGAGGCGGCTGAACCAGGGGGCGGAGCTCAGACACTGGGAGCTCCAGATGATTTGGACTGGAGCCAATAAAAAGTACTGGTTTGCGCGATGGAAGAGCCAGGGCTCATGGGAGGGGAAGGGGAACAGCCGCACCCTCACCGACGCAAAAAGTGTTGGAAAAGTAGAATTACCCTTATTCGGAAAAAGGCGGGCTGAGACCGCCAGGGTAGGAATTCGACCCCACCACCAAATTGGGAAAAAAAAGGGGTTTAAGGGATCCCGCGGAGATGGCAAGATACGCAGGGGGGTAAAGGGTTTTCAAAGTCTTGCCTCTGCAAAGATAACTGGGGACAGTCAAAAAAACCAGGGTATCCAGAAAACGGTCGCCGAATTCAACGCTAAAGCACGGCTGCAGGCTTTAGGACCAAAGAAGGCAGTAAATACTCAGGTCACGGCCATCGACGAGCGCTGCAAGACCAGCAAGATTTGACTTGTAAGCACCGTGCTGAAAGATCAAAAAGGGGGGGAGGGAAAAAACGAGATGCTAGAGATGGGCGTCGCTGAACAAGGAAAAATGGGCAATGGCACTAGCGAACGTTGGGGGACTAGGAGGTCCAGCAGGTTGCCTGGGCGAAGGAAAATGGGGGCCTTCGAGCGAGCGGGACGAAGGAGCAAAAACTTGGGATGTCAGCAAAGGGAAGAAGCCGGAGGAGGGGACATAATACTCGAAAAGAGAAAAAAATCAGCGAACGGCCTGGAGGACCTAAACGCGAGGATAACAGGAAAAAACCAAGTGAAGGGAGAAAAAATTAAGGGTGGGGGTGGGGTGGGGCTACCTCATAAGGGGAAAAGGGGGACGTCGCTGAAGACAGTGCAAAGAATACGTTGTTAAGGCGTCCGTCAAAGATGGTAAGGTCTTGAGTGTTGAGGTGGGACAGAGTCCACCTTCTAAAAAGCACCGTGTGCATCTCAAGCAAACCAAAGTTCAGGAGGGGTGTTCTCGCCAAAAGGGTAATTCCGATCAGGGAAAAGGGTATCCTTTCCGCGACATCACGATTTCAGGGGGTAAGGAGGCAATTGTAGACGGCAACTAAACGCACATGAAGGTTTGAAATTGGGGGGTATTGGGTATTCATTCGTTACCAATCCGATTTTAGAGAAAGGGGGGGGGTGAAATTTTCGGAGGCGAGGAGGGACGGGTCCAAATGGTGCGAGTAGTTCCCGACGTGTGGGCGTGCAAGCGGAAGATGTCCGTGCCGTAGAGGAAGAAACAGGTCCCTGGGAGGCGGGATAAACGCAATGTTAAAAGTACGTTGGCCCGGAAACAAAAAGCGAAAAAACAGGGGAAGCAGAAAAGTGGATCCATGCCCAGGAAGGGCGGGCGGGGTGGTTGACAAATCGAAACGTGAAGGAATGGGGGGGTTCGGGCGTTGTTTCCACAGGGTACCTAACAGAGAGGGGCGACCTCATTTTGTGGTTCAAAAACAGCGGACGTTAACAGTTGTCGTTAAGAATTCCATTCGTAAAAAAAGGTAAGCGGAACTTGTCTGCAACAAACCTCACCATCCCCCCAAGACCTGAGAAGAAACCCGGGCCCTCTTCTCTCTTTGGTCTCACGTGAAATGGCAGAAAACTTTAGACAATATTTTCTCGGGTTTAAGCAGCAGTGTCAATGCCCGCCGGGTTTTTTGCATGTTTTTCCCGGCGAGTGTCTCTTTTCTCACCTTATCCAGAAAGTTTTGCGTGTGGAGGGGGGGGGTCTGATGTCCCAGACGGCTTAGCGGAATGTTTGAATCGGGGGGGGAAGCACAAAACTGCCCCCCTGTAGGGGACGCAGAAAGGATTGCGTTCTTTGCCGATAGCTCAGCCGGAGGCAGACATTTGAAAGAGGAATGCGGGTGAAGGCGCGATTTCTATAAGAAGTCTCGTTTGTTGGGGCGACGGGAATAACCCAAGAGGTCGCCTGACCTTCCCTGATTGGCTGATGGGGTAGATGAACGAGGCCTCCCATATGCAGAGTGAGGGGGCGGGGAAAGCAAGGAGATCCGGGCGGGGCCAAAAACCCATGTTGACGCTAACTGAGGGGGGGGCCCGCGTGATAATCGTTGGGGGGTGCTTGAGAACAAGCGAGGTAAGGGCTGCGTTGACTTACCCGGATTCATAAAAACGAAACGTTTCCAAGCGTACCAGAGAAGGGGGGGCATCTGGGATAGGAGATGGGCAACCGGGGGAATCGTGGAAAGGAGAGGACCATTCATGTAACTAGTGAACGGGGTAGCATCTTGGGTCAGAGATCGGGGGCTCAATCTTCCGGCCTCGGTTCAAATGCGGTCTGGACGTTTCCCATTCATAAGTAGGGGGGAGAAGACGGCCACGAGCGGATAGATTGCAGGCGGTGTGATCCCAAAAGTTAAAGCTTGACTGGCATAAGGTACAAGGGGTGGGAGGAAAGGAGGGCGGGAACCGTAGGGTTCCGATGATGCCGGGGGGGATCCGGAGGAAAATCAAAAAAAAGAAGACCTCGAAGCCGTAGGGTGAAATATTTCAGCACCGAGGGCAGCGGGGATCCTCTCTCACAACAAAGGAGGGGGGGGGGAAAATATCTGAAGGTCGCGACAGTTCCCGGAGCCCAATCCTTCAACAGTACCTTTAACAAGGCGGGAAATAACCTGGGAGCGGGTTCAAGGGGAAGGGAAACTCACCTTCAAGACCATATCGGGAAAAAAAAGTTTACAAGGTAAAAACCGCCCGGATGACGTCAATGCACGGCTAGGATGTCAACACCGCCCTGCTAATCAACGCTCAAGGAAAAATCGAAAACAAATCCCTATGAAAGGTCGGGGAAACGTCAGAAAAAAGGAGGGACCGGCGACCAGATGGCTCAGGAAATATCATAACCAAGTGAAACGGGGGACTATTTAGAATGGACCGCGAGGGGAGTCGCCAAATTCCCCCGGTGCCGAAGCCATGCCCCTGAGATACTGGGGCAAGAGGGACTAGAGGATGTGGTAACAGCTTAACCGTGGGAAGCCCCAGACCTCCCTTCTTCGGATGTCCATCACTTCGCAACGGCCCAGGGGTTTAGAGGAAAACTGGGGGTTAAATTAAAGTTCCAGAACAGGGGGGATCCCGCCATTACGCTGGTGGTAGAAGACTCCGAATCCGTTTGTTGTTTGTGCCCCACCCCCACACCACCCCCCCACCCCCCGAAACCGCCCCGCCCAACCCCCACCAGAAGCAAACAACCCCCGAGACCCAACACAAAAAAAATCCAAAGACAACGGAGAACAGACTCGTGGACATCGACCGGAATAGGTCCTCTTACCAAAATGATGAAAGGCTCTCGACTAAGCAAGCAACCCGACGAACCGCTTGCGCAACCCAGTTAGAGAGCGGCAAAGCAAAGACCGACCTTCATTTCGCAAAAATGTACGAAGAACAGGGCTCACCCCGCCGAAGACAAAAGCGAAGAACGAGACGGCTGGAATCCTAGAAAGGAAACCCGCCAACCCCACCTCTATAGGACACCGGAGTAAAAAGGGGAACACAACAAAAACGGGAGCAGGACCTCCCAGCGGCAAACGACCAACGGATGCCTTCGACCATGGTGTGGAGGTACAACTACAGAAGGATCTCGATTTCCGGGCGGGGAGGGGGCGAAAGTGCGCTCACCTTGACGTTACTGTGGAAGGAAAGAAAAGAACTTGAAACCGTCAAAGATCACTTAAGTGATAAAGACAAAAGGCGGACGTACGTAAAAACTCCCGACACCCCTCTCTTAATACGTTGGAGAGATGGCAAGAGGACCACGAGGGGGGAGCCTCCAAATGGAGACCATGTTTCAAAAAAAGGGTGAATGCGCTCGGTTGGTTCAACAGGAAACGAGAAAACCACGGCTTCGATGAAACGACTAAAAGTACCCAAGCAGGTTTTATACGGAGAAATCGCCCCTCCATATTACTCCTCTTAAGTGCAAGAGACAACGCTATCAACGGAATACTAATGTCAGTCCTGAGAACTACGACTGGAAAAAATGAAACCCCGGCTCTAAAAGGAAGGGAGAGCAACCTACGCCCACCAATTTTGTAGCACCCAACGGACGGGCAATTCGGCGGGAATGGGACCGTTTCCTTACCAACCAGGGCCAAAACCGGGGAGAGAAAATCAGGACGCTAGGAGGAGCTACGTCATACAAGATGGGGATAGAACAGGGAGTAGGGGGGAAAAACACAACTCCCACTGAAATTGTAGGGATTGACGGTTCTCAGGAGACGTGGGCGGGGACAACCACATCAAAACGGGGGTACGAGCAACGACTGTGGGCCGATGAAAGCGAAATACAACGTATTCAAAAAACCGGGCTGCTCAAGAGACCATTATTCTAAAAAAGTTGGAGCCGAAGTTTGTTTTGAAGGGGAAGGAGAGGGGAAGGGTCAAGAGGCACGTTAAAGGGGGGAATGCGAGTGGGAAGAGAATGCCTGAGCCTGAAATCCTGGTACAGCTCAGGTTGGGCAGAAGCTTGGAAGAAGGTATTCCGCCTCAGCCCCAACCCGCTTTCTCCTCTCGGCGGACTCTTGGCTGAGCCAAAGAGGAAGGAAAGTAAATTTCCTCTGAAATACAGGACCGGGGGACATCAAAGCGGAACTTGGGCTCACCGTCGGC
>Ga0179593_1613806_pt1 | contig 13890 bp, 22 predicted proteins | sample CZODoug2_1_08_16_FD_185931 | JGI IMG/M metagenome (GOLD analysis project Ga0179593, IMG submission 185931) | Vadose zone soil fungal communities from Angelo Coast Range Reserve, California, USA - CZODoug2_1_08_16fungal (PacBio error correction) | ecosystem: Environmental > Terrestrial > Soil >...
ACCCCCCGACCTACCCCCTCATCCTCCCATCGCCGCCCCCGCTCATCCCCCCCCCCCTCCCCCCCCTTACCCCCACTCCCCTTCCCTCCCCCCTTCCTCCCGCCCCCAATCCCCCACCCCCCACCCCCCCCACCCCCCCCCCCCCACCAACCCCCCACCCCGTCACAACCCCCCGCCCCACCCCACCCCCGCGCCCCCCCTCAACCCCTCTCCCCCAACTCCCCCCCCCCCCCCCACCCCGCCCCCCCCAACTGTTACCTCCCCCCCCTCCCCCCCCCCCCCGCCACCCACGCCCTCGCCCGCTAACTCCGTACACCACGCTTTCCCCGTCCTTGGGGTTCCATACCAGCTCCTCCGCCCAGAATCCACACGCGCCCGGCCCGCGCCCCTCCGGCACCCCCACCCCCCACCCCCCTTCCGCCCCCCCCACCCCTTCCCACCCCCCGCGCCTCTGCCCACCCCTGCCCCCGACCCCCTCCCCTCCGACCCGCGACCCCCTCGCCGTCCCCCCCCACTCTCGCTCTCACCCCTTCCGCCCCTCACAACATTCCGAAACAACCCCCCGCGCGTCGTCTCTCTCCCAACCTGCCCCCTCGCGCTCAGCTCCCAATCACATTCCCCTGCCCCTACCCGTCCACCCCCAATAACCACCCCCCCGCAACACCTTCTCCTACCACGCAGCCCCCACACCGCACCCCCCCTCCTCGCCACGCCCGCCCGTCACTGGCACCCCCTACGCCGCTCCCTTCGGTAGGGCCCCGCTTTTTTACTCCCCCCCCCGAGCGTAGCCGAGGGACCGAGGCGGGCCGCTCCGTCACTTGTCAGGCTATGGGGGGGCGGAATCGTATTTTGCCCGATTCGGTTATCTACTCTGTCCAGCGCGAGTCCCCTCCCCTCCCCACATCCCCCCCCCCCCCCCCCCACACCACCCCCCCCCCCCCTCCCCACCTCCCCCCCTCCTCCTCTCCACCCCGACCCCCCCCGGACACTCCGGCCCCCCCGCCCCCCCCCTCCCCTACATCCCCCACGCCCCGTTCTCCCGTTGTTCTCGGCATCCTCGAACCGAACTCCTTTTGCCTCTTCCGTTTCCCCAACTCAACCTCCACCCGCACTCCCCCCCCCCGCCCCCCCAAGTCACCCCAGACCCCCCGCCCCACTACGGCTCACACTTTGTCCACCCCCCCCGCACCTCCCTTGTTTCGCCCCGATCCCTCTCCCCCCACTCCCACCCCACCCTCCCCCCAGCCCCCCCCCCTCCGCCTCACTCCCACCCCCACTTACCCCTCCCACCCACCTCACCTCCACGCCTCTGCTGCGCTTCTCCCCCAGCAGTCCCCCAACCCCCTTCTTAAACTCTCGTTGTGTTATTTCTTCGCTACCCTTCAATAGCTCTTGGTAACAACTCAGCTTTTAAACTTCCAGCGCTGTTGCATGCTCCGCGCGAACCACCCAAGATCGGTCGAGAATCGGGGTTAGCCGGTTTTCGCGTCACATGGCGGTCGCCTGCCTTGTGGTCGTGGTTACCCGGTTCGTTTTTTTTCAGTCATTGTCACGTGTTGGTCGCGTTCTCCTCTTGTCCGTCAAGATCGCGTCTGGTCGAACTAGCTGTTCAGTCAAACGGCCGCTTTCGCCGTTTCAAAAATGTCAAATATGAATTTCCCGCGCTGGGCACTTCGCTACTCTTTTTCTCCGAAAACAATGCGGCTGGACATTAAAAAAAAAGAAAATCACAATCGTCAATGAAACGCACTGGACCAAAGATAAAAAAACGAACCCTATACCAGGCTCGCTCATCCTGGTCTCGTTAATTTTCTAAGACTCCGCCAATCGACTGAAGGCGATCCTGTACTCGCGGGGGGCCCTTCTCAACCTTGCTTTGCATTGCGAGCCAATAGGTTCGAAAACCCAGGTTTTTGTTTGACGCCGGCCGCCGGGAAGGACTACAACGACACTTCTCTGAGTCGCGGCCCCTCCCCAGATCTAATGACGGCATTCTCTCTCTTGTGCGTTTCCCAACTTTACACTACTCATGTAAAGTAACTATAGCGCCATACAATATCCCAGCGAAATCACTTATACAAATTACATTTATATCATTTCGGACAGCTGGGATCGATGTCGGTGCCACCAGCAAGAGCCCGACATGACGCTCCAATAACCTTGAAAAAAACAAAAAGGTTCTTTTTATCATGAAATCCCTGCTCCCATCTAGAGGCTTTCGAACTTTTTTTCTTCGCCCCACTCCCACCAATTAAAAATTGCAGACTATTTTACACTCATGTCTCTGAAACGAAAATATCGCTGACACGGGGAACCAAACCGGCCACCGAAAACAAAACCTGAACAACCATCCACCCCCTAGTCCCCATCTCTCCTTCCCTTCTTCCGTGAGCCGTTACTAGTTCCTGCCCAACACAACGTCTCTCCTCGTATTCGCCTACCTTCGCCTTGCCTGTCCTCCGTATTTTCCTCTTGTTCCTCCCTGTCTGCCCTTCTTCCTTCGCTGTCCTCCCTTTCCGCCCCCTGCCCTACGTCCTTCTTTTTCGTCAGCCTCCTCTCCTACCCGACACATCTGCCATCCTACCCTTGCTTCCATTACCCTCCTTCAAATTGCCTCCCTCAACCATCCCATCTTGATCTTCCCTCCCCAGCGTCAACCCAACACGCCTCTCACGCCCACACACCTCACCCGGTGGTCATCTCCCCCGCACCTACCCCCATTCACACTGCTGAAAACTCCGCCCCCCCCCAAACCTCCCCCCCTCCCCACCCACCCTCCTCCAAAACCGCCATCCGCTCCCCCTCCCCTCTCCACGGCGCAAACATTCCTCGTCCCATGAAAAAGACCTCCCGCCCAAGAAAAACAAATCCGACAGCGCTTCCGTCCCACCACAGAAGCCAGGATAAACGTCACGCGATTAACATTTTCGCCTAAACAAGCACTTTCTCCGAACAAGATCTGCGTCAATTACAGCTCCCCCCCACACAAAAGAAAAAGAGCGTACTCTGTCCGTTGCATATCCGTGTGCTCAAGATCCCCGTTATCCTTCGAAAATGTTTCACATACATCTTCCTACCTCTTCCATATCACCCCCTCACTTATTGTACCGCTCCACCCACAGCACATCCACTATCACCAGGAAAAACCGCGCTCCAGTAGTCCACCCAACCCTGGACTGTTCGTCATCCCAACCGCTCGCCCTACCGGCAGCAAAAACCACAATGCCCCACTCCCCAAAAGAAACTATCTCCGCTTTCCACAGCGCGCGAACACCCGAAACCGATCTGGCGAGCGCTGTGCCGTATCGTTTGCCGCACTGGTCCGGGCCAGTTTGGTATAGGTTGGATAAACGTTGGCGCGGCGCCTGGGGCTTTCCCACCGTGGGGAGCCGCCTTCTTTACTCCCCTCCCAGCAGAATAGCCACAACCAAAATTCCCAGAAACACCAAAAACACAATAGCCCAAACCTTAGCAAAGCCCATTCCCACAAGCAAATCTTTATCACACAACAACGGACACATTAATAACGCTCCAAAAACAAAACGTCTCCTTCAGAACAGCCTAACCAGCTACGCAGTTCTATTGTCCCTCACTGTGGGCTGCTACGAGTTACGACGATACGCAGAACAACCACCCTTGCCCTGAACGAACTGACCAATTCACACAAACCTCATGCTCTAGATGACTTACTTTTCTCATGAGAGTCGTCGTGTGTCACCTCTATTTTCTATCAAAAGCCCTCATATATCTCTCCTGCGACCCAACCACCAACACCACCCAAACACAACGACCCTTGTAACCCATGGCCTTGGCCCATGTAGTGTGAACTATGCCAGTGGGGAGGAAAGAAGAAGATAGCCAAGTAAGGCCGAACGCTCCAAGAAACCAGAGCCGAACCTTAAGTCATTCGAGCAACTCTTAGATACTTTGTGTGACATTGGGCTCCTCTCAGTAAGGCCGTGGTTCGGCATCGCGTCTTCCCGTACCAGTGAGCACATACCACGAACTCTTCCACTTCGTTCGTGACGGCGCGATTGTGCTCAGGCTGTTGCTTTGGACGGTGTGGGCGTTGTCTCCGTTTTTGGGGGGCGTTTTTTGGTTTGATTTTTTTGTGTGGGTGTCGTGCGTAGCCGAGCGCGTGTATGGTCGTCGCCACATATATCCAGACGGGCGAGATTGCGATAGGTGGGCCGAGTGTTCGCCGAAACGAGAAGTTCTTTGTGAGTGGGCTTTGTGTTTTTTGTGGGCCGTAGGGCGACCGCCCAGCCTTTTTTGTGACTCCGAGATCGTGATGTGGTGAGGAGCGTTTCGGTGCGGCCGGTGAGGGCGAGATGCAGGAAGTCATTTGCCGAGCGGTTCCCCAGCTCCGATTGCCTGCCGGACAGTATACTAGGGCGTAGTTGTACGAGTTCTTTCGTCGGAGAGTTATTTCGGATTCTTCGAGTGTGGGGTACGACGCCTTCCGATCTGTTTTCTTGGCGAGCCTCTTATTCATGGCGAGAGACTTATTGCAGCCAGGAGGTGGCCGGCTTTGCAGGAGGGATTGGTAGGTCTGAGTTTTCAAGCATTCATTCCTGGGGTTGCGGGAATGCCCCAACCGGTTTCTGCTGATAGCCTTTACCGTCCGCAAGATGGATCGCGGGCGGCTTTGGCCGAGAAGATGAGATTGGTAGGCGATGGCTATCGAGTAGCGCGGCTTCCATAATGATATTGGTAGGGCTTCCATTAATCCGGCTGTGGCAAAGTTAGCCCGCTGTAGCCTGGAGCTAGTTCGTACAAGAGTTTCGTCCGCCTCGCGGAGTAGATGTTGTTGCGTGGCCTCGTCGAGGTCGACGTCTGGAGAGTGTCGTAGGATGGTATTGCAATCATGGCGTGGTCCCCGGTACCCCCCCACAGCGCGAAATTCGTTCCTAGACAACATGAGAAAATAGCGCAAATTCGGTAGGGAAGCGAAAGAAAAACGAAATCACCCTAGATTGGGACTTCAGGATTTCGCTAACAAATCGTTGTTTCCCGTTGGCGCCCAGATATACTCTTAATTAGTAGAAATTTGATTCGTGGCTAGTCTGACTATCGTTACTTTCCCTGAAGTAGATAACAGTGAACGCCATACCATGCCAGTCCATCGCCTGCGGAGGGCGACTCAAGAGAAGTGTTAAGTCAAGCATCCTCTACTCCCGGACGCGGTCAAAAACAAAACCTGGTATTCGACTTTGCGCTGCTGCACACAAGGTCGAAAGCGGCCCCGCGATTACAGACGCTTTCAGGCCACTTGAGCTCGGGAAGTCATTCAGCAAATGACGCGAGACCAGGAATGAGCGAGGCTGGTATAGGGTCGTTTACTCTGTCCCGGCCTTGAACGATAAGTTAATCACATGGCTTCTTGTTTCGTAAAAAGAGATCGCGATGATGCGCCGGACGGAATTCGTATGAAACGGCGAAGCGGCGTTTGAAGCAGTGAAGGCGGACGTTTTGGCCGAGGAGACAAGCGACGTGAAAAAACTCCGGTAACGGCGACCAATCAGTGAACGCAGAGGCACGTTCTCGACGATCTTGGTTTTCCGCCCGAGCATCACCCAGCGCTGAAGTTTAACAGCATGAGCTTGTACACCAAGCGACTAATTGAGGGTAGCGAATAAATAGACACACGAGAGTTACAGATCTTCTGGAGAGCCTCGCCGCGAGTAAGCGAGCTGTTGAATGGGAAGATTCAATACAAGACGCGTGCGACAAATTGTTGACCTCTTCCGGTCGACTCGGATTGACACGAACGCAAAATAATACGGTTCCAGAAAAACCCACAAAGAAAACAGTCTAGACGACGAACGCAGCGCCTGAGCAACGAGCTGCTCCGAAACAATCTCGATATACACGCCCTCTACCTGACCAAGTCTGGAAAAAGCGGACGCACCGCTTCGTTCCCTCGGCTACGACTACGGGACTAAAAAAAGCCGGAGCCCTTACAAGAGCCGCAAGGTCCATAACGGCGCTAGCGGCAGTGAGGGTGCGGTGCTAAAATTATCCGGGTTTCATGCAGACAGGAATTATATGGACTAACCACAAGGGCGGCGGGGGGGTGGGGTTTGTGAAGACGACGCTGTAATCTCTAATTTTGACGATAAGCGCATATGGACGCGTCGAAGGGCCGGGCAGGAGACGCGTGTGGGCATTTCGAAGGTGCCGGACCGCGGCTCCTTGATCTGGCGAAAGCTGTACTAACCCCCAAGAAAATAACTTAAACCGCGACGGTTGCATTACGTGGATTTGTGGCGTGGATGCCGAAGGAACGCAATAGCGCCGAATCGCTGGCGTCCGTTTGCGCGAGCGTGGATTTCGGCATCATGCACGATGATTTCGCGATGTTTGGACGATCCCAGCGTGCCACGCACGCCGAAGGGAAGTATTGAACCCCTGCGCGAGCACCGAATCTGGACACTGAATTTGATGTTTTCGGACCTGGACCAGATTACGCAACGGCTGGAGCGGCTGTAAAAGAGTTTGAAGAAAACGGGCCGACACAATTTGACTAGAAAGGCGTTCTGGAGAAGTAGCAAGGCAGCATCCTGTACGCGGAAAAGCCTTTGCGTGAGCATTGAAACTTTTTATTACGCACGATGAAGAGCTGACGGCCGTCGCGCGATTTTTGTTTTTTCGTCGTCAGCGGCCGATGCCCTGTTCGTGCTGAATTTGGTCAAGTGATGAGCGACGAGTTGGATACAAGCACCGGGAGGACGCGACAAACAGCATTCGGCGCGTTGCAAGGGCGGCCAGAACCACAGAGTGTTGTGTGTCGGATGTCTGCGCGACGGCTAAGACGCAGAAGACTATATGCGAATAGTGGACAGACAAAAGCTAACGGCGGAAGTTGCCTGGTCTTGCTAATGGGATTGAAAGATCCGGGAAACTGACATCGCTATGATTACACGACATATGACTTGATGGGAGCTTACTTCGTATTTTTTACCGCCGGGGAACCCGAAGTTCGCCGTGGACGATTTCAAAGAATCACGAATGCAGTGACGGCGTCGGCGCGACTTTCCCACATCGACCTTGAGAAGGGATTCATTCAGCGCGGAAGTGGTGACCGATGCGAACGACTGATTGGTGGCGACGGAGTCCGCTGGTGGCGGGCGCGGGTAAAAAGCGCAGTAAAGCTGGACGGGAACGCGTACATCAGTAGCAAAGGCGATGTGATGTTGTCTCGGCCACTCGGGGACGAATACGGAAAAAAAGAAGATTAACACAGAGGACAGCAGAGGGAATAGCACAGACATAGAACACGCGACAAGAACGGTCAAGACGTACTTTTTTTTAGGATGAAAAGCGTGCGAGATGGTTTGAGGGCTTGCGCAGGCTCATAAGCCTGTGCCACTGGCGATTGAACACGACACTGCGCAATAGCGAGAGGCGATGCAGCGGCTGGGGCTGGTGTGCCGCGCGGGGAATTTGCTATGGCGGGTAATTTTGTTGTCCGGAAGGATTTGTCCGCGGGCAGTATTTGACAATATTTTATTGCGTTGGTGGCGCCTGGGTACCATGCTAGGCGGTGGCGTTTCTTGAGATTATTCCCGAATCCTATTGCGCTTTATCGGGACGTGGACGCGCTGTTGTTTGTGCTGGCCGGATTTGCCTGTACCCCTTTTTTGAACTACGCTGTGCCGCGCATTTGCATTTGGCGAGAGATCACAACCGAAGAGAGTCGCATCATCGCGCCGCATAGGCAAGCGTGATGCTGGGAGCTGACGCTCAACACTTTTATTTGACGGCAGTGCGATTGCGTCAAGGATCTTTTGGTTTCGACGTGCTCGGACACAGTGATTTTATTGCGTGTTTTTGCACCATCTGCCGGAGGTGGGTTACGGTGGCGTCTGTTTTTTTCTGGCGATGGCGTCAAGGGAAGAAACAGAGGCGCATTCAGCGGCCCGAGCGCATTGGGGAGCCGCCACTTTGCTTCTCTCTCAACAAAAACAAAAACACAACCAACAAACCAAACACCAAAAAAACCAACAAATACAAAAAAAAACAAACCGGAGGACAGAAGGAAAAGAGTAGAGATAGCCAAAGTGGAACCACGGTACCCCCAATGCAGCGCCCTTGAAAATCCGCCTTCTTTACCCTCTTCCTCTCTTCTTCCCTTGCCCGCATCCCCAAAAACCAACGCCAGAAAAACCGACTCCACCTAAATCCCCGTTTGTCCGCATTTTTTAGTGGAGATGCTTTTTGCATAGTAAACACCTTGTGCAATAAATATCACGTTTTCCTGGTTTTGTGTTTTGGGGTTTTGTTTTTGGTTTGGTGTCCACCACACCCCCAACACCAATCCGACCACAACAACATAAAACCCCACCACCCAAACAAGACAACGCAGTAAGCCCAACACCGGTACCCAGACCACCCGCTCAACCCCCCCGAAGCGAACGCCACTTAGAAACCAAAAATCCCGACGCAATCCGCCACGCCGTCAAAAAAAAAGGTTGGTTGTGAATCGTCAGCCCCAGCATCACGCTGCTCTGCGCGCGATGATGCCGACATCTCTTCCGTGTGTTTCTCTTCGCCAAATGAAATTGCGGCGCCTAGCGTATGTGCAAAAAAGGTGTAACCAGACAACTGCCGGCCAGCACAAACAACGCGTCGCGTCACGGTCCCGCAAACCGCAATAAAGACTCGGGAATAATCTCAAGGAGAAATGAAACGCCACCTCCACATGTAACTCGGCGCCAACGCCAAAAAATATTTCAAATACTGCCGCGGCCAATCCTTTCCATAACAACAAAATACCCGCCAATAAAATTCCCCCCTCGGCCACCATCCCCAGACCCCCGCCCCCACGGCTCGCCGTCCGCATTGCCAGGTCGTGTTTCCCTCGCCATTGGCAACAGGCGTCATCCTGCGCAACGCCCAATCCAAAACTAACCCCATTCTCGCAATACGCATATTCTCCACCTCAAAAAAAGAGTCGTCACTTCGACCTCGTTCTATACTCCCGATTCCTCATGGTGCTCTTCCCGCCTCTGCGGCCAATCTGTCGATTTAACTTCTTCCATTTTTTCCCGTATCTCAAACCCCGAGGTCCGGAACACCAAATCACAACCATCGGACCACTTCTTGTCACCATGTACATCTACTCCTTTCCCACTTCCAGCTTTCACAACACTATGCGCTTTTCCTATATATGTATTCCCGCGCCGTCCGCGCCCCCCCGAGAAACCGCCGTAACCCCGCACGAAAAGCCACCCAAAATCTTCTTCCACTCGCAAACCCACTCTCCCGCGCGAAATGAATCCCTCATCTCAAACAACTGTCGCTGTGAATCCCGCGCGCCGCCTATACACTGCATTCGTATTCCTTGTGAATCCGTCCACGCGCGCAAAACCTGAGGTTTAACAAACACCAACGGACGGCGTACAACAAACTAACGTCATAACCCCACTCAAGTTCATCATGGCGCTGAATCACAAGCCGATTCAGACATCCCCGGCTCCTTTATCAAAATCCCATACAGAAACAAAAGACACCCTCAAAACCTCCTAGCCGCTATCTATTTTCAAGCTCCAATCTCCGCAAGCTCTGCTTCGAAGCCGGCCCGGGGTCAATACACAGCCTGCTGAAAAGAACCCCCAACACAAAACCACCTGTGTCATCATGACCGCCACTTGCAACGCGTCCAAGCTTGTGTCGCTCACCATCTGTTCATCCAACTCCTCTCCTCTTCATCACACCCTCAATTCCGTCAACTAACTACAGCAATCGGCCGCTGCGACAAAAACCCAAATCCGCCTCTCGGCCGCGCCTTGCTCTTCCTGCGGCCAAACTCCAGCTCACGCAAAGGCTTTTTCCGCTTCCAGACTTCTCTTGCACTTCTCCAGAACCGCCTTTTCTAGCTCAAAATTGCTTGTCGCCTGTGTGTTCTCTCTCTTTCTTTTTTTTCGTCAATTTTTTGGTCGCGGCCGGCTTCATCCAGCCGTTTCGTAATCTGGTCCCGGTCCGCGAAAAACATCAACTCCAATTCCTAATTCTTGCATGCGCAGCGGTTTCAATACTCCCTCGGCGTGCTTGCACGCTGGGGAGTCGTCACACACGCGAATCACGTGCAGGATGCATCCCCACCTCTCTGGCAAAACTGAGCCAGCGATTCGCGCATGCGTTTCCTCTTCTTGCAAAATCCCGCCCAAATCCAACGTACTAGCCCGTCGCGTAAGTTAATTTTTCTTGGGTTATACAGCTTCGGCCAATCGCGAGGAGCCGCCTGGGCTCCGGCACCTGTCGCCATGCCCACCGCGTCCTTTCTCTCTGTCCACGCCCTTCGACGCGTGTCCACATGCGTCTTTTTCGTCAAAATTCGAAACAGCGGTCGTCTTTTTCTTCTTCGCGGGTTCCCACCCTGTGTAGTCCAATAATTCCTGTCTGCATAAACACCCTAACAAATTTTAGCGACACCACGGCAAGAAATCGACCCCCACACACGAAAGCTAGGCACCCTCACTGCTCCGCCGTTATGGAACTGCGGGCTCTTGTAGGGTGGCCCGCTTTGTTTAGATCCGCGAGCGACTCGAGGGATACCGGAAGCGGGCCGCTCCGCTCCGACCTTGTCAGGCGAGGGGTCGGAATCGAATTTTCGGGAATTCTACCACTCGACCACGCGAGTGTCCTCGTCTCGACTGGTTTCTTCTTTGTGGTCCTGACGATTTTGCTATTTCGTTTCAAAATATCCCGAGACGACCCGCAATAGAGGTCAACAATTTGTCCACGCACTTGTTTGCGATCTCTTCCCATTCAACACTCGCCTTATACTTTCGCGGGGGCTGCGGCTCTGCCCCGAATGTCTCTGTAGAGCTCTGGCCGTGTGTTTATATTTTCTTCGCTAACCTCTTCAATATCGCTGGTACAAAAAATATTAAGACTCCTCGACCTATTAAACTCTATCACTACTGCTGCAAACTGCTCCGGAAGCCAGGAAAACTCAAGATCGTCGAGAACGTTGAAACCCCAAAATCAGCGACTTCACACAAATGCAGCCGCCCCTGACCAACATAATAAAACCACAGCAGGATGTATTCAAACCAACACTAAATCGTCCGCTTCTCCTCGGGGCCAAACGATGCGTGCGGCTGTGGCCTTCACTAGCCTTCAAAACGCCGGCTTCGGCCGTTGTTCAAAATTTCCCTGGCCTTGGGCCATCTCGCAAGACTCTTTTTTGTCGTGTCGGTGTCGCCTCGAAGATCGATGGGCAGGGCATCATGGAGTGCACACATCGGTTTGGCAAGCCGGGGACGATACACCAGAACGACCCTATACCAAGTCCTCGCTCATCCTGGTTCTCGTTACTTCGAAAGCCCCCCAGCCATCGAACTGAAGCGGTCTGTAAATCGCGGGGGCCGCTCACCTTGCTGCAGCAGCCAAAGCTCGAAACCCAGGTTTTGTTTGATCGCCGATCCGGGAAGGACTAGCAACACTTGTTCCCCCTCTTGAGGCCACCCCTCGCCCCTCTCCCCAGTGTGCGGAGTGAAAACAAGACGGCAGTTGCGTCTGTGGCGGTGCCATGGTTTTGACTGGGGGACTTGGGTGTGGTGGGACGTTTGTAGCTGGGACACTCAACTCCGTAACCAGCTCACCCTACACTCACCGCCAGAATAGCCCACGCAATTACATGTCCTGAGCAATGTACAAACATGTTACTCTGGCTCGGGGCCAGGACGTGGGGGAAAACCCACGGCTTGGTTTAGGGGGGTTGCATGAACTCTGCCTGCGCCCTGATTCTAGTGGGGGGAGGTTGGGGGCGGGGGGTTGTGGTCGCTGTGTTGTTGCTTGGGGGGTTGCGGCGGTGCGCGGTAGGGATCGCGGAAGGTTTTGCGGGCTAGTTCTCATGGTCGTGTCTCGGGTGAACTACACATCTCCCCCGCCCTGCCCCCACCCTACAACCCCCCTCCGGCACCCACACCGCCCCCACCCTCCACACGACAACCAACCCTCCAACCCCCCCTCCACACCCCCACCCTCCCCCCCAAAACCCCCCCCACGGGTTGTTGGTGGTTGTCTGTCGGCTTGGTTCTGTTTGGTTTGTTCGTTTCGACGTGTGCTTGCTTATTCGAATGTCGGATGGACCTGCGGAGCGGATGTGCGCCGCGGAAATGACCATCCTGCTCCCGCGTAGCGACAAAAACTCTCCCAGCCCCCCCCGCCAACACCTCCCCGGTCCGCCTGTTCCACGGCTCCTTGTGGGGCGGAGTTGCCACGGTGGGTGTTCCTGAAATGTCATATCCTTCACGCTAATTCTCCTTTTATGTTCGAGGGTGGCGCTTGTTATTGTGTAGCCGCATGAGGCTCGTGGAAGCGCAGGTTCGTCTACCATTTCCATGTCTGTGCTTCGTCGTCGGTGTCTGGGTTGATCTGGGTGTCGCGGCATGGCCACAAGCCAACGACCCACCATGCCAACCACCTCCCCCCTTCCGCCGCGCCGGCCACCCGCCCTCCAACACACGCCTCCCCCCCTCCACCCCCAGCCCCCCAACCCCCCCCACCCACCCACCGGGGGCATTTCCGCAACCCCCATGAAATGCTGAAATCCGCCCCCAATCCCTCCGCGAAAATCCGTGTGCTCCTCCGTCCTGCTCATAACATGTCCATCGCCAATATGTAATGGACCATCTGCCAAGAAAACTAATCGGATAGGCTTCGTCCCCCACATTGGTGTGGGTGGGGTGTGTTTTTGGGTGTGGTGGTTGGGGTGTTTTGGATTTGGGTTTCTTTTGTTTGTTTTTTTTTTTGTTTTTTTGTTGGTTTTTTTTTTTTTTTGGGTTTTTTTCTTGGTTGTTTTTTTTTTTTTTTTTTATTCCTTCTTTTGTTTTTTTTGTTTGGTTGTTCGAGGTGAGATCGCGAACAACTCTCCGACAAAGAACTCGTCAAAAACCCTCGTCTCTGTCCTGTGGCATTCGGCGCCTGGTACCGTCGAAATGTTCCTCACTTCCACCGTCCGTCCCTCGCCGCCCGGACGTGCTGGTTTTGTCTCTCACTCGAATTCCCACTGATCTCGGAGTACAAAAAGAAAGGGGCGGTCGGTCGCCTTACGCAAAAAACACAGCCCACGTTCCCAAAGAACTTCTCGTCGTTTCCGTGCGAAAATTAAAAACGCTGGCGCCCCTGATCCGCACATGTCTGCCATTTGGTATATGTGTGCTCGCACGTATTTTTTGTTTCCAACGACTTGGGGCCGTTGCTACTGCCCCCTCCCCACAACCCCCGTCACGCGGTTTGAGTGCTAACGGCCGCCAGACCACCTCCAATACCCCAACCACCCACAACGCCCGGAGCACGCCCGCCCCCACACTACCCCTCTCCCCAAGCCAAAGCTGGAGGCAATATTAATTCAACCCCACACACCCCCCCTCGCCGTCCAAACTGACGCTAAGAGTCTGTGTGTCTCACTGGACGGCAGACGACTTATTCCAATAACCCCACCGCCTTCGCCCCACCCCCCCACCAATGCACCAGCAACCGCGGACCAATTCACACCACCGCAATCTCTGATAATGACTTACGTTCGCTTTGAGCGTACGGGGCCCCTTCCTACTAACTTCTAAGAGCGCCCACCCCAACACCAGACCCGCCCCCACCCCCCCCGCTCTCCCACCCCATTGGAGGTCCCGCCGACACAGCACATTGCTATCTGAACTATTGCTCGCGCCAAGGCCCCCCTAGCCAGACCCCTGCGTCCCCCCCCGCAACACGACCACCGCCGCCCAGCCACCCGAACCCACCGAAGACACCAAACAAATCACACCATCCCAAACCCCCAGCCACCCGCCCACGTTCGGGAACCGCAACGAACAAAACCGCTTTCAAGGCTAAATAAGTTCCAGGTTGGGTAAGAACATTGGCAGTTCTGCTCTAACA
>Ga0179593_1359877_pt1 | contig 13889 bp, 6 predicted proteins | sample CZODoug2_1_08_16_FD_185931 | JGI IMG/M metagenome (GOLD analysis project Ga0179593, IMG submission 185931) | Vadose zone soil fungal communities from Angelo Coast Range Reserve, California, USA - CZODoug2_1_08_16fungal (PacBio error correction) | ecosystem: Environmental > Terrestrial > Soil >...
GGCCGGGAAAGGCCGTTCTCTGTCAAAAAAGAAAACGGACCGGCGGGTCTAAAAATCAGGGACCGATAGCACGGGAAAAAAAAAGAGTGGACAGACGAAAATCGCGGGCAGTTGACAGGGGGACAGGGGGGTCTTCCATGCCTGCGCCAGCGCCTTTAATAGGCCTGGGGGACAGGTAAGGGCATAAAATAGTCTAGGCCGGGACCGGCGCGAGGGTCTCCGGGGGGGGCGGAGGGTGACTGGTCACTAGTGAAAAAGCCGGTGCGTTCCAGGAGGTGGTACCCTCGTTCCCGACTTACGCTGGACGGCAAGGAAGAAAAGAGTTCGAACATGGGGTGGAAGAAATACTATCGAGCTGGGAAGGCGCACTTTATTGGGGTGAAAAGGGGGTCGTTAGAAGAAGGGGAACCCCCCAACGAAAGCCGAAGGGGGTCACTGGACCAAGGACAAAAGAGAAGTGGGTCAGGCGGAGGGGAGGTGGAGTGCTTTCGAAAGGCGTTTTCGGAGAGAATCGCATGGAATCTTGACTATCCGGGGGATGCGCACGCCAGGGGAACCTGGGCCGTCGGAAAAAGCTAGTGCGACACGGTAGAAGCGACATTCAAAGGGAACGCGTGAGTGTCCAAATATGTGGTTGGGCAATTGGGTTAAGGTGGGAAAGGGGGGGTCCAGGGGGGGGGAAAGAAGTCAACCTGTCAGTGCAAGGGCAGGGGGAAGCGGGGGAACGCCGAAAGTAGGCTCGCGTCAAATGGAAGTCCCTGAAAAACCAAATCGAAAAAGTATCATGTGACTGAGAGACTGAACTACCCTTGGGGAGGGGGGGCGCATTCTCTCCATACCTGCCTAATAGTCTGCAGATAAAGAAGAAGGGGAGGGCGAAGGTAGGGTGAAAAACGGGTAGACCACTGCCCATGTGTGGGACAGATACCGGGTTGGGGAGGCGCCCCATTCTTTTTTTTTTTGGGTCAAAAAGGAAAGCCCTAGAAACGGCGATGCAGGCACCCATTATACCCGATCGCCTGGGCAGACGGTCGCATGTACCCGTCGAAAGATCCAGAGAAAGGGAATGTGGTAAATAATCACTGCACCACCGGAGGGTCTAAAACGAAGGTCGGCGGGAAAAGTTGGGTGGGGTAGTTAGGTGGTTGTCCGGGTCGGGTCCCAACCAAGACCTGGGGGTGAGACAAAACGGTAGGCCGCGTACCGCAGGGGCTCACGGCGGTCGGTCTTGAAGCGGCTAGCCAAGGCGATGACGCCCATTGTAAAAACTCGTGGGGGGGGGGAGTAAAGAGCCCCAGTGCGGGTCACTTCAGAACAAATTCTCCGGGGGAAAAGCAGGTCGTCTAAAAAAAAAGAAACCCGGGTAAATTGGCGGCACAAGACAATGCCAAGGGAAACTTCGTGGCCAAGACACAAAAAAAAGAACCTTCGTGTCTGGAGCTGAAGGGGGCAAAAAAGGGAGCAGTCTTGCTGAGAGGTCCCGTGTTCTTTGGTGAGTAGGACAAAAACTGTGCTGCTACGTTGGGTCCCATGGTGGAAAGGGACGGGCTTGGGGGGGGGAGGGGACGTTGACGTCAAAGAAAAGCGGTAGGGACAACGTGCCGGTCGGTGAAAATGCACCTTGCACGCACCCACAACTGTATGTCGAATGCCCCAATGCCCAGGGGAGCGAGTCCAACCCGCATAGCTGGGCGGGGAAATAAAAAAGGGAAAGGTCACTCAAGTGACGGAAATTATTGAAAGGCAGGGGAAACAAAAACAAGTGGAAAGGGTCGGGATGGTTCTGGCCATGCCACGAAACACAGTGCGTCGGGAAAACCAGGTCGGCGGATAAAAGAGGGTGGATCGGAACCCGCATGGGGCACTCCGCCTAGTGCCCCTTAACCCAGCCGAGCTGGGTCCTCAGCCGTAATTGAGAAAAAAAATGAATAGTGGGTCCGAAAGGAAGAGACAGCCGCCACCCCCAGTAAGGGGAACAAGTTGACGCGGTGTACGGGTACACAAAGGGCATGGGCGTTCAAAAAGGACACGAACCCAAGAAAGAAAAAGAAACTCTTACCGTACCGCTCGGAGCACAAAAGGAAGGCCCAGTCGCTGATTAGAAACTCGGTATGATCTGGGGGGTCCCGGAGTTCGGGGGGGGGCCAGGGGAAAATACTGGATCAAATCGCTGCGGGAGCTGCAAAAGCCGCCCCAGCTTAGGAGACTACGCGGCTTCGTCAATAAATGGTGGCGGAAGCATGGCTCTTGGCTGCAGGACCGAAAAGGAACAAAGTAAAAAAAAAATAGATGTCCGAAAGAACGGAATCACGCGCAGAACCAAAAAAGGCCCGATCAAAAAAACAGGAACCCAAAATGAAGAACTGGTCCTGGGGGCTGTGGTTCTCATATAAGGCTAGAACTGTCGAACGCCGGAGGAGAGAATAACAACGCGGGCGATCGACTTGCAAAATAAGATCACATCTATCAGCAACAAAGGACCGGAGTAAGAGACAGTAAGTGCCCCCCGGGGGGAGGTAAATCAGAAAGGGTGAAACATCTCAAGGCATGGACACCCGGGTGAACCTTTACGCGCGGCAATCAAGGAAAGGGGGGGCGGCACAAGCGGTGGGCGAAGGGGGGGAAATGGCAAGGGAACGTCCAACGACGCACAGATCCACAGAACTCGTCTGCACTACACTTCACAGCACACCGCAGACGGCCAGGCGTGTGCTGACGACGTAGCAAACTGCGCCGCCATGACATACGGCTGTGGCGTCGCGAGGGCGATTCCCGGCAAGGCAGGAAAAAGACGTGCATCAGTACGGGGATGCAGGTGTCAAACAGTGTAACATGGCGGGGGAAAAGAGGCGCCGGGACAAGTGACTAGGGGAGAGTTTGATCCTGGGTTCGGCCAATAGACACATGAAAAAGGAACAAGGGACGTCAATGAAAGCAGGGGCGGCCATAGACCATAGAAAAAACGGCAGTAAAAAGTCAAGATACCACTCTAGGAGACACGTGGAGGGGTCAATTCGAGAAGGTGGACATAGGACCGTGGATTGCGGACATCGGCCGCCTCTAAAGAATTGATCAGCCGGGGCGGAGATGGGGGTACGAGGGAAAGAGACGAGTATGCATTGAAAATAATAACCACACGGTGGGGGGTCACGTGAAAAACGCAGGGGGACCGGGGGTAACATACGTGGCAGCTCGGAAGGGCACCGTTCTACTCAACAACGAATACCCAGGGTCTGGACTCGCCTACCGGGGGGGGAAAATCGGGGGGAGACAAGAAAAACATCGAGTGGTGGGCAATCGCGCACAATAGCAGGTAGTCCACCGAAAAGTGGCCAACGAACAAGATTCCTGTGATGCGAAGAAAAAAAAAATAAACGACGCACCCAAAGCACGTCCCACTAACCCTTCGCAAAAACCATTTTGTCTGGGGGGGAAAAAGCCAAAGAATGTGGAGGGTATAAGGACACTCCGTGGCAACAACAACGCTGAACCTCGACACAAGCGCAGATGGCTCAGAAAAAAAAGAAAAAAAGTGGTAACGCCTCGGGCACACTGCGAAAACATACACTTGTTAACTACAGACGCAAAACCCGGTCCGCAGACGAAGGAACATCCAATCATAAAGGAACAGGGAAGGGAAGTACGGGTGAAGCGGCAACTAAGAAAGAAGGGACAGGGGGAACAAGGGAAGTCCATGAGAGCGCTGGTCCATACATCCGCATCAAGGACTACAAGAGCCCGACGCCCTTACACGGAAGAGGTGACACTACACCGGCCGTAGTCTGAGTGACTATCAGGTTGCTGAGATCGCACGTCCGCCCGAGTGAAACTCAAGAAAGTCAACCCAGCCAAAAAACGCACATCAGTCCTAAGAATCCTCTAGCAGATGCATCCCCTCGGAACGACCAGAGCTCGGGGAGTCGAAGGAGAGAAAAGCTCGCGGGCTCACTAATCGATCAAAACCTTCAGACAACAGGAAGCGGGGCCTGGGTGCTACTCTGAACCACTGGATTCACGACCCCCGGCCGTAAAAAATGAACGAAGCCCAAGTGAGGGAAAGACGACGAAAAAACACGGCAGATCAAACGTTGGACGACCGCCCGAGTCGGCAAATCCACAACAATACCACATAACGTCCGAAGGGTACTACCAAAAATTGACAGAAGTACTCGGACGCGCCGGACGAAACGGGTGACTCAGCTCCTCAAGGTCCCAACCCACGCTCGTGTGCACAAAATAATTGACAAAGGTAACGAGAACTAAAAAAGTCACACACACAGGGTGACAAGGACGGGAGTTGAAACGCTAACTCAAAAAGGCGATCATACGGAGCCAGACACAGGTCAGACAAAATAAAAACGTCATGCCAAACGAACTGCGGGGTCCCCGGCAGTTTTGCACCCTCCGCAAAAGGCCGCCCAAAGCAACAACAAAAAAAAGAGGTAGAAAACCCAACAGGAGAAGGGACAAAGAAGTAAACTTGTGACAGCGCAAGAGCAAACACGGAGGCGCGAGGGCTCACGCGGACAGAAGCCAGAGTGGCTGGACATTCCAGCCCAAGGGAAAAAAAGGAAAAAAGAACGAACTACGCGACACTAGAAGAACGCCTCGACATAATTGCCCCAATGCCCGGAAACGCGAAACCGCAGGGACAGGGTGGGGGTCCCTGGCAAGGATCTCGGATACGGGACTAATTTGATAAGCCCAAGGCCGTGCAAACAAGATATTTCGCCTGGAAAAGCAGTCAGAAGAGGTAGGGAGGGGGAAACATGTACGAAAAAGCTCTGAAATACTCGCAGCAACCCAGCTGAGCTCCGCACAAATCCTGAAGCTCACAAAAAATCGGGTGCCGCACCACTAATGAAAAAACAGAGGAAAGTGGTGACCAGCACAGATGAGACAAAAGCCCCCAGCAGCAAACCGGTCAGGTGCAAAGACAGTGCAGAAAACAGGAGCACAAAACTAGACGCCGGATCACCGACAAAAGAGAACCGGCCGCGCCGAAAACCCGGACTCCAACCAGAAACGAAAAGACGCTCGTGGAAAAGGGTGCGACAGGACAAAAAAGAAAGAGGGTTGTGCCCATCGATTCGACAAAGGGGGCGTCAATCGTCGTGTACACCCACATACTGAGAAGACACTGGTCGCAATCACGATAAAACGAGGAAAAAGACACGGCAATTACCTACGGAGGAGTTTATATGTAGAGGCCCCGAAAGGCGTTCTAAGGGTTCACACAAAGCGGCAAGGAAAAAGGGGCGGGACGTTCGAATCGCGATCGCAGCACAAGGTTCATGGGCCCTGGGAAAGGGCAGGTCCAGGACTGTGTCTCAGAAGTACCTTCAAACGGGCCGTGGGGAAAGGGGGGGGGAGGGTCGGAAGGAAGAGCACAGGTTCGGAGTGACTGGGGGCCTGTCGGTGATGAGCATCGCGAGACTCGGGAGGGGGGGACGATACGTGGGAAGAGAGTTCGGGCGACGACGGCAGGGAGTGAAAGCATGGAGGTTGAATCACTCACACTTCGAGACTTGTGGTGGGGGTAAGGCCGTGAAGTGGGCAATGGGGGGGCACCTCGTCAGGCTATGGTCGACTCCGGTTCTCTGAAAGTTCAAGCGAATCGAAATCAGAACAAGGGAGAGAATAGGGTGGCGGTGTAACAACGGTCTCTTACCTCGTCCGTCGAAGTTCCTGGCCAATTCGCGCCTAGGCGGCGTGGAGAGCAAAGTAACGCCGGAAGGTGAGATACCGTTTAGGCCGAGGGGTGACACAACCAGTACCCCAGTGGACAGAGGGGGGGGGGTCCCAAGGGGGGCGGGCTAAGTGGCGTGGGAAAGGGTGCCTCGGCTATATACGTGAACGTATACTTCCGAGGCGGAGTTTGACAGAAAGAAAAAAAAAAGCCGGGGCTGGTTGCACCCTGGCACTGGTTCGGCAATCGACGTAACGGAGACTGTGGGCACGGCCAGACCCGGTGAGTCCCAAACTGGACCATCCCTCAATAGAACTCACACGGGGATGGCTATATAGTTGAACAACAGGAAGAGTTGTACAGCTTTCAAAATCGTTCGTGGAACACAGGTAGACAAACGCTTGAAAAGGTGAGGGGACAGCAACAGGGGTCAGGTTCCGGAAAGAAACCGTGGACTGGAGAAAGGATCTCAAGAAGTCGGGTGCAGCGTTGACGGTGCACGTCGCGGGGGAGCGATGAAAATAAAGGGAAGTGAAATCATACAAAACAGTAAAGGAAAGGTGGGAGCCGAAAGAGGTGTGTCTCAGAATCTGGCGACTCTTGGGATCAGGAAGGTGCGGCACACGACGAGGAGGGAAGGCAGGGCCACGGGAGGGAAAAAACGGGGAAAAAGATGGCTCTATAGGCTCTAGAATAAAAAAAGCGAAGTAGATGATGGAAAGGTTGTTCCACGGTGTTGGACACAGGGAAGGGGGGGGTTCGAAAACACAACGCACAAAGGAAGGGGCAGTCAGTGGTCCCAAACAGGAAAGAAAAACATTCCCACATCAATCTATAAATATTTTGGAGGAGAACTGGGGGGGGAAAACATAATCCTCATTTCTAGTCAGACTCCCTCAACCCGAATACGGCACGGCACGAGACATACAGACAGACAAGGATGCGGTGCGCGGACTGTGTGAAAACCCATAAGTGACAGGGACGGAGGGGGGTGGGGGGGCGGAAGGTGAGGCATTTCGGGGGGCGGGTAAGCTTCAGTACAGGCGGTGGCACGGGTGAGCGTGATTAGTCTAGTAGCGGGGGGCACGGTCACATGGGGTGGGCGGACGGGGAGGACCATGGCTGATAAAAAGCGTAACCTGGTTGGCCAGCGGGGAACGGGAAGCGCGGTACCGGGAAGGGGACGCTAGACAAGATCTATGAAAACGGGGGCTCCCTCTGGGCTTTGAGGCCGGGCCGGCATGGGTCCAAGCCCTGGAACTTGACGTTCAAGACTGACCGAGTCTGGACGGGGCGCTAACCTGGGATCAAGGGGGTGGGAAGGGTCAGGTAGGCCAAAGTGAAGTACGGGGTCGTACGGACTTCACAGAGAAAAAAAACGTTCTCTAATCTGGCCCCGAGGTCAGAACCGGGGGACTGAAAAGACCTGTCTACTCAAAAGGAAGGAAGGGACCGGAAACCGAGTATGCAGCTCACACGGGAGTCAGGTGGGTCAAGGTTTTGAAGGAAGCCTGAATGTGGGGGACACAGAACAAAGGTGAATGGTACAGTTGAAAGAATGGCTTGGGTGCCTTGTACGGCAGGGAGACCTATGGTGAGGTATGAAGTGTTGGTGGGAGCATGTCCTGCAAGGTACGAGCTAGAGACTGAAGCAGTACAACATGTAATACCACTAGCTACAAAACGGCAAGTGCGGGGGTAATCTGCAGAAAAAAACACTGACATAACACTGAACGTCTTCATCAGGGGACTGTGAGTGATCCAGAGCACAGGAACAAGGAGAGGGCCGGTTCGGGCCTAGATGTAAACGAGGTGACACAATACACAAGAAAATGCTCGGTAGCGGTACAAGGGTACCAAGTGCGAGAACTGAACGGGATTATGTAACTCAAGGAACCGTGGGGGGCGCGGAGGTAAAAAAGGGGGAGGAAAAAAAACCAACGCAGTGGGCCAGTACGTAAACACGATGAAATTCACGAAAAAAGTAAGGCGAGCGACAATCCACAGAACAGACATCCTCAGCTCACAAGAATGGGGATAATGTAGGCGGCGGGAAGGCCGCGATGCACATGCCACAAAAAATCCAGAGCGGAAAGGAGAAAAACTCGGGAACTAACCATACCGGAGCGTCCCTAACCCAAATTGTCCCCCAGAATCGAGCACAACGGTGGGGAATAAGAAAAAAAAAAAGAATATGGAAGCACTCCAAGATACGCCTAAATACTTGGGGGACCGGTACAGTTGGGAAAACAGGTTGGGGAAAAAACACGACGTCTGGTGGACTGCGTGGGAAAGTCAAAGGGGGGCACACGTCACAACCCACAGGGCAAGGAAGACAGACGGGTCACAACACCTCGATGGACACAAAAAGTCTGGGAACAAACGGCGAAGGACAGTCGTCAAATTCAGGTGTACGGGCGTGGAGACCTTACGGTTAGGTCGTACATCTGGGTTTTAGTGAAACGGCCGAGAGATCTAGGAGTCGGACGATCCAATCGTCCAAGACTGTTCTGCTATCTCCACAACTCCTCGCCAGGGATCAATCTGGCGGCCTTGGCTGTGTGAGGAAGGGAAGAGGGTGGGAGACAAGACAACGTGAAACACTTGCGGGGGCCAAAGAAACCGGGGCATGGGAAAGTAAGATTTGACGGAAAAAATCAGAAAGGTACAGACTTCCGGTTGCGGGTCAAAAAGGGACAAGACAGGAAGTACTAAAGAGGACAGTTCTGCAGATTGGCCTACAAAGTCAAGAGAGAGACAGACAAAAAAAAACAAAAAGGTAAAGACAAAACGGGGATGAACAGTCTATGCCAGAATAATGCACCCGTGGGGTTGGGGGTGGGGGCGGCGGAGAAAAAGGCGACATCGACATAAAAGGGGGAAGGGGGCTCACGGCCCCACCCCCGGAAGCTTCAACCGGACTGGTGGTGAATCGACAACATGTCAACACCGGAAGGGAAAGAAAGGACACCGCACGGGGTACCGCAGAGGCGGCCGTATACTGTTGGCTCGTACCTACAGACAGGTCCTTAGCCCTTGGGTCCACCCAGGAAAGCACAGCCCGCGGGGGCTCACCCAACAGAAAGGGGGAGAACATCGCGAAGGCTATCAGATGTCAGAGGAACCAATAGAAACCGGTGCATACGATTGAGTCAATGGACCAGAGAGGGGGGGAGGGAGTAGGGGGACGATGAAGTCAGGGCTGGTAAGGAAGGAGAAGCTGATAGCAATTAATCTCAAAGAGGCAGGGGCGTCGTTGGAAAGAGCTGAACGGAGATCCCATGGCCGGGAGCACTTTGTGCGACCGGTCGGACCACTTGGCAGGTGATCGTCAAATTGCTCTCGTCAAACCGCCCTGCTAAAACTCTCCCGGTTTTTCGGATTCCAAAGGTCCCCTTCAAGAAGGTCACGTCCTTCATCATTTTGTACAACGACCAAGATGTTTCGTAACTCGTTTTACCCTCTCTCACCCCCTTATATTAGAGAACCAGAAAAGAAGCAGAATAAAAAGACCTTCATCCCTCTTCTACCAAACCACCTGTGACACTCGGGCGCGCCTAACTGTTGCAGTTTATGGCAAAGCTCGCATCTGAGCATCCCTCCTCGCCCTGGTGGGTCTTCTCCGACTTACTGGTCCAGGCGCGGGAAAAAAGCATTGCTCATATAGGGCGAAGTGAGAAGTCCGGTTATTAGCACTCGAGCTACCATTTTCCTGTTCCACTGTCGTTCGACACGCAAGTATCCGGTCCAATGCCCCTCCCACCTCGGCCCCACAAAGCGGTCTGCTAAGAAGTGTACTCTCCGTTCCCGCTCCACCCTAACCAAAAAGAGGAAGAATTTATTGTAAGTAGCCGGGGTAAGCAGAAATAAAAACTCTGAGGAGGGGAAGAGATAAAACCCTAAATTCGTTTCTCCGGTATGTAGAAAAACTGCTCTTCGGGAAAAATTCGGGAACCAGATGGCCCGGGAAAACCTGCTTTGGTATTTCTCTCCGCATCCTACCTCCGACCATGAGCAAAGCTTGCAGGAGGGAAGTCACTTGACTGCGAGAAACCTCGAACATTTGAGGCGCAGCTCATGGAAGCTTTCCTGCGCACCCAGTGTCGCGTCAACATCGATCTGCGTGGCAAAGATTTTTTCGTCCTTGACGGTGGGTTTTTCAGCTGCTTGTCCGAGGTGTTCCTGATCCTCATTTAGCGCAGGGGAGCGAGAATGTCTGTCGACCGCCCCGTAAGAAGGTAGAGCGGAGCTATGCAGGTGGGTATCGGGTTCTGGGTGTTCAGTGGGTCGTCTAACCTGTTGGTTGTTCCTCCAGCGTCCATGTAGAGGGGGGGCCCAGCTGGGGGGTGGCCCTGTCGGTCAGGCGAATCGACGGTCCACGGGCGGAGAAGCCCATGGACCAAAAGGGGCCTGAGAAAAAAACCATCCCCATCTGCCCCACCAACTCCGCACGATCACCCCAAGAGCAGCAATTATCGATGAAAAACCACGGAATTCAACCTCCATAGTTCAGGGGCGAAGGGGGAGAGGACGCAAAACAGTGCCGGGGAAAGAAATACGTCGTCGCGCACGAGAACCAGGATCTCGCCGAAACGGGAGATGGAAGGAAAAAATAGGGGGTCCGGCCCGAGGGTGTTCTAACGTAGGGGGGGGGTCGAGGGCTTCCGCATGCTGTGTTTGCCGAATTGGAAACAAAGAAACAATTCCGGGATGAGAGAAGTACGGTGCCAATCAGCTTGATGGGAGCCGCGGAGCCTATAGCCGAAGGTAGGATATGTTGAAACAAGCAACAGGCTGAGCTCTCTCGAAGCGGCCCGAGAGAAATTAAAATCCAAGGAAAGTTGCGCCTCTATCACCTCATTCATCGGCGACGCATGCCTTTGACTATTCTCTCTTCCACCGGTGGAACACTTTTGAGTAGGTCAAGGAGGGGGTCGTTACATGACCGTAAACAATCGCTTCGACCGCCGACCGAGATAGCCTGATGGAAGAAGGAAGACGGCAATCACTCCATTCTGTCTAAGTAACAGAATTACATGGATATCCCCTAAACTGATAAAAAAAGTTCAAGGGACCCTATTGTCTCATTCAAAGGCAAAAGCCCTATTAAAACCATGATAGTCCTCGGATGTCAGTAGGGGGGTGGGGAGCTGCGGTTCACACGTTGCGGCAATCCGTGACTCACAGAACGTGGAGTACCCTTGCAGGGGTGGAATTCCTATACGGTCGCCTACTTGTTCCGCTTTCTTTCGATACTGACAGTATCGTTTCGTCAATAGGCAAAGATGGCGAGTCGTACTTCCTCTCTGCATGTGGGGGAACAGATCGGCGTCGTCACTGTCGCCGGGTGGCGTGGCCGAAGCAAGGAAAGGCCAGTTACGGGAAGCTATAGATCGCAACAACAACACGGATAATGAAATATATATCCGAGCGATGCAGCTTAAAAACCGGCGGCCAAACTAAAAGCACTTCATCAAGCCGACTAGTACGGAGCCCGCAGGGAGGGACGTGGATTAAGGGGATTCCAAAACTATCAACCTATTCGGGTCACAAAGTCGCCTACCCTACTACGATGGGGGAAGACACAGGGGCACCTGCCGTTGGAAGAAAGGGGGGGCGTCCGGGGCAACGGGACAGAAATCAAAAAAAACACTCCGAAACTTTAGCGGCGCATGTCTGCGTAACCGCGGTGGGGGAGGAGGTTCCCGGAGACATCTGGGGATCACTGGGGGACTGCATTAGATCATTGGGGCCTTTGTCAGCACGGAAAAAAAAAAACCACCTAATTATTCTCACGTACTGCGGAGAGTTCTAAACAAAGTAACTCTTTGCTTGTCTTTCAACTTCGGTCAAACCGTAGCTCTGTCTACGGTAAGACGACTCGGGACACTATGGCGGTAGCCGAAACTGCTGACGAGAGCCCGAAAGGGTCGGAAAAGCGATAGGAGTTGAGCACTATAGACAAAACGCCGCTGAGTCGTCGACCTTTAGATCGAGCCTGAGGAGAGAACCGATTAGCAAGGGCTGCAACAGAAGAAGCATGCGGGTCAAGACGCTGGGGGCGGGAGGGCCGGTCTTTCCAATATCTCGCGCGAAAGCTCGACGAAAAAAACGCACCTTCAACCGGTGAAAAACGGCAAACGCCGACGCGCGAACTGGCCACGTGACGCGCAAACACGAGTAAGAAAGGGCTCTGTCCAGCCCATGGGGGTGGACGGCCACTGGTTATCGGTATAAACGGCGGACGCCGAAAAGATAGAGTCCACAGAGGCATTAGGGAAGGAGCGTACTTCGAATAACACGTGAAGGTGTTCGGTAATGAATGGCAGACAGTTAGTTTGTGGCGTGGTGTCGGGGCGCTTCGTGGTGAAAAAACATCGTGTCTCAAGGGTTTTCCACCTTTTTCTAAAACTGGTTTCCTCATCCATGCCAGTAATCGCCTCCGCTTGGACCAAAACCCAAGAATATACAGTAGCGACCTCGTCGAAGAAACGCGCACTCCTGAGGCAACAGCCGAAAAACAAAATACTGCACCCAGGGAAACCTGAACTTTCTGGCGGTTGTTCCTGACAACAGCTGGATCAAAAACGTCCCAAGTCTTGACTATTGAGCGCGCAATGTAACATATGAATAGGAGGGAGGCATAAAATCTGTTACGGCCCATATCGGGGTCGCCATCTAAGTAAAGGCAGCAACTCAACGCGATGTCTGGTTTGAATCGGAGTAACCTTCAACGCACGGGACCCTGCTCAGGACAACTGACAGAGGGAACATTTGGGTGCGTGGCGACGGCAGATGCACGATATGCAACGGGGAGTTGGGTGCGGTTTTCGATATTATGTACTGACTGGTAGAAAAATCGATATCCCAGACTTGTGCAAGTCGCTATCCCCCTGGAAGGGCTCAATAAGAAACTAATAAGTCTCATACGATCCTCCTGGATCATGCGCGGAAATTAACTGCCGGGCGATAAGCGACGAAACAAAACAAGCCGAGGCGGAACTCGGGGAGAGTCAAAAAAGGGAGCAGGAAGGGCAATTGGGGGGGAAAAAAAAGCCGGAAGGAAGACGGGCCCGCAAAGGAGGGAGCATCTGGGCATATCTTTCAGCCACCGGAAAGCTCTGGTAATTGCTCCCCCGGTTATCCGTCCAGTCGTCGGGTTTGGAATCTCCATACAACCAACGGCAGAACGGGTGAAAAAGCCGGAAAAGAAAAAAACAAAAAGTTGAAGAAACCACCACGAAAAAAAAAGGCAGCCGCTTGCGACCCCCTTGGACTAAACGAATCCGTCAAACTATGCTTATATCCGGTCAGCAGAGGCAACGAAAGAACAACCGGAGTTGAAAGCGATGGGGGAACATCACTACAAGGGCCAAACCCCTGCGGAGGAGGGGGGGACTCGTACCTAGAACATTAGGTCATAATGCAAGGTGGCCGGTTCTGGGGGGTTTCAGTGTGGCCAAAAGGTTCAGAAAGGAGGACACACGCTTTGCCGATCAAAGGAACCCAAGAGTTACATCCTGTTATTTAGAGGAAAAAGGACAGGGGTTGTCGTTTTGATAACGTAAGGAATCTTCATAAAAATTCTCATATCGCGATGCTCGTGGCCAACAAACGATCTCAAGAGAGGGCTCAGAACCCACTCCTCTGATCGTCCATTTTAATGGCAGTAAAAAAGAATCCTTCGATCTGGCCGGTGAACAGTGATGGAGGTTTCTGCTGCAAAAACAACTCGGTCTCAGGAATTATTCCTGAACCGTCCGTCCTCGGGCTATACGTCAGTGTACTTCTTCTGAGCCGAATCCGCTGTGTTGCTTGCCGGTGCCGGTTAAGGCCGGGAGAAACCCGGGGTGAGCTGCTCTCATTCGCGGTACCTCAAGTCCGACGCGGCACTACGGGGCGCAAGAAAAAAATGTACCGACGCCCAAGCGACGAAAAATCAGGCCTTGGGCCGAGGGACGACCAAGGCTGCGATTCGTCCCTCCGGCTGGAACGTGAACAATAGGCCAACTGTATCACCTGTCCCGAAACACAATAGGCCCGACTCCGAAACCAGTGGCCCCAGGATTGCGTCAAAGGGTGAGGTATGACCATGATAAAGGATCAGCCAACGGAAAACTCCCCAGTGCTGACGGGGCGTGAAAGAAAGTATTCGCCTGACTCCGCGGCCGGGAGGCGCGCCAGATCATGCCTTTGCTTA
>Ga0179593_1286519_pt1 | contig 13888 bp, 12 predicted proteins | sample CZODoug2_1_08_16_FD_185931 | JGI IMG/M metagenome (GOLD analysis project Ga0179593, IMG submission 185931) | Vadose zone soil fungal communities from Angelo Coast Range Reserve, California, USA - CZODoug2_1_08_16fungal (PacBio error correction) | ecosystem: Environmental > Terrestrial > Soil >...
CAAAAGGAGTGGCAGAAGGGAAGACTGGCTGTTATCGAGACGGGAGAAAAGAAAGAACGAGTCCGCTGCAAGAGCTAACTCTCTGAAATGAGGGGGAAACAAACGCAGACGAGAGAGAGAACTACAGCGTCCCGCAAGAGTAGTACTGGAAGAAACCGAGGGTGGTCGATCCAGGGAAAGAGGAAATTGGCCGCAAACCAAAGAGCAAGTGGGAATTCAAAACGGACAACCTAGAGATGATACAGAAAAGGAGAAACACGAGCGTCGGGGGGGGAAAAAGGATCTACTGCCAGGGGGGAAAAACGAAATAAACCAGGTAAAGAACCCGAGAGACCCAGAAAGCATCCACTTTAAACACCCAAACGGATACAGGACACGGGCTCACCGCAAACGATAAACATGGTCAGCAGACAAAACTCCGGAGACAATCCTGCAAGTACGAGACACGTTTTAGGAAGCGCTCCTCAAACAGCGAAAAATCCAGGAATGTGAGACACGGGCGAGGTGGACGAGTACGGGGTGGCATGCAAAGTCCAGAGGGGTTGGTACGTTGGGTGTGGGACTAGGGCGTGATTATTTGCCGAATTAATGGACGGTCGAAAAATCGACACTTCCGGTTGGAGCCACCGGCCACAAAAAAAAAAAAACTGGAAGGAAAATTTTGAGAACCAGGAGCGCACTGGACCCGAGTCGAGAAGAAAAAAAATCGCGAAACTTCGGGGAAAAATGCAACGACGAGGAGGGTTGAGAACAGTGGGAAGAGGCGTCAATAAGAAAGAAGGGGCAGGGATTGTGGACGCAAAAAGAACAAAGGGAACAATGAGTGCCTCAAATCCCGGAGCCTGCCGGGAAAATGGGAATAAAAGCAGACGGGCCGGGTAAAAAAAAAAGTCGAGAGCGGGCTAGTTAAAAAAAGATAGGTCGACGATGTGTGAGAAGTGGACCAGAACAGGCACAAGGCAAGACAGCAAGACCTCACACCCGACTGTCCTGAGCAGCCCGGTAAAAAAAGTAGAAAGGAACTGAATCAGAAAGGCGCGGGGCCGGCCCTCGGAAAAAGAGGGCACAATTTATGTCAAAAAAAAGGCCGCGGAAAGGGAAGAGAGTGCATTTTCAGGCTTGGCAAGTAGAGATTGATGGGGGCGAACATAAGCAGCAGGAAAAGTGTACTCTGAAGAATGCAGACGCCAGAAACAAGACAGAAAGGATAATAAAGGGACTGAAGACCACGGATAAAGTGGGAGAGGGGGGATCTAGGTCACAAAGTCAGAAGAAGTCTCATCAGGCTAAAAACTCAAGTCGAACAGTAAGGAAACCATGGCAGGTAAAAATAAGGATAAGAGGCAGCCTAAATAGAAAAGACAATAGAAAAGCGAAAATGAAAATGTATATGGATGCACAATGGCGGGTGGAATGTATAAGACGCAAATTAAAAAAGAAAATCCATGTTAAAAAGAAGCATAGTTCACACGGTGAAAAGTGGGTTGAAAAGGGGGCGTAACCGGACTTTACGCGAACTAAATGAGAAAAAAACGGCTGACATGGAGAGAGAATGCGCGGGTGAAAACGCAGCAGGCAAAGTCACAAGGGGGAAGATAATGCCCAGAACGCACTTCAGACAGAAGACTGAAAAAACCGGGGGGGGGGGGGGGGGGGGGGGTGGACGGAAGTGGTTTAACAGCCAAAAGAAGACATTAAAGAATGGGGGGCATCAAGACGAGGAGGATTAGGTCAGAAAAGAAAGGAATCAAGAGTTAGGTAAGGCCGTAGTGTAAAGGAGGCAGTCCACGTGATGGGGGAAAAAAATCCGCTGGAGTAGCCGGAAAACGCAGTGCAGGCGCCTTTATTCCAACACACCATAAAACCAGTTATTCAACCGACAGGTTGAAATCGCCAGGCCTGGGAGTTAAAAAAATTCAGAAAAAAGAAACTTCAGTCGACAAAAATAAGACTTCCGCTCTATAGCAGAGTAAGACCTGAGTGGCCGCGCATTAACACAGAAAAGGAAAACAACAAATGACGGAAAGTCCAAATACCTTGGAGGCAGGAAAAAACAATCTTTGGTGGATCTTGTAAGAAAACCTAGTAAGAGTTTGGGCCATTCGGCAAAATGGTCCCCTTTTAACAACTATAGTCCGCACGCATGCCGCCCTGGAAGAAAAAGTAGAGGCTGGTGCGCGGAATATCCATAGACGAGGGGAGAAAAAAGAACAAAAGGTCGTCCGTGAGAACGAACTGGCGAAACCCGCTGAATCAACTGCCCATGGACCGTGGGGGTGGAAGGACTGGTCTTACAAAGACTTCCCATCCTTCACTGAGCGACAGCGCGGAAAAACCGAAATTGACTAGCGGGTGCAAGGTGGTTCACATTGGCCATCCCCGCACGCCACGCAAATGACGGCAAGAACGGGGACCAGGGAACAGGCACCCGCTTTTCTACCGAAAGGAAGGTGGACCACCTGAACAGGGGCTCAGTCAAACAAAATCGAGACACATAATAAGGCCGATCAAACCGGAAGGCGAAGGGGAGCTCATGCAAAAAAAATTCGCCTTGGGGATGACCCCGGGAGAAAAAGGAACCGACCGGGTTCGAATCCCTTGTTCCTATGGGAACCACGGAGAAGCGGGAAGGGTGGGGGCTGAACCTAGTCGGCCTAACAATCACGAGAGGGGGGGGAAGAATACGTTCTGGGTCAGCATAGTGACGAGCTAAAATGCCGTTCGCGAAAAAAGGGTCTGCTAAGCGCAGTATTCTGCAGAGAAAGGGCGAACGCGGCGAGGGTGGACAACTAACAATTACGCAAAATGGTAGGACGAAGAAAACCAGCGAAAAAAACGGAGAAGGCAGCAGCCGTGCCAAAAACAAAAGGAAGGGAGTGGTCACATGCCAACCCACCACGAGTCAAATGACAGTACGGGGAGAAGAATACGAGGGAAAAGAACAATCCTTTCCAAATAGAAGGCAGGGACAGAGGACTAAGAGCGTTTAGTCGAAAATTTTTCACAAACGCTCACTTTCTAAACTTCTTGAGAACGCGCGACAAGGCTGGTAGGAAAGAGGGGCCGGCAGGCACATAAAGAATAGCTGGGGGGGGTCAGAAGGTGTATCAAACATCAAACCGGAAAGTATCCTCAGTTGGGTCACTGGGGAAGGGAAAAAACCACCGGTTGCCGGCCTTCAATTTTAAACTAATTACAAAATGGGCGACGGGGTACTGTCGTAACGCTACCAAATTGCACCTGGTTGACGGGGAGGGAAAACAAGCTCGTCTACATCTTAGAGAAAGGGAGCGAACCGGGAGAGAAATGACTCTCAACCAGGAACACAAAGGAATAATGAAGGAGGGGGTGTGACTCAGCGGACTCGCTCTAAGCTCCTGAGGTGATGTGCAGACGCTGTGGGGGGTGTGAGAAAAAAAAAGACTCTGTCACCTACGGCCACCATACTGTCTATTGGAGGCTACAACGACAAATAATCCTAGAGAGAAGGAACCTCAAACAGTAGGTATCAAATCCAAAACGCAAAACCAGCGGATAAAGAAAATAGAAATAAAAAAGCCAGGCAGGTAGGGGAATGGGTGGAGGAGGAAAAGCGAGAGGGTGGGTGGGGGGGAGAGTGGGGGGGGCAGAGGAGGGTGGGGGGGGGGGGGGGGGGGATAGTTGAGAGGGGGGGCGGGTGTGGGGAGGGAGGGAAAGGGAAAGGGGAAAGGGGCGGGGGGGGGCGGGGGGGAGGGGGGGGGGGAAGGAGGGGGGGGGGGTGGGGGGCGGGGGCTGCGGGGGAGAAATATGAAGTGGAGGGGGTGGGGTGGGGGAGGGACAGGGGGGGGATGGAGGGGGGGGGAGGAGGGGGTGGGGGTGGAGGTGGGGGAGGGGGAAAGGGGGCGGGGGGGGGGGGGAGGGGGGGGGGGGGGGTGGGGGTGTTGTGGGGGAAGTGGGGAGGGGGGGGGAGGGGGGAGGGAGCATTTGGGGGGAGGCTGTGGTGTGGGGGGAGGGGGGGGAGGGTGAACAGGGATCAGAAGGGTGGAGGGGAGAGGGGGGGTGAGGTGGGGGAGGAAGGAATGGGGGGTGGGGGCGGGGGAGAGAGTGGGGGAAGGGAGGGGTAGGAGAACGAGGTGGGGGGGGGTGGGGGAGGAGGAGAGGGACCCTAAACACAACGACTCTTGAATGGTAGGCCACGTGCGCCTCCATGGGAAAGCGCCAGCATGCCGTGCGGACTATCCGCACTAATCAGCTGTGGTAAAAATGCTCGAGAAAGCTCGGGGAAGAAACTCGTGCTGAAAAGCAGCATCGAGGGGAACAGGCTTGTAAGGGGGATGACGTTTGATACCAAAATTCGTGGACAGGGGGGTAAAAAAAAGGAATGGCGTGGGGGAAAGGAAAAAAAGTTTTTGAAAAGACAACGGGGTGAAGGGGAGTCCGTGCCACACAAGAGTCAGCATGTACGAGGAACACCGGGAGCCGGCGGGCAGCCAGGCGAAAGGAGGGAGAGTGGTCTGGGGTAAGCCGCGCCATCGAGACCAGGGAACGGGTCCAGTAGGACGAGGAAAGGGAAGTGGAAGGTCCTGAGCGGTCCGTTTGCAGAAAAAGCGGCATGAGGTGGACGGTGATCGGAAAGGTAGAAGTTTGGGGACATAGGAAAGGGAGCGCATGTGCTCTGGATGTCAAGTGCATTATTCGGCCACTGACGGTGGTCAAACACAGGCCCATTCAGGTTGGGAGAGAAGGGGGGGGCCGTTTTAGGAAAAAAAGAGCCGCAGGGGTGGGTGGCACAAAAGACTTTTTCAGGAAGAACACAGGAAAGACCGCGAAATGGACAGCTGAGTAGATTGTGCGGTCACGGGGAGAACGGGGAACGCGCCACACAAAAAGAGCAAGCTGGTTACAAAAAAAGGAAGGTTGAAAAGGACCGAGCAAATCGACCATCGGAATTGGAAAAAAGGTGTAATTTCAAAGCACGTGCAAGAGGCGAAAGAAGCAAAGTCGAATGGCCTGACCATCGGAATCTTAAAGAAAGAAACAGATCAAAACAGGGCAGCTCAAAGTAAGGGCATAGTGTGACCAGGTGGGGGAACGTGAAGGGAACACCGGGAAAATATACCCCGACCAAGAAACCGCACCGAAACGACAGGGGAAGTAGAAGAGCTAGCAACGGGTGTTTTTGGTATTTAATGTTAAAGGAGACGAACGGGGAACCAGGGCCTTAACTGCTGAAGAAAGTGATGAATCAGGGGTGAAGGTACGGAGCCGGGTGAAACTCCCCCTGTGGAGGGCCCTGTCCCCAAAATTTGTTGATCCAAGGTGGATGGTGTAAAGTTAAAAGAAGAGAGCAACTCAAAAAGGGCGCTTCTGATTTACATTAGAATCGAAAAAGCACCCTAAAGACTAAGTTACACTGTAAATCTCATACAAAGTTAAACAGAGTTAAAGAAGAGAACAAAAGATACTGAGTCAAAAATGCGACGACAAGCGCCACTTCGTACAGGATTTGTGACGAAGCCTAGTGTAGAGAAATGTTAGTGTGGCACCGGGCCCGTAATTTGGATAGAGACCATTGACGCAGCGTGGCCACGAAAGTAGCGGCTGTTGGCCGGGCGAACCGGTTAGAGACAGGATCCATATTAGAAGGTGGTACGTCGAATTGACACCCGCCACCCCAAAAGTGGCAAGTGAGTGAATACAAGGAAATGGCAGTTACTTCGAAGTCTCTTCGTCTGAAGAAGCACCAGGGGGGGCCTGCCAAGAGCCAGGAAGGCTTAGGAGGCGTATTGAGATTTGTAAGGTGGAAAGCCGGCGAAGAAACTGTGCTTCTAGTTGAAAAGACAGGCTACCCAAAAAAATGCGAATGCGATAGAATCCCGTACTTCCTCAAAAAGACGGTGGTAAGGTGACGCTGTTCGAAAAGGCCAGATGTGGTGTTCGAAAAAGGAGACGTACAATACAAAAAAAAGGTGAGGTCCGGAGAATCCTGGAAAGTGTCCACCATTAAGAAAAAAAAGAACGAAATCACCGGCAGCCGTGGACTACTCCATTTTTCAAGGCCTTAGCGCTACGTCGAGGGCACTCTCTTTGGCCAGGCCAGAAGGAGTCTTTGCGGGGGGGTTTATAGTGGGAGTGGAGCAGGACTTGGTTGCATTTACGTTAAACCGTAAGCCAAAAAAAAACGTAACGATAAAAGAACGCGCAGCGTAAGAAAAAAGGGGAAAAAAAAAGACAAAGGACAATGGCGCGGCCTTGGAAGTCGGAAAAAAGGCGGGCTCGCTGGGAAGAAAGGGTGTTTCAGAGGGGGGTGAGGGCGGTCGCCAAAAAAACAGAAATAGTGACGGGAAGAAAACAATTGGCAAAACAGAGACACAGGAGTAAAAGGGAAACTCGCACCTAAAAGAGAGCGAATAGAAAATCCAGGCAAAATAGACTTGAATTTAAATGGATCCTAGCGGCAGGCCGAACCACAGGTCGCGTGACAGAAAGGCAGCCCGGTGAAGTCAAAGGAACATCAACACGAGTCACCGGGAGCAAAACGGCCGAAAACGGCCACAAGCACATCGTAACAAGAGCAGGGGACACAATGGGTCCTGAGCAAATACGAGCAAGAAGCAAAAAGGTACTGCGAGGATCGCTGGAAGCGGTTCTCATTGCCCACGGGGACAGAGCAGGAGAAAGAGCAGGTCCGGGTTGTGTGCAACAATTTACGCGCGTTCGGAGGAAAGAACGAGGGGGGTCTGTCACAGACTGTGACGATCAGAACACCAACACAAAACGGGTCCCTCACATCAGCAAATGGAAGGAACTGCAAATCCAATACATTTGGACTATGGGCAGGGGCAATCATAGTCCGGTGGACGACACGTCCGGAGAACGTACAACTGAGGGGGGGGACTAACAAGCTAGAAGGAGAAGAATTAAACCTTACGCGCCCGTGGCAAAACTTAACAATTCGGTCGTCTGAAACATTGATCAGAAACCGTCAGGCTCAGAAAAGGCCCGGTGCGACGGAGCAAAAAGGATCGGACTATTCAGAAAGGAGGTTTGGCGAGGGCGAATGGCGAGCGCAGTGACGTCCACAGAACCAAGCGGTTCAGTCACGCAAAAGCCCAGCCCCGAGACTAAAGAAAGTTGGGATCACGGGCACTAAACTGGAAAAACAAAAACTGAGGGAGGGCAGAGTGACACCCGACAGGACACAGGCGCCCGACACTGCGAGCTCGAGGCACACGAGTACGAACTTAGTGTTGACAGGGGTGAAGGGTAGAGAAAAATTACGCATGGGGGCACAGTCGCGCGCGGAAAAAACTGCCGCCATAAAAAGAGAAGACAAGTATATTGCGTGGGGTTCGTGTTGGCCGGCGGTTTCAGACGGTCCTTTCTGTAGGCAGAGTTCGCGATCGGGTTGCCCAGTCCTAACTAAAAAAAGGACTGGAACCGCGCTTCTACTCACCACAGCAAGGCCTCCGCGGATCGAGGTAAAGAATCTCGCATAAAAACATCTGAGGAAGAAAAGAAGTGGGAACAGGAATGGGAAAAGGAACCGCCCTGAAAAGGCCAGCGCGAGAACAGCCATCGTCCAGAGTCGCGGTCTGATTGCAAGAGGTGCCTCACGGGTCACCGACTCGTGAATTAATTATGGCTGATCTTAGAAAAACAGCAGAGGATGAATACTGGAGAAACGGGCACGAAGATATCCGTGTAAAAAGTGTGTCTCGGTCGTCAGTTCCGGAAAGTGGTGTGCGAGGGCATCCTTCTCGGGAGACGAAAGCGCTGGCGCGGACGGGGACGTTGGAATCGCGCTTTGCTACGTGACCGTCGGTCACAGTCCGCCCAGGAGGGGGACAATGTGTTGGGCGGAATCAAACATCAAGTTGCCATAAATCGGGCAGAATAGAGGGGTATAAAGAAGGGAGTGGTACCGGGGGGGTACACGCTCAAGGACCGACTGAACTAAAGCTTGGCCAGAAACAGCTAACGAGTTAGCCCGGAAATGACCGAAAAAAAACGCAAAAATTGTCATGAAGTGTTACTGAGGTCACCGGGTGACCCCGCTGTAAGGGGTTCCCGGCAGGGCAGGTCCTTCGGAGTCAAATAAGAAAAGAAAGTGGAGGGGTCAGTTTTGAGGAGTCACGGGAGTTGGTCTTCAGGCAGGGTCGGGCCGGGCAAATGTCGGGTCATTCCACCCTCCACAACACAAACAACCCAAGAAAAGCAAAATATGGTCTACTCATGTGAAGTAATGTGTTAGTGACACGATTGGTCGGACGTGGCAAAGGTCGTGCTCCTACTGAAAAAAAGACAGGTGCCCGGGAAAACACATAGCTACTCTCTGACCGTAGGTCTCGACCGTCCCATCTGCCTGTCTGTACTGCCACATCCAACTGGCTACTAAAACTTAAAGGCCGACGACCCTGCCAAAACGAGTAACCGGGGGCCAAAAAAGGGTGGGTCCATCGACGGCACCTTGAAACGGCAGGGAGAAAAGAAATTTGCAACACGGTCTAACCGTCAGGACTCGCAGGTGTAAACATGGTCTAAGGGGGTTCAAATTCGCTTAACTGGACGGGGGGGGAGGTCCCTGACGCACTCAATAAACCAAAAATTCGAAAATCGGCAAAGGGTGTGAGGGAAACCAACTTCGCTCCCGCCCAAACAAAGCAGGATCTATCGGGGACTGGAAAAGGCCAAAACCGCACTCCAAGCAAAGGTTTCCAGAAAATCGACCACCTCCGACCTCTACCGATGTCGGAAAGTCCTCGATCAAAAAAAAGCGACTCATCACTCGAAGAGAGACTTAAACAGGGGAAAACCTCGGGTAAGGTACAGGATCGTGAACGTTCCACGGGGAAAAGGGCTTCATAAAGGAAAAGGATTCCATTTGCGCCGAGTTCAGTACAATGACATGTGACAGCAGCTTTACTTAACCTCCAAGAGAAACATCCGCTAGAAAAGACTAGAGGACTATGCGGGAGACGCAGACAGTGCAGGAGCAAATCCGGAGACATACAATCAAAAGCATGAAGGAGGGTCGCCCCGGAAAGCGCCGGGGAACGGGGGGAAACCAGACGTTCAACGGAAACATAGAAGGAAAAAAATCGCAAACCATAGTAGCCGGCCCGGGTCAAAAAGTCGATCGAGATCGTACATACTAAAAAAAGTGAAAAGAAAGGTCCGAAAAAAAAAGAAACAAGAAGGAGGAATGAATGGGAGAGCGGGCAAGTGGGCTCGGGGAACAGGGGGGCCATCCAAGTGGGGGTAATGCAGCAGACAACCGCTCACCGGGAGGGGCGTAAATCGGCAAGAACGGGTAAACTCAGTGGTCGTGAAGTGCAAGTGGCTGTGAGAAAGGCGGGGGGGTGGTTACGAAAAGTCTGACTCCCTATCCCCCACCATGAGACAGCCGTGCAGACAAGGCTACAGTTGGGGAGACCTGACATGCTTGAGGAGACAGTAGTCTGACCCCTCCAGCCTCAATCGCGGACAGCAAATCGAAACAACCATTCACTGGAAAACTGAACTGAGAAAGCGGAAGGTGGGAAGGGACAGGGCACGGAGGTCAGGATCTCCTGACGTGTTAATGAAGGAGATATCGAGACGGGGCCAGAAGACGAAAAAAAAAAGGGGGGGGTCTTAAGCCCGGGCCACACGGCGTAACTTGTAAACAAAACTGACTGTAGGGAGAGAATAGAGAGACGGGGAAACCGAGTACGTCTGAAACGTGCCCAAGGGGTCGATCAAGACTATAGGCAGTGCCCATACGCAAGGGATTAGGCAGAGAAAAAATCGAGTCGGAGAGGAAAAAAGCCGGTCGATGACTGGTGGGGGGACCAGGGAAAAATCGACCGTCAAGGGGAGAAAGGCCCAAAACCGCAGTCCGCCCTACTGCGCCAAAGCACGGGTCCACGCCGTACCACAACCCGGGAGACACGGCCGGCTACGTAAAAAAAAAGCCCATGCTTAACAGTGGAAAGCAGCAAGACCTAAAAACCGGGGGGAAGGGGCACCCCGGAAAATCGTTGGACATAAAGCCGTGGAAAAGGGATCAACAGTAATGTGGTGGAGAAAAAGGAAAACGAGTTTGGAAAATTCTTGTGTAATTACTTCGTGCCATTGGAACTACTCATCTTGAGGATTATGAAAAGATTCAAGGGAGACAGGAGAGAGCGACCTTACTTTTCACTTCCCGATGGATTAATTTTCGAAAGGGACGTCCAACTGACGGGGACTCTGACCATCTGAGGGGGATCTCGAGAAAAACGCTTGCGAGGCCAGAATGAGGGAGTTGGCAGGACAAAATGCATGATACCGGATAAACAACTTACGGAAACTGGTGAAAGAGGGGACACCAGAATCAAGCCGTTCAAAGGAAAATATTAAAACGATGAAGAAACGAGCCCGAGCAAGCCGGTCCAAGCACCCTACAAAAATGAAAGGCTAACAGTACGTAAAAGAGGAGGGGAGATGAGACTTCGAAGATGTGCGACTGTTCAAAAAAAAGTGCCCGGCTATTCAAACCATAAGACCCGAAACGTAAGAAAAAGATGCTGCAATAGGGGGAAAACATGAGTCCTACAGGAGCAAGAAAGGGACACGGAAGGGGCCGCGCAGATGGAAAATGACGTCCCGAAAAAAGCACTGGCGCGTAACAAGTGTCGTCGGGGTAAATTACTGAATGGAACACTGCCTGACGAAGGGGGGGGAAAGCGGGCGAACGTGTGCGAAAAAGGTGTCCGGAACCAGCAAAAAAGCGGGCGCGCTCGTAACGCGTTCCAAGCACAAAAAATCAGAGAAAAAGGAAGGGAGAGAGGTGCGCATCGCAAACAGTCCGCGTGACACCCTTAAGCTGAGAAAAAGGCGAACGTAACTCGAGGACACAGGGTAAAAAAGAGCTAAAGAGACATAAATCGAAATAACCCAGAGATGGGGGGCCAGCTCCAAGGTGGGGAGCAGCGCAAAGTTAATCCGAAATTCAAGTGAATTCAAAACTGTTACCAGGAATCTGGCATCATAGTGCAGGGGAAAGTGGTCGGTGGTGGGAGTTGACCAGTAAAGGAACGCGGGGCTGGGGATCAGCGACTGAAACGGCAGGAATCCAAACGAGAAAAAAAGGAAAGGGAAAAATAACGGATTGGCCCACGCATCTCGGCGCGGGGGAAAACCAAGAGACAGGTTTAAAAAAATAAAGACTAACATCAAAATAGAAAACAAAATCTTCATTGGTTTCTCAAAATCAAAAACAAAGGAACAGAGCCAGCCGAGTTGGGTACGGAGAAACGTCAAGGAATCGGTGGGCAAGAGGGAATGCGGGACCGAATGTCACAGGAGGGGGGAAGGCAACGGGGAATGCGTTGATAAGCGCCGGGGGAGATGAGGCCGGACAGCCAGGAAATCAAAGCGGGCTTCCCCGAACAACCCTCCACCTTATCACCAGAAGGAAGTTTGTACGAGAAGCCAACAATTGTCAATGGTAAAGAACGGGCCCCTCGAAACATTCTAAGCAAAAGTTATAATCAAATTTAGGTCTAAGAAGGGCGGTATCGAAAACTTAACCACGATAAAAACACACAAAACAAAAAAAAAAAAAAAAAACAAAAAAAAAAAAACCGAACGACAAAAGGCAACTTGCTCAAGAATCCGTAGTTAGTAGAGGCGGAGGTTGGGGGTAAAAAGGGGGTCATACTTAAAGGAAGGGCACGTCAGGGGGCCAAAACAAGTTTAAAAATGGTTAACCCTTGACAAGGTTACGAAACTGAATAAAGGTTCCGGAGATGTTTAAGAACTAGAGCAACTAGGGGTCCTATCCTCACCTAAAATTGAGCCGTTGGAGATGGGGGAGGGGTGGGGGGGGGCGGGAGGTGGTGGGGGAGTGCTAAACTAGAGAAGGGGTTTCAAGGAGAAAAAGTGTAACAAATTATGTCAATGATGTCGAAATCGGGGTGCCTTGTCAACTGTGCCCTGAGTAAGAGAGGACGACGTGCAACGGGACAGGGGGGTGTGACATAAACCCAACCTACTAATGAAGGTAAGGCCAACGGTCCTGACAGAAAGGGGGAGAACGAACAACGCAAGTTGCAAAACCGGAAAACTGAGAGGGCGGATTCAAAAAATCACACGGGAAAAGATTCATCGATACAACCGCAGGCGAGGGGGAAGAAAACACAAATACGAAGGAAAATTGGGGGATGGACGGGGAAAAAGAACCACGCAAAGTTTGAGGAACTGAGAGCGGGATGGTACGAAAGGGCCTGTTAAGAGTGACCCTGCAACCTCCGAAACGGCAAGGAACGGCAACCTGGGCGGGGGGCGATATGAAGAAGAAACGGGGGTCTCACAGCGAAGGCCGACTGTAAGGAAAACTTTCCGATCCAAAACAAGAAGAGGATGCTGGGGCACCCCTCTTGCACGTAGAAAGAGGCCGAATTTAAGAGAAGAAAACAAATGTTTCAGGCCAAAAAAAACCCACAAAGACCCAAACCAGGATTGCGCCGGGGTCAAAAAAAAAAAATGGAGGTAAGAGTAAAAATGAAAATTACGGGGTTACCATCAATAAAAGGTCCGGAAGTAAAGGGGGAAAACAATAGCCTTAATGGGGGGGACGGGATCCGGGAAAGTCACAGTGTTATAGATAGTTTGACCTCACCGCTCAAGGGCCAAATGACTGAGAGTAGGCGTCAAAGGATGATTCAAAAAGAAACTGGGATCCGTCAAAGGAACAAAGAATGAAACAGCGCTTTTCGTCAGAAGTTCAGAGAGGGGGTCAGAAAGTCTGTGGCCGCGGGGGAAAGGAAGAAGGTGGGGCAACGGAACTGAGAAAAAGGCAGAGAAATGGACCAGGAAGTGTCAAGAAAGAAAATCGACACGCCCTGGCAACCCGACAATCGAACAGTGTCGGAACCAACAAAACGTAATGGAGGAGGAGGGGGGGGACCCTTCCGAAACCGAATTCAGACTACCGGGTACTAATCTTAGGGACTTCTGTTGCGAAACTATAGAAGAAACAAAACACAAGTTATGTATTAAGATGAAGGTGGGGCGAAGCGTCCCTGGAATCAAACAAAAAATTCAGTGTATGCTGATTAAACAGTGTGTTCAGCCAAGAGCGCAGGAAAAAAAAGCGAGGTAGAGGAGGTCTACAATCCATGAAGAAGAGAAGCCAACTTCCACCACAATTTCCGTAAATTACAGCCAAACACAATACGCTAGGGAGTGACACAGATCAAGGGGATTGCAAATGTCTTCACGTTAACGAACTGTAATCCCAAAACAACAAAAGGCAAGCAAAGAAAGATCAAACTCAACTAAAGCTCTGGGTGGCTGGAAATGGGAACTGAGATAGACGACGATCCTAAGGCAGAAAGAGGTCGACATTCCTGTTCAAACGTATGGCAACGGGATCAACAAAAGTGTACTCCAGGGAAAAATTGGGAAGTGAGGGGGGAAGAAAAAAACGCAAAAAAAGTTTTGTACCCGGAGCCTCAAAAAGATGGAAAAACAAGCTGGGGCGGCCCCAGGTTCAAATAAATAGGAGTGGGCGTGTAAGACGAAAAAAACGACTCACCATTGAACGAGAATCCGCGGTCGACTCAACAAACAGCTCGTAAGTACACCTGACGTATCTGCTGAAACGGGTAGTAACTCTAAGGGGCAAAAAACCGAGGTTTGGGGAAGGAACACATTAATGGAATGACGAGTAACGGAAGGGACAAAATGTGGTAACGGTGCCTTATCGAACAAGGTTGCGAAAAAAGGGTCGCCAAGGTACAGAGGGGGGAGCAATTATCGTGGAAAAACGGGGGAATGACTGGGCCTCTAGTAATCTGCATTGGTATGAAAAAGACAGAGACATATTGTTTCACAACCAGTGTGGAGAAGAAACGGACATTACGAAAGACCGAAATGCCCT
>Ga0179593_1333508_pt1 | contig 13888 bp, 5 predicted proteins | sample CZODoug2_1_08_16_FD_185931 | JGI IMG/M metagenome (GOLD analysis project Ga0179593, IMG submission 185931) | Vadose zone soil fungal communities from Angelo Coast Range Reserve, California, USA - CZODoug2_1_08_16fungal (PacBio error correction) | ecosystem: Environmental > Terrestrial > Soil >...
CAGGCCCCCTCCTATCGAGGTCCTCTTCTCTGATACAGGAGGGTGCTTAAGTCTGAAGCCTCTTGTGGGGAAAGTGTACACTCGACGTATCAAGACGAGGAACAGCAAATGAACGGAGCCGAATAATCGGGTGTTTCTCCGTAAAAGTATGTTGGTGTGGGGTGGGCACGGATGGACGAACTTGCGGGGTTTCGGTGTTGACATCTGAAACGTGTACAGAGTCAGGCGTAAACAAGGAGGAGCTCTAGTCAAAGGATAACGGACTTGGAAGAGGCGAAGTGTCTAATTTTAAGGACAGTGCCGAACCTGACAATCCTGCCTGGGCCCATTCCGAAGGGGGGTGATGGTCCCGTTATACCCCAGTAAGATTTCCAAAAGGAACGGCCACGTGGGCGGGTCCTAATCTCAGGTCATGTGAAAGCCGTTGGGGTGTTGCGTGGGCAAATCCTTTTCTCTGATAGAGACAATTATTTGTCCAGGAGGAACTTTGAAACACTTAAATCAAAATTTCTTGGGACAGACTAGGGGGGGGGGTTGGTGTAATTATACAGGAATCGGGGCTGGGCTGTAACGTCTGGATATCATCTCAACACTCGGCGAACGTTTTCCGCAAGAGAGGGAAGGACTCTGATAATCTACTGTCCATAACTAATATGAGAGAGATAACTGTGTTCTTAGAGTAATCAAGCCGCTGGCGTATAGAGCCCCAAAGTATGGAGCGTCGCAGTATACAAAAACATGGGTTGGGGGAGTACACTATGATTCACTCTCGGGACAGTTGGTCTCCGCAATTGGGGGCCATACAAAGGTTTGCAAGGAACCGTTGGATCTGGGAAAGTGGTCAAACCCATCAACTCAGCAGACACGCTTTTAGGTGTATGGGAACACCGGACTATACTACGCTAGACGACAAAAGAACTCCGCTCCCTACGACCCATCATGACTAGGTCAAAAGCGCACTATAATCTAAATCTTGGGGTAATTAAGTTGTCAGGGTCAAGCGGAGTAAAGCAAATGGCATTGACATTACTACCAACGGAGAGATCGCGGCGTGTCGCTACGATTAACGGACAAACCCAAGTCATTTTCCAAACGGTTCTTCTATTTTGTGCCAAATTACCGGGGAAACGGGGGGGGGGGAAGGGGTGAGGGGTGGGGCTCCTCTCTGGGGCCCGGGTGGGAAAGCCGTGTTAGGGGGGGGCTGTGGGAGGGGGGGGGGGTCGAGGAAGTCGAGGGGGGGGGGGGGGGGGGGTGGGCAGGGGCACGCGGGGGAGGGCCCTTAACTGACAAAGAGCATCATATTGATCTAACGGAAACAATACAGGACTTCAGAGAAAAACATCAGTCAGATACAAAATGTGCAGAAGGACGAGTCTAATCGTATTGATACCCTCCGCATCACACGCCGGGTAAAATGTTGAAACAAGAAGTGGAGGGGAAGGGTGAAGGGCACCCTGCGGCGATGTAAGATCTCTATCTGGACATACTTATGTGTGCGGAGTAATGAGGGTGGGATATGTGTGTACTCAGCTGGGGGGATGCATAGTGTATCACTGGGAAATTGCTATTAATAGTGGATACCAGCGAAGCTATAATCTCTGAGTATTTTGGGGGGAAGCTGCTGCCTTATTCTACGTTCACATTCGATCCTTCTTGGATATCACTGTTGGGGGTTTGCAGGGGGGGTACTCCACAAGCGACCTTAAGAAAAAAGCATCGGATGAATCTTTCGGGAGTGGTAGCTGCGGCAGAACATGGGGGCACATATTAGCGTTTGTAAACTGGCGCTCGCTTATACCAGTGAGAGAAAACGCTATACTTTCCACGACCACATGGATATGCGTGAAGGGTTGGCTGGGATGGGGGTGAAGTGTGGCTGGGTCGCCGGGTGCTGTCCAAGTAAATGGTAGTAGGGTACGTGAGAAACGGCAAAGGATCGCTCGGGTGACTACTGATAGTTAGGGCGGTAGTAAAAATGGCGGCTGTGTATAGGGAAACAGAATCGAACTTGGGGTTTCTATGGCTTAATGGCAAAGATATCAGGCGGTGCACTGAATACACAGCGCAGCACAAGTGACGACAAAAGAAAAGAGGGAGGGTGAAAACGCGGACTCGCAACACAGGTACTTAAAAATAAGTCAGAAAGAGGAGGTGTGTCCTACTCATGCCAGAGAGGGGAGGGAGTCAGAGAAATAGGGGTAGCAGTGGGAAGGCATCCGCAGTGAACATACGTAATCGAGGAATGGAGTTTCGAGAGTACTTTCAGAGAGTGAGTTAGGGAAAGAAGAAGACGACAATGAATCACGTGACCTGCCAACCTAATCCATGGGAGAAAAAAGGGCGGCGAGGGCTGGCTGAGGTGAAGGAGAATACGTCCTAGATATTACAAACTGGGGAAGGTTCCTTCCGCATTCTACTCGGTCAAAAGTGAATCTATCCGTCCTTGGCTTCCCACGAGATCCGCGTGTAGCATGTACTACTGATAGGTGGGATAAAAAGTTGACGATTGGCGCTTTCAGAAGTAAAAAGGCAGCTCCCATAGACCGGGACTTGAATAATTCATTGATTTCTACTCCAGCTAGTGAGGGCACTCGCAAATATGCCAAGGAACATCGTGACCCACGTTCTTGGACGGGGCGGGGGATGCACGAACGAACAGGGGGAAAGGGGGTGTGGCCAAAGGGCACAACAAGGATAAAAAAAAAGAAAACTGAGACAATAAGACACCACACAGAGCGGGTGTGTAATAGTGGGGGGGGGGAAGGGCGGGTAAGGCATGAGTGGACCTCACACCTAAACAGGCAAGAAACAGGAGGGGAGAGGCCGAGGACAGCAGGGGGGTGGATATGGGCATGGGCAACCAAAACCGAAGCATGTTCATCAGATACGGAGGGGGGGGGTAGAGGGGGGTGGGGGGGGGGGGGGGGGGTCAGCGGGTCTGGGGGGGTGGATTCCCTCGGCGGGGGGGGGGGGGGGGGGGGGGTGGGGGGGGGGGGTGTGGGGATGGGGGTAGTCGGTGGAGGGGGGGGGGGGGGGAGGGGGGGGGGGTGGGATGGGGGGGGGGGATGGGGGGCCGGAGTGGGATGGGGAGCAGCCGGGAAGGGGAGAGGGGGGGGGAAGGTGGAGTGGGGGGGGGGGGCCGAGAGCCAGACTGTGGATGATGTAAGATCTTCCCGTTGAAAGTAGGTCGGACCCCTATCACTCATTCTCCTGAACGTGCCCTTTTCATGGAGGCTGTCAGGGGAGACTTTTACTCCCGGGACGGCGGCTCTGGTAGTTTCGTTTGCAGGCGCCAGGTCGGCTGGGGGCCAGTCCGTGGAGGAAGACAATCCTGCTTTGGACAGCCCCTTAGTGGGCTTTTTTCCGTCGTCCGTCCTGTGATGGGGACAGGAAGGAGGGGTCCCCCCGACCTCCGCTTCCGAGGCCGAGTCGGGCTGTCCGTCGGGCGCCTCCTCCAAGAGAGAGCTACTTGTTGTGTCCGGAGGCTTGGGAGATGTCGCCGGCGCTCCCCACTCTGTCCCTGCTGGAGGAAATGAAATCATCATTGGAACCTAACCCCGTGCGCTGGCGTCTCCGTGCTGAACGTTCCCGTCCGAGCCCCATTTATTTGGAGGATCGTTGGTCCGAGCTTGCTTTTTGTGCTAACGGGGGGAAAAAACCCTTTGCCCCGCCTGGGTAGGTCAGCTTGTAGGAGGAGTTACTTCTTTTCCGGCTCACACTGGTTCTTTTTTGAGGCTTTCCTCGAAAGCCGCTACCAATCGGTGGGGTTGCTTCCTCAAAACCTTCTAACAGCACCGTTTTAAATGCCTCCTTGGCGTGAGGGACCTGACTTGCAGAAATGTTCAGCAAAGGAGTAGTCCTGAAGCACGGTGTCCGGTTGGCGACCCCCCGTGCCTACCGAGCAATCGAAGGATGCCTTACTTACTCTCCCACGCCTAGAAAACGGACCTTCGGCTGACTGGCAGTCCTTTATTGTCTACCCATCCCCTCCTTGCTGAAGAGGGATTAAAGAGCTCAGACAACAAGTCTTTGCAGGACTCGCTCGGGTACTCACTCACTTGTTGGTTTCCATGCGGTCGTCCCCTGTACTTTTTATGGGATTAGGTGCTCTCTGACGAGTTGTCAGGACACTGCGCACGGCGCCTTGGTGCCACGGACGCCCCGGTTCCCCTACTTTGAGATCCCCCTCGGCAGCTGGAGGAGGAGAACTGTTTGCTTCGCCCATGGACCGGCGTTCCTTTGTCCTAGGCTCAATTTAGGGAATGTCTATAGTGGTCTCGACTTGTCCCCTTGCCCGCTTGTCACCGCGGCTTAATCCCCGGGGGATTCAAGGGTGGGAGGTCAACGGTCCACTTTTAAATGATGAAACGTCGTATTGCTTTCTCCAAGCTTCACTCGGGAGAATGGGCGGCATGTGTCTCTGGTAGTTCCCTTCGGCCGTATCTGGTGTTAGTTGGGGCCCGCCTCCCTCGAAACGTTCCATATCTCAGCGTTGAAGCTCCCCTGGGAGTCTAAACTCACTACCCCCGGCATGTACTTCCGATGTTCCTGCGGGTGCCCTGCGCGACGGAAACCTCTAAGGCCGACCTCCCTACGGGCATAGGGGCAACACAAGGGACGGACGTTCCGGCATCAGGCATACACTGTCAAGGGGGGAAGAGCCTTCATGTCACGAGGGGGCCTATTGCTGTGCTACAAGTCTCTTATGCCAGATGGTCCCTCCCTCCGTATGACAGGTTTCTTCCATTACATTGGCGCTATGCATCGGTAATATTGAAGGGGGCCCTTTCCTCCCTTGCGACCCCGATCGACTCGGACGGGACTCTGGAAGGAGTCCCCTCTCATGATGTACTATTTCCTGCCTGTGTAACTCCGGGTTCGACACAATTTTGGAACTGCACATGGTTGATATCTGTCTTACTTTAAGGAACTAACCATCCGGTTGCAAAAACTACAGTGGCTCTTTCTAGAAGTTACTTTCCATTGCCGGTAAAGCGACTCCTCCTGAGAACGGCAAACCTGGGACGCAAGGTCAGTCTAAGTAAGGGTCTTGTCAAACGTGAACGGAGCATTTGGGTGAGTTGCTCATGAGCCGGCCGCCGACTATTTATGGAGTGGTCACTGGGGTGTCACGGGAGAAGGACCCTAGCTGGGGGCCTCCAGACGACGCCTGTGGTCCTTAACTGGGAAAAATATCGAGGGCTGCCCTCAGAGATGACACTAGATTGTCCTGACTACTGAAAAGGGGGGTCAACTACAACACAAACGTTCTTGTGACAAAGTAAGTCAGAAAAACCCTCTCGGGAGTTGAGGAATGCCAAAATGGATGGTAACGTCCCAAGGATGAGGAGGGGAGGAAGCTTAAGTAAAGAGACTTTAGGAGCCAAGCGCTCTCAACTTAGTGCCGACTCAACGTCCTGAAAGTCATATCGTAAAAGGCCTCTGCCGACTTCCGTACCGGTTTCCCACTCATTAGGGAATCCCTCTTGGGGAGGACCTGACCAGTCAACCTGTTGACCATCTCCAGAGAACGTAAAAGTCTTTGGCGGACTTGGGGAGAACCCGGATCTTCCTGTCAGAACGAGCACCCACTTACTGGCTATATTAGACTTTATTGAAGGCCGAAGGTCACCGAGGCGCGGGGGGGGGGGCTGGGAATCGCGCCAGTAGGAGTCCCCAGTGTCGAATCCTTCCGAGACACTTTGCTCTTTGTGACAATTCGCGGCCCCCTGGAACTATGGGCCGGGAACCTTTTTTCCATGTGCTCCACCAAAACACTTATGAGCTCGCAGAATCCGTCTAGAACAGTTTGTTCCTCTTCCCCGAGTCATCTCAGTCTGAAGGGAGGCCCTTGTCGTGTCAGGTGCGCTTATTTCCAGCATTTCGGAAAGCAGGGCAAAACAGGTGTCTTCAGCATAAGGAATCTTGTTTTTGGGCATGGCGAAAGAGGCCCACGGTTCTTGGTAAGGGGGCTACCTATACCTCTTGGAACAGGGCACATAATGGTGCAAGATGAACTGAAAGCCTTGGGTAAAATTTTACTGAGTCAGTCAGTGCGGCTCCTAAAGCGCGGCCGGCGGGGTCAAGAGCTTTAAGATGATCGGTAAAGAAGTTGTGTCGTCACTGGAACATTGGAAAAAGGGCGGTAGGCCACACAGTCCTTGTCGTTGTCCAGTGCCCCCGACTGGGGTCGAACATGGACCTTCCTCTGATGCAGAAGGAAATCGGAAGTGTGCATTGCAACTGAAGAAAAGATCATTTTCACTGACTCCTATTTGTGAAAAAAGTCGTCGGGGAATGGGCAGTAGCATACCGAGGGGTAACTGGCCTCAGGCAGTGTTGGTCCTCCGCCCCAAGAAAGTTGTGAGTTTATAACATGGGAGACAAGCGTCGGTGGGCGCAGTCCAGGGCTTGGTCCCACACCCCCCACAAAAAACACCCCCCAAAAAACAACCCAAAAAAAAAAACCCAGTGAGGGAATCCAGTTGTCAGACAATGCATAACGACAAAGGTTAGAGCAGATGGATACCAAGAACGGTTGGTGGGGGTGCTGGCCATGACCCAAACCTAGGCACCCAACGGTGATGTGAAAATGCAGTTGGGGTGGTTTTTAGACGCTGGTCCGTGTTCAGAGCGATGTCGCGTCCTGGGCTGCTAGGTTCTGATAGCCCTTACTAGGGAAACTTGAGCCAGGCCAAGTTAGGAGTGCGAACTAGGCTGGCATTAGTCCTACCTTTGTCTTTGTACGCTTGCCTTGGACGAAAGACAACGGGGTCCGACTTAGAATGTTCAGACTACATTCACCGGGCGGCACGTACGAGAGTTAAGAGGTACCTGAAGCGCTTCGGCTGTCTCTGCCAGCTCCTTCCCCAATGGGGCCCAGTGGCATCACCTCAATGGAGTGCCTCGGGTGACCTACAGTACTCCTCAGAGCCCCGTGGCTCCACTTCCTGATGTGCAGTCCCAGAGCCTAGATATTCTTCGTCATTCCGCAAAGAGGGAGTGAAGGGTAGACGTCCTCCATTCAAACGTTTTCTCGCCGAAATTCCATGGTGAAAAAAAATATCCCAGTAGCACTTACATCGGGTCCCGAAAAGGCAGCCCCTGACGTGTAGGGGGAAGGAAAGGGGACATTCCATGCCGGGGAGCCGCAGATCAGAAAACGAGAGTGCTGGTTCCCCTTTTGCTAGGAGTCGGAGCAGAAATTGCCGGTCGGGCAGTTATTCCAAGGGACGGGGGGGGTGGTAGGGGGCAGTGGCACACCCCAACTGGATCATGTAAAGAGCCTGACCTCCAGAATCGCCCGGAAACTTTTTCCCTCCGAGTCCCGGTAAGGGACCATGAAGGGAAGGGACATCGTTTTCAAACGGCAAGGAACTCTTTAGGCTGTCATCCGGTGGGCTTCTCCCTGTAAAGGGTCCCTTGTTCTGGTCGGAAGATTGTAGGCGCCCCTGCTGACTACCGAGTTTGAACCGATGACGAAAAATCTCATCCGGGAGAAGTTACAGGGGGGTACTGCATGCTATAGCGGGACGACGCATTAGGAAGTCCGGAGGGGTTTTCACTCGAGGAAGTTGGGGAAGGAACGAGGGGAGTCTTTCGGCTTCTTAGATCCTTTGTCAAGGCAGTCAGTAGATGGTTTCATTTGGATTCCGAAAGATGAACATTAATAGTTTGAGTGGGCTTGTCAGGTTGCGGAAGAGGTCTTATTGACATATAGTCATCCTGCGGACCACTGGATCCTGTACACTGTACCAGTCGCATTGCCTGCTCACTCTTTGGAAATTGAATTCCCAAATACAAAAAGAGCCCAAGGAGAAACAGGAGTTTCCCTCGTCGAATTCCCCATGCTTCCGCCGGAAGACTCTATGTTCGGGGGTCCGTCCCCAGAACTTCAAAGGACGTAGAGGGCCGTTCCCCATTAAGGATACGCCAGGGGCTTGACTGGCCTTGTGAGCGGGAGGACCAAAGAAATTGTCCCCACTGCCAGTCGCGAGGAAATACACAGTCTGCCTCCTCTTCTCAGGGTGTCGTATTCACGGGGGGGAAAGCAAAGGATAGGCCACAATCATAAGCGACGCTATTGGGCAACTTTCAATTCAGCATTCGGATTGGGAGAGACTGAAATCATGGGCCTGGACGTTCCGCAGGGGGTAGGTAGCGGTTATTCCCTCAATTGTCTGTTCCATGCAGAATCATTTGAAGCGAACGTTACAATGTGGTAACCGTTTCATTGCTTAGCCGACTTTTTTGAGAATCAGTAGGCGATCCGATTTGAAATCACCGGCCATCCCTCCCCTGTGATCGTGCGAAACCTTGTTGTCGGGGAAATGGGCGGGTTAAATGATGAAATACTAACGTGGGTTTTCCGGAAGCACTGCCGGACTATATGACCTTCCTGAATGTAAGGAGAGTGGGAACAGGAACGACTTCTTTAGGAATACCCCAAGGAACTTTTTTAGAGGCTGTTATAGTCATTTTCAAAGAAAGAGAATCCTGGTCCGGTGCTTTTCCTGGCCATTAGAATACTCCTTGAGTCCCAGGGGGAAGGTAAGGCAGAAAAACCCTTTTACTCCGGCAGGGGTGGATTAAGCCACTATCAAGAACTGCAGTCAGCGTCTTTTGTTGGGTTCCTTTTAGACGACATGGCTTAAACAGCCCCAAAAAATACTCTGCCGGGTTGGGTACATTGGAGCCGCTCCCGTGATATTGGAGTAGAATAAGTGCAGGCGCCTTTGCTGGCGAGGAGTAGGATTGGGGGTCGCTGACCCCTCACGGTCTTCTTGTTGGCATGAATCCAAGAACGTTCAGGTGTTAACTAAGCAACAAAGGGTATGCATCCAAGCCTCCTTCTCATCGTCCCTCGAAGATAACTCCTCCCGGCAACCGAGGCTCAGAGAAAGCTTGGTTCTGGGTCGCCGGGGTGAGGCTCGCACTTTCTTCACTAAATCCAAGGTTCCTTTGCGATCCAAATCGCTGGATAAGGGGAATGTCGGTCGAAAGAGCGACGGGCTCAAACCTGCTCCCGGAGCGCTGAGTAGCGCTATACACTGTCCTCGAAGCCTTGTCCGATCGCGGCCCGTGCCTCCCACAACCACGACAACCTCAGAAATTTAATTCTGGCGTTTTGGGACCGCGCCGGAGACTGACCAGTCCTGGCCTGGGGGCGTTCAGGACCCTCCTGGGTCGCCCTTTTTGTTTTATCTTAACGGACCTTCAATTTCTTGCAGTCTACGTCTTGGCAACTATCATTCTGGGAGGTGTCTTGTTGAGTTGGTTAGCGTCCCTCCTGGACCCCTGTCAATTAAACAGGTTGTTTAGTAGGGATGCCTGTACCAGAGGGCTTGGGCTGGGAAGGTGTTGTGCCATACCCGCACGGAAGCTTCCCCGCCATGATAACCGCCCGGGCCTGCAGGCTCCGGGCCAGGGCAGCCAAGTCATCGGTTCCCACTCGGGCGGCTAGGCGACTAACAAAAACGTCCTGTGGAGCGGTTGTTGCCATACGGCCGAGGAGTGGCGACTCCGGGCGGACCGCGGAAAGGGGGAAGAAGCATTAGGGAGGCGAAGGGGGAAGACAGGGTCAGAAGGAACAAGGGAAGGGGGGAGATACCGAACCGACCAGGAGGGAGATTTGTGACGGTGGGCGTAAGAAAAATTTAGTCGGACCACTGTTAGCGACATGACATCCCAGACGGTCTCAGTTCAATATTGGTCGGTGAGCTGTCACAAAATAATTCGGTATTGCAACACACTGAGATAAAACATGGGGGGGGCCTTGCTCACTTGTTCACCTATTCCCCACTGCACTCCCCCGAAGTTCCCGTGCTCTTGATTGGCTTCGGGGAATAGTCTGCAGCTAGTGCGCTGGGAAGGTTTGCGGGGGAATGTCTAAGAGCTCGCGTCCAGACGCCTCAAAGGGAAGCTAACTGGTCGCATAGCGGCACACATGCAAAAAAAAAAAAAAGGAAATGTTTTGAGCCTGTTGTTCAAGAACCTTTCTGTCCTCCCCGAACCCTCTCGATTGATCAAAATAACCTAGGAGGTGACTCTTAGACGTGCGGTAGACTTGTGCCCTGAGACGCATACTCCCTGGCAACGGGCCGAACGACCCTGGATGTCACCTCATGGGGTTCTGTGGAGCCAGACAGGAGTGTCCCGTGCATTTTTACCCCGCCCAAAGGACGTGTAGGGGGAGCGGCATTGTAGGGTTGACCTGGCCGGGGCCTCCTTGTGACGGACCCGTAGCTTCATGCGGCGAGCCAGGACCACAAGGTCGCTCGCCCGAAAGGTGATGGTGGACGGGGCGGCCTTTTCTCTAGGGGGCTGATGCACGGTAGGCCACGCGCAGTTTTCCATTTCGTTTGCTCTGAGGTCCTTGCTTGCACGAGCCGTGGGCCTTATTTTGAACACTATCGGGGATATTTACGAAGCTCGCCCGCTTCAGGGAACTGAGGAAGGCTAGAACTTTGAGTCCCGTTACTTGTTTTGCCCCGGGCCTGTCATGCTAGGTGGCAAGCTCGGGCGGCATTGTTGAACAGGGAGACACCTGGTCCCAGGGCTTTTACACCTAACGAAGGGGGCTCATTTACTCTGTGGAGGACCCCGGGGTGATTAGGCCAGAAGCGCCCTCTGCCAGTGAAAGTAGCAACTTTGTTCATTTGTGAACAGGGATGATCTCAAGGTGACCGTGTTGGACCCTCCCTACCTCTAACTCAATGGGGGCCCAAAACGTTCCTCCACTCCGCGTCCCTCTCCGAGTGGAATGATGAATAACCTTGCCCTGGACGGGTCTGCAAAAGTCGACGATCCTTCACTTCCAACTCCCGCGGCCAAGCTCTACAACCGGATTTCCTTGGTAGTATCCTTCTGCAGCTCTCTCTGTTTGTATCTCACCCCTTTAGGTCCATGATCACTGGAATGCAGAGGTCCCCCCGTCCTATTAATTGCGTACGGCTGGGGTGTAAACAAGCCGGACATTCCCAGTATACCATGCCTTCTGAAACATTGCTAGGAGGTCCCGTAGAAGTTTGCGGAGCTCCCCTCCGACCTCCTTTGGGCCGCTTCTGACAATACAATGTCCTTGGGGGCCAATCCCGAGGACGTCGAATAGTTCTATGCTCTTTGGAAGTGGTTTTTCGACTGTTGTTGGGGTTTAACACGGTGGGGAAAACCTATTAGGCGCAATTCGATTGATGCTCTACCTCAACTCCAAGGTCCTGGGATGGCTGCCTCTTGGGTCATCAGTCCCTTCCAAGGGGGACACGTGTACGGCTGGGACTCGATTCTGTTCTGGATTTAGTGAAGTGGGGGCTGCTGGTTATGTCTGCGGGGACAGAGGACGAGGGGGAATTTCCCAATTCCCATTGAAAATTTGTAATTTTGAACCCCTCACTGCATTCAAGAGATGGAGTGAAGCTCAAGCACGGAAACTAGACAACGGTCCCCAACCGCGAAGTCTCGGGCAGATCAAGGACTTTTTCCCAAACTATTGTGAAGTTTCCTTTTGGATGTTGCCTTGAACAATCTTTCCAGGCAGATCATTCTTGATTCCAAACCCTGGCTCGAATCCGACGGCTTCTCAGACATGTCCTCTGGGGAAATGCATCGTACTGAACCCATGTAGTGTTCTTAACGCCGGAAAAAGGGAATTCTTTGGGACCCCTGACTTGGGGAGCATATGGACGGCTCCCCCACGAATTCCGAACGAAGACTCAGGTTTCTATTTCTAGTCCACTTGTCCAACTGGGCCATTGTACAATTTGTCACCCTAAACCCATGGTCAGTTCGAGGGGCTTTCGAGGGTTCCATGGTCTCCCGCTTCACTTGAACTGATGGAAAACCAAGACTGCCACGCCAATTTTCAACGTTCCCTGGGTTTTCCTAGTCATGGAGCGAACAGACGTTCAAAGACTCAGTCGTCCTTATCATGGTGGGGGGTCTTCGCCTTCTAATTAGAAGCATCAGGTAAAGAGGGTCCATCTTTTTGCCGTTGATCCCTTCGTTTTGACCCTTGCAACTTTTTTGTGTCGTCCAAACTTCAAAAAAGGGGCCCTCCCCCAGACGCCATGCCCGTCACCTGAAATACTCGCTCAGTGGGTCTCCATTCGGAACAGCTTGCTTGGCCTTTCGGTCATTGTCCTACCAGAGAGGCATGCAGGGAAGCCTGGAGTTGTTCGGGACGGGTCCTCGTCCCTTCTGGAGCTTCCTTTTCCCCTACTACGGGTTCCGGGTTTGCGACATGTAGGGCGGCGAGTAAACTCCCAATTGGCCTACAGGTGAAGGGCTGGAGATGCTGTCCCAACTCCCAAGGGGTGGTTTGAGTTCCAACGAGCGCGTAAGGGGGAAGAAACGGAGGCTTGCTTAACTGGGCTGGTATGGGGGGAGTAACTCCCTTTACCCGTCAGAAAGACACTATAGGACATTACCTTCCCGCCCCTACCGTGGTACCGTCACTTCTGAGCGGTCGCCCGGAACCGTGCAGGAGGACGCCAGGAAACCCTGAACGCAAATTCTCAGGGTAGCAAGGGGTTAAAGACTGTCCCAGATCCGTCCGGCAGAACTTAAAACGGGCACCAGCCTTTATTTGGATGCGTTTTCGGGCCGGATTGGTGGTCTTTACGACTCCCTATCAAGACCGCTTTTGCGTATTACTAGATAATAAGGCTGGCCCAGGGTATCCTCCGATTGAGTGGAAGCCCCCGTTCTTACTTGCCCCCCTTCGGGGCAGTCAGTTGGAATCCAATGACATAGACCGAAGTCCCGAGATCTATCGGAACGGGGTCCCTGCTGTCCCGGATATTCTACTGTGGGGCCGCCTTATACGAGCCACGGGTTCCGGTTAGTTTCTTTCCTTTCCATTCAGTCTTCTTGCTCCCTTCACTGAATGCAGGGACTTGGGTCCTGCCCAAGGAGGTGGTCTTTCCTGAGAGGCAACAACATGAAATCTTTACCTTTTGGTCAGGGCCTCAAGGGACAAATGACATCAAATCTACTGAGTCCTGGGTATCGGACTTATGTTCGCCCTCCCCTCTTCAACCTTACCGTCCGGAAACCAGCCTTTGCACGGGGTACTGCCCCCGGATCGCCTAGAGGCCACTGCTGCTCTAAAGCCATATATTGACTTGTTGTCGGGGGGGGCGGAAGCTATGGTTACCATTTTGTGACCTCCTTCAACGGTTGTCTTCAGGCACTCAGATGAGTGAGACTTTCGGAGGGATGGCCCCAGGGGGCTCCCCGGGCACATTTCTAGTCCTGATCACTAGGGAGCAATCAGAGTTACCAGGGACTAGCAAATTCCAGATCGTCCCAATAAGCTGTGCCCCTTTCGGGACCGGCCCAAGGTGGCTTGGGCGGGAACGACGAGGTGCTTTCTTTTGGCCTAGGCCGTTCCCCCTCCTGAGTCCTCGGGGGGGCATTCTTTTCCAATGAGGAACCTGGCATCCTTTTTTTGGTGTGAACTCCAGGCATGAGTCATACCTGCCGATCCGCATTTTAGAGGAACACGAGGTAATTCAGAAGGGGCAAAACAACTTGTCCACTGCAGTGTTCATCTCGTACCTATTGCCCCGGAGAGATGGCTAGAACCTCCTTACAGCAGAAAAGAGGAGGTGGATCGAAGTTGAGTCCCACCCAGGCACGTGGACCTCATGAAGTGGTGAATTCGAGTCATGAGATCCGTGACAGAGATGTCTCTCGAAAGTTTCTTTTCTCGTCAGTATCGGGCCCCGAGGGATTGTGGAAGTCCCTCTACATTGCCCCATTTGGGTGAACCTAGAGTTAATCTGTCCTATCGTGTAGTGCCAAGACGAATTGACTTGGAAGTTATGCCGACACGCCTGGCTACCCGCTGCCAGGCCCCTTACATCTTCCCAATGAGCTCTTAACAAAA
>Ga0179593_1396483_pt1 | contig 13888 bp, 21 predicted proteins | sample CZODoug2_1_08_16_FD_185931 | JGI IMG/M metagenome (GOLD analysis project Ga0179593, IMG submission 185931) | Vadose zone soil fungal communities from Angelo Coast Range Reserve, California, USA - CZODoug2_1_08_16fungal (PacBio error correction) | ecosystem: Environmental > Terrestrial > Soil >...
GCACAAAAAAAGCCCGAAGAAGCACGGGGTGAGATCACCGGGGGCACCGCAGGAGGGGGAGTCGCAGGGTAGGACATCCGGGGAGATGATCCGGAAGAGGAAGGCGCGGGGGGGGGGGTGGTGTTTGTCAAAAGTGTGAGGGGGGGGACGGGCGGGAGGTGGAGACCGAGTAAGAGTGGGCACAAACATCCTTAATCGGTCCCAAGCTTGACCTGGGGTAAAGAGGAAAAAAAAGGCCACGGCTCGATAGGGTAGACGTTGAGTGTGTCAGTGTGGGGCTTTTGGAGTCGTGAAAGAGCCTTGGGCCTGGAAGGTTCAGCGTGTAACCTCTTTGGCTGTGAAAGGACTTACTATACCGGCGTCGGAAAACAAAGGTAACCTGTGATAGATGAACAGGGAGAAAGAGGGGTGTCTTGTTTGTTACGGGTGGGGCCTCTTTATCAAAAAAAGAACCGATCGGTAAAAAAGGTTCTGTGACGAGGTTGATAAGGGAATCAGACAGGGAGAAAGTGGGCAAAAGACGGAGTTTTTGGGCAAGAAAAGCAAAAAAACATCCCCAGCAGAAAAGAGGAAAGGGGGGTGTGGAGAACGACAGAGAAACCAACTGGGCTTAAGAAAAAAAATGGCGGAAGAAGAGAACGGTGGAGAAAAGGCCGACCGTCAATTACAGGGGCAGCGATGAACATCTCACTACATCAAAAAGTACGATAAGTGTCTTTTTCGATTGGGAGACCACATGAATTTTGTGAAAAGGGTACGGTCGCCCTGGATTCAGAAAAAGGAAATGGAAAGGGCAGTGGAGGGGAAAAAAAAAAAAAAAAAAACCAAAACTCGGAAAAGCTAAAAAAACTAGCCGGCAAAACGAATGACGAAAAGAGAGGCGACAGAATAACCTCGAACCCCAAAACGAGGAAACCCCGAACATAAGTAGTACTAAAAACCCAATGAACTGAAAGGGGGGAAAAAAGAAGAGGAATCTTTGGTCAAAATAGGGGGGAATGTCTTTCCGAAGGTCAGGGGGGGGTAAGTGTCAACGCAGGGTCTCTTTGTCGTGGGGAAACGCCAAAGAACTTCTCACCGGAAGGTGCCCGCAAGCAGTCGAAGACAAAAACAAAAATGGTCCTAAAAAATCCCCCCGGATTACGAAATCCAAATAGACAAGCGAGAGGGGGAAAGAGAAAGGCTAAAAAAAACTTAAGGAAAGAATGGAATCATACGAAGACGGGAAAGGGATCATGGTACCACAAAAAACCGTATCGACGACGGGGGACAGAGAACAATAGACAGAAGAAAAAAGGAGAGGAAGGGGATGTTAACACTTCCCCTGGGAAAACGAGCGGCAAACCTGGACCGAAATGGGCACGCAGAAGGGTGAGCGTCAAAGGAAACAAGAAGTCTGGGGGGGGAGGGAAAAAAGAAAAAAATACAAAGTAAAAATAATAATCCTCGAAAAACTATCAAAACTTTTTGTTCTCCCGGCTTGTCGTCAAAACAGAGAAAGAGAACCGAACCGGAACTCGGGGAAACGCTACGACCACAACACAACGAAGAACTGCCAAAAGAGCCGGAACAAAGTGAAAAGGGACTCAATTCCTGGAAACGGCGGAGGAAAACCACGACACCAGGAAAGGATCCGCTAACAGAAAACTCAAGCTTCAAACACTTACCCAGGACCCCTAAAAAACAAAGACAGACAGCTGTATGATGAGATCTCCCGGCTGAAAACAAAAGGTACAAAAAAGATCATCTCCAGTCATTCAGGGAAAAGAGGACAAAAGAGAAAAGAACGCGGGGGAAAGATGCGACCTGGTACGAAGGAGAAACCGGCAGGGGCAGAGACAGCGCCCGGCAAGGGAGGGGGGACCGGTAGTAGGGCGGAAGCGGAAGTCATCAGAAAGAAAGAAGGATGAAAGAAAAGCCCGGAGAAAAAGCAAAGACTCAAGGATTGGTTCGCCAGGCCAAAAAAATTAACGTGGACTGATGGGGCGAGGATTCGAGTCAGGGGGAAAGTCGCCTAAGGATAAAGGAGTTCAAGGGGGCAGAGGGGCAAGTGGGGTGGCGCGGCGAGAGGTGACGAAAGCTTCACCTTGGGTTACGGGAGAATAATAAGGGGAAAAAAAATTTTGGGGACGCGACAATGACTGAGAAATTCCACCTGAACAAGTTCCCGAGGGGGTTCGGCGAAATCCTGAAAAAGAAACGAGGAGAAAAACGAGTTAAAAAAACAGACATCCCTGGGAGGCGGCTAGATCAGGATCCGGGTAAATCCTGGGCAAGGGGTCTAGAATTAAGGGGGGGGGAAATTAACCTAAAGAGGGGAAACAAGATCACAAAATCACATACTAACCGGTACGCGGCCCCAAGGAGTACACGAAAAAAGGAAGAGAGTGTCTGATGCAAAGGTGGCGGCGAAAAAAAAGAACTACTAACCAAGTAGAACGAGAGAGGGGAAACGAACATCCGAATACAAAAACCAGGGAAAGGGGGTGGGGAAAGGGGGGGAGGGCAGGGGACGGGATTGGGAGAGGTTAAGGGTGGGAAAGGGGGGGGCGGGGACGGGAGGAAAGGGGGGGAGGGTCCGCAAAAACTGGCAAAATGCGTATTGGGGTGTAGCAAGATGCCGATTGTATTTTTGGTGCTGGGGTGGGGAGGGCCTTAGAACGGTCCATGACCTGGGAAGAGACCCACGGGCAAACAGTGAAGGGGAAAAACGCTTACAAAATAGGGAAGGGGCCAAAACAGTTTGAAGAGACGAGGATGTACTAAAACAGGTGTGTGAGGTCGCGAGTGAATGAGTCTTCGAGGACTGTTGTCGGGTCGTCAAGCTGGGGGAAGAAGCATAAGGGGGAAAAAGAGAATCTTGCACCTGCCCCTTTAGCTAAGCAAGTTCACAAAAAAGGAAAAGGCTCTGCCAAACCCAGATCCCGGGAAAAACCAAGACAGGTGAGGCCGAGACGGGGGGAAGGGGGGGGGGCGAATACGTATTCCGACAAATCTGCTTGTGAGAAAATTCGCTTCAAAAACGGGGGAAAAGAATGAAAAAAATGAGGGGAAGGAGGCTAGACGGATCGTACAAAATAGTCTTGGTCGACCTATTTAATACCAACGAGGGCCTCGGACCCTTTGAAGTTGGGAGAGGGGGGTTTACCAAAAAGAAACAAGAGGGAAAAGATCCGCGAAAAACTCTAATATGACTTATCCCATTGAGGGCAAGGAAGATCTTATTATTTAATGGAGGAATACAAGCTCTAGAATTTCACGGAAAAGAAAAGGAGGGGCCAGAAAAAGCAGCGGGGGAGAGCGGCGAGAGAATTCTCACAAAAAAGGATTAGTAAAGGGAGCGCCGATCAAAAACTCAGGGAGAAAGCGGAAAAAAGGGACGGGGAAATCCTAAGAAGCGGGATCAGGGGAAAGGAAAGTTAGCTCCCGCAAAAAGAAAAGGTCAACTACCATTATTCAAAAGTCCTCACTGAGATCCACGAATTAAGGAAAAGGGTGCGTCCGTAATCAAAGCCAAAGGCCAAAGCAAGTCAAAGGAAAGAAGCGCCAAAGGGGCAGGTCAAAATCACAAAGCGTGTCGTTCAGCCGTTTACTCCGGCTGGGGGTCCAGAAAAAAAAAAATTCTAAGCCAGAAGGAAAGAAATAAGCTAAAGGTCCAAAATGCACCTCAAGTGGGGAAAAATCATCCAAACTCCTAGTTTTTGGGGGCACAAAAAAGGAGACTCAACGAAAAAAGAAACGAAAAAAACTCGAAGGAGGTCAAAAAAGGAAAAACTATTGAAGGAATCCTCTATAACAAGGGTGAAGCTTTCAAAAAGAAAAAAAGAGTTTAGTGCAGCAGTCAAAAAAAATCGTCCAAAAAAGAAGGAAGAATAAAGAGAAGGACCACCTGAAGAAAGACTGAACCATCTAACTCAAGATGGGGTGGAAGTCCCAAACCATTCTGGGACTGCCTAGTCAAAAAAAGCCAAAATGAAATGTTAGCTAAAGAAGAGGTCACCTGGACGGGGGAAAGGGAAGAGAAGGTCACAGGGGAGGAAAACTCCTCTTTGTCATTGCGAACAAATCAAAAAAAACCAAAAAATCCGAAAGAAGAGGGAGAAAACAACAAAGGTGTACGCGTCAAAAAATACCGTGGCTAAGCAAACCTTAACGAGACCCAAAACCAGGACCGAACTCCAAAAGGAAAACCACCTCACTCACGGACCCCGAGCTTCCGAAAAATCCAAAATGGTCCCAGTGCACCAGGCGCCTTTCGAGGAAGGTCATGAAACGTAGGGACTAATCTAGATCTTTAATCAGTTGAAAGGGAAAAAAAGGTAAATTGAGTAGAAGAAACCAACGTTAGGACAAGGGGGAAATCCTGGATGCCTTCATGTCACAGAGTGAAAAAAAAAAAAAGGACCGACGGAAAACAATACCAAAAACTCGTCATTTTATCAGTCAGGTAAGCGGTGGAAAGCTAGTAGAGACAGGAAAGCATAATAGATCGAAAAGGTCCTCCAAGGCAGAAATTCCTCGATCTCAGCGAAACGCCTGAGGGGGCCGTATAACAGGGGGAAATCTAGTACTCTGGAGATAAAAACACAGGGAATTGAAATCGAAGAGTGGAAGGGTGAAGAAAAGGGAAAACGGTCTTAGAAGGTGTGTGTTGCAAACGGGATAGAGGGAAGGGAAAACAAAAAAGGGCAACCCGTGCGCAGCGGGGGGGTTTTCAGCGCACGAGAAACAGGGGGCGCCAACACGAGGGAAAGACGCGGGGGAACCGACGGAAAGGATCGAAAAAAGTAACGGAGATACGAGAATATCGGAAGAAGAGAAAAGACGGAATATTCGGCTAGACACCCGCGAAGGGCGCTATACGAAGGGGGCACTGAAGGCCTTCTTCAGAAGGTACACGAGGAGATCAACTCGCGGGGACAACTAATGAAAAACACGCCTAGTTTTGCCCCCGCAAAGAAAAGGGGCAGTTTGGGTCGAAGAAACACAGGAAGCGAAAACTCAAGTAACAGGGCGAAAAACAGAGAGCCGCGCCCGAAAAAAGACGGGGTTGAGCAGGAGGTGGGGAAACTATCACTGGGCAACATGGGGCAGAGATTGCGAACAAAGATTTCTAAAAAGCTGTTGGAGATAAACGGGATCAGAAAAAGAAGGGCGCGCAGGGGGTGTCGTGGTTAAAAGGAGTTGGGTTCTCCGCGAGGGACCCTTTACCCACGGATGCGTAAAAAGAAAGGGCCAAAGGGGTGAAAAGAAAAGCCGGTTGGTAAAAGTTCATGAGTGAGGGCGGACTGAGGGGGTGGGGGGGGAGCCTTGTGGGTGGGAGGAGGCGGGGGTGGGGCGTCGTTGGCAAGGGGGGGGGGGGGATCTTCGCAGGGGGGGTGACTCTGAACCAGGAAACGGTCTCGAGTTGGGCACCGAAAGACTAGGCACAGGGGGGCAAATGACAGATCAACACAAAAGGTTCAGAGGAAGGGGGAAGGGGTGACGCCTATAAGTAGTAGGGGAAAAAGGTGGAACTCCGGGGTCGAAAAAGCACGAAGGGGTACGTGCCTTTTGACGGTGGGAGCGGACGTGAACACAGACACTCTGACTCGGTGTCAAAGCGCGGAAGAGAACACAACAGGAGGAGAAACCCTTGTCGGAGGGGAAAAAAATGGTATACTTCCCAGAAGAACCGTTCAAAGGGAACCATTCGAGTCACATGAACGGAGTGTAAGAAAGGCGCGAAATGGAAAAGATGCCACCCTTCACTGACTCCCATTATTTTAAAAACGGGTTTCTAGAAAAAAAACCCCGGGGGTGCGGGGGTGGGGGGGAGTGGTATGGGGGAACTTCTTGAGAACGCAGCAGGTCAAACAAAGGAAAGGGGGTGAAGACGTGGGTTGACAGGGGAGGACTAAAAAAAAAAACTAGAAAATAGAAAAGCTAACGAGAAAACCCTAAAATGCAGAAGACAATACAAATTTAGGAGTCCCTCGAAATACCAATCGACACAAAAAACTCGATAAAGATGAGACACCGGACCCAGAAAAAGACAACGGTAAAATAATGGAAAAATAAAAAGAAAAGTAAATTTAGGTCTATGTCGATTTCACTAGTTTATAAAGGGAGAAGGTCTAGAGAGGACTTTGGTGAGAGTACAGGGAGCACTGGGTCAGATTCCCTACTGGAAAAGTTCAAAGAACCACAAAGGACATCAAGAAAAGATGAATGGCAACCAAGAAGGGATAAAAGTAAAAACTGCACTCCGGCAAACACGCAAACAAAAAGGAAAGTCTCGCTCAAAAAAGAATATCACAGAATATTTGAGGAATACAGCCTGCACGCCCATACAAGGCCAAGTCAAAAGAACTCAAGACGGTTAAAAAAGGTCTGACAAGTAGGACGGGTGGGGCATAGAGGGGAGACGGGACTTTGGAACGCCTTCAAACCTCAAACGTGAGAAGTGAAAGGAATCAACAGGTTTACCAACCATGTGACCTGGGCGACTGGAGAACGACCACAAAGTAAAAGGAAAAACCTTAAACTATTTTTTCAATAATGAAATCGACACAAAAAGCAAAACAATTGCTAAGAAAAGAAAAAAAAGACGGAAAGTGTTTTGTAAAAAAAGGTTCTAGGAAAAACCCCAGAAAAGAGGAACAGTAAAAGAGGAAACTCGGGGAACCGCGGAAAAAACAGTAGGCAACACAATAAACAAAAGAAATCCAAAACACGAACATGGAACAAGAACAAACTGCGAAAAAACAAGACTAAACTGGCGGAGGTAAACCACCGCAAATGAGGCCTCGAAAAGGGGGTAAAGCGAAGGAAATCAACTTCCGAAAGGTCCACGGGAAGGAGAAAAAAAAAAAGAAAAAAAAAAAAAAAAAAAAAACCCCACCACAGACATCAAGAATCTCAAAAAAACATCCAGAACAACTGAAGCAAAAAGAGCCAACTCCTTCCTGGGAAAAGCTCAAGATAAACAAATCGGGAGGAAGCTCAGAAGGGGAGGCCGTCAGGGCAACAACTTTTCAGTCAAAAAAAAGGTGGTCTTTAGGGAAAGAGGGAGGTAAGGAGATCCCTTTAATAGAAAAGGGAAGGAGTAGAAGAAAAATAGAAGACTCAGTGAGTTGGACAGGAAGGGTTCAGAAAAAACGGTGGGGGAGATCACATCTCAGGGCTACCTCTGGAAGGAGGCTAATAGAAAGCTTAGGAGGTTCACTAACGAAAGAGGCTAACTAAAAAAAATTTCTGTCTCGAACGTTGGGAAAGGGGGCTCCAAGTGAGAGGACCGAACGAAGAATTGTGGGGTGAAAGGGGAAAGCTCTCCGTTTCCGAAAGTGAAAAAAAAATTATTGTTTGGGGGAAGACTAAAGGGAGAAACAAGTTCAAAAAAAAAAGGGGAGGCTACTCCAGAATTGGTAGTAGGGAAAAAGAAGGCCAAAAAAGCAAAAAATAGAGTCACACGAAAGGCACCCGAAACCGGAAATACTAGAGGTCGCAAAAAAGGTCAGAAAAAAGACAGGGTTTGGGGTCAGGATGAAAAAAAAGACAAAAAGAGAGGGGAGACAAAACGAAAACCCAGATCCTCAAATCAGCGACCTCGGGCTTCACCAAAAAGCTAAAAGGAAAAGAGACTTGTAAGGGGGGAAGCCAAAAATCAGGTAGTAACACACGCACAGAGTAAAAAAAAGGGAAAAAAAAAAAAAAATAAATGACAGCCTCCGTGAAGAAAGGGAGGAAGGGGACAGTTTAATGTTATGGGGAAGTGAAGTACTTCTGGGGGAGAATGAGGAGGAGTCCGTGAGTGGGGGGGGAGACGCACTTCCTTTGGTAGAATGTTCGGGGGAAAGGGAACTACTGGTTGGGGCGGGGGATTGGGAAATTCAAACCAAAAGAATAAAAGGGAGACGAGTACCAGCGCACAAAAAATTCAAACCAATGTAAACAGAAAAAAACCGAGGGAAAAGAAATAAAGTAAAACCCGTCGGTAGACGTCTTACAGAAGGGGGTAAAAGAGCGGGGAGGGCCAGGTCGTGTGGCTCAACCTTTTGTACTCAACGAGAAGCCGTGCCAATAGAACTTAAAAGGACCTGGCAGTGAAGCCTACGGAGCCGCTGAAATTGCCCAATCATGGAGGCTGTCGCAGAAGTCATAAAGAGCCATAAGAGACAGAGATATGGGACAAAAAAACGGAGTGACGAGAACGGGAAACCTCGGAAAGGTTGATGCTAACCTGTTGCCGGAAGAAAATCTCGCCGAGAGGAGGGTTTCCAAATAGTAGAGGAAAAGAGTAGGTGGACGACGAAAAGTGAGGAAATCGAGGCACGGGGGCCCCGGGGGCGTGGCTAGGGGGAGGGGATGTTAAAAGAAGACCAAAATAATAAAGGCTCATTCGGGGAAAGGGGGGAAGAATGGAGGTCAAGAAGGAGATCAAACTAACCTTAGAGAACCAGAGCAGGGGAGGCGGTCACCAGGAAGGGTCAACGAGGAGGAAAGTCGATGCGACAAAAAAAAAACGGAGGAAATTGTATATGAAAAAAAAGAAAAGACCAATCCCTGGGCCGAAGAAAAACAGGGGAGAAACAATTGCTAGGGAAATCCTAGCGACGGGGGGATAGCCATGGAAGAAGAAAAGCCATAGAAATGGAAGAACATATCCTGTTAGGGAAACTCGTCATCACTAGTCAGGAGGATAAATCAAAAAAAAGACCACCAGACTAAAACGTCCGGAAAGAGAGGTCCACACGGGGGAGCCAAACCCAAACAAAAGGTAGCAGCTGGAGAGACGTCAGTAAAAAGGGGAAAACATCAACTGAGGACATGAATGTTACGAAAGACTATGAGTAATCATTCCGAAAAACAAAAAAAGATGTTCCGAACGAGAGAGCTCAAAAAAACTAGAGCAACCTCGAGTTCTCACTGCAAGAAGGATGAAGGATAAGCCGAAAGAAGGATACTGGGGCAGAGTCGTAGCAACAAAAAAAAAGAGGGTCAAAAATCTCTTCAACCATTCGAAAAAAGGTGGGACAAAATCCTCCAGAGAACAACCCACACCCTACACTAGAAAGTAAGAGGATCAAAAAGAATGTCCGCGTCAAAAAAATTTAAATGTGCGACCAATGCGAGCTCCGACAGGGTAAAAAGGGGGGGAAACTGTCGTGTCAACGGGGGAAAACACAAAGGTTTAAAGGAAAGAGACAAAACTGGGTTGTCACGAACACCCTCCTTTCATCCAATTGGCAAAAGAAAAAAACAGACGCAAAAAATCACAAAAAAAAAAATGAAAGAAAAACAACTTTAACGCGGAGCAGTTGCGCACAACCACCGCAAAATAACACAAAGGAAAAGACTCAGGCAACACGTGGAAACAAAAGGCCAAGAAGAGAAAAACCGCCGCAGCAAGCAAATCCAGAAAAAAACAGGGAGAAGGGGATCGACGGTGAGGGAAAAACTTAGGTAGTCACGCATCGTGGATTCAGGGGGGTTGAAGAGCCTGGACTTTAGGGGGGGAAGGTCTCCAAACCAAGGGGGCAAAGGAAAAAGTATGGTTTCCGGGAGAAATCTCAAATTCAGCGACCATTCAAAGAGGAGGCTCTGTATTTGGGAAATGAGGGCTCAAGTACAATCAAGGAACAGAGAAGAAAAATGGGGCAAGAAACAGGGACATGAAAGACTCGTAATCTCGTAACCAGGGAAAAGGGGAGGGCCCCGGGGAATAAGTGAGGCGAAAGCGAGTTATCACCTGGTAAAAAAAGTGCTTAGGCAGCAAGGAGCTGGAAAGGTTGAGAGCACACTTGGGGATTTGGGCTTAGGGCTTGCAATCACAAGTTTGGTCCCAAGTGAGAAGAGCGCGGTAGCAAAACGCCAAGCCACAGGAAATCGCTGGGGACGAGGGGAAGGGCTCACAGCTGCTCGACAAGACTAGACGGGAGAATCGATGAGGACAAACACGGACCAGTAGCTTCTAGAAAATGACCCCGCTACCACGGATAAAATGCTCCACAAGGTGAAACCCCAAAAAAGATAAGAGCAAGGAGACTTAAAAGGAAAGGGAATTGAGAAGGCAGATAATAAGAGCTGTGACTAAGAACAATGCGACGTAAAAAAAAATCGGACTACAACTCCCTCTGACACCGAAAAAGAACTTTAACACTGGTGAAATGAACCCCATAGGTCGGGCACGACAGTCCGAGTACCTCGAAAGCGAAAAAAACGAGAAAAGTGAGAGAAAATAGACAGACGGGGGAACGGAAAAAAGGGAGGGGGGAACACAGAGCGAACAGAGGGACGCCACCGAAAAGTGGGGGATCGGGGGGGGGGTGTCAGGGTGGATGCACCTGAAGGAGATGGAACGGGATAGTTGTTTCTTGTGGAAGACGCAGGAGATCAAAGGAAAAGAAGAAGGCAGATAAGGGGGTGGGTTGGAGGCACAGGGAGGGCTTAAGGGAAAAAAAGAAGAGGGAGTCACAGGAGAATGGTCAAAGGGGGACTGGTTGAAGAAAAGAGTTGGTGAGGAAATTAGCAGAGGAAGGGGAATGGCTCGGGGGTTGGCCAGGGGGGGGCGGTGAAACGTCACTTGGGAGCGGTTCAGAGTGGGAGTTTACAGCGGGGGTAAAAACCAGCGGTGGGGGAGGTAAACCAGAAAAAAAAAAAAAAAAACAGACGGCGGCAGCAAAAAAAAGCTGTAAGGATTCCACGGGACAGACTGACTTCTTCCGGGGAGGGTGTACTGGGGGCTGCCAAACAGCGCCTGGACGGTACAGAACGGGTGACGTGACCTAACTTGCCCCTCAACAAGGGGATCCAAAAAAGGGGTTCAAAAATCGGTTAAGAGTGGGAACAAAAAGAAACAGCAGAACAAAGGACATATCCAAACAGAAAGGGGTTCATAAACGGCACCAGAAAAACCCAGTACGAGGGGAGAGCCAGGATTCAAGGAGAGAGAGTGAGAAAATGTCAACTAGGTTAGGGCAGAGGTTGGCCAGAAAAAATATTAAAAAAAGTTCTATGGAGTTAGGGAGATTTTTAGGGGGGGGGAAAACTAAACAAAACATGACTGTTCCATAAAAACTGAAGGGCACTCCAGGACTTCTGAGGGGAGTGGTCAAGGAGGAACGGTTTCCACATAAAGGGAAACAATCCTAAAAAGGAGAAAGCCGGAACGGGTCCAAATGAGAGAAAAGAAGGACATTCATAAGTAGGAGAAAGAGACGGGTCCCAATCGCATTCAGGGATCCTCGGCACAAAAGAAGAAAGTATAAATATAGATTATGTGAGGGGGTCTGGGGAAAAGGGAGAGGTACGAATTTCGAGGTTTGGGGATTGTCAGAGGTTCAGTGGGTAAAAGTCTAGCGTGTCTGAAAAGGAACAAAACAAGTCCCCGCCAGGGCTGCACGACGTTATTCAGAATTGCACAAAGAAAAAAGACAAACGAGAAAGAAAAGACCACCACGGATGATCAATCGAGTAAGAGGGCATGAAATCGGAGGAAATCCTAAATAGGGGGCACAAATACCACGTCTCAGGGTAGAAACTGGACAAAAAAAGTGGTAGTCTGGTTGAAGAGAAAAAAACAGGGGAGGGCCAAGGCAAGGAAGGGGCGACCAAGCGGGGGTTGGGAAAAGGAGGCAACAAGATCGGGTGAAAAAAAAATTCTTAACAGAGGGAACAAAGAAACAAAAAAAACAGGAACAGCTTAAGAGGCGGGGAGGTACAGAAGGGGACATCAAACGAATGAAAGGGAGAGGCACGCGGGAAAAAAGTGTTGGGAAAGAGCCGAGGAGAACGGGACGAACTAACGAAAAAACTAAGGAAAGATAACCTACAAACGAACCAATCCGCAAAAAGCACCCCAAGACTCAAATTGCACGGAAACGCTGAGGTAACACAAGGTAAACCCCTTCGAATGAGAAAAAGCCAAAAGTAACTGGAAGAAATCAATACAGAAGAAACTAAACAATAGAGGAAGGGTCATAGGTGAGTGAAATCTAAAAGCTCGTCCACAAAAAAGGTGTATAAAAAACAAAGCGCCTGCGTTCCATCACAGAATAAGTGTAAATAAGTCGCGCATGGTCCTACGGGGAAGGAAAACTGACAGACGAGCGACACGGGGTTTCTTGGGGGAAAGGATTAAGGCGAGCTGGACGTAGCGGTCAGTCTAATATTATCTCATTCCCTAGGACAAAAACCGAGAGAACTGGAGGAAGGCAAATTGGGGGGCGACAAGCGCATGACGAAGGGGGTGGGCTCTTATTAAAGGAAAAAAAGGGAGAAGGGGATTTTTCACAGATAGGAGGAGCTCTAGAAGAGGGGGTGGAAGCACGTAAACGCGCTCACCCCTCAAAAAAATCATTGTGTAAGTGAGAAAACGATCTCTTCAAAAGCGGAAAAGACCGGGGGGGGGGGGGTGTGAAGAGGAAAAAAAGCCTACATTCACAAAAAGGACAAACGAAGGGAACGTGGGGGAATCCGAAAAAGAAAGGTAAAGGGGTAACCCGAGTAAGAGGGTCAAAGGAGACAAAGAAGAAGCTCCCCAAAAAAACGAGCCGGTCCATGTCCGGGTGAGGGTGTGATGAGGATTTCGGGAGAGTTCCAACAGGGGACGCGAGAGGGGACACCCCAAATGCCAATGAGGAAACAGAGTCGACGGCGGGAAAATACGAAAGGGAAAGGGGGAAAAGAAAGGAACTTCTTTTCAAACGTACAAGGGGGATTGGCAGCCAAATGGCGACGTACGGGCAAAATCAAAGAAAAACAAAATCGGAGTAAACGAAAAAAGGAGGGACTAAAACTGGGCGGCAGGGGAAGGGGAAGTCTCTTGAAAGGAGGGGGGGCAGTGACTTGATTGAGGCTGGGACGGGAGACGACAAGGCCTGAGGGAAGGGCATTGGGGTGGAGAAACGCGAGTTGGGAGTGGGGAAAGGTGGAAGTTCAAAGGGGAAAAAAGGGAAAAGGTCCAAAATTGGGGTAGGAAGGGTAAACCCAGGATAAGTCCGAAGGGTCCAGGGGGGAAACTCTTTGAAAACAAAAGAAATCCAGGGGGAAAAAGTGCATAGGGGAGAGATGAAGTAAAGAGCCGCCAGGGGACGTTGAGAAGCATTGTCGGAACCGGGGACAATGCAGAAATAAATACAAGAAGGAACAGGAAGCCTGGGTGCGATGAAAACGACAAGAGACGTTCGGACGGGGAAAAAGCCCGGATCCTTACGAGAAAAGACTGATCTATAGTGGGCGAGGGATCCTGTAAAACAATATGACTTGGTTGGAGGAGGACCGGGGGGGTGTGAAAAAGGAATTCAAGAGAAGCACTGGGGGGGGAAGGGGGGGAGTGGGGTTAGTCAGAAAACGGCAAGGAAAAACAAGAGATACTAAAGGAAGAACAAGGTGGAGAAAACCAGTAAAAGGCACAAAAGGGGCAGGCAAAAAAGGTCAAGTGCTCGCTGAAGCCCCGGACGAATCAGAGAAGGAAGGGGATCCCGGGGAAAAAAGTGAAAGAAGGAGAAAAGGAGGGGAAAATTACTGAGCCAGGAGCAAAACTGAGGATGTCACCTAGAATAATGAAGGAAGGGATCTGTCTTATCTTAGAAACAAAAAAAGGAAGGGGAAAGAATGAAAGAGAATGCAACGCCCGGCACTCGGGGGGGGGGAACGTGTGAAAGGACTCGGATGGAAAAAAAAAAGAGAGGGGGTATCCAAACAAAAATAGAACTGCAGGAGACAAAAGGAGCAAAAGGGAAAAATCTTCAAACCGTTTGAAAAAGAGGGGATCAAGACCGAGACAAAGACCCTTTCACTAACCTAGAGGGGATAAAAATAGGGGAGAAAACAAAGAACGGAACAGCTTGCACAGAGCAAAAAAGGGAAAAAGAAAGTACTCGTGAAAAAGCATCAAAATCACAAA
>Ga0179593_1390994_pt1 | contig 13887 bp, 13 predicted proteins | sample CZODoug2_1_08_16_FD_185931 | JGI IMG/M metagenome (GOLD analysis project Ga0179593, IMG submission 185931) | Vadose zone soil fungal communities from Angelo Coast Range Reserve, California, USA - CZODoug2_1_08_16fungal (PacBio error correction) | ecosystem: Environmental > Terrestrial > Soil >...
ACCCAATAAAAAAACCTAAGACATTCACGGACGCCTCCGTGGATGACTACAACAACTCAGGCTGAAATATAATCGCCATTCCTGGTACGACAAAAAACGAATGGAAGGACGCCCGCGCAGGAGGGATGAGCCTGAAGCTAAAAAGGAAGGTGCCGTGGGCGGCGAATAGTCATAGAGCAAGGTTCAAGGTGGAACTCAAGAAATTCTGCGGGGTCGGAAAACGATAGGGGAGAAGAGGGGCGGGGGAGATCAGGGGCTGGCCGGGAGGAAGAATGCCTTCGGCCCGAGACATCACTTTCAATAGTCGAAACCAATTTCATGAGAGAAAAAGGAGGAGAAGGTGGTTGCGGGAGGGGGAAGATAAAACCGGAACAGCGAGGTGACGTCCAACCGTGATGGCAGACGAGAACTTTACCGCATCAAATAGGGGTCGGGAACGGGTCGATCTGGGGTCAGCGGCAAGGTATGCGAGCTGGCGGCGCAGTCAAAAAATCCGTAAACGCGAAGAAAATCATAAATGCGGGAGTATACGGGCTTGAATACTTCAAAACTTTTGGGCCGGAAAAAGGACGCAATGGGAGGGGGGGGATGGACATAAAGGGGTGCGGGGGGGGAACAATAGGGTTCAGGAAAAAGTTGAGGGGATTTACGCTGACCTGAAAAATTAACTACAGATGTGAACCAAGAAGCTGTCTCATCTTCACGAAAGGGCAAAAGAGAGCGAAGCGAGAAAATCGGAACCAATGTCCGGAAAAGAAGCAAAAAAAAGAAACCTCAAGTGCACTAGCAGCGCGGGATCTGGGAAAAGGTGAAGGGGGAACAGGAAAAGGGGCTAAACGAGGACATAACAGGGAGGGGAGAGCCCGCGAGAAATCCAAACAATGTTGCTGTGCGGAAAGGAAATGAATCGGGAAAGAGATCGACACGCCTCGGTGGAAGCTGAGAGGGTCATTGCATCCCAGCCCCAGTTCGAGACCTTCTACCAAAGGTTGGGAAAGGGGGAGGGGGGAGGAGACTCGAATAGCAATCGCCAGCCGAAAGCTCAAGGAGAAAGCCACGCTAAAAGCAAAAGCGGTGGCCATCTGGGGAAAAGCCATACCGAGATAAAAAAAAAAAAAAGAAAATGCTGGTTCCATCGAAAAGAAAAAAAAGATCTGAGGCGGGCCGATAGAAACATTTGTCAACTTGGTGAGAGGAGGAAAAGAACGGAGAAATTCAATTGTCCATTTGAAAAGCACTGTAACAATGGGATATCAAAGGCGGAGCCGATCGTCTTTAGTTCGGGGAAAGAGCAAAAATGTTTCCGGAATTTCAAAAGACTTTAGCGCGGATTTCCTCCCTAGAGGAAAAACATGATTAAAATCTTTACCGGGGAACAGGGGGGCGGGGGGAAATGTCTTAACCGAAACGAAAAATAGCGTAGACTGGGCTCTAACGCTCAATTCAAAAAGAAGAAGCTTGCCTCATCAACCCAACATGTTTAAAGATACTATCGACCAAAAAACGGACTGCAGGGAAACACCACAGAACCCGACGGAAAAGGAAACCAACAAGGGAACAAATAATACAAAAGAAGCCACAAACTAAAAAATCATAAACAACAAGAAAGTGTCATGGCCGTGATTCAAGTGGCGGCAGACTTTGTAGGGACCTCGGCCTGATACCGACGCGATCAAGCCAAAAAGGTCCGGTATACCTCTGGGTACTGGTGTTGACGGTTCCGCCTGGCTGACGGCGCGGGACGGCAATGGTTACCAGAATCAAATAGTGATAAACTAAAGAAGGTGAAGAAAAGGAAATCATTTCGTGCGGGGTGGGAATCCTCTATCATCAACTCCACATAAGAAAAAAAATATCTTTAGCTGACTTTATTCTTTGACTAAGACTGGCCTCGGCTATGATAAGAATGGTAAGAAGGCTTTGTATCGGCATTAAGGGGGGAAAACCATAGGTGATGCTGAGGGGAAGGTAGGGGCCTCGCGAATACCACGATCCAACCAATAAGATTGAAAAAAAGAACGGAAGGAAAGGGAAGGGGGGGGAAAAATAAGCGTACAGACTTCATGCAGGGGACAGACTTATCTGACGTCGACCAGTACAAGCGGGTGTTGGGAGACTTGAGAAACCGTAGGGGGAAAAGGTTGATTTTGGCTAACGTGGAAGGGCAAAAAAAATAAACAAAGAAAGGGGGCCACCAAAACAGGGGACTGGGAACTGGCTCCTGGCAGCTTAATCCCACGACAACCCCAAAAAGATGGGGGGGCGAGGGGGGGGAAATAACGTAAGGATAAAATACAGGGAACAGGTGTGCCATATTATCCCCAAAAGGTTCGACGAGGAAAAGACGGCTAGATCGAATAAGAGAAAATGCAGTAAATCTCGGCACAACTTTGCGATCAGGAGATTCTCGAACAAGAGGGGGGGGGATACAAAAGTGCAGACGAGATGGGGTGAGCCCGATGAAACAGTGACCCGTATGAAAGGAATCCGCGTCGGCGTCGAGTACGGTGTGTCAGATTCAAATGGAAAAAGGGTCCAAGAATCGCTCGAAAAACATGCAACAGAGGAGTGTCTGAGAGCTGGGGGGCAGTAAGAAAAAAAGAGGGGGTGACCCTGTGACCGCGCGCGCAGGCGGGCCAGAGCCTCCCCTCCCCGTCCGTCTATCTTAAATCGAGTCGGAAAAAAAAGGCTAGGAGCATAGTAATGATAAAGAAAAAGCGGAAATACCACCGAGGAGCGAGTTCCGCGGATGATCTTTATCGAAATCAGTGGGTAACTTCGGCCGGTGGGGCTTACGCTGGTAGGACATGTAAAGATAAAAAACCTCAGAAGTCCTGTGAGAGAATGGTACAAGGATACCGCCAGGCGCCAGAATTAACAGACAAGGAGGCTACCTTGTAAGAAAAGAGAAGACGGTGTCCCGAAAAGGACCCAAAGAGCTCTATAAGGAGGAAAAAAGTATGTGAAGGGTCGGCGATCAGGCTCCAGGATCGACGATAAAAGGGGAAAGACGGACATTCAACAAGAAAAAAAAAATTCTCAAGCGGGTTAGATTTTCGGTTCGGGGGCAGCCCTGGAACCAAAAAATAGTGGGGGGGGCGGGAGAAGCAGAAAGCCTCACGTCTTTACCTTAATAACTTCAGAGGCTTAGGAAAGAAAGAAGAGAAAGATAAGTTTTCAGAGGGTGGGATCGGAGAACATGACTCGCAAGGGAGGGAACCCACGAGCGTTGGAGAACCCCATGGCAAAAGGGGATAACCTTGCCAGAATCAGCCCAGTACCCGGGACACCGGCAAAGAAAAAATCGTAGTACGGTTGCGACCAGGTGTAACGGCGCCGGAACAAAGGGAAAGTTCGCCCCAAAAAAAAAAAGGCTTGGGTGGCGCAACGAGGCGTTTTCTCAGAGGGGACGGTGCACCCGCTTAGGTGCTGCAGAAAAAGAAAACGCGCCCATTACAAACGCGAGAACGCCCCGAAAACACTTCAAACAAAGACGACGGGCCAAAAATAGGAGGAGACCCCACACAACGAACATCCGCGGATGCCGGCGATGCTTTTAGGTTAAAACTGTCGTGAACAAGGGGGTAAAAACTTGGCGCAGAAAAAAGGGAGAAATCTGGGAGGGGGAGGCTTCCGGGGACGCACCCTATGAACAAGGAGAAGAACACGGAAAACGGTCACCGCTTAGGAAAAACAATAGTACTAAACGGCCTCCAGAAACAGGTGGATATAAAAGGGGGATAATTCCGCGGTCCGGGATCGAAAAGGAAAGCAGCCCGGCAGGGGCAGCGGAAGAGCCTCCTGGATAGCTTGACGACGCACGGGCAAACGTATTGGCTGCAACTACCAAAGGGAATCTAGAACGACCACGGTAGTGAGCGTTAAGAAGCCCGGGCGAAGAAAGGATCTGACCAAGCAAGGAATGTATCATGAGACGAACCTGAGGGGAAGAAACCAGCGGCAAAACAGAGCGTGCTGCGTATACTGTGACGACGTCAGCCGGGACAGGGAGTTGTCCGGAGTCTCGCCGCGACTGTCGCGGAAAGCAATGTGGGCCGCTGTCCAAACACCAATTGAGCGCCAGCCAAGAAGAAAACCCCAGAAAGAGAAAATGCTCAGGATGAAGAAAAAAGCTCGGGCAGGCGAAGTCGGCAGTGACGGACGACCTGGTGGGCGATGTGAAGAAAAATCTCAATCAGGGCAGCGGCTAACGGTAGGCTCGGTGGCATGCCAAAAAATAAGTCAGACGTCAAGGAACGAAAGGAGGGGGTAACAACAACCAAGCAAACAAATTAAACCTAACGCAGGGAAAAATCACGCACGTTAAAACCCAGATGAGGGGGTCGGAAGTCTTCAAGAAAGATCCCGCAAGAATTCGAAGGTTGGGGCACAAAGGAGAAAGAGCAAAGAAAGCTCGCACTCACCGCCTGAGGAGGAGCAGCCCGGCACGTACCTAATAAATCGAAATAGTTCCGCCCCGAGTCATTGGAGCGACTCAAACCTCCGGCCAGTAAAAAGAGGAAAAACGAGACAGGCATAAATACGAGGTTGACATTAAAATCAAGATTCACGGCTTGGATCCAAGAGCGTGTTACAAGTCCCCTCAACAATATAACTCCCAGATCCGAAAAAAATTTCGGAAGAACAAGCCGAGAAGTTTCTGGAATGAACAAACACCACAGAAAAGAGAAATGGGTGGAAGGGAGCGGGCCACCCACCTTTTCACGTATTCGACGAATATCCGGACGACCCAAAAAGTCTCCTCGAAACAAAAAAAGCACTGGTAGAGCCGGATGCCGCCATCCGGGCGAGAGAATTGGGGCGAAGTCAAAGTGGTCCGGCGCGCGGAGGGTACGGGACTGACGGGGGCAGTTTTCGTTGGAAGAATTCACCAACACAACGGGAGGAGTAGAACATCTAAAAGCAAAGGAAGAAAGAAAACAATCCGGGTCCAAACCATCGACGAGCGGGGAACAGAAAAGAGCCAAAGCCGCCAACACTCCTTGTCGAAAAAAAGGAAATTGTGTGGCACCGAGCAAACGGCGGAAATGCGACGCAAAACGGAGGGGGAAAAGGGGTAGGGGGGCACTACTGTGGGGCAAACGGTGTATCACAAGGTTGGTGTGAGGTTCCGGTACTACTTGGGGCGGGGGGGGGGGGCATCCATGCGATCGGGAGGCCTGGGAGGATCATGGAGGGATGACAGGAAGGCCCTTCTGCGAAAAGGTAATGAGGAGATGAAATCGGAAAACAAGAGGAAGAGAATAACACAACCGCAAAGGCGTTTCGGGCCGGACAGGGTCTGAGGGTCTCAATGGAACAACCGTGAGGAGCCTGCGGCGGGAATGAACAACTCAGATTTAAAGGCAGTGCCACTGTGAGGCACGTCAGGGGGAAAGTTTCAGCTTGCTGTGTCCAATTACAAAAGTAAGGGGGGGTTTGCAGATGGGAGTAAACAGCGGCAAGAAAAAAAATCAAGAAACTACGACAAATAAGAAATTTAGAAGTAAGCTAACACAAAAAAGTGTGTTCAAGGGATACTTTCGAGAGTGCAAATGCGGGAGGGGTGAAGGGGTTTGGTGCGTGGGTGTATACCTGTGTGTTTCGTAATGGGTTGTATTAGCTTTGACCAATAAAATGACAAGGGATTGGACGCCACCCGACAAAGGAAAAGCTATGACGAAAGTAGATTACCAAGTTAATCAAAATTCGCTAAGGAAGCGGAAAAAGGGCACGTGACATACAAGGGGGCCCTCAGCGAGCAGCCTCATATGCGCGGTACTTTGGCGAAGGTCCTGGGTCGGATCCCTAACTTTTGGAAATAGGGGAATGGGACAAGAACAGGTAGTAGCGCGAATGAAAATAAAAGCTGGACAATTCACATTATAAAATACACAATTTTTCACAGACTTTCACCCCCTGTACCCGCAGCCAAAAAACGTGGGAAGGGAATCGGCAAAGGGAAAACTTCTTCCCCTAAGGTCAGTGAGCACCTGCAGACCAAATGTTAACGGTCAGAGTCTCAAGAAGAGAAAAAAAACCGCCTAACGAAGGTAAGCAGGGCCTATCGAAAAGGAATAGTGTTGACAACCAGGAGGGGGACCCACGCCAGACGAAAACGTGAACTCCAGCCTCAAACGGCCGCTGTTCACCCAGACAGTTCCCATATACGAAACGGAACAATCCAGGAGGGCACTCGGATTCACTTGAGAAAATCTGAGGCAAAGATTGGAATGGGGTTTCGCAAAGAAATCGGTGAAATATGGGGAAGGCGTCCAGTGGAGAGAACGCCCAGGGAAACCAGAAAACCGGGACAGATACAGAATTTGGTTCAAAAAAAAGCAGGAGAACCGGACGCCGGGGGCATCTCTTTTGGCCAAGGCGGAAGCCTACTCCGTGCCACATACAATGGTGGACTTTAACGATTCTAGGGAAAAGCTTTGTTACGAAAAGAATACAACAAACGGCCTCATAAGGGGGCAATTTAGAAGGAGGTAAAAATGTAAACCACTCGAATACGCAAAGACACACTGGGGTGAAGGAAGCCAACAGACGACGTGCCAACGCTCAAACTGTTTCAAACTTTCGGTATCTTGGAGGTCGATAGGCCAGGGGGTAAACCCAAGATATGATCAATCAACAAAGGATCGTGACAAGGACAAAAAATACTGCAAACGCACCACGGCTCGCAAGGTGTGTACGAACATCATTTAGGGGGAATCCTCGGATCAGCGGGAAGACCAATTAAAACGAGAAGGGAGCGACTTGGTGGGGGCTAACGCCTCTCACGGCGACAGCCCTCAACGAACGGGGGGAGGGTCTGGGACAAAAAACAATATAAAAAACTAAGGAAAAACCAAAAACTGCTAAAAACCAGGAACGAAAACCCATAAGCCAATCCTATTAAAGTCACAAAGGGGATCTAGTGAAAAAAAACCAAGAGAAAATCGGCAGGTGAAAAAAAACTTCGAAGTAAAACCAGAGTACCAAGAGGGTTGTGAAACGCTTACTGTCAAGGATGAATGGGCCCAAAAACAGGAAAACGAGGACACTTACGCAGGACAAAAGTATCAAAAAGACAGGATGACCCCAGAAAGGATGGGGGGATGGAAACAGTGGGCTTAAGAGGGACATTGACAAACAACAACACATCCGAAAAAAACATTGGCAACCCACGAGAGGGCCGGCAAGGCGGAAGAAAAAGGACATGGGGTATGCTACTGGCCGGGTCGGTGGAAAAAAAAGAGAACACCCGTGGAACTCCTAACCCTCAAGAAACATCAGGGGGGGGGGGGGTGGGTCCCAGGTCCGTGTGTGTGGAGAGAAGCGAGGGCAGGGGCACAGTGAAGCGTAAAAGATTTGCATAATTGGAGTGCGTGTGTGCGGGGGTATTACCGAGACGAGTGGGAATTAAACCGAGAAAGGGGGAAGGAGGAAACCTCAATCTTAATGGGCTCAAAGGGAGGGGAATGAAAGGAGGGGAAAAAGGTCTTAAAAACGCACACAAGACACTTATGGAACAAAACCAACCAAGGACCGAGGATTGGGTAAAGACCAAGAGCCGGGCACGACCCTGAAGACAGCGAACGAAAAAAAAAAAAAAGACGACGACAAACCGGAGACATGCGGTGGGTACGACAATATAAAATCGGGACCCATTTTAGAGAACATTAGACAAAAATCTGAAGCAGATCCAATGACGTCCGCAACGTGTGATAGGAGAGGATGTACTGTGGTCCGCACTAGGGATCGCTCATTCGGGGTTAAAATTCGGCTCTACAGTCGGTGTGGAGCGAAGAAAGCCAGGTCAGGGGAGAAATCCGATCGGGCCTCATAACATGGGTTGTGTGCACGCAAAAGGGTAGGGTATGCGTGTGAGGGCCCGGATATAAGGAAAAAAGGATACCAGTGAAAAACAAGGCTGGAGAGAGATTCTGTGTTCTTAATAAGCCGGTCCTTTCCGGTTAAGGCCCTGTGGGGCCCGTAAATTAACGGTAAAGGGATTCAAACTTCCTTAGGGGGATGGCATATCAAAATAGCAAATGACAGACGTGTCTGGTAAGGCCGTCATTCAATGCGTGAAAGAATGCGGGGGGGGAAGATGGGGGGTCGTTATTGTCAGGGGTGCTTACGTCAGGAAACTGTGGGTTTAAAACTCAAAGGGGAACAGGACTCGTCTAAAATTTTAGAATCGAGAATCTTATAAAAATAACAAGAAAAAATAGAGGTAAAGTTGCGGCCCGATGCTAAAAAGTAAGGGGTGCCCCCACAGAGGTTTGTTTGAGGAAGAACCCGAGACATGCTGCTAGCAGGGATTAAGCATTGCCAAGACAGAAAATAAGAGACCGAAGGAAAAAAAAGTGCATCTCTATATCAAAGGTGGAGCATGCGTGGCAAAAAGACTCGGTCGTAAAAATGCTGTTTGGTAAGACGAGGTTTTTTGGCCGAAGGGGAAAATGGTCAGGAACGGGGGGAATTTGATGTCCGGGGGGGGGGGGAGTGTGGCAGATTGACTGGTCGCGAAAATCTGAAAGGCCAGACACCGTCTATACATGGGCAATGATGGAGGGCCGCCAGCCTGTGCGCATTAACCTCATGAAGGCGACGTTTTACATGTTTGCCTTTTTGTGGCGACGGGGAGAAACAACGCGAGCCCGGAGGGGGGGAGGGGGTGGGTGGGGGGTGGGGTTGGTGCCTGGCCCAACGGGATCATGAGGCTGTGGGTCATGAAGGCCGCGCGCCACCGACAAACCCCTGCTACAAAAACTGGATAAAATCGATAGAAGAGAACCAAACAAAAGGGGGATGCAAATGGAATAGAAGGGACTGGGATTGCGTCAAAGAATCGCCCAAACGGGAAAGGCCGACACCGAAGGGAGCGGTGTACACGCAAATAGCTCCGGTTGGGGTCGAAATGGAACCCAATGGGGGTTGGTATAGCCCTGAACATTTAAAAGAGAAGGATGGCGGGGGAGGGACGAAAAAGACAGAGGGGAAAAAAAAGTAAAAGTGGAAGGACCTCCCCGGCGGAAAAAAGGCCGACCCCGGCCAGGGCGCTCGAAATTCGATGACACGAGACAGGTCGAAACGTTTCGTGGACTGGAGGTCAAAAAAACGGGGGTCAGAAAACAATCAGTTGCAGAGGCCTCCAGAACACCACGTTGCGAAAAAAACCAAACTAAGAAAAAACGCTCAAGCTAAGAGAGGAAGAAAAAAAAAAAGCCTGGTCACCGGACGACGGTAACTTTGGAACGACGGACAAGGGCGCCCAACGAAAAGCAGGCGGGCATGGGGGAAACAATCCATACGCGTTCGGTTCATGCAGTATGCAGTAACCGTGTACGAAAAAAAGAGTGGGACACCAGCACAAAGGGTGAAAAAAACTATGCGAATCAACGCACGTTAAATCCCGAAAAAGCGGTGCAGGATAAGTCATTAAAAAGAGCGCATAGTAAGGTGGGTTATAAACCTAAGGAAAGAGTAGGAACTCCAGTCTCGAAACGACCCGAAAGGATGACAGCGCGACCACGTCCTGAAATGATAAAAAAGGAAATTACGCGCGAAAGCAGGGAGGGAAGCCGTCCAGAGCTCCCGAAAAACGAAGAAAAAATAAAAAAAATTTTGGGAAGACATAGATCAATGAACCAAAGACAACGCCGGAGAAAAAAGGAACACACCAAGGCGAGGTATGTTAAGATGTCTGCAAACTCAAAACCCATCGAGAGGACCCCAAACGGAAAACAAGAACCTCAAAAAGCAGATTTATGTGATCATTAAGCACGTTTCAACTGAACGTAACGGTGCTCTAAAATGGGATAGCGGACTGTACGTTCTCACAAGGGCATATCGACCATAGGAAGTGGGAAGAGTGCTTGAGGAAAGCTCTCGGCTCGCTTGGCGAAGGAGAGAATAATCGATGCTCGCGGGCTGCTGATCACAGGGGGGCGGGGATGGGGGGTGGATCTACACACACACGGGGATGATAGAAAAAAGATAGTTAAATGAAAGCCCGCGAGCGCAGCATCCGCGAGCCTCGTTTTAAGGGTGGCCCAGTGAGAAAAAGAGAGACCTCTAGCGAGAAATCCGGGTGGGAAAAGCACGGGGGGAGGAGCAAAGTACGAACGCGAAAGGGGTTTTGAAAGCGCACGTGTAAATAGTTAAACAAGGTGACAAGAACATAGGCTATAGAGGGAAAAAACGGGGGGTGTTGGTGGTGGGGGCACCGCACGCGGAGGGGAGAAAAGCACGATCGCATAGTCTGCGTTTATGGATCCATGGGGGCTCGACCTGGGTCACCACGGGTAAATCGTCTTCAAAAAAAAAATCTGTTTCAATAGGGACAGGCTGGGTCGGGCCTCACGGGGTCAACTTGCTATGACGGGAAAACCCAACAACCGTGGGAGTGACGCAAGCTACTATGTAAAGCGCCAAGGAAAGCACTTTGCGATAAAAACAGACGATGCAAGCGGGCAGCGGCAAGACAGAACAGGGTGGAAGAGGCGAAAATGGCTCGCACCAAAAGCGCTTTTTATCACAACACAGCGAACAACAAGACGCCCCCCCCCGACCACAAAAACAAGCGGTCGCTGGTGTGTTTTTTGAATACTTCGCAAAATAGGTATGTTGGCAAAGGGGCTAGGAACCCCCCCACCCAAAAAAACAGCTTGGAGACATACAATGGGAACACCTGGTACGTTTGGTGTCGTGTGGTGTATACCTTTTTTTCGACGGTCAATTGGGTGTCAGGGGGAACTAAACAAAAGGGAAAAGAATTGGAAATTGGACCGCCACAACAAACACACCCCACCGCCTCCACACCAGTGTTTACCTCGGTGAATCGCAGAGAGGTTTCAGTGACATAACTATTAGATAGAAAACGTCAAAACCTGTCCGTCCGGGCACTTTCGGGGGCTGTTTCGACGTGTTTTTTACGGCGTAGGCGGGACGATTGGGAGCAGCAATTTTTTTTTCGCTTTGGGGAAAGCGGGGCTGATGGCGTTGGATCTGGTGGAGGAAACAAAAAAAAAAACCAAATGTGGTGGTATGGAACACAATTCAAGAACCGCAACGGAAGCCTCACACCAACTGCTGGAGCGCATATAAACGCATAAGAAGAGAACAAGAAAGGGGACAAGTTCCGTTGATCGACAAGGTTTGACGTCCATCGCGGCGAGGCAAAATAAGGGCTCGGCGGCGAGCTCCTGTCCCCTTTGAGAAGGAGATGGGGTCAGGAGACAAAGGAACTGTACACGTCACCCCCAAAGAGGCATCGTCGCCGACGGAAATACACGCACAAAAGCACCAGACAATACATACCGAAAAGGTGCCACATGGGCAGAAAAAAGAAAGAGACCGGAGGACTATATCATATATGAAAGGGAGGGAGGGCGGAAGATGAAATGTTTGAAGTGAGTACGCGCACCCACAAACGGATGAAGTTACCAAGACCCAGCCGCCAGCTGAAAAGGGTCCCACAAGTAGCCATCAATTCCCCCACTACGTGGGCCACGACCCTCCTTCATGGACGTCAGCTATCTGTAGATAAAACAGGGGCTCAAGTGAACAACAGGAAGGTGTGGACACCGGACAGCGGGATTGAATCTACCCCCTCCCAACCCCCCCCCCCGTGGGGTACCAGGAGAACACATCTACAACCGAAATAGCAATACAAGGGGGGCATGTAAAAGGGATAAAGGGAGCCCAAAAGGAAAAAGAACGTAAATATGCAAATCAAATTTAAAATAACGCGTTAATGCGGGGCCTCCTCATGCAGAACATTGTCGCCTTTTTGGGCGCGAGGGGGGAGCAAAAAACCGAGTACCTCTGAAACACCAAGTCAGCCCCCCCGGCCTAAAGCAAGGAGAAACTACCTTCGATTGACAAGAAAAAAACAAAAAACAACAACATCCGGCAACCGAACCAGAAAAGGTTGGACATGATAAAAAACCAAACACAGCCTCAGATAAAGCAGAAAAAAAGACACAGAAAAAAGCTGGGGCGAGTTCGGTATGGAAGACAATCGCCACGCCAGAGGGTCGGAAAGTACTCCAACCGCGTGCTCGTCAATCTAGAGGTATACTCCATACCAACCCCCCACGATCATTGTCCGGGGGGTGGAGGAACGGTAAATATTCTCGAAACAGAGGGTAATCTCGGCGGGTATGGTCAGTTTTAATAACTCTAAGGCTTAGTAGGTACGGGGTGAGACCGTACCAACAACTAGTGACGCCTAAAAGGACAGAAACACCCTCTATCAAGACAATCGGAAGGGAAAAAAGGGGTCGCGGGGGGACTTCTAAAAAAGGAAGTTTAAATAACCGGAGGGAGAAGGGTTCGCCTGAACGTCGACATAAAAGAGGGGAGAGCTTGAATAGAAATTGGGAAACCCCAATTTAAAAGGGGCTCGGGACAGGGGAGCGAAAACAAAAAGGAGGGCTCCAAGGAAAGATGAAGCGACCTGGCAGGCATTATCGCCGTGCAAAGTCGAGATGGCTCGGGTGCGACTATCCTTTCCCGAGGAGAAATAGGAGTCCCACATGAGGCACGCCCAAACAAAAACAACCGAAGGGGTGGGCAAAGGGAAGTCAAAGAAAGAAAACGAAGAAAAAATACAGATCTGGAAAGTCAGTGGGGGAAAAACGCATTAGATTCGCAAGCGCAGACCTCGACGAGATGGGTAAGGGGAATGTGACGCAAGAAGCGTCTCCCCCACCTCTTGTAATTGAGGGGGAGGACATCAAAGATAGAGAACACAAAAAAAGGGAGAGGAAAGTAAAGATGAGGTTACTACCACACGAAGCCAAAAAAACTGTTAACTGCGAGTGTCAAGGGAAGGGAGGCTCAAACCCAGAAAAAATCACCCGCAGTCGTAGAAAGGAGACAAAAAAGGCCTGCTCATGAAAGCTAATGTAGGCTCTAACGGCTCGCAACATGACAATAACGCTTCGAAAAGGACCTCAAAGAGAGGGCTCAGTCGGGAACTTAAAAAAAATGGGGTGGGGGGGGCCGAATAAAATAACACCCGGTCCATACTTCCGCCACGGTTGCCGCAGAGAATCCCCGGGCAGACCACTTGCGGAGAAATGAGCCAATTTGCGCAGCCTCGGCCAAGGGGTAAAAAAAGACCAGAGTTCTCAGAAAGGGAGGGGTGAAAATGAAAATAAATTACTTTGTTTCTGCATAAGGCAAACAGGCACTAGACACGAGCACTACAACACGCCCGTCCCCAACAAAACAAACAACAAGAAAAAAGCGAATAACTGGGCACCCTGATTGGCACACGCGGTCATGACAGAAACATTCAACCATGAGTGAATACCGGAGGGGGGGGTCTGGTGTGAAATGGGGCAGGGAGGAAGGAGAAGCAATACCGGTGGGGTTCGGAAGGGGGAAAAATTCCTAAAAGAAGCTGAGAATAGAATGAAAAAAAGAGCTCGACTAGGGGTAGTAAAGGGGGGGGCAGCCCGAGACCAGCATTGAAAAAAGAAAAGGATCCTTGTCGAAACAAATTGCGGAGAAGGGGGAGACTTACACTTGAACTAGAGGCGCAAGCCCGAAGGAAAAAAAGCAATAAGATACGCGAGGGGGTGAAATCGCGGTGGGGCGGCCAGCAGGAACAAACTCTTTGGGCGGCAACCTGTTAGTTGTTCCAAGGGAAAAGTCAGAAAAGTGGCTGATGACAAGGAAGAGGATAGGGACTTAACTAGATCCGCTAACAGAAAGGACAGTCACAATCGACCCAAAGCACCAAATCAGGAAATACAAGAGGAGAAGCGAAAGGGTCGGCCGATGAAAAGGGTCTGTCCGAAACCAGGTAAAAGTCGAGAGGCAGCCGCGTCATAGGCAAAGAACCCCTTCGTCCAAACTATCTTTAGCGCAGAAAGCGGA
>Ga0179593_1499815_pt1 | contig 13887 bp, 20 predicted proteins | sample CZODoug2_1_08_16_FD_185931 | JGI IMG/M metagenome (GOLD analysis project Ga0179593, IMG submission 185931) | Vadose zone soil fungal communities from Angelo Coast Range Reserve, California, USA - CZODoug2_1_08_16fungal (PacBio error correction) | ecosystem: Environmental > Terrestrial > Soil >...
GGAAAAAACCTGACCATGTATCCCATACACGGAATTCTACAACGCCTGAAATGAAACAGAGGAAACAATTCTGAAGCCAAATCCCGAAAGAGACATTGAAAGAAAGAGGAATGGTTTCCTTCCCGAAGAGGGGAGTTCGTTGTCCCATTCCCCGTCGAGTGCACTAGGGGAACAGAGGGCCGAGCTTCAAAAAGAGGGGCAATCGAAGGAGGGGAGGGAGCAAGAAGTAGGGACACTGTACGGTGCACGAAGACTAAAGTCGGGTTCAAAATGGGGGAGAGGAATGTCGATCTATCTTTGCTGCCACGCCGGCAAAACTTAGTACGAGTAAAGTAAACGGATTGACAAAGGGAAAGAAAAGAAGTCCAGGACGGGCGCAACGCGGGTACACGGGGGAAAAACGAACGCTTCATGGCCCGACCGCGGTCAGCCTTAAGCACATCGAGCCGGCTCACGAGGCGGTTCGCGGTGTTCCACTAGCTTCAAGGCGGAGGGCGAGGGGACGAAAAACGAATAAGACGGTTATCCGGTAAGGCCGAGTCCCGCCCGTGTGAGATTTAACACTACGTTTGACAAGAGGGAAAAAGGGGAAGAGCCCGACCATCTCGGCCAAAAAAAAGGCGGAAGAAAGGAAACGCCGAGCTCGTGAAAAAAAATGGGGGCTCCAGAATCTCTCTAAAGACTCACAAAAGGGGAGAGATCACTCACATGGCTAAAACACATATCAACCACAGCCAAGAGGACGGAGCAAATTGAGTCTACAAGTTTGCGCGAACAGAAACCACGTGGCAAAGAAAAATGCGGAGAAAAGAGGTCCGGCGGAAGGGCCACGTCGCTTCAGCGAGCCGGGAGGAGTGCGTTCGCGCCGCCTCCAGAAGAGCCGAGCGGTACAGGAAAAGAGGACTAACGGAGGAGGGGTGACCAAATGGAGGAACTCCAATGAACCCCGACTAAAGGACACCTGGCAGCGCTCCGTCGGCGCAACGGTGGCCGATGTGGTTGAATCCAAAAAAGGAAAAATGTACAAAGGAAAAGGAGGCCTGGTGAAAGCTGGTGGGAGGAGACAGAAGAAAGGCCCGCGACCCCCCGCCTGCCCAAAGAAGAATGAGGAATGAAGGCCTTGGGCTGATTAGGAAACCCGACTACGAGCTTTCCACACACGGAAAAACGCGAAAGCTTTCAGGAGAAAGAGCCAAGGGGAGAGTACAAAAAGGGGCTCTGCCCCAAAGGACCGTCCGGCCGGTCTTCCCTAATCCTCCGGTTCTCGAGGTTCGACTCGGCTGGGGGGGACAATCCAACGAGGAATACGATTGAAAGAGAGGGGGCACGTGTAGTCAACACTCCCTGACACCTATCTAAAACCTTAGAGGAGGGGGGGGGAAGGAGAGAAATTATCGGAGGGGCCTTTTTTTCACCGATGTTCTATATTACTGTCTCAAAGATAGCGTCTGTGATTTTGTGGTGACATGCAGGTAGACCCCTCCAGGGGGCTCAAGGATCCTTGGGGACCAGCCTGCGGTCCTTTGTTATTATCACCCGAGGATAGTACAGAACATTGCTTGCCTTCAACAGCGGGATGTTTGTGGTCGGAAAGAGTAACGGGGAAGATAACCCGGAAAATTGATGTCGCAAGAATGTACAGATCCTTTGTGTGGTGGCAAAAAGAAGGGCCCTTCATAGGTCGCGGTGACCGCGGCGATTCGAAAAAAAGCGTCAATACGGGTGGTACGGCAGGGTGAAGGTCCAGTGCGCCGAGGCTCGTCACCCATAGGAAAAACGAGGCCGCGAGCGGGGCGCGGTGCTTCAGGGGTGCAGGTTCCTCCATTGGGGGAAAAGGGCGCGGCGTAGGATGCTTCACCTGGCCTACCAAGAGGCGACATTCTAGGCTCAGCGACTCCGGAGTGGTCCGGGCGCAGCGACGTTTTCTAGGAGCACGATCTGACGGAGTCAAGAGAGGCGCCTCCATCAAAGAAGCGACCCCCCCCAAAGGGGGGGCGTGTCTCCAGCAACTGTCGCAGGCAGTGAGAAACCGAAGCGCTTGGATGTGGGGATTTCGTGAATGAGTTGATACTCCGGGTAGCTCCTGAGATCGGGGTGCGGGGGGAAGAGACAGCTTAAGGAGTGGAAAGCGCGCGGCCCCAATAACGACGTTCTGGCCGCGATTCTCCTGTGCAGGGCACGAGTATGAAGGGGAAAACCGGAACCGGGAAACGCCGATACATGGACTGCCTGAGTCGTCGGAAAGGCATGCACGACACTGCGGGTGAGCGGACCGAGCAGCCGGACCGAGAAAAAAGCGCCGGACTGGCTTAAGGGATCCTGGGTGGAAAGTAAAAAAAAGAGCACCCCCGGTAAAGCAGGGCATGACCCCTTTGCCGGTTTGCACGCCGGAGGGAAGGCTGGGAATAGGGCCTTCCGGTACAAGAAGGAGACTGGCGGAGGGGGGGACTCTATGGGGAAGGGTGTCTCAGCAGCAGATCGAGCGGCAGGCCTCAGTCGACACGACCTTGAGGAGTCGTGCAAAAAGACGCGTCCAGGGACCGGCGTGCTCGCCGCACCACACCAACCACGCTCGATCCTGACCAGCCTCGGGAAGGGCCAACTCCTTTGGCACAAGCCCCGACAGAGCGTCCTGGGGGCAAAACCGGGCCCCACGATGCGTGGGGGCGTAAAGGAGCCTGCGGTCACTGAAAAGAGTAAGAGGGAGGTAACCAAAGCAGGGGCAAGAAATCCGACCATCTGTGCGAGTCCCACGGCCGTCTCCAGGAACAGCCCCGTCGTGACTCCTGGGTCAGCGTTTGTTGGGGAAGACCAACAACAAAAACAAAAGGAAGGGAAAAAGAAGAAAGCTCCAACAAACAAGAGGGAACAGTAGCCCCAATACCGAACGAACCGGAGAAAGCGGTTCCAACTATGGCCGAGGTAGGAAAATCCGTGGGGTGGCACCTCGCAAGATCCGCCCTCGGTGGACAGTGACCGAAAGCCCGGTCCTTGTTCAACGGAAGCATCGACCGGCCTTCTTGGACGAAGTCATCCCTGGGTGCACGAGTGGGGCCAGATCGACGGGGGCCGAGCCTCAAATAACACCGCGCGGCCGTGGTGGCGCAGGACGGCCGGAGCAAGGCCCCGGTCCGGGACATGGATGTCTGTCCACGAATAACTCCAGGTTCCCCGTGTTCGATGGGAATCATGGATTTAGTCGATCGCTGGAAAGGAGCCATCCGGTCAAACTCTAGAGGCGCAGGAGAAAGTCGCCCACGCGAAAAAAAAAAAAGGAAGGCCAGGAGCATGAAATAGGAGACTAGAAGACGGCTGCAAAAGGCGTACAACGGGGTGAAAGGAAGGCCTCAGAAAAGGGCCCCGGGCGTCGCCTGAACAAATAAAGCAGGGCGCACTCCCAGCACGGCAGGGCGCGTTCGCCGGCGGGAAGGCAGCCTAGCATCCCGCCCCGCGGTGGGGACGCATCATTTCGCGACGACCAGCCGCAGAGGGAGAAATGGTAGACGCCCGGACAAAGCAGCCGCTGGTAGCCCTCAGCGAGGCTGGACAACAGATTGACGACCCTCTCCGAAAAAAAACATGCCTAACCCGACGAGGGCAAATAACATTGTATCCAGGCCCCGTTGGGGAAACCGCTAAGGGCCGGGACTGGGGAAAAAAAAAAAAAAATCTAAAATCGTCGAAGTTTAGGGAGTCACAAGGATAAAGTAAACTCACTGGCTCTACAAAAAGAAAAAAAACCGCCAGCGCGGGGGAAGAAAAGGGAACATTGAAGGCGACCACCTAAATCACATCTTCTGGGCGGATGGAATTGGAAGGCAAAGAAGAGAGAAGTGGCCGGCCGAAAAAAAACAGGTGCGCGGGAGGGGAAAAACTTTGAAGCGAGCACCGACCACGCCCGTAGTCACCTCCTCGCTTCCGCCTGTTCAATATCGGGACCATAATCGCCCCCGGGAGTATCTGGTGTATCTTACAGGTGAAATCCGAAGGCAATTGGTTAAAAAGGAAAAACGGGGGAAAAGGAAAATACCAATGAGATAACCCAAGACCGAGGAACCTTTCACAAGGGAGAGAACGTTTGAATTGCATCCAGAAAATAAGAAAAGACAAATTGGGGGTAAAGGCCCCCACAAAAAAAAAAAAGAAGACAACAAGATTACTCGGTATTTCGGAATGAAAGAACCGAGGGGGGAAAAGACCTTCGAAGGGGGATGCCCTCCCAAGAAGCCGGTGGTTAACCACAAAAAGGATTGAATACCTTAACCAGGAAATAAGGTGGAAAGGGAAAAGCTAGTGCGGAAAACCCTATCACGCTGGGCCTTGGAAGAAACAAACCGCAAAACTCGGCAAGATCGAAAGAATGTTCAAAGGGCAGGGACAAGATACAATGGGGGAAGGGGGAGTAATCAGCGCCGGGGCACACTGCCCCCCAAGGAAAGCCCCGGAAGCGAAGAGGCGACTTTATATCAAACGAGATCTCGAGGGTGATAAGGGACGGCTGGGAAAAAAAAGGAGCAGACGATATCGTGGGGGGGGGAGGGACTGAAAAATAGCTCCCACGGAGGTCGGTGCACACTGGGGGGGGCATTCCATCTCCGATCCCAGATCGAGAGGAACAAAAACAAGTAGAAAAGATAGAGAAAAAATAAAGGGAGAGGAAGGGCAAAAGTTTTGCGAAAGACCCGGGGCAGAAATATCAATCGGGTCTCAAAAAGGGATCTCCTTACTTGGGGAAAAAATTGTGGGAACAGAAAAGAAAAGTTAGCCCACATCGGCGTCCGGAAAGGGGGAAAAGAGTCCAGGCGCCTTGAAATCAACCGGCTTGCACAAGGGGGACGTTAGACCCAGCAAAGGTAGGAAAAGGGGGGTAAGAACTGATCTTGCAACCTTTGGAGAAGAAAAAAAAACCAGGCCATCAGTGCAAGAGCGGGGGGGTAGAAAAAAACCTCGTAGTCTTAGATATCCCCCGGACAATGTAAGGTCGAGTTTGAAATATCCTTTGTGTGGGGGGGGGGGGAAAACCACGTTGGGAGGGGAAGTCTCGGGGGTCGCGTAAAGAGGGCGCGGGGCGTGGCCATTAATAGTACAGACAATCATCGGTTGGTGACGCACTTGGGAAAACGGGTCACAGGGAGACCTTATGACCCGCACCCAGAGTACCACAAAGATAGCTATCTCTTTCCAAGGTAAAACTCCAGTCGTCGGGGGTTAGAGACATTTTTTGAAAGTTGACCTCCTTTTTTGTAAAAAGAGGGGGAAGAGCGTCGTTGATGCTTCGTGGCCCTCTACCAAACCAAAAAAGGAAAAAGTCAGTGACAAAAGACGAAGGAGCGCGAACGCACTCCGGCTTGGGGAACAGCAGCCGTGAAGGGAGAAAAAACGTTGGGGGTAGTCATGACAGACACGAAAAAGGAGGGGAAGAAGCAAAACTCGGCTGCACGAATGAAGAGGAACTAAAAGGGGGGACGAAAAGAATTTGAGTTCCCAATTATAAAAGGAGTTGGCGGGGTGGGTGCACTGGGGAGTTGGGGGGAGCGAGGGGAAAGAATAACTCCCTTGTTGGAGCACGTTCAAAACGAGAGCGGGAATTTCTTGAAGCAATAGTTCCTCGTCTTGGCACAGAGAACGCGGCCCACTACTGGACTGTTGGGTGAAGGTGCCAGAAAACAGCGCACGCCGGGAGAGACAGCAGCAATCACGTTTTAGCAAAGAGCGGAAAAAAAATGGGGGGGGGGAAAGGGAACTCCGGGGGACCTCGGGCCACGAAAAGGGGGGAAAAAGGACAAATAACCGGACAGGATGGGATAGTTTCGAACCGGACGGAAAAGCCCACCAGGTTCTTATTAGAGACCAAGATGAGGGGGAAAGCTACCGAAAAAGCCGCAAAGAAAGGGACTGGGGGGGGGAGGGTCGTCTCTTATTGGTGAAAATTTACCTTCAGGGGCCTAATCCCCGTTGGCCCTTAAGCAGGGAGGATGACCCGGTTGTGACCATTTGCAAAACCCGGTCCCACAGCTAAAAGGGATGGGTAATATTTCCTGCCTTCTGGCAAAAAACGATTGAGGAGAATGGTCGTATGAGCCCCCGTAGTTTATTGCCGGGGCAGGGGGGGGGGGGGGGAGAAAAAGACAGCGAGCGTAACGGCTAAGCCCAGCGAAAAAATGGGGGGGGAAAAAGGTGATTCCGGGGCCCTTGAACAAAAGAAAAACGATTGGGTCAAAGGGGCTGGCCGACCGCCTGAAAAAAAACAGGGAAAAAAAAAAGAAGAGGAAAAGTAGATTTCCAAAAACTCGACGAAGGAGGGAGTCCATTTTCCACAACGCAAAAGGAATGAGGGAGGGGGTCGGGCAACATTCCCAAGTTTGGAGCGTGGAGAAAAGAGGGGAGGAAGGGGAAGGGAATTGAGGCCGGAGTGTGTTAAGAGGGGAAAATCAACTCCTTTGAAAGAAAATCGGCCCGGACGCACTAGGTCGCTCCAAAGGCGGTTCTCAAGGGGGGAAGTGAAGGAGTGGGATGTGGGGGGGAACCTGCAGGGGTGGTTGAATCGAAGGAGAAAAACAACAAAAGAGGAGGATTAATAAGATATTCAAATTAAAAAAAACCGGGCTGACCATGGTTTCCCATGAAGAACTTAATTCACAGGGGACCAACTGACGAGGGACGAACGGAAGGGGGGGAGAAAAAAGAGCCGATTCAGGAAAAAAAGTCCATCCGCATGAACAAACATACAGCCACAGCACTTGGACAGGGGGGGGGGGGGGGAGAGCCTGTGAAAAAAAAGGGGGGGGACAAAAAAAACGAGACGGGGAAAGGGAAGGTCTACCCAGAAAGAAGAGGACTTTGGCAGGGAAAGGGGAAACAAAGAGGGGGAGCCAGATGAAATGTGGGCCGAGACGAGACGTCCCGCCTCGTGGGGGGGAGGGGGGGAAGCAAGGGCCGAAGGATGGACACGGCAAAGAGTGACACTCGGACTGCGCAACGAATACAAACCAGGTAGGGGGTCAGAGTGGGGGGCTATGTTGCCCTTCGATCGGGATAGCAGGGAGGGGGGTAGGAAAATGGGGAAATGGGGGGCAAAAAAAGAGGGAAAAAAAGGAGGGAGAAAAAGCGTCAACTCCTTCAACAAGTAGGGAAAAGAAGCAGGGAATGACCATCATAAAAAAGGAACGGACGAAAAGGAGGAAAACAACTTGGGGGGGAAAAAAAAATGTCACCAGCGCCTTCAAGGGGGGGGCACTAAAAAGAACCGCGCCAACAGGAGGAAAATGTCAACCGAGACATAAAAAACGTACCGGAACTGGGAAGGAAAGTTATGGAACAGGTCTCAGCCGGAAGGTACACAGCTTCAGGATACCATAGGGTGGCGTTACGCAAGGAAGGGGGGAGGGGAAAACAAGAAAAAAAAAACGTAAAAAGGTTGAGGGAATCAACATTGTTAAGACAACCTGAGGGGAATCCCCTGTGCTGGCAGAAAAAGGGTGAAAAAAGAAAGAGAGGTATTTTACAAATAAAAATTTACGTGCGTCTCAGGATACACCTACTAGGGACCAAAGGGGGGTGGTCACATTCGGGGTCACCGGGGAGTGGCACCGGGGGAGGGGCCCTCGGGTAAAAAAAAAACCCAACGGAGCGGTGTTCGAAGAAATTCAGACCGGGGCGGGAAACTTCCGACGGAAACGCACAGTACAGAAGCCAAGGGAGAAAAAAAAAAAATCCAAGCTCTTGAGGAGAAATTGAACGCGACCGTGGGCTGGCGACAGAAAAGACCGGATTCAATTGGAAATGGAGGGACCAAACCCCACGAAAAGAAGGGAGTGCCGGGGCCAAAAAAGACGTGGGGGGTTCGGGGGGGGCAAGCTCCTTCCTTAACACAAAAAGACAATGAAACAGGGAGAGAAGGGCAAGCCGGAAGGTGCGTGAGAAGGAACCAGACAAGGAACCTGAAAAATCGGGAAAAACTGGGGATAGGTGGGGGGGGGCAAAAGGGCCCCAAACCCAGGGGGAAGCCGCACTAAGCAACACCGCGGCGAAAAAACTTTGGTTGAAAAAAAAAAAAAACAGTAACTCAACAAAAAAGCAAAGAAAAAGAAGAAAACGGAACCGGGGCACCTGGAAAGAGATCGGGGCGGCGAAGAACTGGGGGGCCCTAGGGGGGTGGACAGCCAGAAAATTCCAGGAAGCAAAAACAAAAAGGGTGGAAAAGGAAACAAAAAAAGGGGAAGGGGGAAAAAAAACCCATATGGGGGGGACACGTAGGTGTGGTTAACATAGCAAAAGAAAGAAGAAAGAGCGACAAAAAGTTGGGGTAAAGACCGAAGAAAAAACTATAAAACGAAACCACAGGGTTTGACAAAGAAAACAACAAGGAAAGTTGGATTTGACTTAAAAGTTCACTTACAAGGGGGGGCCCGGGGCTGGGCCTATCGGAGAAAGGGAAAAAAGGAAGGATAGTGGGGGCGTATACACACCGTCCTAACATCAAAAAATCAGAGAAGGAGGTGGACAAGGGCAAAAAATAAATGGGGGGGGTCGGAAGGAAAAGCAATCAAAAGTGGGGGACGAAGATGAAAAAAAAAGGAAAAAAGGGGGGAAATAGAATGGGGGTAGCAGTCCCAACAAAGAAACGGATTTGGGAGGTACTTCTCTAACTGGGGAACAAAATCATAACAAAGACTAAATCTTGGGTGGAAGAGTTAAAAGAGAGGCAAGAAGTGCAAAGGGCCAAAAAAAGTACTCTCCGAGAAAAAAGCACTTCTAACAACACAAGGGGGGGGAAGGGGAAGGGGAAGGGGGAAAAGAGAAATCCATGGAAAGGAAGAAGGGGGGCAAGGGGGCAAAACCAGAAAAATGAATCGTCGCAACGAGAGCATAGGGTGAGGGAGGTGTAAAACAGCCTTGTCATTGGAAGCCAAAAAGAGGAGGGATCGACTGGAGGCTCCAGACCTGGGAAGAAGTCAGTCGGGGGGGGACAGGGGTGGGGACAAGGAGCACAACCCAGCTGGCTGATAACACCTTTTATGAAGGGGGAAGTTGCAAAACGATAAAGAACGATGGAAAGGGGGGGGGGGGGGGTGGAAGGGAAAGAAAAAACATCGTAGGTGAAGAGGGGGGAGTGCCCTGGAAGGGGTCAGGTTATCATCCACACAAGCAAATGGTGTGGGGGTGCCAAAAGGAGGAGGGGAGGTGAGGCCTCTTTCACAAAATCAGTCTTAACACGGAGGGGGGGAATGGCTTAGGAAGAAAAAAGAAGGACAAAGAAGGGGTGGCGTTACTGTTGGGGAAGGGGGCACCATTTAGAAAGGGGGTGGGGGAGCGGGTCCTAGGAGGAAAAAGAAAGCTGAAAAAGAGAAAGAGAGGGAATTGTTCAAAAAGGAGTGGGGGTGATATCGTGGGGGGGGTAGTTACCTCTGGGGGTAAAACTAAGCAGGGGAGTAGTATTCTGTCCAACGTTTAAGCAAAAAAGAAAACACAGCTCGGTAGGAGGGAAAAAAAGAGGGAACCGCAGGAAAAAAAAAACTCCGGAGGTGGGGAAAAAAAAACGGCTCGAGCCAGAACGTTTTGACAGAAGAACAGGAAAAAAAACGGCTAAACAAAACTAGAAAAAGGGGGCTGAGCAGGAAAAAGGGGAAATGGGGCTGGTTCCTGGGGGAGCCCAAACAGGTAGGAAGGCACAAGTGAATCAAAACTGGCTTTGGAGGAAGTGGGTCGTGGGGGGATTAAAAAGGGAGTTGGGGAGAAAGAAGAAAAGTTGTTCTAACCGGAAACCGGAGAAAAGCAGAAAAAGTGCATAGAGCAAGTGGAAACGTCTTTCAACGAGGCCGGGCGGGGGTTCCACCAAAAAGGGGGGGGACTTGAGAAGAAATTAGGGCCGCCGTCAGGGGGGGTGAGGAATGAGAAAAGGGAGGAAACTGGGAAAAGCCTTTGGGGACAAAAACACGGAAAAAGGAAAAAAGGGGAAAAGAAAGGGGAAAGGGGGGCGGTGCCAGATTGGCCACAAGTTATTCAAAAGCAAAGGAAGAGGAGTCGGGGTCAGGAGTAAAGGACCCTTGGCGGGGGGCCAAAAGGGGAGGCACGAAAGGAAAACGGTACTAAAAAAAAAATTACCAAAGAGAAAAGAAGGAACCTGGGCCGTGGGAGGGTGTTCCCAATTCGCTTATGTTCCATGGGTGGACTTCTGCCAGGCCCGTGAAAAACCGTAAAGAAAAAACGGGAAGACAAGGGGGGAAGAAAAAAGTTGGAGGGGAAAAAACAAAGGGGTCGAGAAGAGGGTGGGGAGATGTTTTGTGGTGCCTGCTTCTGTGGGAAAAAGAAACGCCGGAAGGCGACCTTTCAAAGAAGGGAAAAGAAGAAGTAGTGGGGGAAAAGAAATGGGTGGGATTAAAAAAGGACGGAGTAGTCATACGAAAAGAAAAAAAGAAAGACAAAAAAGAAAGAAATAGGGGGACGTTCCCCTTACATCGATTGGGGAACACGACCGGGGAGGGACAAAAGCACGGGCGAAAAAAACCAAACCGGGGGAGGAGAGGGAGAAATTCCAACGGCTGAGGATTGAGGACCACATCAGGGGGGAACATCGCCCACGGAACTGACTTCTAAAAACAAAGAACCGGCAGGGAGATTCGTTGACGCAAAACCAGGCAGGGGAGGGATTTCACTGGAAAGAGTGAGGGAGGAAAGGGCAAAGCCGGGGGAAAAAAGAGGAGCAGCGCACAGCGGGGGAGAAAGAGTAACGAGTTCTCCAGGGGAGACCTTCCTTAAGAGGGGCTACCTGGGGGGGGGAACCAGGGTTGTGGGGGGGGGAAAGACCATCAAACCAACAAGGGGGAGTGGGGAAAAAAAGAGAGGAAGGGAAAAAAAAAAAGGGAAACAAGGGAAAACCCAGGAAAAGGGGGGTGCGAAACATGAGAAGACCTTGACGAAAGTGCGACTAGTGCTATCAAGGGAGTCGGGGGAAAACAGGACTACTCTAAAGAACCTCTGGAACCAGGGGGAAAAGAAAAAAACCTGGTTAACGCAAAAAGAAAAAAAAGTAACGGGGAAAGCCAAGGGGGGAGGTCAAAAAAGACCCGAAGAAGGAAGAAAGAGGGGTGCAACGAGGTTTATAGACTAGCGTGAAGAGATAAGACGAAAAAAACTACAGGGAGACGGGGGGGGGGGTCACAAAAACTCGCATGCCTTCATAAGAAACTCGCGGTCCGGGGGAAAAGACTAGTGAACAAAAGAATAAAGCAAAAGGGGAGGGGGAAGGGTGACATCAAACGGGTGAAAGGGTCTATCTATCAGGAGGTACCTTGGGCACGAAAGGGGGAAAAAAAAGGAATTAAGAAGAAAATTCTCCGGGAAACGGAGGGAAAACGGTGAAAAGAATAAGATCTATTTGCCCAAAAAAGAGAGGGGAAAAAGTGCGCAAAGGGCGTACAACGGGTCATGGGCCGAAATTCAAGGCCGCAGTTTGGGGCGAAGAAGAGTGAACCTCAACTGATATTGCCGGCACAAAGTCCGGGAGGACGTTGCCAAGGGGCTGGTCCTTCATCCGACCGTTACTAGGGGCAAAGAGAAAAGTCGACAAAAGTGGGACTGGAAGGCAAAGGCAGGTGTCTCTAAACGAGTCATGAAATCCGCAGGGGTGAAGGGGAATCCCATTTGCTTCCCGAAGGGGGAAGAACCGGGGAGGCAGGTCATCAAAATCGAGGGATGGACAAAAGGGAAAGGGACTTCCTCCGAACTTAGTACCCTCACAAGTTAAAAACTCCCTGGAGAGAAAAAGGAAGTGTGAAGCGGGAAAAAAAGAAAAAGGAACGGCAAAGCTTTCACTCTCATAATAAAAAGAAGATGACCCCGCGGAGTAAACAAGAAAAGGAAAAAAAGTATATCAAACACTCAACATGGCTTGAATGAAACGACAGGGAACATCCAAACTCCAGAGTCGGATGAAATTGACTGAAAAAAAGAACAGTTCGGACCACACCCTCAGGGAGGGGAAAGGGGGGGCGGGAAGAAACAAGAAAAAAAACTAAAACCGAAAGAACGGTTTTCTCTGATACTGCAAACTGGGGCGTTGCAGAGAGCCCGACCACCGTTTAACTGGTCCCAAAAAGGACAAGGGGAAAGGGGGGAAGGTTGAGAAAAAGAAGGGAGACACTGTGGGCAAAACAGGAAAAAGACAGAAAAAAGAGGGCCGGCGCTGGGGAAAAATTGAGGAAACAGAAAAAAAAGGCAGAAATAAAACCACGAGGAAAGCAAACCTGGCAGAAAGCCAGAGGATTCAAATTTCCTATGTGAGGGAGCGTCAAAAAAAAGCAAAACGGGGAAAAGGGAAAGCACGACCAAACCGCTGAATCGGTGGGAAGGGACTGAAGCCCTCCAGGCTGGGGGGGCTCCCCAAAAAGAGGGAATTGCACGTCAAACCTCCTCTTTGGGGGGAAACAACATTGGTGGGGGGAAGGGCAAAGTGCGAAACGTGAAAGTGTGTTTAGGGGGGGGGGGGGCTATCCGGAATAGAAAAGAACGAAGCAAAAAAAAAAGTTCACCGAAACAAAAGAAAACAGACAAGAGACAACCCACAGAGGGCCAAGGGCAAGAAAAGAAATGGGGGGGGTCAAAAGTACTCAAAGGGTTCTAAATGGAAAAAAAAAGAAAAGGAAGGCAGAGGAAAAAAGGAGCATCCACCGAAAGAAGGAGGGGGGGGGGGGGGGGGGGGAGGCTGGCCGTCCTGGTAACATCACACAGAATAATCATCAGGGTGCGAGATTATGTACGGAAAGGGACGGTGCACACTGGACCTGGAACTAACATCCCCAGGAGAGAACAAAAAACCAACCAGGAGGAGGAGGGGAAGAGAGATAACGTATCGATAATGAGGGAACAGTGTGGACCAGAAATCGGTCCCGTGATTCCAAACTAAAGGGGAAGAGGGAGGGGGGGGGGACATGGGGGGTACACAGACAAGGAGGGTGGAAAACAACTCGTAGCAAAAAAAAAATGACCCGAGGTGAGCTCCATGGCCTTAAATGGGGACCGGGGGGGGGGAGTAAAACCCGCCGGCTGGAACATGGGAGGGACAAGGAAGAACTACGGAAGCTTTTCGGGTAGGTGGGGGACGGAAAGCTTCGGAGGGACAAGGGGGGGGAAGTTAGCCACTACATGGAAGGTCCTAAGGGGGGAACAATGCCTCCTTTGGTTTTTGGTGGTCACACAAAATGAAACAGGAGGGATGTAAGTCCGCGGTGAGCGGTCTTACCTCTGGGGAAGGGGGGGGAGGGGGGGGAAAGAGCCCACAGAGTCAAAGACGGGTTTGTCGTTGAAGTGGGAAAGTGAGGGAAGGGGATACGGCATAAAAGAGGACCACTCATTCGATAAAACTGGGGGAACATTTTCTAGAAAAACGTGCCTTCGGTGTCTAAGTGGGTATTTGAACACCCCTAAAACAACAAAACAGTTGGTAAACTCCGGATTCATGGGGGGAAGGGGGAAAGGAGTCACCTGGGCCTCTCCACGAAGTCTTCTGAAAAATTCTAAGGCAGGGGATCAAAACAACACTCACTTAAGGGTTTCCTGCAGAGGGGGGGAAAAGAGGAAAAAAAAGTGGGGGGGGAGCAAGAAGAGAGGGAACGGACATTTCAGCCCCGCATCTCCTTGAAAAAAACCTGAACTAAATGAAAAAGGAGGGGGAAACGTGAAAAACCAAAAAAAGACTTTCCTACATGTGAAAAGGGAAAAAAGCAACGAAAACGCGGGGGGCAGTTTTTCAAGGCGGTTATCATTTGATTTGAGAAAGCTCCTTGTGCGGGGCAGAAAAAAAGTCAGGGTCGGGAAAAGGGACCAAGCCTGAACCGGCGTGAAACGAGCATGAGGCCCACGTCAGGGGATACGACTTGGGCTTTGAAA
>Ga0179593_1597556_pt1 | contig 13887 bp, 14 predicted proteins | sample CZODoug2_1_08_16_FD_185931 | JGI IMG/M metagenome (GOLD analysis project Ga0179593, IMG submission 185931) | Vadose zone soil fungal communities from Angelo Coast Range Reserve, California, USA - CZODoug2_1_08_16fungal (PacBio error correction) | ecosystem: Environmental > Terrestrial > Soil >...
AACGGTCGAGGAGCTTGCGCCGGTCAGGAAAAAAAAAAGATGGAAAAAGGGAACTGCGGCTGTTAGGTCTGGTTGCATAGGGGAAAAAGAAAGGCGGCAGCTTGTGTCGCTCAGATGAGTCGTAAGAAAAAAGGACCATAACTTGCTTCGTCTCGTCGACAGCATACGCGAAACAGAAGGGATTTCTCCTGCTGGGAGGAAAGAGTATTCGACGATCACCCACTTCAGGATAAAGCCGAGAGGAAAAACGTCTCCATGGTCCAGCCTGCGGCATAGAAAAGAAGGGACCATGTGCACCTCGATCACTGAACGTCGCGAAAAGGGGAAGGGGAAGGGGGGCTCTGGGTGGAGATGGTAAAGGAAGAGAAAAGGGACGTCGGAAAGGGAGGTGCGAGTCAGCCGATCCCCGTCTCCTCAGGCCAAAAGGGGCGTGCGTTAAGAAGTTCTTCGAAGAGAGGAAAAAGAGAAAAGGAAGCAGGGCCGGTATCGTCCACGTCAGACGAGACACGAGAAAGAGGGGGGGCTATCCTGAATGCGGGGCCGGGGCAGCAAAAGGATTGCGTCAATCGTCGTGTGGGGGAGGGGGGGAAAAAAAGATTCACCAGGACCTGATGTTCGGTTCTGTGGAGTCAAAAAAGCTAGCCCGGCGGCTAATCTGCGCAGGGCATCCGGGGGGGGTAAAGCTCGTATGCCCCATCATGCGACGAGAAGAAAAAAAAGTTGGACGACCTATCACCGCCAAAGGGACTCTTCCGTGGGGGGAAAAGGGAAGATACGGGCGCACCGTTCGGGCCGCGGCAGGAAAGCTGGGGCTGCTGTGCCAGCGATTCTTCCTTGGAGCCTTCAGAAAAAAAGGAAGAATCAGCACCGCTTTAGCGGGAGGGGAAAAGGAAGGTGGGCAACACACCTGCTGCCAGCAGTGGTGAAAGAAAAAAACTGAAAATGGAGCATTCTTATGGCCGGGGGGGAAAGTAGGCGACGATCTCCTGCCAGCGGAGGCGGTGGAAAATCGACTAATTATAGCTCTTCTGTCCAGGAGGGTAGGAGCGCCGTTCGACTTTCTTTTTTTGCAGGAAAAGAAAAGAGAAGACGCGGCTCAGTGTTTTACGGTCTGCATGGCGTCGAAAATCCGTTCTTGCATCACCTAGGATCCTACGGGAAAGCCAGCTCGCCCGATCTACTCTAAAAAAAAAGCGAGGGGCGGCATCATCAGATCGAAAGAGGGGGAGATGGAGGGGACTCGTCGTGAGTCCCGGCGGCCGGTACGAAAAAAAGGTCGTTACTATGTGCGATAGAGGGGAAGGAGAATCCACCTCGAGGAGGCGCGGAAAGGGCGTAGAGACTATCATTTATCGTTGCAGGGCTTCGTTGAAGGAAAGGTCATCCGATTTGACGAAGGGGGAAAGAAAACCGCGAACCGCTTCGAGAAGAATCGGAGGAGGGAGAAGGCATAGGGGGCAAGGCGTCCATTGGTCGGGGGGTTCCGATAGAAATTTTTTCATTAATTGACGATTCGTGTCAAGAACGGTAGTCTATTAGACTCGTGGGAGGCGTCGTCACCATTTCTCGATAGGGGAAAAGGAAGACACGCGTGACGGCCCTACAGTCTCTGGGGGGAAAAGAAGGAAAAATGGGTCCTCTCAACTGTGGCGGTAAAGGAGAAAAAGGATGACAGCCACCCGTTCAGCTATCGAAGGAAGAAAGAAAACGACGCGCTGAGAGTCGCGGTCGCTTCTGCGGAAGGGGAAAGAGAGATGTTCTTTATACTCTAAGCGAGCTCGGAAAAACCATTTCTCACCACCTCGGTGTCCGGTATACTTAGAAGAAAAGGCTACGTCAATTTGGAAAAGAAAGAAAAAAAAACAAAACAACGTTATGGATGATGAAAGAGAGAGATGCAAAAAAGTAAGACGAGTATACATTCGAGAAGTGTCTTCCTATTTTGGAAGCACGGCTCCCATAGCTCGCTTGCGGCAAACAAAAAAAAAAAAAGAAAAAAGGAACTTCTTCTAAAAGGAATTTTCCGCCCCCCAGAAAAAAAATGGGGGGGGGAAGGAAAGCGACTTACTTCGGGTCGTAACAAAAAGAAAGGGGGACCGCTCGAATTCGCTGATAGTGAAAGGGGAAAAAGAAAGCTGTTACTCTCACATGCTTTCGGGAAAAGAAAGGAAAAGGGGGGTGCTTTCCAGAGCCAATGGCGCCGTCAGTGGAAGGAGAGGGGGGTGGGGTAATTCTAAGTTTGACGAAAGGGCTATTCTCTACTCTATTCTATAGAGGGGGGGGGAAAAAAGCGCTGACAGCGAATAGTAAAAGGGAAATTTGCGAGCGATTAATAGGAAAAAAAGAGAAACTTATCCATTTCTCTTTCCTAGAGAAAGAAGGGAGGTACGCTGCGCCTTTCTCATCAAGAGAAAAAGGACCTCGATTCACATCTCGGAAAAGAAAAAAAAAAATAGGTATGATCATCAACGAAGGGGAAAAGGAAGGGGGCGACGACGAGTCTCGCGAAGGGAAAGATGCATCCTCTATCGTTTTTGCGAAAAAAAAAAAGGAAGCGCTACCTCGTCACGTACGAGGGAAAAGGACGCGGCTCTACGACGAAGAGATCAAGAGCCTGAATCTTATTATTCCTCCACAGAGAAGGAGAAAAAACTGGCTATCCCTCATCGGATTTCGCTAAGAAGAAAAAAAAAACGCGTAAACTTGCGGGAGAAAAAAAGCAGCTCTGCCTGGCTTTCGCGGGCGAGAAGGAAGGGGGGAAATCGCTTTCTACCTGTATCTAGGGGGGAAAGAAGATAACTGGACACTCCGGTTCTTGTTATCCTCTAGCTCAGGGAGAGGGATAGAAAAAGGAGGGAGTCCATAAACAAGCACAAAAAGAAGAAAAGGAAAAAAAAGACGTTTACCGCAATGTGTCTTTGCGGAAAAAAGGGACTCACTGCTGGCGGCGAAAAAAAAAAAATAGCAATTCCGCTGTTGGTGCGAGAAAAGAATTCTTCGAAAAAAAAAACAACTCGGCTGGTCCAGGCCGCGCCGAGAAGAAAAGGCCGCCGTGGCGCCCGAGACGTGAATAAAAGGGGCCCTTTCTCCGCAGCGGGCCCAAAGGAAAAAGGAGGGTCATCATGGTGATCCAGGGAGAGCTAAGGAAACGAGGCGCACTTACATGTGGCGAGGGGAAGCGGGGAGCCGGGCTGCCTCCTCTGGGGGGAAAGGGAAAGAGACCATATGTTCGCTGGTTAATCCATCGGGAAGATATGAAAAAGGAAAGCATCCTCAGCCGGCGCCGCGCGGCGAAGCAAGGAAAAAAAAAAGCGGAGTCACCATCGTGTTCTTTCTGACCTGTGGGGGAGAAAAAAAAAAAGGGGGCCCGATATCTCCGTTGATAAGATCTTCGAGGAAAAAGAAAAACTGGGAAAAGGGGCCTTTTGCTCGGGCTGTCGCTCTGGAAAAGGGAAAAAGGCTTCTAGCAATTGCGCTCTCTCCATTTAGCGGGGGGAAAAAAAAGCTGATCGGTTTTGCCCCTGGGAGGGAAGGAAGGCCGCAAGGCCTGCCATGGAGTAGCAGGTGGCCAAAAAAAAAAGTGTCCTTTTCTTCAGAAAAAAAAGGAGACCATCATGCGCCAAGGAAAATCCTGCACGACGAGTGGAGAGGGGGAACGCAAGATGTGCCTTTTACTTTTGCTTCGTCCGGGGGACGGTAAGGGGAAAAAAGAAAGATTCCTACCGGCTTCTACCGCCGAGGGGGAAAAAACAGCGAGTTCTCGCGGACCTCTGGAAAAAGGGGAAGAAGGGGAAAGCAAAAAGCGACCCTTTTCCAATGTATCTCTCTACTAACAGACAACTAAATATATATTGCGCTTGGCAAGAGAGGGAAAAAAAAAAAGGGATGATGCGGTGAGCATTTACTTTCGCTGGAACTAAAGGGGGGATTAGAGAGGGTGTGCTATCTAACTTAACTGCATCTTGGGGAGAAGGGAACGTCACGTGACGAAGCCCTTCCATTCTCTCCTAGAAGGATGTACCTCGTGGCGCCACTTGGCGTCGTGAGGGAGGGGGGGGGGGGGGGTAGAGCCACCTCGTCTTCGAGCGACTTCAAGGAGAAAAAAAGAGAAAAGTCTCCATTTCGCTTCCGTTTCGGCCGAAAAAAAGGAAGCGCCTCGACCATGTGCAACTTCGATGCAACGAAAGAAAAAAGCACTGGGGGGTATTCCTCCTTGCCTTCCTAGATGAGGTACAAGAACCAGTCCGCCACTCCGTCCGCCGCGGAAAGGAAAGAAGGGGCCTCGTGAAGATCTTCTCCCGGTCGCCGGGAAAAAGAGCTGAAGTCAACTTAACTACTCTGGTTCTCGAGGTCGAGAAGAAAGAGAGGGGGGGATGGCTCCTTTTCGCAAAGGAAAAAAGCATTCGCTTTGGTGGGCAATAGGAAAAGACACAGTACCCTTATGGGAGCTGGGAAGGAAAAAAAAGTCCCTTCGGCGAATACTAGAGGAAATCTACACTGTTCCGTAGAAAAAGAGGGGGGTTGGAAAGTAGCAATCTGAGAGAGAGGGGAGGAAAAAAAGGGTACCTGACTATAAAAAACCCGCTCGGTGTCGTCGTCTGGTTAAAAAATCACGATCCATGTCTCGTCTACGGTCGGAAGGGAAGGAGGAAGGATCGTTCTCTGTTCTTTCATGCGGGGAGGAAAGGAAAAAGGGAGAAGCAGTGATCGTGCCGGTCAGTCTTACCTCAGCCATCTGATTGTGGAGGGTAAAAAAGAAAAAAAGTTGCCTATACAGTGGTGCCGATAAAAGGGGGAGAAAGTTCTCTCTCTGCAGCAGAGAGGGAAGGGAAGTAAGAATCAAAGACCAGCGAGCGGTCTTCCTCTTCGAGCTAGAAGGGAAAGGAAAGTCTTGATTCTCGCAATTGTATCTACCTTCGATAAGGAAAAGAAGTTCCTTCGCGGCCGCGCGGCCAGGGCGCGCAAAAAAAAAAGAGAAAAGCGTCATCACACCAGGATCTGCACGTAAAGAAGAAGGGAGAAAGGAAAAGAAGCGGACTTCTTTCTGGCTTCGAGGGGGGAAGGAAAAGGGGGAAGGATCAGCGATCATAGTATGGAGGCTCGGGAAGGGATTCAGAGATTATTTCGTCCCGTCGATCGGGACGAAGTGGAGGGAAAGGAGCAAATCTCTCTATTGATCCGGCTGGGGAAAAAAAAAAGAAGGAAGGTCGTCGACAGATCATGACAGGGGAAATCTCAAAATTGCGTTATTTTCTAGAAAGGGGAGATCTTTTATTTTCTTAAAGATTATTAATAACTTTACGTCGAAAGGGAGGTGCAACGCATTATGTCAACGGGAAGGGAAGAAGGGGCTTTATTTTGTCCTATTATGGGAAGGGGGGGGAGGAAAAGAAGTTACATTCGTGTCGAGCAGCTGAAAGAAGGGAGGAACTCTGTGGGAGTGACCGCCTTTTGCGTCGGCCAAAAGAAAGGAGGAAATGCTGTCTTTCCGTGGGGAAAAGGCATCTGTAAAGTACGCTGAAGAAAAAGGGGGGGCGCCGCAACTTTCGGTCATATCAGCGAAAGTGGAAAAAAACTTGCACGATTCTAATGAAAAAGGGGGTGGACGTACGACCGCTGAAAAAGGAGTCTGACTGCCCTTTTTTTGACCAAGAAGGAAGGAAAACGTCGAATACTGATCTCGGGGGGGAAAGAAAACTCCTCTCCGTCAAAAAAAGAAAATTCGGAAATCTCTCTACGTCAAGTTGCCCAGAAGAAAGGGGAAAGAAGAAACAACAAGCAACGTGATTATTAGGGAAAAAGAAGGCGGTCAACGTTGACGTCGAGGGGGAAGAGATCTGAAGCACTTTTCCATGCGGCCCGCCCAAAGAAAGAAGAAAAAGTGATCTTAAGGGGGAGATTCGATCTCTTAGCTGAGCTGGGGAAAAGGACGAAAAAGTTCTACTTCTAAGAATGGGAAAGACGTGCCCCACCATTCTACGCTTAATTGAGAGAGGAGGGTGCACGTCATGCATAGTGCACTTTCCGCGGAAGGAAAAGGGAGCAAAATGTCTTGTTGCTGCGAGTGGGAAAAGGGGGGGCTTTCAGATCCTGGAAGAGAAGACGGCGGGTAAAGCGAGGGGAATTTACTTACTAGGGCGCGTGAGAAAAGATCCATTCAAAAAAAAAAAAAAGAGACTCGGTGCGCCATGTCTCTGGTACATACGAAGGGGGAAAAAGGAGGTAAAAAAGTTTTCGACAAAAAAAGAGTACCTGTTCATCAGTCGGGGAGGGAAAAATAACCAATCGCCTTTTTTGGCCAAAAAGGAAACAAGAGATGGGCTCGTTTTCTTCATCAGAGCGGTTAAGAAGAAAAAAAAAAAAGAACCTCCTTTTTCGTCAACTCGGAGGAAAGAGAAAGATCTTCAATCGAGGAGACGCATCCTGAGAAAAAAGGAGAACGGAAGGCTCCTCTATGGTTTTGCTGCAGGGGAAAGGAAAAAAAAAAAAAAAAAGTGGCGACGACCGGAGAAAGGAAAAAAAAAGAGGGACTACCTTCTACGAAAAGAGAAAAGAAAGTAACTCGATCTGATGAATGCCGAAAAAAGAAGATCAGTTTATGTGCGAGCTGGCGAAAGAAAAAAAAAGGGAGGTCGCTTACGTGCCGAATGACAAGGCGTACGTTATTGATGGGAAAAGACCTCTTCCTCGGGGCGCAAAAAAAGACTAAGCGCTTTCTATCCGATCGGAGGGGATGAAAGAAAGAAACCTGTAGGAAGCCTTGCTAGCTCTGAGCGGAAGAACGAGATAAAGAAAAAAAAAAGGGACTGCCTAACTTGCTTCTTTCATAGAGAAAAAGAAAAAGGGGGCTCACTTGCTTGGCTGCGGTGTTGGCCGGAAGAAAAAAAGAAGCTGCTTGCTGACCTGGCACGCTCACATCGGATGAGAACGTCCATCCTGTCTCCTAGAAGATCGATGAAGGAAAGGGAAGGATCGTGAAGAATCTTCCTGGCGGGCCTGGCACAGCGAATGGAGAAAAAAGGGGGGAAGGGGGAAAAAAAAGGTGCAATCATTTTGATAAGGGGAAAAACTACTATCTTCTCACCGGAAGGAGGTGACGCTGCTAGTTAGCCAGAGAGAAAAAAGAGGGGGGGGAGACGCACCATCTCATCATTTCCTGTGATCTCATCGCAAGGGAGGGAAGAAATCATCCTAAGTCTTGCGAAAAAAAAGCAGAGAGGGAAAGCCAGGTCTCTACCGGCTAGCAGCCAGGGAGAGAGGGGGGGCGCTACGTCCCTTCATTTCCCCTTTAGATCCGGGAAAGATCTTCGAAGAAAGAAAAAAAGGGGGCTATTTACTGTTCTCTGTTTCTTAGAGAGAGAAGGGAAGAGAACGGCGGCACCATTCTCTCTATCCAGGAGAGAGCACGGACGGAAAAAAAAGAGAGGGGGGGACCCTGAAAGCGCGTCGACGTCGCTAGGCCGCCAGAGAATGAGACGTGGAAAAAAAAAGGGGAAAAAAAGGCCCTTTCTTCTTCCTTGTCTTCGACTACTGAGGAGAAGGAACAAGGAAATCCTCACGACGAGTGGGCACGAAGGTAAAGGGGGGGAAAAAGGAATGAAGGTTTGTTTTTTTTTTTTTTTTGGACGGAAGGAATCAGAAAAGGGGAAAAAAAAAAGATGTCCCCGCTCGACGGACACCGGGGGAAAAGAAAAGAATTCTCCAATCTTGTCCTCTCTCATCATCTTACTGAAAGGAGAAGGAAGAAAAAAAAAAAAAGACAACAACATAACAGCCTTATTTTGAGTATGAAAAGAGAAAAAAGGAAAAGAGAAGGTGACGTCGCCGGTCAGGAATTCTTCAGGTGGCAAAAGAAGAAGACCATTGTGGGCTATCTTGCTTGCATTGCTTGGTGTCCGAGAAGAGGAGGAAAAAAGAAAAAAAGGACACTTCAGCGGCCCTCTTCTCTCGTCGAAAAAAAAGCGTCTGAGATTTCCTTGGGCATGTGGGCGATCTCCACGCGAAAAAAGAAGGAGGTCCAAAGATGGGGTCAACGTCTCCATGGCGGAAGGGAAAAAAAAAAAGACCTTCGACTACATTTTTCAACTCGAGAAAAAAGGAACGGACTAGCCTCTGATGGAGTATTGGTGGCCGAGCTGCTCCTCGAGGAAAGGTGCAGCCCGTCCCCCCGCTCGAAGAGGAAAAAGGAAGGGAGGATGCGAATTATGCTTCATCCGATAGAAAAAAGGGAAAAAAAACGCGGTATCGGCCACGGTCAGACGAAGAGGGGGAGCGAGGGGAAAGAGCTTTTCTTTTCTAGCCGGATGAGCAGGGGGGGGAGAAAAAAAAGCATCATCTCTATTTTTTTCAGAAGGGAAACCTGAATGGAGCTGGTGGGAGTCCGCGGGGGAGTAAACGCGAGGCGTCTAAGCTCGCAGGTCCACAAAGGGGAAAGGTCTGCAGAAGAGAGGAAATCTTGCGAGAGCGCCATGGAATCAGCCAAAAAGAAACAGTCCGCGCTCTCCGGGTGGACACGGAAAAAAGAAAAGGGCTTTCAGCTATCCTTGTCGAAAAAAAGAAAACCGCGCCCTCTGATCTTCGAGGTAGAGGGAGGGGGGAAGAGTGCGCAGAGCGCTAGCATGTTAGTAGTGCAAGAGGGAAGAAAAGGGGGGGTTTATCCTCATTGGGAAAAAGACCGGCTGCAGCATTGAGCCGGCATGTCGTCCAAAAAAGAGGGGAAGGCATAATTAGCTGCGTTGGGGGGAGGAGGAAAAAAAGAAGAAGATTTTCTTCTCCGCATTGGCAAGAAGAGGAAGGGAAAAAACGGGTGTCGCATGATGTTCTTGTATCCGCAGGAGCACAAAAGAGGAACGGCTGGGGAAGGTAAGTCCTTCGTCGCCGCGGGTCGGACCAGGGAAAAGGAAGAAGCTCCCTTTCCGAGGGGAAAAGAAAGGAAAAGTAGGCCCGGCGGTGATTCGGCCAGCTCGAAAAGGAAAGCGCGGAGGTGTTCTGCTCTCATCTAGGATTGCGAGAAAAGAATGGTTATCTCTTCCTTAGTAGGAAGGGAAGAAAGAAAGTCCTTCGTCGTGACGAAAAAAAGAAAAAGACCGGGCAGGAGGCGCAATAGCTCTCTATTATGCCGGAAGGGGAGGAGTGCTTCGTCGGAAAAGAGAAGGGAGGGAGGGGTGAGATCTCCTCTTGCGCTAGGTCTTCAAAAGGAAGGAGTAAAGAACTCGCTCTTATGAAAACTGCGACGAGAAAAAAAAAAAAAAGGATTTCAACGCCATTGGGTGGAGGGAAAAGAGGTGTTCGCGAGATCGTTCGAAACTGTTGATTCAAGAGAGAAAAATGTGCTCCCGTCGCTCATAGAGAAAGGAGAAAGAAAAGAAAAGGTCGTCATCCTCTTTCCTTCTCAGAGAAAAAAGAAGGACGGTGGCGTGACTTTCTCAGTGCTCTGGAAAGACTCAAAAGAGCATAGGTGCTGTCCATTATCATTCAAAAAAAAAAAAAAGAAGAGAAGAAACGATTGCACTAGCGAATTCGCGGGAGGAAACCTGAAGTCGCGTTCGTCTTCAGTAAAAAAAAATAGGCTAGTGTTTGACCAGAGGTCAGGGCTGGGAGGAAGGGAGTAGCTCTTGTTGTCAGGAAAAAGAAAATCGCGGCCAGGCCCGAATTCGAAGGAAAAAGGAAAGGGATCTCAGGAAGCGATGCATTCTCTAGAAAAAAAGGAGAGAGGAGATGCATCGAGGCAACTTGTACGAAAAAAAGGAATATTCTGGCGCCGAGGTTGGCGCCTGGGAGGTCGGGGCCCAAAGAGGAGGAAAGGCCTGGAGTGGTCAACTACCCAAAAAAAAAAAAGGGGACAGTCTTCAGGGTCGTTCGGAAAAAAAAAAAAAAAAAAAATTCGCTCGTGCATGCGTTTAGCGGTGAGAGAAAAAAGAGCACATTTTGCGGAAAAAAGGGGAGTTCTGCGGTCTTTCCAGAGGCCTGGCCCGCATCGGGTCAGAAAAAAAGGGGGGATAAAAGATTTTGTCCTGACGACACGAGGGAAAATCTGCTGAAACCGGAGTGCTCCTCGAAGTAGCCGTGCGGGCGCCAGCGAGGAGGAAGGAGGGGAGAAAAGTGGAAAGTTCCTCGGTACCACACGAAAAGGGAAAAAAAAAATACGGTGCACTGGAAGGGGGGAAAAGCGTCAGTGCAGTTCGCTGCGCACGGAGGAAAAGGGCTTGATCGCGTCCCGCGCGAAAAAAAAGAAAAGGAAAGAAAGAAAAGAATCGTTGCGTTAGTAAAAAAGGAAAAAATGGGAGATCTGCAATCTGAAGCCCAGGAAATAGGCGTCTAGCGACGAAAAAGAAGAAAAAAACACCATTCCCTGCGAGAAGTTTGCTCAGGAAGAACGTCAAAAATCGCTCACAGGCGAGGAGAAAAAGGACTCCTCGTCATGGGGAAAAAAAAGACGACTAGCTCGCTCGCTCTGGACCTGAAGAAGGAGAAAAGTAAAGGGCGAAATCGAAAAGCGCCGTTTATGGGCGAGTCTGCGGATCTGAAGAGGGAAGAAAGGAAAGAAAAGGGTGTCTAGAAAAAGAGGGAGCTGAGACTGGATGGCAAAATAGGAACCAAAGCCTATGCCGGCAGAAAGGTCCTTTCTTAAGAAAAAAGTACGACGGATCTGAGGGGGATAAAAATCGCGGGGAATCACCTTCGGTTCTCTGTCCAAATTCTTATCTTGGAAGCTTGAGTGCGGATTGAGTAGACGAAAGAAGAAAAGAGGAGGAGGCAAAGATGTTCGATAATGGGCGAAAAGGAAGAGGGGGGCTTCTGTGTTCCCAGGCCAAGACTAATGCCGCTTGCGGGGCAGGAAGGAAAACCAACTCTTCTGCTGCGATAGAAAAAAAAGATCTAATCTTCTGAAAAGCGGGGGGGGGGGGGAGGAAAAGATCGAGTTTCCATGCGGGAAAGAAGGAAAGACCCTATTAGGGAATGGCCCTGGCGAAGGCGGGGAAAAGGGGAGGAGGGGGGTTTTTGTTCGGTTGAAAAGCGGGTTATCCATTTTCGTCGAAAAAAGAAAGGCGCTCACGATCTATGCCGAAAAGGAGGGGAGAGGGTTACCTTGTGCGAGTTAGAAAGAGAGCTCCTCTGTTGGGGGGAAAGAAAAGCTCGCATCAGGTCCTGTGAATAGAAAAAGGGAACCCCTATGCGTAAAAAGAAGGGGGGAAAGAAGAAAAGCTGCGCATCGAAGAGAAATCGCTCGACCGCGGGGCATCGGAGAGGGGGAAAAAGGGGGGAAGATACCTGTGCTCGGCGGCTATTGACCGAAAAAAAATCTTCTATCCTGCTCTCCCACGACGAAGATAAAAAGAAAAGGGGGACGGGGCTCGGGCTTGTCGCTAGGGGAGAAAGAGGTAGGCATCGGCATCTTCCTCCAGAAAGGTGGAGAGAAAAAGGTCTTTATGCTAGTTGGAAAAAAAAAAAGGGAAACAGCCGAGGCTGCGAAAGGAAAAAATTAAAAGTCTCTCCTCGGCGTGGAAGGTAAGAAGGGAGATCGCGCGGTCCCATGCTTCTAAGAGAAGAAGAGATATCTCTTTCTATTGGCGGAAAAAGAAGAGGCGTCTTACGTGTCTCCTGTCACGTATGGGCGTAAAGAGGGAAAAGATTCAACTCTTAATTTATTCTCGAAACTCGAAGAGGAAAAGAAAAAAAGAGAAAGTCGGCATCTATTTCCTCGTACCAACATAAGAAGAAAAAGACATCCGGGCGAACTTCGCTCTAGCCCGGGGTACTAAGGGAGAGGAAAAAGAAAACTGGTGATATTAAAATATAGATATTAGATGGGAAAGAGTTCTGCCTTTCAGGAAGGGGGGCAGATGTTCCGGTGTGGGAAGGGGGGGGGTGGGGGAATATTTTTTGGGAAAAAAGAGAGTTTATTCTGGTTTATATGAAAAGAAGTAGAGCGTCGGCGAGGAAGGGAGGCCGGTGGGGACGAAGCTACTTCTTTCAGGCCATAGGAGAAAAGGGGGGAACTCATTTTCCTTCACTCGTCTTGATGAGGTCAGGAAAGGGGGGGGGTGTGTTCGATCTCCACATAAAAGGAAGGGGGGAAAAGGTCAAGTCCGGGACGTCAGAAAACGAGGGGAGAAGGAAAAAGGGGTCGTCCTCTTTCGTTCGCGCGAGAAAAAAAAAAGGGGGGGGAAACTTCTATCACTTAACGTCGATAAAAGGGGAGGCTCGCGAGTAGAGGCATATCGGGTAAGGGAAAAACTCGTATTATTCGCGAGAAGGGGGAAACTATCCAAGAGGTCGCTCATTTGCTGTCCCGCGGAGAAGAAGGGGGGAATAATTCTCGAAAGAAAAGGAGAAGAGGGCTGTCTGATCTCCGGGGGGAAAAAGTCCAAAGGGTCATAGCTCATTTCACGAGTGGGGGAAGGGGGGGAATCTTTCGTAAAAGAAAAGATTTCGCTGCGGGAGAAAATAAATGCTGTTCTTGGCGAATCGGGGGGAAGGAAAGGGGGGACTATTATAGGAAAAAGCAGACTTCATGAAGGGTTTGGGGATCTCAAAAAAGGCAGTCCGGAAAATGGGCAGGTCAAGAGAAACTGGGTTAAACTTGCCGCGAGCTAGTCGGCATCTTATCCGAAAAAAGATGATTCAGCGCATTTTGACGGAGAAACCGCCCGCAGAGAGAGAAGGGGATGTGCTTGCCATGGTAAGGGGGGTAGAAAGATCCTTTCTCAGTCATTTGCGGGTCGGTAAGGGAAATTGTTTCTATCTGAGAGATGCTTTCCTGCCAGCGAAGTCGTCCAGAGAAAAGTAGGCGGGATTCTCTTCTTTTATCTCTGTGAAGAAAAGACCCTCTCTTAAAAAAATTAGATCGGTGGGAAGAAAACTCGAGCAGTGGAGAAGAAAACACTGCTTTCTCGCTGGAGAAAAGGGGGGTCCGTTGACGGGCTACGACGCAAGAAAAAAAAGGGGGGGTCAGGGCGCTCGAGTTCGGGAGGGGAGACATTCTGGGTGTCAGTAGGTTAGGGAAAAAGAGCACCTGCGATTGGCGGGCGAAAGGGATTAGGCGCCGCATCTGTCCAGGGGAGAGAGAGAAGGAGCTTATCTTCCGGCGAAGGAAGGAGATCGTAGCCTGGGGAAAGAAGGGAAGAGAAGAAACTCAAGGGCGACGCTCCTTGTCTTAGGGGCGGCATAGGAGGAGAGGTTCAGGAAAAGGGACTACGTAGGGAACGCGTCTGACGTAGGAAGGGAACTTTAGCAGACGGTGCGAGAGGAAGTCATGCTGCATCAAACGCAGGAAAAAGTCGAAAAAGGCTCGTGCGTAAAAGGAAGGATCGCGTGGAGGTGAGATGCTCCGGCAGGGGGAAAAATAAGTTGAGCTAGGAAAGAGGATATAGCGGTGCGCCGAACCGAGGAGATAGACGTCTCAGTGCGAAGAAGGAAGGGGGATTCTTTTCCACGTGCAAGGAAGATTGTAAACGAAGAAAAGGGTGTTGCCTAGAAGAAAGGAACTTTGGGGGGGGGGGAAAGAAAAGAAAGAAGTGACGATTGCGTGTAAAGAGAAAAAAAAAAGGCCTGCGAGTCGATGAGAGGAGTGTGCGTGAAAGCTTGGGAGGCTGTTCAAAGAAAAATCCTCTTTCCTAGTGCTCGGACCCGAAAGGGGAAAAAAAAGAAAACTTTCATTCCCCTCTCTAAGATGGGGAACCGAAAAAGGGGCAAAGAATGAATTCTCTTATAAAAAAGTCGCGTGGCTGGTGGGGGTAAAAAGGAGGGGGGACTGAAGGCGTCTTCTTCCGGTTTGAAGAAAAAGAAAAGGGGGACTTACTACTCGAAGAAAGGAAAGAGATCATGGGCCACGCTCATAGAAAAGGGGAAAGACTTTCGTCAGGAAAGAGGGGGAAAAAAAAAAAG
>Ga0179593_1723391_pt1 | contig 13887 bp, 16 predicted proteins | sample CZODoug2_1_08_16_FD_185931 | JGI IMG/M metagenome (GOLD analysis project Ga0179593, IMG submission 185931) | Vadose zone soil fungal communities from Angelo Coast Range Reserve, California, USA - CZODoug2_1_08_16fungal (PacBio error correction) | ecosystem: Environmental > Terrestrial > Soil >...
TACACACGGGGGAGAAAAAAAATCGGGGCCGGAGTGGCTGAAAGGTGGTCGCTAGGGGAAGGTGTTCAAAAAAAAAAGACGCCAAAAGAAAAAAGGCCAGAAAGGCGGGAACGAGACGTAAAGGGGAAAGCCGACCGAGCCAGAGCACAGGTCTGCTCGCCGACCGGTCGTCCGAGCGCTGGGCGTGTTACTTGAAAGGACTCCCTCAGAAAGTCCTCGTTCGGGAGGGGGGGGCACGATATGGGGGGGAAGAATTAGGGGAGAGAAGAATCGTGGGGCGCCTCGCCGCGGAATCAAAGCGAGCAAAAGGCCCCGGGGGGGCTCCCGGGGAAACAAAGTGGCTGACGAGGAGAAAAAAGTCACGAAAGTTGTCGGCCTTCACTCGTGCCACGCGGGGGCGAGTGAAAAAACGCTGGTCGCGGGCTCGAAAAAGAAGAATTCCCGAGCACGGGGGAAAAGGGCGTAAAAAATGGTCGAATCAAGGTCGCAGGCGCGGAAGTTGCTCGCAAAGGGAGATGTCTTCTCGCAGGAGAGTTGAGTCAAAAAGTGCGAGGAACCGGAAATCGTTTCGGCTCAACCTCGGAAAAGGGGCTGCATGGTGGGAACCGTCAAGGGAAAATCACATCGACGTGCATCCGACACCGGCGCTGTAAGGAAAAAAGCAGCCCTAGGAAAAAAGCGGTCAAAAAAGGTCAAGCAAGGCCAGAGGTTAGGAGAAAAATTCTTCAGGTTCGGGCCGAAAAGGGCCGCCGAAACGACAAAGCCGTGCGCCGTGAAGCCGCTGACAAAAAATCAGCCGGAACATCACATTAAACACGGTAAAGGAACCGGCTTTCCAATACGGGTAGTCGACGCCAGTCGAGAAAAAACACATTTAGGAAGGCTTCGGTCATAGGGAAAAGACTCCACCAGACTGTCAACGATTTCTTGAAAATGCGAGCTGGGGGGAAAAAAAAGGATTGCCAGAGGGCCGTCACGAGGGTTCATCATTGGGACGGAAAGGGGAGAAAGACGTCGCATTGCCAAACTGTCTAAAGGGACCGCACGTCAGTGAAAGCCAAAGGGCAATGCCTGAAGAGAATCTTGAAATGGGGCCTGCCATCTGACTCGCCCGGGGGGACTTCTAGTTGCAGCGGAAAAAAATACCGTAGGCGAAGAAAGTCGGGGTTGATCGCGTAAAGAAAAATCGGGTCTACAAAAAAAAGAAAAATATTCGTAAAAAGAGGGAGGAACGTGGATTCCATTGGGGGAGGTTGTGGAGGCGCGAAAATCAGCAGGGAAGGAAACACTGGACGAATTCGTGGCCTCAAGAAGGAAAGGGGGGCGGTAGAACGCCATAAAGGAAAATGTGCTGAAGGGACATTCTTCACTCGACACGCAAGCCGCAGTGCGACACATATACATGTACTCGGACGTCTCCAGTGGGAGATGGAGCCGAACAAGGGAGATGGGTAAAACTCAAGGAGGGGGGGGGGACTTCCGACGTTAGAGGCAAGGGGAACGATGTCTAGAGGAGTGAATGAATCACCCGCGGCTATCCCGTGTGAGCGCGCAAAGGAAAAAAAAAGTCTCCAAAAATGCTTCAGGTGGTACCCATGAACAAGAAGGGGAAGCCCTTTCGAGAGGGGAAGTCGTACAGTCCAAAGAAGAGCCAGAGCCGAAAAAAAAAAGATTCCTCGGAAACGTGGAAGAAAATCGATTCAGAAAGAAAGAAAGCTCCTCGCCGCGCCAGCCGGCAAAACCAGCTTCAAAACGGACCCGATGGGAGTACACCGGGAAAAATAAAATCTGGAAACGGAACCAGAAGGAAGACTTTGAGATCACAAACAGAAAATTCGCGACCACGGCGAAAAGGGGGGGGAAAAAAAAACTTTCTCTAGGCGCTGGCTGAAAACCGGAGACAGATTGGGGGAACGGAAGGACGTTGTCGTTTTTCACAAAAAGAGGATGCGGGCAGACAGGAGCTTACCGATAAGGCTCTCATGTAAAAATAGATTCTCGAGCGAGGAAAAAAAGCATCTAGTTGGGGTGACCCAGATAGAAAAAAGAACATGAAAAAAAAAGATGCCCTCGACTCGCCAAAAAGTTGCCCATCTCATAAATGCCAGGGGGGTGGTGGGGGGGGGGGGGGGGGGGGGGTGGGGGGTTGGGGGGGGGGGGTGGGGGGGGGGGGGGTGGGGGGGGGGGGGGGGGGGGGGGGGGGGGGGGGGGGGGGGGGGGGGTTGGGGGGGGGGTGGGGGGGGGGGGTGGTGGGGGGGGGGTGGGGGGTGGGGGTGGAAAAAAAAAAAAAAACCGAGGATAAGGGGGGGAAAAAAATAATCACGGGGGGGAAAAGAGCCGCTTTCAGCCTGAATGTTCTACTCGGACAAAACAAACGGGAAAAAACTTCCCGAGCGTCGATATCGATCCGCGTTTCCACCCTCAAATTACTGAGGGGGGGAATACCTCTGGTGAACACCGTTCCGATGGACTCGATTCTCGGGAATTTAAAAGGAAAAGAAAATCCCTGGATAGCGCAGGCGGGATAAACACAAGTGGTTCCTGGGGAAGAAAAGACGCCCTGTTATAACGCCGTGGAACGCGGGCTTCGTGGGAGGGTTGCTCCAGCATTTCTTATTCACTATGACAGGAAGACACACAGAGCCGTCAAGAAAAAAAGCTAAGCCGAGTCTCAGGGGTTGCTGGTTGGCAATGGAATAATCAAGTTCAGCACTCCTGGCAGGGAGAAGCAAGCGGCTTGGGCTTACAAACCAGAGGGGGGAACAAACCGAAACGTAAGAAAGATTCGTTCAACGGGAATGATCTAAACCATTTTTGGGGGTTGAGGGGGGGTGGGGGGCCGTCCAAATGCACCAAGGGGAAATGGAGGGGAAAAAAAGAAAAGAGAGCGTGCACGAAAGCGCCGACGAAAATCTCTCCCAACAAAAAGAGGAAAATAAAAGATTTTAGTCGGAGTTCGTCCCGAGTCTGGTATCTTAACACTGCCTATTCCGCAAAAAGAAAGCCTTTGTACTGGGGAAGAAAAGAAACAAGGGTGAAGATCAATCTGGAAAGGGGAGAACGAGATTCCGGCACTGGGGAGGGGGGGGTTCACGCCGGATTTTGACCCCAAGAAGACGGAGGCTCAATGAAGAGTAGTGCTGAGATATTATTTCCAGTTGCAACAAAATCACACCAGGCGTACAAAAATACCGTAAGAAATCGGGAAAGGGGGAGGCGTTGGCATAAGAAAGAAAAAAAGGGAGCCATTCACGACTACAAGAAAAAAAGAGATGTGCCCGCGTTGCTACCGCTTGCTTGGCTGACTACGAACACGACAATGTGTATCGTGAAAAAAAAAGTCCAGGGCTTGGGGAAGGGAGGAAAAGGAGAGAAATCAGGAGGCCGACGGAAAAAAAGTTGCCGAAGCGACTAACTCGGAAAGGGGAAGAGGGGGAAACCGGAGAGGACCGACTCTCGGGAAGGAAAGGGTGACCGAGTAGCATAAGATTGAGAAAAGAACGAAAAGGGGGCTGGCAAGAAAAGAGGGAGAGCTTGCAAACGTAAAAATCATGGCGATTCGAGCGGCTCCGGAATGGGCTTCATGCTGAAAGGAGAAATGATGGTCAAAAACAATAATAGAAAATGAATTTTGTAAACCAAAAAAACCGCTCGACTCTTTGACAGGGGGGGGCACCAGGAGTAAACTTGGCGAAAACCCTATTCCCGCTATCCTGAAAAATATTTCGGTGAAAAACAAAAAGGCCGATCAGGTTCAATAAAAAAATCCGTTGGTCTGGACCAAGCGCCCGATAAAGCGGGGGCACATTTTCGAACAATCTAAGATAGAGGGAGGGGAGATCCAATGGTTGGACGGAGAATGGGTTCCTATTGAAAAAATGCGCGTGCAAGCGGGGGTACTCGAAAGGTTGACTGGGACGGCTTTTTGTGGAGTTCTGATGGAAGAGACGGGGCGCGACGGAGGAAGACAATGGGGAGAACACTTTCCGGGAAAATGCAAGAGGAGAGTCTCACGAAGGAGTACTCGGCCAGTTGACGGACTTCTGCGAAGGGAGCAATCGGGCTGAGGAGAGCTCATGGTAGGGTACCCATGAAGAAAGTCAAGATGGTTGGCGGGGTTTGCAGAGGGAGCCACTTGAGGAAAGTCGGTTTATTAAGAAATGCTCGAAGAAAAAAAATCAGGTAACAAAAGACTTCTGCATGCGGCCCATGGAGTTTTAGGAAAAACAAGACTAGTTCGGAGGAAGAACCGACAACTGGAGAGGCCCTATCAGGAAGGTCCTACTTAAACTGTCCCAAAAAAAAGGGTCCTTGGAACTGTTGCAGAAATAAGCAAGCACGGAAAAGGCGTGCTACCGCAAATGGAGCCGCGTCCACACGAAAGAGGGCCTCCGCTGATTGGGAGAGAAAAAGAAGCAATTGAATCCCAACTGCGAAACAGGGTCCTTTACTATATGTGAAGACTCCAAAGGGGGGAAAACAAAACGCTGGACGTCAAAACGTCTGGCGGCTACGGTGCGTCGCTCAAAAATCTCGCAGCACCGCGAGGACGCTGGCAGAAATTTCATCCCCGAAAAGGACTGGATTGGGCACGACTGCGGCTGAAAGATGAAATTTGCCATCAGGGGGAGAAACGGGTACAGGCAGTCGACACCGTGACAAGCGGAAGAAAAAAGAGGAGTTACGGGCGTACCGATGGAAAGACCGTGACTGAAAAAAATCTCGACTGGAAGAATTCATTGTGGAAAAAGGAGGGGGGCGGGTAGTCCCGAAGACAAAGAATTTCTCGACGGGCTTCGAAAGGAACTTCAAGGACGGGGAGCCGGGACGACGGGGAAAAAAGCGCGGCAGGGTGAATGGGGGAGGTCCGGGCGATGGCGGTAACTGAGGAAAAGTTGTCGTGGAGAAAACACAAAGAACCGGGGGAAGACAGGGATATCAACCGAAGGGGGAATGCTTGCCCGGTGACAGAGGGTGGACCGCCAAGTCGAGGGCGTAACGCGCAGGACTGAGAGCACTCGGAACGAGGGTGAAGGGAGCTTTACGGGGGGGGGAAGCCAACTAGGGCTGTCCCCGGGTAGCTCACGAAAAAGTAAAACTCCGTTCACGAGCCACAGGTACTTACTCAACTAAAAGGAGAAAAGAAATCGCCTTTTCTTAGGAAAAAAGGCCACGCGCGAAAAAAAAAAAAAGGTTCGCCCAGTCACGGCACCGAGTCGGCTCGGAGCATAAAGAGGACTAGTCACCGGAGAACAAGCAAGTCGGTCTATCGGGGGTCCAAAAACTCGCGCATAATGAAGGCGTCAAAAAAGGGAGAGTGATCGGAGGCAAAACGGTGCCCGCTCAAACCCGGCGGAGGGGGGGAAGCTGTTCGCGAGTGAATTGCCGCAGGGGAGAGATCGCCACAGGCCCTCATATCATCAAAGGTAACTGTGCAAACCAGGGACACGAACGCACGTAGACCAGCGTTTTTCCGTACCACGATCATAGCGGGGAAGACAGAGGGGAGGAACCGCGTTCTCGGGGATCGTCAAAGTCCGAACGGGCTCCGATAGTCTCGGTCGGGCAAAAGCGCCGCAGATGGGCAAAATCTCAAAAGAGATTTTGGCGCGCTCAACCTATCAGTGGGCACACCCGCGAGACAAAACGTGTCACCAGCTGCGAGGTCGACACCCTTGTTTCAAATCGGAGAAGAAACAACAACTGGGCTGAGAAACGAAAGAAGAAGAAAGACAGCTGTTTCTAAAAAAAAAGAGGAAGGGAATGGGGTGACGGTGGGAAAAAAGTGCCTGATAATGTTAGGCGCGCCAAATCGCGGGGGGGGAAAAGAGGGTATAGTCGTGCGATTCAATCCGCTAGGGAAAGGAAGGTGAGGACGAGGGAAGACACCGCTAGCGCCGATTCCGGCGGCCTCGCGCGCTCAGTACTGGAAAGCTGCTCCCGCCGAGCGGTCTCGCTTGGTAGGAAACTATAAGGGGGGAAGGGCCTTTAACTGAGAGAAGAGGCTGGAATGGGCAAAAAGCAGGAAAACTCGCAGAAGAGAAGCCTGCGGGGGCAGGGCTGTGCACCGTGGCCTGACCCTGATCTAAAGTCCAACGGGAAGTGGGGGACCGACTTCACTACGCTTAAGGCGGGCAGACGGGCTTGTCGCGTTGCTTCGAAGACTTGCTGCCCGAGAAACCGAGGTGCCGTGAAGTGGCGAATCAGGGGTGCGGCAGAGACGAAAAAAAAGCCGGCGAGCTGCTTAGCGCGGCAGCGGGAGTAAGTGAAAAAAAAGTGCTCGTTAACGGGCAAAAAAACGGTGAATCGTTGAGGGTCTCCCCGGCGACAGCCGGACTCCATGGTCTGCACGTAAGCAATGGAAAATCAGGTCGAGGACGTTCCTCAGAAAACGGTTACGCACTCGACTTGGGATGTCACCTCGGGAAAGACAAGCCACTGCCATTAGTTAGGATCTAAAAAAAATTCCGGGTCGGTCGCAGGAAGGGAACCTCAACGCCAGTGCGATTCCCGTCAAACGAGACTCAGCCGAACACAACACACCAGGACGTTTACCGTTCGTACCGGCAGGGAAGTACGTGCGTTAAGTACCCGTCTAGAAAGACCCTGCACATTACCGGTCGGCGGTCTCGGGGAAGACCCGACCACCCGAAGAAGCCTTTCCTAAAGAGGGAAAAGAAGGGACAGGCTTTGCTCGATACTCCGTAATATTGGTTCAGCGGGAACGGAAACGTCGACTGAGCCTCTTCGCATTGGGCTTGGACTGTCACGAGGACGCATCCGCAGCCATCCCGAAGGTCAGTCAAAGGGCGGTAGCTTTAATGGAAGAAAAGGCGCCGCGAGCGGAGGACAGCCAAACGGAATACCGAAAAATCGTTGTTGATATCAGGGGGGGAAAGTGGGGAGCTTCACCGAAGCGGAAAAACCATGCTGAACAATATTCGAAAAGAGGCACGACGTGATTCACAAGGTGTTTGCCGGTGACGCTGAAACGGGTAGGTCCAAGGGGGGAAAAAGAGGGGACGAACGGATCCATTGGCGGGGAAGAAAAAACAACACGCTTGAGTACAGAAGGAAAAAAAAAGAAAGCGCAAAGCCCGGCAGTGCGGCCACGCGCAGTGGAAGACTCGGCCGTCTCCTTTTTCGTAGACCGCCGAACTCGTCGGTTGAAAACTCCATTAGCAGCACTGAAAAGCTCTCACGGGAAAGGAAAAAATGGGGGCGGCGCAGGATGAATAAGCAAACCTGCGGAAAACGTGGAAGAGCAGAGAAACGCACAGTGGATGCTTCAGGTGAAGCACGCCATGAATCAGCAGAAAACCGAACGCCCGATTCAGATCCTGTGTCGACGTCCATGTCAAAACGGACGTAGAAAAGCCTCGGGGAAAAAAGGAGCGTGCATTTAAGGAAAAGGGGGATATCCCAATTGTCGATCGCCTAACGTCCCACCGCTCGAAAAAAAGGAACGCAAACCAGCCGTCGACCGATGTCGAGACACTTTCCGAGCAGATAGGGAAGAAAATAAACTGCCCAGGATCCGTTCCAAGGAAACAAAGGATATCAAAAAAACAAACCGTAAAAGGATCCGCCGGGCGTTGAGGGAATGGGGCCAAACGCCGTAAAAAAAGGGCGCTGGCTGTGAAAACGATGAAACAATTGAACTGATCGGCCGAGGTTTTTCAACGCCATATTAGAGATAGCGGGGAAGCAGAAGAAAGAGCCGCCAGCTAGAGAAACGGGGTGAAAACTGAACAGATGCGAGTTCGAGCGAAAAAAAAAAAGTGGTTTTTCAAACGCATGTGGGTGGTGAAAACCCTAATTCTATCCAGGACAAAAATTACAGATAAAGAAAGCAATGATTTCCAACACGGAACACGACGCGTCGAATGGGGGCACGGTGGTCACCCTAAAAAATGAAACAATGAGAAGAGGGAAAAAACTTTCCAGTTCACGACGCGAAGATCCGGCTTTTTCAAACAAACGTCTGAGTTCGGGGGAGGGGGGAAATCGGTTCCGGCAAAAGGGGAGGACTCGATTCTCCCTTTGAAAACTAACTCGGCCAAGAAAAGGCGCGAGTCGGGGATACACATGAATTCGTAAAAAAGGAACGCACGGGTAGCACGCAACATCTCGGGCTTCGTGTAGGAATGGTCTCAAAGAGGTTCTTATCGTCACGATCACGGCGCCGTCAAGAAAAGAAAAAGCAAGTACGCTAAGAGAAACTGTCGCATTGGGTGATTTGCAATAAAAATAATGAGGAAAGATGCATTGAGTCAGAAGGAGAGGGGGCTATCAACAGGCTTTTGAAAAAAACAAGGTGCCGGATGGAAGATCGTTCGCAACAGATGATCTTTCAAAGGGGGGTATGGGTATTGAATCCAAAGTAACCTTGGATACGGCTAAAGAGGGAAAAAGATCGCGGCAACGAAAGCGCAAAGGAGATCTCCAACAAGAGGAGGAGGGATGTAGGAAAACCTTTCGTGCCCGCGATCTGGTATCTCCAATTATTCCCGGGCTCCAAAGGGGGGAAGGGCGGTCAAGACCCATAAAAAGCAAAGGGAGAGAAAAGAAAAAAAAATCTTTCCATCCGGCAGGGGGAGGGTGGTTCAACGCCTTGTTTTGCCCCCAGCCGAAGGAGGGGAGGGAGGAAGTGCTGAATGAGGAAGGGCCTGCAGACACCAAAAATCACACAAGAAAGGGGGCTACTTAAAGCCTTACCTTTGGGGTGAATCGGGAACGAGGAGTGCCGATAAAAAAATCGCTGGAAAAGGAACGACTAACACCGAAGCCCTGAGTTTCCACGGAGTGCTAAAACGGTTGCTGGGAGCGACGAACCTGGAACAAGGGGGGATCGCGTCTCATCAAGGGGAAAGGGGGAAGGGGTGCTTGAAAGAGGACTCAGGAGCTCGGAAAGAGATGGGGAACGCCCTAACTCAGTACGGGGTTCGAGTGAAAAGAAGGATCATAATCCGCGTCGTGAACGAAGGTTTTTGAAAGGGAGTAGACCTGAGAGCCGTACAGGGCAAAGAAACCTGTGCTGAATTTCAAGAACAGGAGGAGGGGGGTGTGGCAATAAGGAGAGGAATGACAGGGGTCGAGAGGGAGAGTGGCTTCATGCTGAAAATCCAAACCCAGATAAGAAGAGGCACAAATATAGAAATGAGGGGGGGGGGGGAACGCTCGAGAAAGCTGAATTCGCAAGGTGGTGAAAAAAGGCTAGCCTTGGACGGACGAGAAAAGGGGACTCAGGGCCCAGGAATAAAAAAAAGTGAAAACGCAATTCGGCCGATCCGGATCTGATCTCGTGCTAAAATCCACGCTCAGGGAAGCCTGGTGAAAAGGGGGTGTGGACGACTAAGAAAAAAAGAAAGTCTAGGGAGTTTGTTGGAAAAAGGTTGAAGGACCGATCGCAGTTTCCGATTGAAAAAGGAAGGCACTCGGCAAGCGTGGTACGAGAAAGACAGGAAGGTGTGAAAGGCTTTGTTCTTTCGAGATGAGCGCGGCGCGGACTTTCAGCAGACAATTGACACGTTTCCGGGAAATCACAAGCTAGGCGACCCGCGCGGAATACATTGTACATGTACGATCTGACACCGATCGGGCATCGGCGGTTGCGGTCGTGCTGTCATGCTGTAAAAATGAAAAGACAAAGTGTTGCGAGACGGGAAAGGGGGGTGCAGCGCCCACGGGGGGACGTTGATTCATTCATCCTAGAAGAACTCGGCCCGCGAGACGGCGTGCAGGCTGCCAAGAGAGTTTTTATGAAACCAGAAGGTTTCGGAGGGGAAAAAAAAAATGGAGTCAGGAAGAAGTCTTAAATGTCTACTGGAGGGGGCCGCCAAGGAAGTGCCGCGTTCGAGTGTGCAGGATTCAGCAACGTTCTTGGGCGTGAGAAAAGGAAAAGCAAAGGGGGAATCCTGCCACAAAAGCTAAATTACCTAACGCTGATTGAAGAGCTCAGAACATGGGGAACTTCGCGTCTTGACAAATTGCAGCATTGGTTCGACTCGCTCGGGCAAGACGCCGAGGGAGAATATCAAACCCCATAGAGGAGGCTCTTCTGACGGAAAAAGAAAAGGGCGCAAAGAAAGAGAGGAAGAGTTCAATTTCAAGGAGAAGACAGATGACTTCGGGATTGGAAAACGTGCTTCATGCACGGTGACAGTTGACACAATGATAAGAGCGTCACGGGGGAAGGACACATCTGAACTATGGGATATCCGAATGGGAAGCGTACTGCAACCAGCTCGTCGAGCAATTCGTTGACAAGGAAGGGGGCGGGTCTTCCCGGAAAAGACCGGAAAATGTGGCGGAAGAATCGACTGCGTCGACTTACGGAAAAAGAAAAGGGGGACGAAACGGGAAGAAAAACCCGGCAAGGTGATGTTGGGTTCCGGAGGAGGAGACAGGGAAAAAAAAAAATGCGCACGTCGTTGAGGTCGAGGCCAGCGACTAAATCCTAACCTCAGGGGAAGGAGGGAAAAAGTCTGACAGCGGGGGGAAGGACAAGCTGGAGGACAGGGTCGGAGAGCACGGGTCCGATTTGCGATCGATTGCAAAAGTTAATAACGGGGGGACATGACCGAAAAGGGAGTGGCGGAAGGAATGCCCAAACGGGGAAAGGGCTCCGTTCACGGGAAAAAATGTTGTAAGGACTAACTAGCCGCGAAGAAAAGGCTGACTTGACACGGTTTCTCAGCGACCAGCGAAGCCTTGATGAGCGCCCCATGGGCAGTGCTGTCGGCTCTGAGCGCCGTCTGGGAGCACCTCTAAACCGAAAAAACCCAAGAAAAAGGCAGGGGAAGGCGTCAACTTTCCGTTGACGGTCGGCGTCAGAAACGGGGAAAAGCCCCTTCCCCCGGAGGGGGGGCCTCTCGATGTTTGCCCCGGCTGGCGAAAGAAAAAATTCCCGCGAGAAAAAATGGTACGGCAAAAAGAGGCAGAGCTCGAACAAACAGCGTTTCAAGTCCCATAAACAACTCGATTCAACACGGAATAGAAGCAGAGCTTGGGGGGAGAAGCGTTTCGCGTCAAAAGACTCTAACGAGAGAGAGGGACGCTGGCACCCTAGGGGGAAAAATCGAGACGCGATCGCAACATAGCCAGAACCGCGCCGAAAACCGTTGTGACGTCATCCATGCAGTTTCTGAAAAAACCGTCTGGATCTCGAAAAAAGAAGAGGGGGGGATGTAGGAAAAGAGATAGGAAAAAAAAGGGGGACCAAAAGGGGGACGAAAACCTCGCATGATGGGGACAACGTGGTCGAGTGTGCCTGGATGTCGCTCGCGAGATAGGGGGCTATGGAAAAAAAGACGTGCCGCGGGAAAGGGAGAAAAAATCGTGATCACGTGAGACGAGAAATCGATAAATGCTCTCCGATTCCGGCCTCGACTGCGCGGATGAAACGCTGGTCCCGATCGTCTCGAGGGATGCTTCACGAGGGGGCCGTACCCTGTTAAAGCGCTGCATCGGGGGGGGAGGCCGAGGGGAAGGCAACTCTGCTAGCGACAGCCGGACCGGGTAAAAAAGGAGCGTGTTCCCGTGAAGGAACGGAATCCTCACCCTTCAACGGAAAAATTTCTACAAGGAAGGCTCCGCGACTGGTGGGAGGCGACGGGCGTGGAGGGGAGGTGAAACTACAAAGTGCAAAAAGAAAAGCGGTGACCGTCCCCTTAAAGCAAGGAGGTTTCGCGGCGGCGAACCAGGCTCCAGGCGATCTTCTTCGAGAGAGATTATTAAAACCGGAAAGGGGGTGCGTTAACTTAGAAAATCTGATCTTCGTGTCTCACCGGCGGAAGATGGGCTTCACCGTAAAGCAAGGGAAAATCGAAATCGACGTGCTGAGAAGAGAACGCGCGGTTACGACCCACTCGGAGGGGCGTTCCCGCTCGGGACAGCCTGGAAAAAAAGTTTAGGATCCGAGAGGAAAGTTCGGGGAAAGGGGGGGAAAATACCAAGCCACGGGGGGAACAGTTCCCGCCGCGACCCAGCCGGAAAGCACCAAACGAAGTTTACCTCGTACCGGCTTACAAGTACGGACGTTACGTCTGACTGCAAGAGAAAAACCCGCAACATGAGGCCAGGGCGTAGACCCCGCCACCCGAAGGGAAAATTGCCTTGCCGAAGAGCTTGTTCCAGTCAAGGTCTGGCCACGGAGACGAACGTCAACTAGAGGTCGGGGAACGGATCGATGCACCCGCAGTAGAGTGAAATTGGGAAAAAACCGATGCGCAGCGCACGTCAGGTGGGCCCTCCCGAAGTAAGAGCGTTAGATTGAAATTGGACTGCCACGTCCCAGAGGAAGGGGCCGTCCGATCAAGCGTGGCCCGTCTCCGAAAAAGAGGGGGGAGCGTCCACGTGAGAGGGGAAATCGAGTCGAGAGAATATTCGTCAGACGTTTCGAAGTTGAATTCCCTTGGACCGTTGTTGAAGCGCTTCAGAGTAGGTCCACGGGGGAAGGAATCTTTGACGGATTCCAGGGGAGGGGGACACGCAACACGCACTCCACGCCTGGTGCTGAATTAAATGAGCAAGGAAGAAAAACGCAAAGCCGGCAGTGCGTAGAAGTAGACACTCGGGCCTTCCATGGGACGGTTCTGCAAAACTCGTACGTTTGAAAACTCCAGGAAGGGGAGAAGGAAGGGATCCCGGTAAGAGGGTCTTCTCGCAGATGAAAAAAGGAGAGAAACGGCCATATCCTGGGTGAGGCGCGCAGTCGCTCGAGCGCCCAACGGGGGGTGATTCTGCAGGTGGCAGCACGCCCATTAACAAAAGGGGGGCGAACCGTCCCGAAGAGAGGGGAAGATCTGTACCAGGGGAAAAAGGAAAGGAATGCCTACATGAGACCCGGAGGGATTGGCCCTGGAAACGTGGATAGAAGTGTCGATCAACCGAACGAAAGCGCCTCTCCGCTCCATCAATAACGCAAACAAAAAAGGGACAAAAGTACCGATTCAGTACAAAGAAAGAAAAAATTCCTTTTGCAATAGGAAAAAAAAAAAACGATCCGGTCCTTAAAAAAATTTGAGAGAATCTTCTTCGAAAAGGGGTTTAAACTGTGCCACCGCCTTTCAGCGTAGCGCTGGTGGTTCCAGGGATCCAGATTGAACGAAGGCCGATTGGCCGTTTGTGCACCGCCATATGATCAGGATGGGCATCATAAAGAGTACGAGGAAGAAGCTACAGGGTGACACCGGGACTCGATAGACGCGGGGAGGAAGGAAAAAAAATGGATATGTGGTGACCTAGGGATATCGAAGGAAGCCCATTAACTGAGATCGAATTCCAATGATTTTCAAAAACTCATACGCGTGCCAAAAGACCGATCGAAGTCTTGCAAGACAAGGAAAGCCTTTCCTGCTGAGAAAGGAAGGGACAGGTCAAAAACGTCACAGTTCACGACGCGGATCGAAAACGGAGGAGATCGGCAAACGTACTGAGTGGGGGCTTCACATCGGTTCCGAAAATTTGCAGACGTTCTCGCCTTTGCAAGAAAACCCTGGATACGCCGCGGATTCGATAAAAGGGGGGGTCCCGTTTCGGGTCTTCGCACATCAGAGCCGCCGGGGAAAGAGAAGAAACGGAGTGATAAGAAAAGATATCGGGCACGATCCGGCATCGGGAAAGAGCCGTAACGCAAAGTAGCTACTTTCGCACCCTGTCGCAGGGGGTGTGATTTGGGCGGGGTTGCAACTGAGAATTCAGCACTCTGCAGGAAAAGCCGTAGGGCTGGGGCAAAAGGCGGGGAACAAAAAAGAAAAGATGGAAAGAGTCGTTCGCCGGGCGTCGTTCACCCATTTGGTTCTGATGGGTATTGGACCGTCCAAAGGCCCGAAGGAGAACGGCGATCGGCCTTGAAAGATAAAGAAGGACGACACTCCGGAAGGG